>Ga0316604_10000071_pt1 | contig 174785 bp, 159 predicted proteins | sample OWC_soil_day20_C_FD_207650 | JGI IMG/M metagenome (GOLD analysis project Ga0316604, IMG submission 207650) | Wetland soil microbial communities from Old Woman Creek delta, Ohio, United States - OWC_soil_day20_CT | ecosystem: Environmental > Terrestrial > Soil > Wetlands | place: USA: Ohio... | reverse complement strand
TAATTGGTAATCCGGCTACTAATTGCTCTGTCTCCTGCCGGCTATGCGTCTCAATCCAGCCAATCGCAACATCAATACCTTCCTTTTGGCGTTCATGAGCTGCCTCTAGCATAGTATAGGTTTTACCAACGCCTGCCGCCGCCCCAAGAAAAACAGTCAGTCTTCCGCGAGTTTCTTTGTTGATGCGTTCCAGAAGCTCTTCGGGCTTTGGCCGGTTGTCTTGTTCATTTTGACTTGGCATAAGCTCTCCCCTTTTATTCTAACTATTCACCTGGTCGTTAATATTTTTTGTTTTGCAACATGCATTAGCTTAGGTTCTTCTATTTTAATTAAATTTGAAATCATATGCTGTAAATCATCTTTTTCCTTCGTGCCAATTCCTAATCCGTCGATTTTATTATTCAATTCAGTAATAATCCGGTCTTTTTCTGTCATCTCCAGCCGGTGTTTCTCCTCAGTACGTTTTAATTCGCCATCCAGCAATTTAATGAACGACCCCATTTCATCCGCACTACCGGCCAAGCGATTAAATATTTCAAGATAATTACCAAGAATAGGGTTATCGACTTGATAAGGGTATCGGATGTGATGATCTATTTCACTCCATGCTTCCTCAAAAATAGTCCTCACCTGAAGCTCTGCAACCATTAAATTTTTGGCAGGCCTAAGTGCCAGAAGATAATGAACCGATCTATAACCAAAGGGATGCCGAACAATCTGACAGTTTTTCTCTTCAAAAGAGTCAGTTCCATCACCTTCACGAATATTGGCTTTTGGTTTTTCGATAAGATCCCAGGTTTCCGTTATATAGCGATGAATCGTTTCCCAGTCCGCTTTAAACAGATGCAGTACCTTAACTCCCGTCAAATCCGTAATAACGTCGCAATAATTATCTTTAGTGATATCCAGTTCAGGATTCTTACGTTTTTTGCGAATAATTTTTTCCAGTAGATGTTCCGGGTCTTTCATCCGATATTGAGTCGAATGAACCCCCTCCACTTTGCGTAAGCATTCCGTAAGATAATGAGCCGTAGGCTCGAAATCCACTCTGCGTTTCAAAAAGTCATCGTATATAGCCAGAAGAATATCCCACTCCAGGTTTGCCTGCCGCAAAATATCTTCGGTTATATTATATTTTATCAAAAAATCCTTTTTTTCCAATTTGGTTGCTCCTTATTTTAAAAAACCGTCACCCTGTGAAAAATTCATTTCAATTTTGTCTGCTCTTTCGCAAGCAATAAAAAATCTATATCTCTATTTATTTTAACCGAAAAATATATGGGAAAAGAAGCAAACCAAACGCCAATCCAAAACCCAACATACCAATGGCTATCAGCAAAATGGCATTAGCATCCATATGATCATTCCCCTCTCCGTTCTACCGGTAACATTTATAAGCCACTACTTTGGTCGAAAATATACGAATGTGCAGAATTACCGTCAGCCTGAATGACAATACCTATCCCAGACTAACGGCAATCCATCACAAACTATTTTAATGTATCAAGTGCCAAATTAAGCTCCAGCACATTAACACGGAGTTCGCCGAAAATACCCCATTGCCGCCCTTCCACATGCTGCTCTATTAGTTTCTGAACTTCCTGAGCGGATACATTACGTTCTCTGGCAATCCGTTCGACCTGCGCATACGCGGCTTCCACCGAGATGTGGGGGTCTAAACCGCTGCCTGAAGCTAACACCAAATCGGACGGTACCCTGGCATCATCGGCTAAATTGTTTTCTTCCCGTACTTTTTTTATATTGTCGGTTACCATGTCCATTAATTTTTGATTCGTCGGTCCCAGGTTAGATCCTCCTGAACTTGTTGCATCATAGCCATCCTGCCCGGCAGCGGAAGGCCTCCCATGTAAATAAGCGGGACTCGAAAAATTCTGGCCGATTAGCTTTGAACCGACCTGCACTCCATTACGAGTTAAAATCGATCCATTTGCTTGATTAGGAAACAACACTTGTGCCGCGCCTGTCATTGCTAAAGGATAGACGATTCCGGTAAGCAAGGTAAACACGACCAGCATCCCAAAAGCACTACCAATTTGCCTCAACATCATATCAACTTCCTTCCATTATGACTCATCACTTTATGACTTATAGCTTACCTATCGCTCTAATTCGATTTTCACCCATGTTTCGTACGATTAGTATGTCTTGCGTATCATCATCCACAAGAAGGCTATATCCTTCACTAAGCTCCTGTAGTGTAACCCCGAAATACTCCGAGAGTCTAATCATAGTCGGTTTACCGGGCTGCCAGATATTCGTCTCATATTTTTCTATGGCCAACGGTGAAACCTCAATAGCCTCAGCTAATTGTTCAATTGTAACATTCTTGGCAGTACGTAGGAGTTGTATAGTAACACCAAGCATTTTTCTTCTCCTCTTTCCCTGTGACTGGTTTATACCAACCCCAGCCACACGATAATCATATCAATCAGTTTTATACCTATAAACGGAGCAAGCATCCCGCCAACACCATATACCAGGATATTACGCCGTAAAATCGTTTCCGCTCCCAATGCCCGGTATTTTACTCCCCTCAAGGCCAACGGAACCAAGGCAATAATAATCAACGCATTGAAAATGACCGCACTAAGGATAGCACTTTCGGGAGTTGCCAGTCGCATGATGTTAAAAGTATTCAGTACAGGAAATGCTCCGGCGAACATAGCCGGAATAATTGCAAAGTACTTAGCCACATCATTGGCGACACTAAACGTAGTTAACGACCCCCGGGTAATCAAGAGTTGCTTGCCAATTTCTACGACCTCAAGCAATTTGGTAGGATTACTGTCGAGATCGACCATATTTCCCGCTTCTTTGGCCGCTTGCGTACCGGAGTTCATCGCCACCCCTACATCCGCTTGGGCCAGCGCTGGAGCATCGTTAGTTCCATCTCCGGTCATGGCTACCAGCATACCATTTTCCTGATATTCGCGAATGAGCCGTAGCTTATCTTCCGGGGTGGCCTCCGCCAGAAAATCATCCACACCTGCTTCGGCGGCAATAGCAGCTGCCGTAAGTGGATTATCTCCGGTTATCATAACCGTTTTTATACCCATTTGTCTAAGATCACGGAAGCGCTCTTTAATACCGCCCTTTACAATATCTTTTAGGTGAATGGCACCAATTACTTTCTCCCCTTCCGCTACAACCAGCGGAGTGCCCCCGCTTTTGGCTATCGTTTCACAAGCTTCCGCCAGAGAATCTGGGAAAACCCCGTTCCGCTCCCTGACATATGCTTTGATAGCTTCCACCGATCCTTTTCGAATTTCTTTCCCATTCATGTTGACCCCGCTCATCCGGGTTTGGGCGGTAAAGGGAACAAACTCAGCATTCAATTCCTTCAGATTTCTTTCACGCAAATTATATTTTTCCTTAGCTAGAACGACAATGCTTCTCCCTTCCGGAGTCTCATCGGCTAAGGAAGAAAGTTGGGCTAAATCCGCTAACTGTTCTTTACTCACCCCTGGTGCTGTTATAAAATCCGTAGCCATCCGGTTGCCCAGAGTAATCGTTCCGGTTTTATCCAGAAGAAGGGCATCCACATCACCAGCTGCTTCCACTGCCCGGCCAGACATGGCGAGAACGTTCCTCTTTAGAAGTCGGTCCATACCTGCAATCCCAATCGCGCTTAACAACCCGCCAATCGTTGTCGGTATTAAACATACCAAGAGCGCCACTAATACAGTTACGGATATTTTCATTCCTGAATACATCGCATACGGTTCAATGGTTGCCACTGAAAACAGGAAGATGATGGTAAGACCGACCAGTAAAATGGTCAGGGCAATTTCATTCGGGGTTTTCTGGCGTTTCGCCCCTTCCACTAAGGAAATCATTCGGTCCAAGAACGTTTCACCCGGATTGGCCATAATCTTTATTTTAATCCAATCGGACAACACACGTGTACCGCCTGTAACGGAAGACTTATCGCCGCCGGACTCACGAATCACCGGAGCGGATTCCCCTGTTACCGCACTTTCATCAACGGTTGCCATCCCCTCGATAATTTCACCGTCACCCGGTATAAAATCTCCGGTCTCTACTAGGACAACATCCCCTTTACGCAGTTCTGTCGCATTAACTAGTTTGGTTCCACTTGCATCCACTTTTTTCGCTTGCGTCTGGCTGCGAGTACTGCGAAGCGCACTGGCTTGCGCTTTTCCCCGTCCTTCGGCAATGGCTTCCGCAAAATTGGCAAACAACACAGTAAACCAGAGCCATAAAGAAATCTGCAAGGTAAACGACACCGATTGCGTATTACCCCGAATAATATCCATAACCATATACCAAGTGGTTAATATTGCCCCAACAAAAACAATGAGCATAACCGGATTTCGAAGCTGCGTTCGCGGATGTAGTTTGCGGAAAGAGTCGCGTATAGCAGTTCCTAGAATTTCTTTATTAAAACTCCCTCGATTATTCATAGTGTTCCCTCCTTAAAACGTAGTTCCCTGAAGCATGAGCAATTGCTCCACAACAGGTCCCAAAGTCAGTACCGGCATAAAGGTCAAGGCTCCCACAACTAAAATCACACCCGTAAGAATTGCCACAAACAGCCATCCCGTTGTCGGAAAAGTACCTAAGCTCTTAGGAGATGTTTTCTTTTCAACCATTCCACCGGCAAGAGCTAATACGGGAAGTATTACACCAAATCGGCCAACAAACATACATACCGCTAACATTAAGTTATAGAAGAGACTATTGGCACTTAGTCCGGCAAAAGCACTACCATTGTTAGCCGTAGCAGAGGCAAACGCATAAACAATTTCGGTTAAGCCATGCGGACCCGGGTTAAGCGTAGCGGAAGTACCGGCATCCACAACTGTGGCTATAGCGCTGCCCAAAAGTATAAACACCGAGGGTATCAATACAGCCAGTGTGGCCATTTTCATTTCCCTTGCTTCAATTTTCTTGCCTAAATATTCCGGGGTTCGGCCAACCATCAGTCCGACAATAAACACGGTAAGGACAACAAACATCATCATACCGTAAAATCCGGCCCCAACTCCGCCAAAAATAATTTCTCCCAGCTTCATTTGCAGAAGCGGAAAGAATCCTCCCAGCGGTGTAAAACTATCATGCATGGCATTAACCGCACCACAGGAAGCTGCGGTTGTTACTGTTGCAAACAAAGCCGAACCGCCAATACCAAAGCGTACTTCCTTTCCTTCAAACGAGGTAGGAGTATTTACCCCCAGGGAAGACAAAATGGGGTTGCCGTTATATTCACTCAGGTAAGTTCCAGCCAACATAAGAACAAATTGCAGCATCATGGTAGCCAGGATCGCATATCCCTGACGTTTATCCTTTGCCATACGCCCGAATGACAGGACTAAGCTGGCCGGAATCAAAAATATGCTTAACACCTGAAGGAAATTCGAAAAAGGGGTCGGGTTTTCAAAAGGGTGGGCAGAGTTCGCATTGAAGAAGCCGCCGCCGTTAGTACCAAGCATTTTGATGGCTTCCTGCGAAGCAACCGGCCCCATCGCAATCGTTTGCTGTGCCCCTTCCAGGGTATCCACGCTTAAATAGGACGATAGATTTTGAATCACTCCCTGCTGTACGAATAACAAAGTAAGTATAATGGACAATGGCAAGAGCACCCAAACCGTGCTGCGTACTAAGTCAACCCAAACATTGCCAAGCGTTTTTTCAGATTTACGGGTAAAGGCCCGCATCAGGGCAACGGCAACTACCATTCCGGTTGCCGCCGACTTAAAATTCTGTACCGTTAAAGCGGCCATCTGCGTAAAATAGCTCATAGTTGTTTCCGGTACATAGGCCTGCCAGTTAGTGTTCGTCATAAAGCTAATGGCCGTATTAACCGCCAAATCCCACGGCTGAACTCCCATCAAATTTTGCGGATTCCAGGGTAACCAACCTTGAAGAAGCTCAATAACGAATACCACTAAGGCTCCCAACACATTAAACAAAAGCAAGTTTAACGCATACTGACGCCAAGTCATTTCTTGTTCAGAATCTACTCCGATTATCCGGTAAATCAGCCGTTCTAAAGGACGAAATACAGGATCAAGAAAAGTTTTTTCACAGGTAAATACTTTGGCAATGTACCTGCTCAGCGGCCATGCCAAAAGAACTAGTACCGCTAAATAGACGACAAACAAAATTAAATCATTTACCATTTTAGAATTCCTCCGGTTTCAATAATGCATAAACTAGATACACCAACAAAGCAAAAGCAATAATCCCGGCTAATAATTGGTCAACCACTTTCATCCCCCCATACGTTTGGTCACCCTTATTGTATCCCTATTTTCGGTAAAGAAGGCGTCAAGAATTCTTCTCGTTCTGTAAAGAAACTGTAAAAATGTGCTAAGATAGAAATCCATTGACCATTCTATTTGATGATTTCCATTACCGAACAATGCTATTATCATTCGCCTTTCCCCAGTGTTCAAAAGCTTTTGAACACTGGGGAAAGGCGAATGATAGCCATAAACAATTGCGGAAATGTGGGTTTGGCGCATAAAAATAAGCAGTACAAAGTTTTTTAAAGCCTTTGTACTACTTATTTTTTATTTAATACTCGCGATATGGCAAGTTGGATATCATGTCGACGTTTGCGTCAGTCCTTACCGCTTCCCGAATCGTTCCGGTCAATTCTAGCATTCTACTGCGGAACACGAAGGACAGTAAACACAACCTTTACTTCTTCCAATTTTGTATTTCAATTAAATTTCCTTCCGGATCACGCGCGTACACCACCGTCAAAACACCGATGCCGCCATAATCCTGAACAACTATTTTACCAAGCTGTTCACCACCGTACTCCAGTAAGCTTTTCAAAATCGTTTCGACCGACTCAACATGAAATGCTAGATGCGCCAAGCCTTGGCCATTGATCTTAGGTTTTTCCTCCGTTTCGTGACCAGGAACATACTCAAATATTTCTAACGTAGGACCATAGCCATACCCCGGTAAAGCAAGATGAATTCCCTTAATGTCGACATTGGGGATACCGGTTAAATCTTCGAGCCATTTGCCCTGCAGCTTGCGTTCTGGATAAGTCGGCGTACACTGAAAGACATCCATATAAAATTGAGCAAGCTTTCGCCAGTCTTTAGCAATTATATTGGTATGTACATATCGGATTCCGGTTCCCATAGAATCTCCTCCCTAAATGACTTCGTTCAGCAGACAAAATCTTACTATAGCCTCACAACAAAGCTATGGGTAAGATAATCCAGTCTTTAAACAAGCAGTGAATAGACACTTTAATACAAACATCCTCCAGGCAAATGCCTGGAGGTCTCGATTTACTGGAGAAACCCACGACACATGGCCCATTATAACTGGTGCGCAATACTTATTCCTGCATAAAGCTACTTATTCAACCCATCAGAAATAAACCCATTATTCTCAAGCAATTCCATAACTTCCGAATATGTTTCAATAACCAGTTGAGGGCAGCGTAACATTCGGTTCCAAGGATCATTATTCAAAATATTATCGCATTCAATACCACCATAAGTCTTGCCGTACCTTTCCTCAAACCATAGTATAAGCTCCTGAATCATACTATTTAGCAGATGACTTTCTTTTTCCTCCAGTTCACCTCGACCAGCATACAAGCCAAGTAAACAAGCCCCTCCGGTCAAAGCCCCACAGATTTTATGATTAAACCCTAGTCCACCTGCTAATCCCGTCATTGCCCGTATAAGATCAGGATTTTTCTTATCCTGCCTTTCAAGACCTAAAATTAAAAGTATCTGACTACAATGAAATCCCTGGAGGTTAAGCTGAGCGATGCGAGCCATTTCATCCATATCAAATACCCTCCTAGCCTATATAAATAATAAAGAACAATTACTTGTAGTTTACTAACTCTACATGAAAACCGAAATTTCCACACTGAAAAATATTTAAACAGCCATAATCCTGGCCTATCCGAAATAGATTGGCAATTGGCATGCCCAGTAAATGACAAAGCAACAATCGGTTTACCCCGGCATGTCCGACAATTAGAATATCACCAACCGTAGCCTTCAACAACTCCTGAAACGCCGCAATCACCCGCTTACTACAATCAGAAAAACTTTCTCCCCCAGACACACGGTAATGCACAAGATCTTCGCCCCTATTCTTATACTGAGCAGAAAACCTGCAGGCAATGTCGGCAATAGTACATCCTTCCCACTCCCCCATCGATATCTCTCTCAGATTTCTGAGAGGAGTAATGGCAATTCCCCTATTTCCAACAATTATTTCTGCCGTTTGTCTCGATCGGTTAAGGTCGCTGCAATACACGGCGTCAAACTGAACGCACTCAAGTTTTTTTTGCAAAAGCTGTGCCTGCCTTACCCCTTCTTCATTTAGCGGCAAATCAAGTTGTCCGATATAACGCCGCTGGCTGTCTTCCAGTTGAAGTCTTCCATGCCTTACCATATATACAGTCCTAGTTTTCATCAACTTCCTTCAACTCCGTAATTGCTCTTTTGGCCTTACTTGGAAAAAGAGTGCCATCGCAGCGCTTATTCTTAATCTGCACAGTCAACATACCTGCTCGACGGGCTAGTCGGATTGCTGTCACTTTATTTAGAGCAAAATAAAGTTCATGTTCAATACGCCCTGCAGACTTGCCAACTGTTAAGGCGGTTATTGTTAGTTTGGTCGCTTTCTTAATGCTGTCAACCTCGGCTGCAAAGCTAATCACTCCATCCACAGGAAACAGAGCCTCATCTAAATCAGCCATAGTAATATACTGATTAGTAATTAATACAATCTGACCGTCCTTTCTTGCACTAATCTGTTCCAACCGCTTTAGTACCGCACCACAACCGCATTTCCCTGGAATAAAGCGAGATATATCTCCAGTACGATACCGGATAAGTGGCATTCCTCGCCTGTTCAACGTTGTAACAACCACCTCCCCCTTTTGTCCTTCCGGCACCACTTCAAAAGTTAGCGGGTCAATGATTTCAAAATAGAAATCGGCTTCATGCAAATGATAACCAGAATGAGCCGCACAGTCTGTTCCTCCCCCTAGTCCCATTTCCGTCATCCCGTAATGTTGAAATACATCACAGCCCCATAACTGTTGCAGTTCCCCCTCAATAGCTTTAGGTACATAGTCAGTGCTAAGAAGCACATTCTTGAGTCGAAAAACCTTACCGGCCACAGTTTTCGCATAGCGGGCTAGCGCAAACACCTCTGCCGGACTGCCCACCAAAGAATCAATTCTTTCTCGATACATAACTTCTAGCGCCTGAGGAATACTGCGAACAACGCCATACGGAATTGGTTGAGCGCCCAAATTATTCAAAGCAGTAGCCAGCAAAGTACCAACACTTCCGGCTCGTTCCCCCGGCAATAGGATTAATACCCGGTCACCCCGTTCAACCAAGGCCGCCATACCGTACTGAAAGAAATCAACTGTCGCCGCCTGATCAACAGACTCAAAATACAGACGCTTTACCGCACCGGTAGTGCCGGAGCTATCCAACGTCACCGCCCGGCTGATATCGTCTTGAGACACGCAGAGAAATTGCAACCCCTGACGCCTTATATCCTCGGCATCGGTAAAAGGAAACCGGCGTAAATCATCAAAACAGGTTAACTCCTTTTCAGCAACTCCCTGTAATAGATTGCGATAAAAAGGACTACATCGCCAAGCCCATTGAATTGTTGCTTTTAGCCGCTCCATCTGATATCGGCTGATTTGTTCCCTAGTCAAAGCAGCTTCATCAATTCCGATCTTGTTTGCAGCCCAACACTCAAGCGGTGTTTTTCGCATTGTTATCAAATCCATATCATCTCTTTGACGGACGATAAAGCGTCCTGCCCTGTCGGTCCGTTAGGTTGTAAGCACAAAAAGGTATGATGCGGCTGTCCAGGCTGACAACATGAATAAAACATTCCTGCAAACGTTCCAAATCAATGTTCCAGGCGTCCTGAAAGGCCATGCCGGATACAGACAGCGAATACTTGTCTGCCCGGTCCAAAAATGCATCCAAACTGTCGGTATTAATGTCGCTGGAATGTATCCCCTCCACCGCAGCAGATAGATTTTTACCGTTTTTCGCCGTCCTCCATCGTTTGGCAACAAAATTCTGCGCCTTTTTAGTACCGGACTCCACCTGCGGCTGGCAACAGCCACCTGTTGGCTTGGCCCACGATTTAAGTACTCCATCATCCATTAAGATATAATTGCCATGAAAAGAACAGTAGGCATTCTCAGCCGAGGGGGGACGGAAATCCGTTATTTTCATCTTACCACCAGTCTGTCGTTCAATAGCGGCAAGCACTTCCGGGATGGTAATCCTGTCAGCATCCAAAGGCTCCCGAGGATATCTGCCAAAGTAACTGACCGGCTGGAAATGAACGCCGCGTACCACCGGCATCATTTCAAGAGCAAACTCAAGGATACTACCAATATCTTCCGTATTAACCCCTGGCACTAAAGTGGGAACCAGCACCACCCCTAGCTCGTGTTCAGCGCAACAAGCAATAGCGGCCATTTTCTCCTCAAGCAAAGTTTTCCCTCTGATCTTCTTATACACCGCATCACTTGTCCCGTCAAACTGTAGAAAAACGCAACTCAAACCGGCTTCCTTTAGCCTTCGTACATACTGATAATCTTTAGCCAAGCGCAGCCCGTTGGTATTCAATTGAAAAAAGGAAAACCCCAGTGACCGTCCCAATGCAATAATCTCCGGCAAATCTTCCCGCAGTGTCGGTTCACCGCCTGAAAGCTGAATATTATACGGCCCGCCGCTGGCCATCAGCATACGGTACCATTCCTCAATCCGTCTAATATCCGGCTCACTATCTTCGCTGTCAGCTGCGGCAAAACAAACCGGGCAACTTAAATTACATCGCTGCGTGACTTCCAGCAGAACGCAACACGTATGTTGGCGGTGCCGGGGACACAAGCCGCAATCGAAAGGACAACCCCGATCTACACCGGTAGCACATACGGGCGGTTTTGTCAGCTGTCTTTCAACCGCCCATTCTTGGTACAACGGCTGGCCTCGCCATAATATTGTTCGAAAATTTCCATGCTCGGGGCATATTTTATCCAAAAAAACCGCGTCTCCCACAGCAACCCGTTCCGCCGGAATAACTGCCAGACACTGGGGACACAAGCTCTCCGTCTTGCCTAAGACCTTCTCATTCCTCGTATTCACCTTCATCTTTCCGCACCCCGAAAAATCATGCTTTCAGCCGCAATATTCCTCACCGCATCCGTTCCCAGCCTTCGTTCTACTTCGTTAATAATGCTATGCCCATTAGACAGGCGTTTGCCGATGGCAGCCCGTGCAGCGTCATCGGCGGAAGCCCTTTCCAACGCATATTGAAACCGTTCCTCTACAGACACAATTCGATCATTCTTTACCAATTTATCAGCCAGATATACAATCGAAGCTTCATTTAACAAGACGCCTTTCTCAAATACAATGTCAGTGTGAACAGCCACAATTGCCGCCACTCTCGGATAACCCATCCCGCACAGTATTCTTGCCCCATTGCGAGCATGATCCGGAGTCCCCTTAGCAATATCATGCAATACCCCCGCCGATGCGATAAGTCCAGCATCCATGTTTAGCCCGGCCTGATTCAAACGAGCGGCCAAGCGGCAAGCCACCTCGGCTACCACCTTGCCATGCCTTACCACGCTTTCAGGAACTTTCAACTTAACCATTATCGCCTCACACTCGCTTTGGCTCGGAAAATGGCGGCAATTCCAACGTTCGCAAGCCTCCCGGTAATCGGCCTGAGTATCAACGTCCAGCATTACGCCTTCATCCGACACTTCCACCTCATAGGCTTTTGACTCATACTTCTTTAAAAGCTGGCGCAACCCTTCCGTCCCGTCCCACGTCGAAATTACCGGCGCCAAGCGGGCGGTAATAAGCGGTGGATGGCCCCGCCGACCTCGAAAAACAGGGTAAATAACGTCGGCACCAGTCCGCTTATATGCCCTGCCCAACAATTTGATTGTGTGGCTTCTCACCAGCGGCATGTCAGCCGGGAGTAAGAAGAAAGCTTCTGTATCCTGCCAGAGAGATTGCACCCCGGCTACCACCGACGAAAACATCCCCTCGGAATAATTTTCATTGAAAACCGGCCGCACTGGCAAACGATTCAATATTGGCAACAACTCATCTAAGCGATGCCCGGCTACCACAATTATGTCGACAATATTCGCCCGGCGAAAGTTATTTATCGTATTCTCGATAACAACTGAATTGCCTAACGGCAACAACGGCTTGAAGCCCGGTGCCCGGGATGAGTAACCGCCAGCCAAAATCAACGCCGCCAAACCATGCTCTATCCGCATTCTCACTCTCCACCCGCACATAAATTCAGAATTATCGTCTTAAGTTATTAACTAGATAATCTGAATAAATACCTCCATCACGCCACCACAGACCATTCCCTCATCTGCCGCAACTTCATTCAGCATCTTCACGGTATACAACCTCGATTGATTTTCATCAAGCGCCGTCAATGCCTGCCTTCTGACCTCCGCTTCACCACAGCCGCCGCCGATTGTTCCAATACTCCTACCATTCGGAAAAATCAACATCTTGCTGCCCGGCTTACGGGGCGTCGAACCACGCGTTTCCACGATAGTAACTAGTACAGCCTTTTCTCCTTTATCCCGCGTCTCACTAATATGGTTCAATATTAGCTGATCCATCAGAACACCTCCGCATACCCGCTTAACGGTCTCCCTGATCCACCCCGGAAAACCGAAACCACTTCAGCCGCAATACTCACCGCTATTTCCGTGGGAGTTTCCGCCTTAATATCAAGACCAATCGGAGCTCTAAGCTGCTTTAAAAGTTCCTCATTCACGCCTGCTTCCCGAAAAACATGAATCATTTCCCTTATACGCTTTTTGCTGCCAATCATGCCCAAATAGCGTGCCCCGCTACCGATAGTAGCGCGCAAACACTCCAGGTCATATTGATGACCCCGCGTTACAATAATAACTGCTGTATCCTCACCAATAGTCAATTCTTGCAATACCCGGCGAAAACTATCACAGATTACCCTTTTCGCACCGGGAAACCTAGCATGATTCGCAAATTCAGGCCGATCATCTACAATGGTTACATCAAAATCCAATAAGGAAAGTAGTTGAACCAGAGGCTGGCTGATATGTCCGCCACCGAATACGACAGCACGAAATGTTTTCTCAATTCTATCCCAGAAAATCCGGCTAGTTCCTCCCTGCTCATCTTCAACTGAAAACGTTATTGGTTTAATCCACGTAGTAGTCCGCAGGTTTTCGGTTATCTTTTCGGTTATCTTCTCAGTAATATCATCGTCCATCAAACTATCTACCCGTCCATCCGAGTACATAATTAACATTTGTCCAATAAGCTCAGCGGATGAACTATCGATAACAGTCAAAAAATCTACCGTCCCCCCCTCATTCATAACCGACAGCAGCTTATCAAACATCATGAACAATCCTCCACTTCATGACACCGGGGAGCATCAATCCCCTTGCCAAACAAATCGCTTATCTTAGCAATCGCCGCTTCCGAATAAAAAACAAACTGAGCAGGACTGCCGTCCATTGCCTCGCCGGATAATAGTAATCCGTTGCTGGTTTCGCAGAACCTTATCGGTAATATTCTTCGATAAAGTTTTCCCGTGTTCTTATCCAAGACTTCAACAACAACGGTATCGGCTTCGACTTTATCAGCATAAGCCCTTCCATTAAGGTTATCATATTTTTTCTCCAACAATACAAGATTCGCTGACATCGTCTCAAGGTAGAAGCTGTGCATCTCCCGCCATAACGACAATACATCTCCATAACATGCAGCGTCGGATTCCGCCAGTTTTTCCATAATTTCATTGCAAAAGTTGCCAATTTCTTCTTTCAATTCAGCCGGTGTAGTTCCGTTCATTATATCAGCCTCCAATCTCACAAGCCTTCCACTATTTTTCCGGCGTAATCAACATTCGTTGTGACATTCCGCATTTCGGGCAGCATCTGCCGGTCTTGGCATCCGGACATTCCCCGCAATATACTGTAAAACATCTTACACACTTATAAAGGAGATTATTTTTTATTACACTATCACAATGAGGACATTGATTATCCAAAGTAGCCCACCTTCCGTCAGAAAATTATATTTTCTGCCCGTAACTTCTATGTTAACTAACCCCTCCGACATTTTTCAGCCACTAACAAACAATAGCCTAAGTTAGCCGCCTTTATACCCGCCTTCTTCCCTACAGATATACATTGCCAAAGTTCATCCGGCGAACCGTACCTCATAATAAAGCTTGCGACAAACTCCTTTAACAGCGCCGAATGATCTTCCCATAAAATTACACTGAACCCCGCGTCTTTCAGCACTTTAATGAATTGACCGCGTGTCATGACCCCTGTTATACAATCACAGCAGGCGCCAGGTTGACTTACCCGAGAGGCACAATCACTATCCTGAATATAGATGTCGGTCAGCGCCAATTTACCGCCCGGGAGAAGCACACGTTGAATTTCATTTAAAACTTTACCTATATCCCGCGTAACCGACAAACTGCACTCAGCCAGAACACCGTCAAGTGATCGGTCACCAAAAGGTAATTTTTCCCCATCAGCCCTAATCAACGGCAGTTCTGAAAAACGACTTCTTCCTTGCGCAAGTAGCGCATCGGCTAGATCAACACCCACTGCATCTAAACCGCGCATACTGCGCAAATATTCTACCGTAATTCCCGTCCCGCAACCGAGATCCACCACTTGCGCTCCAAGAGAAAAAGCACAGGCATCAACAAGTCTCTCTGTCAGCGCCAATCCACCGGGACGCAGTACTCCGTCCGGCATTTTCGCAAAGATACCGCCGTTAAATATCTCAGAACTATTTGAATACAGGCGAACAGCTTCGCTACTATCACACGAACTCATTATTTATCCTCCAATGATTCTTCCACCTGTTGCATCTTACCCCTGGCCAAATCCTCCGGGATATAAACCAGGCCGCATTGCGCGCACTTATACAACTCTACAGGAAAAGTACTGCCCATATAGGACAAAGTAACTTTTCCCGGCGTCAGGTAAATGCCGCACTTAACACAAACAATTTTTTGCTGCTGAATCGCCTGCTTACCCATCCGACTCCCTCACTATTCAAGTATTTCTATTCTATGACAGTAAGCATTGTGAACCAAAAATCCATCCTCTTGTGACGAATACTCTACCCAATACGTTACGCTGACCGGCCGGAAGTAAGCAATGTAGCGGTTGCTTTCCGAATCTTTTAACTTATTGCCAGTAGCTTCGGCGTGCGCGATAACTTTTATCACATCATCGACCAAAATCATCCGGTCCTCCATGATTTGCCTAACCCTATCAGGAATTATAACTTTTACCTCAGTCTCAGGTTCCTGCACGGTTTCACCCCATACCTCCCGTAATAGCGACCTTTTTAGCCTTGCCCTGTTTTCCTGACGCTGCGAATAGCCAGGTACATCCTTCTCGTCCCCGGTTTTCTTCTCATCCCCAAAGAGCAGATCTAAAAGATAAAATGCCCGTTTACCCTGGCTGGCAAAATTATCCCTGCACATAGCGCAATAGGCAAGATAATCTGTGTCGCTTTCTTTAATTCGCCTGTTTATCACTTTATGGGCAACATCTTTGTTGGTATAAATCATTAACCCGCCGTAACCACAGCATACCGTATTCTCCCGGCTGCGCGGCAGCTCTTCAATCTCATAGCCCAACTTCCCGAGAATATTCCGCACACTCTTGTGCAACGCCGCCTCATACCTTGTCGTGCAACTATCGTGTACAGCGAACTTCCTCCTCGCAAAAGTTGAAGTAGTCGCCTTGTCCGGCAACCCGATGCGATCAAGCAGCGTCCATAACATCTCCACCTGCAGCTCCGGTAAATTCTGCTGAAACATACTGAAACAGGTCGGACAAGAAGTAATAACCTTGGGACTTCCTAACTTTCGCCATTCCTGTTCAAACTTCTGTAGCGTTTCCTGAAATAAAGCCTCCTGACCAGCCCAATTGGCGGGTGCTCCGCAGCAACCCAGCATAAGGGCGACACCGCCATCCAGTTTATCGCACAGAAACTGATACATTTTTTTTACCTGCTCTGGAGAAGACGCCGCATGCTGGCACCCGGGATAAAACGCCACGTTGCTGGCCGTAAACCCGGCCTGATGCCTACTTAACGCAAAATTGTCACCAGTGCTAAAACGCATGTCCCGCAAAGCAAAATCATGCGCCGATGGCGGCATCTTACCTCGCTCCACCATCATCTGCCGGGCTTCTCGGCATATCTCTCCCATGTTCAAATTGCCAGGGCAGACTTGCTCACAAAGACCACATAAATTACACGTGTTAATCATTTTGTTGGCGTGATGAATTCCCATGACAATCGACAAATTATTGTATACTTCGCGAACGTACCGTTTAGGATAAGAACCGTAATGCGCCAAATATTCACAAGCCTTCACACACTCGCGGCATTCGCATAACAGACAGCGCTTCGCCTCTGCCTCTGCCTCTTCTTTACTATAGCCGTTTGCCAAATCGATAATTGGCACCTTATTTTCCCGTTCAATCCCTTTAGTATTAGTAAAAAGCGTACTAACAAACGGTCCTTCTTTTTCCCGATTAGCGGTAAGGGACGCATTTTGCATCAATCGGTCAATAGATATAGCGGCACTGCGTCCATCCGCTATCGATGTGACCGGCGCCCGCTCCTCACAACCCCGCCGAAGCCTACCGCCGGCAAAGACCTTGGGGTGACTTGTGGCCAGTGTTACCGGATCAATCGCAATATTGCCATCCAGCGCAACCCTCAAATCCAGAGCATTTTGTTCCTTACAACCTATTCCGAGATAAACGGCATCAAAAGACTCACGCAAACCGATAAATGATCTGCTAGAACTGCCCTGGCTCTCAATTACCACATTAAACTCAAACTCCACAGGCAATTGATCAAAAACAGCAAAATCCTTCTCTATTATTTCCCGGGGCAATTTACTTTCCGTAATATCGCGAATACTACCTCCGAGGACTCCGCTCGCTTCAAAAACAACCACTTTATACCCTTTACGGGCAAGATCAAAGGCACAAGTCAACCCACTCAGACCGGCTCCCACCACTGCCACTTTTTTATTTTTTTCCGGCAAACCTACAACTGGTTTCGGCGTATGTTTACTGTCAACACAGATTTTCTCCAATGCGTTAATGGAAATTGGATCATCAATCTCTTTACGTTTACAGGCTTTTTGACAAGGCTGATCACACACCCGGCTAATAATCCCCGGAAATGGCACCATCTTTTCAAATAATGTGACCCCTGCCTCATAATCACCTTTGAGGATCGCTGCAACCATGCCCCGTACATCGACATGGATAGGACACCCAGCCGTGCATCCCGGTGGATTCTCCTGAACACACCGAGCTTCCCTCTCCCGCAATAATTTTTGATCCATGCTATTCTCTCGTTTCCTTTTTATTTTGCTTACAATACTCTAATTCCCCATAAGGGGAAACCTAAAACAAACTGAGCTCTTCAGTTTGTTTTAGGTTATGGTATTTGGAGCCTTTTTACTTACCGCGACTCAATTACTTTTTCGCTGCCAATGCTTCCAAACCGGCTTTAATTTTTTCCGGTAATGCGGGTACCGAGTAAATACGTACCCCGCACGCATTGTAAATTGCGTTAAGAATAGCAGGATGCGGAGCCGTCAGTGGTCCTTCGCCTACGCCGGCAGCACCATACGGTCCATGCTCACGTGGAGAAATATTGTAAATAATCTCTAAATCATCCGGAATATCCTTTATGAATGGCAACCCGCAGCCAACAAGACTAGTATGTTTCTTTAGATCATCGAAATCTTCCGTCAGAGCAAGTCCAATACCTTGTGCCAAACCACCATAGATTTGTCCATCGGTAGTAGTCTTGTTGGTAATAGTGCCAATATCCTGAACAGTAACAAATCTAACCACTTTGGCCTTACCCGTCTTCATATCGACTTCTACTTCCGGCATAAATAATGCGTACATGTAAACGCAGAACGGTGATCCTTGACAAGTGTCAGGACTGCAATCGGTACACATCGAGGCAGTCCAGGAGCCGTCATAATGGAGCGGCATATTCGCAGCAACCATTTCATCATAGCTACGGAAAGTCCCATCAGGCTTACGCATAGCATTAACTAGCATTTCGCAAGCAACCTTAGTAGCATTGCCGGTCAGTACATTCTGACGACTGCCGCCGGACGGACCACTAGCCGGCGTAACCGCTGTATCATTCATGACAAGATGTATTTGCTCAGGAGTAATTCCCATCTGCCGGAGAGTTTCATGGGCCATAGTTAATGTAGCAAGATCCGCGCCTTGCCCATGGTCTTCCCATGCATTGCCTACCGTCACCGTTCCATCAGGGTTAAGCTCTGACCAGGCAAATGAACTGTCCGGACCATCCAGGCCGCAGCCATAAATACCAAGAGATAAACCTACGCCACGTTTCTTTTCCGGTGTTGATAGTTCCTTACAACGCTTTTTAGCCTCTTCCCAATGAGGACGAAGCTTATCAAGCATTTCCTCAAGGCAAAATACTTCGGGAACTTGACCGGTAGGAGTGGTAGCACCCGGACGATAAATATTCTTGTAACGGAACTCCAATGGATCAATTCCTAGCTTTTCAGCCAATTCATCTATACATATTTCTGAAGAAAGGAAGGCTTGCGGCGAGCCATATGCCCGGAAAGCCGAACCCCAAGCATGGTTGGTGCAAACAGTATGCCCTTTACCACGAATATGAGGAATATCATAACCGGCACCGGTAAACTGCCCCTGCCGCATAGTTACTAGATCTCCAAATTCACTATATGGCCCATGGTCAAGCCACCAATTGGTTTCCATCGCCAGCAGTTTTCCCGTTTTATCCGCGGCAAGCTTAGTTTTTACTAACGCAGGAGAACGTTTTCCTGTATAGGTAATATTCTGATACATATTAAAGTTGAGAGAAACCGGCTTACCGTCGCAGGCCAGGCAAGCCACACCTAGCAAAGCTTCATTAGTCGGGCTGAATTTATATCCGAACGTGCCGCCTGTAGGATTTTGGATAATCCGGCATTTTTCTGGTTCTATGCCGATTCCTGCGACGATCATGGCATGATGTAAATGGATTCCGATACTTTTGGAATGAATGGTCAGCCGTCCATCCTCATCCATATAGGCACTACCGCAGTCCGGCTCAATGGTAAGGTGCGGTTGGCGGCTGCAATAAGTTTCTACTTCCGCTATGGCAACGTCAGTCCGGCTCATAATAGGTTTTGTATCTTCCCCTTTTACAACACCTTGATCATAATAGATATTGGGAGTCCCGGGATGGATTTCAATAGCATCTTCCGCCATTGCAGCATAACCGCTCATATAAGCGGGCAGTATCTCAAGATCAACCTTAACCGCCTTAACTGCTGCTCTGGCGTGCTCTTCAGTATCTGCTGCGACAATGGCGATAGCATCACCAAACTGGAAGACCTTCTCATCACAAAGAATCGGTCGATCCCAGCCATCGCCTTTATTTGTGGGAAAGGTGATAAGACCGGTAATACGGTTTTTCCCTTTTACCTCCTTATAAGTAATAACCTTATACACTCCAGGCATTTTCTCTGCTTCGGAGGTATCAATACCTTTTATATTGGCATGAGACACTTCGGCCTGCACCAGAGCCAACCGCAGCGTTCCCGGTGGCATTTGCAGTGCAACATCAGCGCCAAAATCCCACGTTCCCGTCACCTTTTGCAATGCAGAAGGCCGATGATACGTAGTACCATAAATCCTATTTCCCACCGGTTTATAAAGCAAATCCTCCTTGCGCATTTCTCCCCGAATGACCTTTGCAGCCGCCATAACGGCATCCACTAAAGGCTTATAACCTGTACAACGGCAAGCATTACGATTCTTCTGGAACCAATCACGCACCTCTTCCCTGGTAGGATTAACGTTATCATCAAGCAATCCTTTAGCCGACAAAATAAAGCCGGGACTGCAAAAACCGCACTGAGCGCAGCCGTAAGCCATCCATGCAACTTGCAACGGATGGAGATTTTCCGGAGTACCGAGACCTTCAATAGTAAAAATCTTAGCGCTCTCCGGTACCTTACGCATTTTGACAATACAAGAACGAACCACTTTCCCATCTAAAAGGATTGTACAACTGCCACATTGACCTTGATTACAGCCAACCTTACAGCCTGTCAGTAATAGTTGTTCCCTTAATACGCTGGCCAGCGTAGCTTCCGTATCGACAATCAGAGTTCTTGCTAATCCGTTGACATTCAGAACCTTCTTTTGCATTGTCATCTCTCCTTGTATACGTACTGGGATTCTTAAATTATAGAATACTCATTTTCCTCTTATGTAATACCACTCACCTCCATACTGGACTGATATAATCTCTGCCACACTCTGCCTTGCATTAAACTCCCCTGAATACGTGTCTGCCTGATATTTGTTTTATGATTTATCTGAATATTTCGCAACTATTGTGCCAACACAATGTGATTAAATATATGAAAAACCTGCAATATACTACTGGTATATCCATCTCAAAGCTTTAAGTTTGAAAAATAAATAACCGTTCCACAATAATTGCGAAACGGTTACGTATAGAATCGTTATTCACTGTGTAAAAAGTGTTACCTTTCCGCTTATCACAGTAACGCTTTTTACACACAAAAGTAACACTTAATTAATTTTGAATGGAATAAATGTGCATCTTATTATACAAAGTCTTCCGTGAAACTCCCATCTCTCGTGCTACCTGACTCACATTTCCAGCATATATGTTCAAGAGGTTAAGTATCTTATGCCGCTCGGCATCTCCGGCTAGTTTTTTTCGTTGAATCCTGCTATCAGCTAACTCTATAGAATGCACCGATTCTTGAGACAGATTTACCGTATTCAGCCTAAAAAACTCAGACGGCAGGTGCTGTAAAGCGATATTACCGCTTTCCACCAAACTGGTTGCCCGTTCCACGACATTTTGCAGTTCCCGAACATTTCCGGGCCACGGATATTGTTGCAAACAGGCAATGACTTCAGGATCAGCATCAAATCGACACCCCCGCTCATGCCCCAATTTATCTAAAAAGCACCTGAAAAGAAGTAGTATATCGGCAATCCGGTTACGGAGAGGAGGAATAATAATTGCCATAACATTCAATCTGTAAAACAAGTCTTGCCGGAATGTTCCTCTTTCTACTTCTTGAAGTAAATTTTTATTTGTAGCACAAATCAAGCGAACGTTAACAGGTATCATCTTATCGCCACCGATACGAACCACCTTTTTCTCCTGAATTACCCGCAGCAAAGCTATTTGCTGCTCCAATGGCATATCGCCGATTTCATCAAGAAAAAGTGTTCCGCCGGAAGCCAATTCGAATTTGCCCAGTTTACCGCCACGTTTCGCTCCGGTAAACGCCCCTTCTTCATAGCCAAACAACTCGCTGCCAATTAGTTCTCGGGGAATTGCACCACAATTAAGTGCAATAAAAGGTCCATTACACTGCGAACTATGATTATGAATGGCCTGCGCAAATATTTCTTTGCCGGTGCCGCTTTCACCTTGCAACAAAATATTCGACGTAGTAGCAGCCGCCAGCATAGCCAACCGGGTGACTTCGCGAATTTCAGCGCTTTGCCCAATAATATCCCGAAATTGGAAAGTCGCAGAATAGCTGCTTAAACGATTGGCAAGCCTTTGCACATGTTTTATTGGGCGCAATATAATAATACCGCCTGTTACCATCCCCTGTTCATCAACAACAGGCTCAATGGAAATCAAGCAATGGCATACTCCATCCTTCGTTGATACCATAATTTCTGCATCATTATATGGCTCACTATTATCCAGGACTTTCCCTTTAGAAGATGTTTTATTCTCAAAGAACTGCTTTACAGGCATCCCCAGAATATTTTGCTCAGCATAGCCAAGCATTGCTTTAGCGGCGGGATTAAGCTCAACTATAATCTCATTTTTGTCTACAATGATAACGCCGTCCGAAACCGTATTAAAAAACTTAGTTAAACGATTGTTCACCAAAGCTAATTCATAATTTTTCCGGCGAATACTCATTTGAGCCGTAATGGCTTCGGCTGCTGCAACTACCATCCCCAGAGTATGTAAATGTGACATACTCGACATTCCAGACATATTCAGCGCCCCAATTACCCGGCCATTTGTATCAATAATCGGAGCAGCGGAGCAGGTTAAACAATGATGTTTCTGACAAAAATGTTCGGCTCCCGACACCTGAATCGGCTCTCCTATTACTACCGTTGTGCCGATAGCATTGGTACCGGCCTCTGTTTCTTCCCAGCTAGCACCGAGAAAGAAATTACGTGTCAAAGGATTTTTCAGCGTATCTTCATCACTAAACATTTCCATAATACAACCATTTTCATCGGTCAATACGACCACAAAGCCCGATCCTTTAACAAACTTATATAAATTAGCCATAAAGGGTTTTGCTATATTAATCAGTTTTTCATTTTTTTGCAAAACTTTAGTAAGCGTCGGAATATCCAACGCTCTATGGGTAGTAACACTATAGGGATCCACTTTCGCCCGTGAACACCGGATCCACGACTCGACTATCTGCGGACGAATGGCATGAGATCTACTCCCGCCTGCAATAAAATCCTGCCACGCCGGAAAAACATTATCTTTACATTTTTGGGCAGTATCCACCTAAAACCTACCCCCTTCGACATATTTTCACAGATATCAATTCGACATTATACACCTTGCACCTGCAAATCTAGACTATTGCTTTCCATAAAAAACAAAACTCAGAGATCATAGGATTTCTGGTGGTAATTTTCCCCACCTTAAAGCATAAACAATTCACTCCGCGAATTGAAATAAAAAATGAATAAACAAATGGTTTCCACTATAAAAAGCACCTGCTAAGAAAAGTCAAGAGATTTCTTAGCAGGTGCCTTCTGTGTTCCAGAAGTTCATATCAATTCAACTATTAACAAAGTACTAGTTAAACCAAAGCACTTAATTACTGAGAAGGTGTTTTATTTTAACGACAACCTTTCCAATTTAAGGATTACATGATATTTATAAAACAACCAATATAGCAGCCAATCAGAAGCGTAGGAATACCAATTATTCCACCACTGATGATAACGTATGTGTCCGGACTTTAGATAAATCATTTCAATTATGATTGCGACTGTAGTCCAAACCAACCAGTAGATGAACAAGTTTTTCGAGGTCTGTTTTTTCGGCACCCATTGGATAAAAAGGTACGTCACCACAGGATATATTCCAAAATCATCAGCTAAGTGTATAAGGTACGGAGGACCGATATACTCCCATAGCGGATAGTAAAACATTAAAACATCTGTCGCTAGCGCCAGACACTTTGCGAAAATACACACCGGCAGTATTTCTCGCCAGCGGGCTTTATTGGCAAAGCTCAGCCAAAATATCCAACACAAAGTAAACCACAGTAAATAAAACATATATTCCTCAGTTTAAAGTTAGTTTCCTATTCTAAGATCAGAGTCCTCAGCTTGTTAGTAGGAACTGAGCGTTGACATGTTTGTACACACCTGAAGTATTAGCCCATACAAACCAGCTGCCTCTAAACTTAACTATCGCCTACCATTTGCAATATTGTATAGCATATCCGTTTCACTGCATCTATTATTCGTCTGCGGGCATAATCTAACAGAGTAACCTCACCAGGAGGTCAAAATAGCATATGCTTTACGCTTAGAATACTCAGATGTGTTGTAGAACATATTAATAAAAATACTCTATGCAAAGGAGTGAAAAAATGGCGACAACGCATAAAACTCCGCTTACGTCTGCGGAGATAAGTATTCTTTGGAGTCAATACATCCTGGACACCCTGTCGCTTTACATCGAAAAATTCGCCTTATCCCGTGCGCACGATGAACAAATACACTCTCTTATTCAAGATACTATCACGCTTATGGAAAAAACTCCCCCAAATGTCAGCCGAATATTTCAGGATGAGGACATTCCCGTACCAGCAGGGTTTACTGACGAAGATGTGAACTTAGACGCACCGTCCCTATATTCTGACATATTTCGTTTACAATACATTAAACACAAAGCCAATCTTAGGATGGCGATGAATGGGCTATGTTTGGCACGTTCCTCACGTTCCGATATCCGTAATTTCTTTCGTTACTTTACGATTGCTACGTTGGATATAGATGACAAAGCGACCAATCTCTTGTTAAATAAAGGGCTTTATATACGACCACCCTATATTTCAGTTCCTGACCAAATAGAATTTGTCCGGCACAAAGATTTTATGGGCAGTTTTTGGGGCGGCAGCGAGCGAAAGCTACTGGCAATTGAAATAGCTAATCTATTCTACAACATTCAAAATAACCTAATGGGCAAGATCCTGCTCACCGGTTTTAGCCAGGTTGTACAGTCACCGGATATCCGAAGATATTTTATGCGCGGTATAGAAATCGCAAACAAGCACATTGATATTTTTAGTTCGACGTTACAAAAGGAAAACGTACCGGTTCCCACATCCTGGGACTTCGGAGTCACTAACTCAACGATTGCGCCATTTTCGGACAGATTGATGTTACATCATATCGTTACGTTAAATCAGGCGGGCCTTGCGGCTTACGGTACATCTATGTCCGAATGCCTACGCAAAGACCTGCTCACGGATTACGGGCGACTTGTCGCAGAAATCGGTCAATACCTGGATGCCGGATCAAATATTATGATAGATAACCACTGGATGGAAGAACCACCTAAAGTAGTAGATCATGGGGAATTAAGCTTCCTACAGTAGACAGCGACTGATAAATAATACAAGGAGGAGAAGCTATGGACACTCTGGCGATAATACATCAACTTAAATTATCACTGTGGAATTTGACATATGCCTACTGGAAAACTGAAACACTTTATTCGATTAGGTGGTGGGGGCTGATTTCCCTGAATGCCATTGGCTACGCCATCTGGTGGAAGATTGTTGATAAACAACGCTTGAGTCAACTACTTCTGTTTGGTTCCTTCATGGCAGTAGGAAGGATAGTAATGGATATTATCGGATCTAACACTGTTTTGTGGAGTTATGATATTCGCGAATTACCGTTTTTCCCTAGTCCCTTTGTTCATGATTTTACCATTACTCCTTTGTCTTTAATGATAGTCTACCAATACAACCCGACATGGAAAAAATTTTTGGCTTGGACTATGGTAGTTACAGGGATTATCACGTTTGTCTTTTTTCCTCTATTAGTTGCCCTAGACTTTCTCAAGTATTACAACTGGAACCATATTTATAGCTTTATTCTGATAATTCTTATGGCAGCTATGTCCCGAGCACTTTTGCTCGGGGTCTTACAGATGGAACAACGCTATCACCGCAGTGAAACAATTGGTTCTTCTACATCTCTGACTTGCCAACCGGCCATGAAACCATTAAATAAAAAAGGCGATCATAACGAGGACTAGAGCTAGCATGGAAAATACTAGATTCTTATCAAAAAATACAAAAAAGTCAACGAACTCAAATCCGTTGACTTTTTCTTGCGTTTCTTCTAACGCCCCCTAACTAACCGTAAACACCTAGACTCTTAAATGTTTTCATTTAAAAAATGGAGACTTATCAGACGTTAGCTTTTTTCTGCAATCAGAAGTTTTGTTCCCAAAAGTAAATAGATACTTCCACAGATTTTATTCATCATATTAGCTGGCTTTTGTTATCGGAGTTTAAGAAAAATCGGAGATAATAAAATTCGAATCAAAGATTCAAGCAATATAATGATTTAATAATTTCAAGGAGATTATGTGTATGAAAATACAAGACGTACCATTTTGCACAATTGAGAGTGGGACAAGATACAAAAAACAGAGCATTCTGGGATAAATGGTGCAGCTTATTGGCGTACCTTTGAGATGGGGAATGTTCGCGTAAGAATGGTAGAATATACACCAGGATATTTAGCTGATCACTGGTGCAAACGCGGTCATGTTTTATTAGTTCTAGAGAGCGTATTAATAACAGAACTTGATGACGGAAGAAAATTTACATTAATGCCAGGTACTAGTTATCAAGTCGCAGATGACGCTAATCCTCATAGATCATATACTGAAACAGGCGCTAAACTATTCATTGTAGACTGAATTGCGAACCTCGTTTTAACAAATCAAAAATGATAAATAATAAGGAGAAGAGTTTTAGTGAAGGTTTTGGGTATTAACGGTAGTCCCCGTAAAGATGGTAATACAGCTATTATAATACGAACAATATTCAAGGAACTAACTAAAGAAGGTATAGATACTGAGCTTATACAGTTATCAGATATAACTATTAAGGGTTGTATAGCTTGTAGAGGTTGTGCCGCAAATAAAAAGCAGTGCGTCATAACTGATGATGATTTTAATGATTGTTTTGCTAAAATGTTGGAAGCCGATGGTATTATATTAGGCTCTCCTGTATATTCGGCCGATGTTACCTCGCAGATAAAAGCACTGATTGATAGAGCTGCTATTATATCGTCAGCTAACAAAGGCCTATTTAAACACAAAAAGTTGGTGCTGCAGTAGTAGCCGCGCGTCGTAGTGGCGCTACAAGTGCTGTAGATACGTTGAATCATTTCTTACATAGTAAAGAGATGTTCGTGGTAGGTTCTACTAATTGGAATATGGTATATGGAAGAAATATAGGTGAAGTAGAATCGGATCAGGAAGGCATGGAAAATATGGAAAATCTCGGTCAAAACATGGCATGGCTATTAAAAAAAATACATGCGTAATGGTTTCATATCACATACATTCATTCCCTAGCGCACTTAATCCGGTCGCATTGTAAATGATAAAAACGAATCCTTTGCCTCCGCATTGATTACCTGGCGTCCCTAAAAAGGATTGTCAGGTACTTTTACTATCGGTCATCTTATCCGCATTTTCTTGTTCTCTAATATACTTTTTTATCCTCATAGTCCAATCGTACATTCCTCCATGTAACGGCTTATTATGCATAATAAATTAAATCTGTGCAAAAATAATAACAGCTAACTTGACGGAGGAACATGTTTTGGAAAAAAACGAGCATCCCAAAGATATTACCGTTATTCTTGAAAATTTTACGAAATATAAAGTAATAATAATTTCATTAGCTCTCATTGCCGGATTTATTCATGTGCAGGGATTGTTTAGCCCGGTTACTGACAATAATATTTCGTTTACCAATCTTTTTTTACCAACTAGCAATCTGCCTATCCCTTTAGAAATGTATATTTCAAACGGAATACTTTTCTTAGTATCAGTTTCTTTCGAGACAGTAATCGCCTATATAATTTATTCGCTCTCTGCCAGCATAATAAAAAAAATTACCAGAAGTAATGCGGCCTTTTCATCTAAAAAACCGCCTAAATTATTAGCATTAAATTTATTCTGGATCCTGCCTGCTGTTTATGCGATATTTCTACATTTTCTAATACGTTATAATTTTTTCAACTGGCTCTTGACATATTTTCGGCTGCAAGACTATGATGCAGCCGCCAGTGTTCACCTTATCCTATGGATGATAAATATCCTATACATTACCGTACTATTAGGCAGTTTCTCACTATATAAACTACAGCTTTCCAGTTTACTAACTAGCAAAGTTGTAGAAAACGACATCCTCAAAGTTAAAAAGGCGTTCTTTATCTTAATAGTTATCTACTCTTCCATGTTTATTACTTACAATAACGGTTTTATAATCTTTCAGGTTAAAGTAGAGCGGGCACTAGAAGAAAAAGGCGGTATTGACTTTGTCAGAGTATATTTTAAGAAGGATTCCGGGTTGTCACCCCTAAGCTGTTACCGGGTGTATATGACTGATAAATACTTTTTGGGATATTTTTATGCCACAAAAAAAACAATACTTTTCCCCTGTGAAATAATCGCAAAAGTAGAAAAATGGCGGGTTGTTGGAAAAGCAGAAGAAAAAAAACAATACATCCCTACCAATATTTATAATACCTCCCCTGGTTTAGACACTTTACCGCCTGAACAGCCGGCCGCGGCAACTGTCGAAAACTACTACCGGTACAGAACCGGCTGGCTTTACGCCGAAAAAGTTGGAAAAATGGATCCCTCAAAGATATTTCCCCTTTTCAGTAACAAATACCATCAAAGTTTTTCTCACTGTAGAAACCCTGAGCTTTTTGCCAACAGAGCAAATATGCCTAATAGCTACACCCAGTCTAGTGTCTGGCAAGAGCATAGTGAAGAAAACCTTGCCCTTTTTTACGGCTTTGAACTGGCAGTTCCTAAGCTCTTACCGAATAATATGTATGAGGTCTCTGTCTACGAAATATGGCAAGACTATGATGAATTTGCCACATTCACTTTAATAAATGAAAATGGTAAATGGCTAATAGATAATATTGATTGGAATGCTAAACCATTTAATTTTATAGTACCGTAAATCTACTGATTTTTACGCTATCTCCAATTTCAATTCCCAATATAACTATCCGCCTTCTGTATTAATCATTATTGTATTTGTCCAATGCACTCATTCCAAACAAAACAAGCTCAGTAGAAAATACCCGGGTCTCAAGCCTCCTTGCTATCAAACGCTTTATAGCCCCGCACCTTCGCCACTATATAGAGTACTAAAGGGATTACCACTGAAGTAAGTAAAACACCTAAAACATTTGTAGTACTCATATAGTTTATTTGAAACATTGTACTAGGAAAGATTATCATAGCAGTTGCAAAAAAAACGATTCCCAGCGGCATAGTCACCGATCGACGGTCTTTTAAGTTGAATATTTGAACTACCCCTTGGACAACTGCATATAAATAAATTATTATCGCAAAGAAAGAACTTATTAACCAAAACATTGCCCCGACCGCTTCAAAACGGGTCAGGAAATCACCAATATTTATCTTGGTAATCACTAAATAACTTGGATATAATGCCGTTGTAGTTTGAACAACACCTAATACCAGCAATGTACACAGATTGAAAAAGAAACCAAGGCCACAGCCAGCAATACCGGCAATCATCAACGACTTTCCGGCCTTCTTCTGATTATTGCAAAAGGGTACCAATAATAAAAAATGCAGCAACGAACAACTCGAAATCGTTATGTACATCAACGCGCCCTTTGCCACCGGAGTTATTCCATGTGATAATACCGGCTGAATATTATCCAAATGAATATTCGGGGCAACCATTATCCCTGATAATATAAAATAGAAAAAAACAAAGGGAACCAATATTTCCGCCACCCGGGCGATTGTCTCCAACCCTAGTTTTACCCCTACAATTAATATTGCCAACAATAGCAACACCACTGCCTGTTTAGGCGTGCTTGGCAAAATCTGGGTTGTAATAAAGGTTGCCGCCCCCCATACATTTATGCTTGCAGCAATAAATTCGGAAAAAATAAAATTTAGCACAACAATTTTACCGATTAGATTGCCAAAAGTCTTTCTCATTAAACCAATTAAGTTTAATTCGGGATTTAAATTTGCCACTCGGCTGAACAGCCATAATACTAATAATCCGTAAACTATACCAGCAAGTTCAGCCAGCCATCCATCTTCTCTGGCTATACCAGCCCACATCCCCGGGCTTAACACCACCCCCATTATCTGGAGAAAAATTAGCACCATAAATTGTCTGTTGCTGATTTTAAATTCTGCCATATATCCCACTCCTTACTCGATGCTTAGTATGGATTGATTAACACCATAAGCGAACGGTGAATACTTGAAAACATTTGTAAGGGAGTTGGTATAACTATGAAATTTTCAACAATACCAAGTATTACCCCGCTAGCCAGCAAAAAATAAAATACAATTTGTTCCTTTCTCATGGCTTTATTGGTCAGCATCTTTCGCTCCAAATATACTACCGCCACCGCCGCAAGAATAATTACCACACTCCACGCCATTTGCCGCTACCTCTTAATTCCTGCTAAAATCGAGTTTGCTTTTATACACGTCCCGACTATTCTGACCTTAACCTTAATATTTACAGGCAAGTTGCGGAAACTCTCATCCCAGTTATCCCGCAGAGATTCCCACGCTCTATAATTTGTTCGATGGATAACATCACCAAAGCCAAATATATCGCTGCTATATTGTTTTTGCGCTGTACGAATTGCTCCCGCTATAATATTTCCGATTTCTTTTTCTTCTTCACCTTCGATTATCCGGATGTTTTCTTCTTTCAGCAAATCAATATCCGTTGAAATACCATCAATCGTACCTTCTACTTCCATTTCAAGGTTGATCTCCGGCTGTTGATCCGCCCCGGCGGCGTCTAACGCTACTTTTGTTTTTAAAATTTTCATTTCAACTTTGCCGCCTTGCGGCATGGTAACTATGCTGACAAAATCCTTACCCTTTCCGGTAATATAGTTGTATCCTTTACTATCCCGTTCATTTAGCCAGCCAACCAAGCGGTCTTTTTTAAATACCCCCAGCGGCGCAACAGTAACCGCAGCAGGCATATCAACTTTTTTTATGCTGTCGGTCTTTTCACCGCTATTAGCCTCACCCGAAATTTTGACCCCCGCCGCCACCGGATCTTTACCTTCAGTAACCAGCATGCTCACGAATTCATCAACGGTCACTGCACTAGTTTCCCCCAAAACTTTTTGCGATAGTTTTAATGAATTAACCAGAGCCTCGGCGGGAACAACTTCAGCAGGTGTCAGCACGGAAAGAATATCCTTGGCCGAAGAATTTCTGGCCACAAGCATAACGTAATCCATTCTCATTTCAAAACATCTTGTTATAAAATCCAAAATTGGCGCAATGCCTTCCCTGGCCATATTTTCCCCTAAAATTACAACCTTTAGATGGGTATAAGTAAATACACGCGGATACTCAGTATACAGCTTTCTGCCAGCTTCCCAAATGGTCGCGCCAGTTGCCGTATAAGTTGTTACCGGCGACCCAGAACCTTTATTTTTACCGGAAATTTGCCCCGGGTTTAAGACTTGGAGCGAAACAATATAGCCGGCAGTATCTTTATCAATTCCCAAAGCAGAAACTATGGCCAACTGATTCAATTCATAGGCGTCCCAACAACCAGTTGTAGCTATACTAATAATTAATAATAGGCTAATTAAGAACTTACGGTTCATTCCACCTCCTCCCGGTTAAGCGGTAATCGCAAAATAGCATCATGTTGAATTTTTCTGACCCGCGGCGACAATGGTTCCATATACGGAACCCCTAAAGAACGTAAACTGCATAGATGAAACAGCATGCCCATCAGACCGATAAAAATGCCAAAGAGACCAAAACTAGCCGCCAGTGCCATAAATACATACCGCAAGATCCGAACCGCAAACGACATACAATAATAAGGCAGCAGAAAACTACTCATATTAGTCAAGGCGACAACAATCAACATTCCTTCAGACACAATGCCGGCTTCAACAGCCGCCTGTCCGATTATCAAACCTCCAACCATTGATATTGCGGAGCCAATAGCTTTAGGCATTCTGATACTTGCTTCCCGGAATATTTCAAAAGTTGCTTCCAATAAAATAGCTTCAATAATAGTGGGAAACGGAGCGCCCTCTCGCTGGGCAGCTATATTTATTAATAGTACGGTAGGAATCATTTCAATGTGAAAAGTCGTAAGGACAATATAGAGCGCCGGCACAAACAGAGCTAGCAAAAAAGCAGCATACCGCAGCATTCTGATTAATGAACTTATAATAAAATTATTATAGTAATCTTCGCTTGCCTGAAAAAACTGCACAAAAACCGCCGGAACAATTAGCACAAACGGAGTACCATCCACCAAAATGGCAATTCGCCCGTTTAATAGCTCTGCCGCAACTGTGTCCGGCCGTTCCGTATTTAGCACTGTCGGGAAAATAGAAAAAGCACCGTCTTGGATCAGCTCTTCAATATTGCCGCTTTCCAGAATGCCATCAACGGCTATCTTTTCCAGCCGTGAATTTATCTCTTCAACCAGGCTGTCATCACAAATCCCCTTAATATAGACGACGGCTACCGAGGTTTTGGTAACTCTGCCGATTATTTTATCTTCAATCTGCAGTTTGCTGTCTTTTATTATTTTTCGAATAAGGGTTTTGTTGGTCGCGATTTTTTCAACAAAGCCCTCTTGGGGGCCGCGCAAAACTCCCTGACTGCTTGGCGCACTGATACTCCGTCCCTCGCTGCCGCCGGATGACAGCGCTAGGCTTTTTGATAATCCGTCAAGCAATAGAATGGTATTACCGGACATAAGTTGCTGGCATAGCTTATCAAAGTCAGTTATTTCGATATATTTACTTCCTGATAGGTGAAGCGTTTGTATATACTCAAAAACCTCCTGTTTGCTTAACAAATCATTCGGCGCATCATACTCCTCCATATCTTCTAACAAGTCATTCATCATTTGTTGGATATAATTTTTATCTGCCAAGCCTTGTATATAAACGATTGCCATAGCTATGCTTCGATTCTTGCCACAAATAAATGACCTAATAACCCAATCACTATTCTTACCTGCTATTTGTTTTACTTGGTCGATATTCTCAAAAAGTTTTATATGTAAAGCGTTATTACCAAGCTCACCAGAATCAGCAATATTTCGTGTTTGCCTGGCTATATCCGCCGAATTCATTTCTCTTTCACAGCCTAAGCCAGTACGCCCTAACAGTTTGCAGTAAATTTTATGTAGTAAGCCGCAATTTTTCGAACCCCTGCGCTTTGAGTTATTCATGATTTTCCTCAATATGAAAAATTTTCTACAATTATTTTTCCCCTGAAAACAGATTCTATGCTTGCACAAGAATAAGGACTGCCTACAGCTTTGAGTAGCACTAAGGCAGTCCTCATTTATTTAGCTCACCATTCTAAAAGCCACCACACCATTGGAAGGGATTACCACATTAATATGCCCTCCTGAAGAAGCAAGTACTCCTCCCATATTACCAACATCAAAGCCATTATACACTCCGGAATCACTGTTAAACACCTCCCGCCAATTTCCATCCGGCAGACTATCGCTCTGTATATCATAGCCGTCTGAAAATGGAACATCGTTTAAGCTGGCGCAAACCAAAAATTGCTGCTGACCGTACCAGCGCCTAAAGGCGATAATCCGATTCGTGTTGTGAACATGCACAATCGCTTTATTGGGCGACCGAAATGCGGCATTTTCCTTACTTAGCTTGATAAGATCCTGATAGTACCGGTATAAGAACCGACCATTCCCCCGCCGTTCCGCTTCAAAATTTTCTTTGTTAAAGATAAAGTCGTTATAGCGGTAGTCTTTCTGGAATCCCACTTCTTCGCCCATGAAAAACATCGGTATTCCCGCCGATAACAAGGTAAGACCACCAGCTACCCGGCACCGGTTTTCCGCAAAACGGCGGGTTTCCCCTAGTAGCGGCGCACGGTTTACCGCCACTTCAATAGTTCGGCTTGAAGAAGGTGAATTTCCGGCCTCGTCGTGTGATTCGTGATACACTACGGTATGCTCATTGGCATAATTGAAAGCTCCAGCAAAATAATCCATCGCCAGCGGCCGGTTATCGCCTAAACCGGCTACTTTCAACAGCCTGGCGTACTCGCTGCCACGATCTCCGTCGCCAATTAGATGGTGGTAATAATTCGAGTACCACACAGCATCAAACCCCAGACCGCCTTCCGAAGTTGCCTGCGTCAAGCCCGGCCAACCTGAATGATCTTCAGCGATCAGCATTAATTTGGGCCTTATCAGCCTAAGAGTTCGAGAAAACTCTCTGAGGAACTTTGTCCCAAAGGCACGCACATCTTCAAGCGGCCGGCCATCAGCATGCAGCTTGGGATAAAGATGCATTGAGCCCGTCTGATCGACCCGAAGACCGTCAACGTGAAATTCCTGCACTAACTGAGCCGCACTGCTAATAAACATTTTTCTGACCAGTTCATCCCAAAACCTTGGCGAATATCCAGTAGACTCATTATCAACATAACCGCCGTCAGGACTAGGGTAATTAGATGGCTGCCCCTCATACCAGAAATATATATTTTTATCATCCCGGCCCGAATCATAGTGCCACTCAGCCCGTTCGCCATGATGAGCATAGTGGTTATAAACTACGTCCAGCAATACGACGATCCCTCTTTGATGGCACTCCCGCACAAAATGTTTGAACTGATCCCGTCCGCCGCCGGCAAATTCCACCGCTAAGTAATGAGAAGTCGCATACCCCCAACTAGCCCAGCCTTCAAACTCACTCATCGGCATTAACTCAATGGCATTGACCCCAAGCTCTACAAGGTAATCGAGCATCTCAATTGCTTCTTTCAACGATCCTGGCACAGGGCCAAACTGATCGTTTTTATCGTAACCCAGCCCGCCGATATGCATTTCATATATAATTAAATCTTCTACTCTAGTTGGAATAGGATGCGATTGATTGAATTCATCGCGCCAAAATTCGTCTGAACTTAACCATCTTGTCTGCGGAAATGGTTCGTCAAACAACTCGGTTACTCGTTCCGGATCAATTACGACAGAGCAACTCAGCATCCCCATCAAATCATGATAAGTTCCATCCCAAGCTTCAGTTTTTGGATTTTTGCGGCCTTTGCCAATTTGACACCTTGAATATAGATCGGTTCGGTAGACTATGCTGCCATCCTCCTGGGTAATCCGAAACATATATGGTGTATGCTCAAACGCCGCAAAACTTCCAAGTTCAGGCGAACTCCTAAGATCGCTATACCATATACCGGTTTTTTCATCTTTGTTCAACTTAAACTGACCTAACGCACTGGTCATGCCGGTACCGTCATCAGCAATATACCCGCTGTCGCGGTTGCCCCTGACGACTTCTACCGCCTGGGCATTGGGCGCCCACACCGAAAACAAAATTGCCGGTTCAGCGGCATCAGCTAAATAATACTTGTTAGCCCCTAACCGCCGACAATTTGTCAGAAAATATTCCTCATTTTGTTCCCCTTGCCGCAAAACAAATTCCCGGTGCCGTAAATCCGAGTTCTTATCATTTATTTCAGTAGGTATACCCCATTGGTTAGGAATGTCCGGCCCATCAAGCAACACTCCCCATTTGAAAGTTTTTCCCGCATCGGAATCATTCAGATTAACTCGGGCCGTAAAGCTGGGACTGCCGGTATACGAACGTTCTTCACTCATCGGTATGGTTGTCCACGTATCCGAGTAGTTTCCAGCTTCATCCCAACTACCTGTTAATCTCACATTTCTAAAAAGTTCTCCATTTAAACCTACATGATAGTTAAAGTTAACATTTGCCATCAAACTGCACCTCCAATTATTCGGTTATCCGAATTTGTGTTCCTACAATTAAGCAACAAAAAATCAACTTTTGCCTTCAAGCAACTTAATTATCTTATGATCTTTAGCAAACACCTCCCGTGCAATATCCAATGGTATTTTACCGTCATGTCCCTTTAGATCCAGCCGAGCACCACCATTTATTAATACTTCCGCACATTCGTCAAAACCGTGCCAAAGTGCATCATGAAGCGGAGTATACCCGTTGGTATATCCTTGAAAGTTAACATTTATATCCGGATGCTCTACCAGTAATTTTGTTATATCACTATAGCCATTATAGGTTGCCTTATGTAAGGGGACAGCGCCGAAAGTTGGTTCTATTGCATTTACATCCGAGCCTATTTTTTTCATAATATCCCTCCACACCTGGTAAGCTCACTTATAGAGCTTCTCCGTTTTCAACCTTCATTATTTGTTCAACAATTTTATCAACAAAAAGCGCAGTCTCATGATAGGTCCGGCCTGTCACCAAATCTTTATCGACTACTACTCCGGAAGGATCATCGGTAAACACGCCGCCGGCATTTACTATATCGGCAAGAACTACATTGTTGCAGATAACCTTCCTGTTCCGTAAAAGCTCCGGATTAGGGGTGAGTATCCATAATCCATGGCATAACGCGCCTTTAATAATCCGCTGGCTTTTCATTGCACTGGCGTAAAATGCCGCCGCCGGAGCAGTCTTTACCATATCAGCTGTTATCGGCTTCTTGTCAGGCGGTTCAAAATGTCTTAACCGTACACTGGTATAGTTCGCCGACATAATAACGGCCGCGTAATCCTCAAGTCTAACCTTATCAAAGTCAATATTCACCTCTAAAGTTTCCGGTGTTTTCCCTGCTTCACTCACCGTGCTAATAAAAGTCATTTTAGCATTGCCCCATAATCTGGACATGAAGTCGGCAATCATCCCGTACTGGCTGAATTTTTCGCGGTATATAGCAATTTCTTCCGGAATATATTGGGTTTCCACAAGAATTGCAGCTTTTTTATTTTTTAATTTATCGGTATTCACTTTGCCAGAACCTCCTTTAACTAACTTATTTACTGCAGCGCGGACAGAACTGAACGTTAATTGTTTTTCCCAAATCTTCTTTTGTAAGCTGAATCTGAAATTTATCTTTATCAAAATTGGTTCGCGGAATACCGTTTACCGTAATACTTACAATCTCAACATCATCCGGCTTGAAAAAATCTGGCAACACATTGATTGACAGCAAGGAACTATTTATCGACGGTATGAAATACATGGAAAAGGTTTTTTCCCCTGGCGGACGATTCCCAACATAAGAACTTAAATAAATGTGAGCCAAGTAATTGAGTTCAAAAGCATGGTATCCGGCCTTGGCGTGGCTGCCCTTATTAGCGTACTCGCCTGCAATTATCGGGCCCCCGTTGTCATTGACCCGGAAATAAATTCCCCGGTGATCTCGGTCCAGAAAATATACATTCCAAAACGCCATCATTTCTCTAGCCAATTTCAGGTACCGACCGTCAGCATCCGTTGTCCCATGAAGAATGAGGTATGCTAGAATCGCCTGTTCCTGTTGCCAGAAATCTTTTGTGTTACTCCAGGCGAACTCTAACGGCATACCGTTGGCAGGTTCCCGCTCCACAGTATCGAATAAGCCGCCGTGAATAACATCCACACCATGTGTCGCGATCTTGTCGCCAATATTTTGGGCAAGTTCAATATAACACTTAGCTTGCGTCCCGTATTTTCCGGCTTTATCTTTATCGCCGGCTTCCATGCATTCCTTTTCCCGGCACATCAAATAATAGGCACACCGAGTTAAATTCCATGCAATTTTAAGATTGTGGCCGACAACCGCCCGGTTCTGCTGCCAGGAATAGTTATGATCAGGGTTCCAGTCATCCATAAACCGTTCGTTCACATAAGGATTACTGGCATCAGGAAACTTTTCTACAATAAGCCCCAGCGTCATTTCCAGCATGTCTCGGCATTTATCTCTTATGCGAACCAAAATTCCGCTGTTATCACCAATCGGCAGCGGGTCAAGTGCCGAAAGAATATTGACAAGATATGCCGGAATGTGATCACCGATCGAGTTCCAGTTCTTGCGCAGTTTATTTTTCCCTAAAGCCTCTGAATCAGGGCGCATTGTCGCATAATCGATGTGGGAAAAGTAGCCGCCGTTTCCGGGAAATCCTTTATCTTTGGCCTTTTCATCATCTAAGTAGAAATCATTAAAGGCATTAATGGTCCGCTCGATATCTTTCAGCACTTCCCATTCCTGGGTAATTCTGTAATACTGAGCCAAACCTGCCAGCGCATAAATTTGTTCATACAAGGGAATAGAGTTTAAGTCATCAGCATTCTGCGATGGAATAACCAGCTTGGAACTCGTTTTAAGTTTTCTCCAGCCATGAGCCCAAAAACATTGCGTTCCGTCATGGGTAAGGCTCCGAAACGTCTGTCGCTGATACTCGACGCCCGCCTTAGCTGCAAGGTAGTACCTGCGGCTACCAGTCAAAAGATAGGCCGACGATAGTCCATAAATTAAGCGCGAAAGCGTCGCGCATTCCTGAATGTTATCGTCGGTTTCCCCTCCAAGAATATTAAGATTAGTACGGTATAGTTCGGCAAAATCATCGGTGGCGTAGTTGCGTTTGGTACCAAATATATCATCCAACCATTCGTCAGCCAACAGCCTAATCTGGTTAAGCCACCAATGGGTTTCTTCAAACACCAAGCGTTCCGGTACTGAGTTTAAAAGATGTATAACACTAGCATCAAAGCTTGACGCTGCTTCCCTCTGCTGATAAATCCCTTCAACCGATAGCAGCTGGCCAACACGAATATTCTTTTTTATTTTTTTGCAAATATCCGAACAACTATCAATATCTGGCGGCTCAGGCAGCCGGTTCCGTTCCAATCCATCAAGATTCTCCACTACTTTAAAATCAGTATTGACGCGCACTTTTACTTTAAAGCTATCGCCGCTGCGACACTGAAGCATAAACGAACTGCCATCAGCCTCAATATCAGTTACATCACCCATGATGCTTATTTGCTGAATAAGATGTTTCATTGCTACCATTCCCTTCACAGTAAATTGCATTTTTGCATCACAATATACCCTTATTATCCCCTGGAGCAAGAGTTAACATCCCCCAGCTAAACAGTATTCAAAGTCAACCGCACGCTTATTGGGCAGTTTATTAAGCCTATAAGGGAATTTTAGTACTTCCACCCTAGAAATAACGCCCATGCTGATCGCACGCAAAAAGGCTCCTTACGCTTTGCGTAAAGAGCCTTTTTTGCGGTCTGATATAATCTGATACCTGGTTATAGTTTTCTCAATAATTATTACCAGAACTGCCAGTATGTTAACATAACAAAAAGGCTCCCGAAGCTCGGAAACCTTGAATTTACTATGGTGGGACTAACTGGACTCGAACCAGTGACCCCTACGATGTCAACGTAGTACTCTAACCAACTGAGCTATAGTCCCATATGAAGTGGCAGTTAGCAGCCACTTCTACATTATATTACTGTAAACTAGAACTGTCAATCTATTATTAATACAAAATTTGATTAGCTATTACCATACGTTGAATTTGATTGGTGCCTTCATAAATTTGCATGATTTTTGCATCACGCATATATTTTTCAGTTGGGTACTCTTTTATATAGCCGTATCCGCCTAATACTTGTACGGCATCAACAGTAACTTTCATTGCCGTATCGGAAGCAAAGCATTTGGCAATGGCCGCTTCTTTGCTAAAAGGAAGTCCCAGGTCCTTTAACCAACATGCTTTCTGTACCAAAAGGCGAGCGGCTTCCACTTGCATCGCCATGTCAGCGATCATTGCCTGCACCAATTGAAAAGAAGCAATAGGTTTACCGAATTGCGTTCTTTCTTTGGCGTATTTAACAGCAGCATCTAGTGCCCCCTGAGCAATCCCTACGGATACAGAACCAACAAATGGACGAGCAGCATCAAGGGTTTTCATAGCAATTTTAAAACCCTCCCCTTCACGCCCTAACCGGTTGGTTTCTGGCACCCGAACGTTTTCTAATATCAATTCACAGGTATTGGAAGCCCGAATACCCATTTTATCCTCTTCTTTTCCGACAGAGAAGCCTGGCGTGCTACGGTCAACAATAAATGCGGTCAGACCACGAATACCAGCAGATTTACGTGCGTTAGCAAAAATTACATATATGTCAGAATTACCGCCATTTGTAATAAAACATTTTGTTCCGTTTAATATGTAATCGTCGCCATCTTTAACCGCAGAAGTAGCTACCGATCCGGCATCAGAGCCGGCACCCGGTTCGGTAAGTGCGAAAGCGGCTAAAGAGCCATTGTTGATTTTATCGAAAAAATACCGTTTTTGTTCGTCTGTTCCTGAGATAATGACGGGATACGAAGCAAGCGAATTGGCTGCAACAGTTGTCGCAACTCCGGCACATCCTTTACCTAGCTCTTCGTAGATCAAAGCAATGGTTAAAGCATCCAGACCTGGTCCGTCATATTCTTCCGGAACAGGCAGATTCAAAAAGCCTGCGTCGTTTAGTTTTGCCAGTAATCCCGGCCTAATTTCTCCTTTGTGATCCATTTCTAGAGCATATGGTGTAATTTCCTTCGCTACTACCTCTTGTGCAATTTTTTGTAACGCTAGTTGGTCGGGAGTAAAGCTCAAATCCATTACTCATCCTCCTTAGTTCACATATAAAAATCCCATTGTTAAGTATATCGCAAATATTGTCTTTTGGGAAGGATAAAATATCATTTCAGGAGTAATTTGGCACCTATAGCTAAAAGCAGAAGCCCGGCCAGTTGGTTCCATCCACAGGGAATGCGTTCCAAACCAAAACCTCCTACATGGTCAATGAGAACAGCTGTCAAAACTTGTCCAACTATAATAGCGGTTGTCGCATTAGCGACTCCGACTGCCGGTATACTGGCCGCTACTAAGTAAATAATAAATACCCCCGCAACTCCCCCTAAATAGGCATACCAAGGAGCTTGACCCAGACTAGAAAGATCTCCTTTTCCTATACGAACGAAAAAAAGAGCCACTAATAAAAGCAAGGTGCCAGTTAAGTGAACAACAAAGGTAGCTTCCCACAACCCAACTATTTTACTCAACGACGCATTTAAAGATCCTTGTACCGCCATAAGGATTCCAGATATAGCAGCTAGCACGAAAGGTAGTAATTGAACTGGAATAATCTCCAAAACCAGACCCCCTCCTTTTTTTGCTAGTATAAACCCAAACGGTAATTATCATCCACACCCGAATGGAAGCTGGCTAAGCCAAGATATTACTATATCCGCCGCAGCAAAATAGCAATTTGATAATTGATGATTCCCACCCGGCAATATGACAAACTCTTTTGGGCAGGTTGCTAAACTAAACAGTTTTTCCGCCTGGGACAGAGGCACAATTTCATCTTCGGATCCATGAATAACTAATAATGGGATACTATCCAACTTCGTTATACCTTGTTTTAGGTCATAATTGGCAAAGTCCCGAATAAAATCGACGTTTAAAATAAGTTCGCCGTATTCATCTTTTATTGAAATATCATGGTACTCGATTAATCGATGATATCTTTCTCCTAATGATAATCGGAAGGTCTCGTCTAAATCAGACGGAGTCGCCCACAAGCATAAGGCGGAAATAGTTCCAAAGGTTGCGGCATAAACAAGAGAGGCGCTGCCTCCCATACTACGACCAAGGAGAACCACTTTACTGGTAACCTTCTCGCGGCAAAAGTTAATCACTTGACGAATTTCAGCTATTTGCCGCGTTAGGCAGCACAGGGGAGTGAAATCAAAACGGACTACCGTATATCCGAGTAACGCCGCTCGCTCGGCCAACAACTGAGCCCTGCCTCCGCCCTCCTTTGAGCCACGAAATCCATGACAGATAACTAAACAGCATTCTAGATTTCGCCGCCCTGGCCAATCAATAACCGCTGGAAGCTCGCCAAATTCCCCGTCAATCGTTATCTCTTCCCTCATTCAAGAATTCCCCTTACTTCTCCCGTAACAAAAAAGGTTGCTCTAGCGGTAGCAATAAGCTGCCCCTGTCCATTCGATAATTGACAATCTACGACCATAGTACTTTTCCCATTATGAATTACTTTGGCATGGGCGGTTATCGTATCCTCTGCCGGCACAGCCCGAATGTAATTCATGGAAAAATCCAATGTAACGCTACTTTTTCCACTTGTGGTGCAGGCAGCACCCATAACGGTATCAGCAAGAGAAGCAATAGCGCCACCATGGGCCATAGTATAAACATTGGTATGAACTTCTGCCGATATCGGCATTTTACCAGTTGCCTCGCCTTCTTTCAGATCAGTAACTGTAATACCAAGTAACCGCAGCAATGGGCTACGCTCATATATTTTTTCCATATTATCAAGTAACGCTTTAATATAGTTCCCCATAATTACCTCCAAAAGTTAATGCAACATTAAGTGTAATCAGTACTAATAGAATCATACAAACAAAACGACTAGCCTCCTTCTTGCTCGCCCAGAAGTGCAAGGAGTACTAGTCGTTAACATCGATATATGACTTAGCTTGAGACCAATATATACCACCAACTGACCTCACGATTAATCTAGTATGTAGACTGTAACTTTTTGCACACCAAACTCCAGCGCTTCATTTCGGCTTTCAAAGGCTAAGTCAATCCGGCTGCCATTAATTGCCCCGCCTATATCATCAGCAATAGCATACCCATAGCCATTTATAAATAACCGAGTTCCAAGCGGAATAACATTCGGATCAACGGCTACAAGACCTTTCCTTAGCGTATGTCCACGTGAGGTAAAAGCCCCATTTCCAGTATCATAACGGGTATAAGCAGAAGCCGTCACTGTCATGACCCGGCTATATCTGTCCGGCGCGCTTGTAGACCGTCGCAAAAAAGCTATCGTTTCTGTTCCTGCCACACCATCACCCGGTAACCCGTTATACGATTGAAAAAGTTTTACCGCCTGAAGCGTTCCAGCTCCAAAAATCCCATCGATATCATCTGCATAAAAACCCGTTTCCGCTAACAGTCGCTGTACAATTTTTACCTCTTCACCACGATCACCATAATGTATCGATTTGTTGTCGGTTGCCGCCTCGCAGGAATAACCATTTCCAAGAATTAAAAAAAGAGTTATTAAAATTACACCATATACCTTTCCCAGTCGCAGTCACCTCACTCTTTTTATTCCTTCTTAAAACACCCGTATTGATTCTTTGATAGTATAATTCGACGAAAAACTATAAAATCCTCCCTCACTCAACCTTGCCTTCTGTGTAGCTCAAAGTATCGAGGTTCTATATCTTTAATTACACCTTGTAAGCAATGCTTTTTATAGATTCGGCAAGTGCCGCCAGCCCATCAATGGCTTTAGCAATATCTTGACTGGCCTGTTTTTGAAGAGAACTTAACTTGTCCGCTTCAATAATATTTTTATCTATTAATTCAATTTGATTCTGTATAGTTTCAAGAACTGATTTAATTTCGGAAACCGATGAAGTGCTATTTATCGCCATCTTACGTATTTCTTCTGCAACCACGGCAAAACCACGTCCCTGCTCTCCGGCCCGTGCAGCTTCAATCGAAGCGTTTAACCCTAACAAATTGGAATTGGCGGCTACTTCCCGAATAAATGTCAAAATATCGTTTGTTTTTTGCAAATTACGTCTTGTCTGACTGCCGCAAGCTTTAAGCTCTTCCATTCGCTTATATAGTCCTTCGGCGTTTCCGGCCATTTCTGCGCTAGAAACAGCAACTTCCTGAGAAGTAGACGCAATAGCCAGTGCAGCCTCATGAAGGATCTCCTGGGTTTCTAGACTGGAGGCAATACCAAGTGCTCCGACCACGTGACCTGCATCATTTAAAACTGGTGCGCTGGTACTACGAAACGTAAACCCCCAAACCTCCTTTTCCACGATTCGGGTTATGCTTTTTTTCCCTGTAACCGTCTCCCACATTCCGTCTCCTGCTTGCAGGTTTTTACCAACGGGTGATTCATGTCGCATTTTTACCCCAGGTAAATAAAAGAGAAATTTTTCTACATCTGATACAACCATCATAGAATCAAAAGGGAATACCTTTTGCACCCAAGGCAAAGCTTCAATAATACAAGCCAATGATTTGTCCAATTGTAATCACCTTCATTCATAGCGTTAAAAGCAGTTGAATTGCTTTATATATTCCTGAAAATTTTTATTTTTCCTCTAAGGTTTAGCACTTTAAGAAGGATTACTATCATCAAACGCGAAAATCACTTAACTATTGCTATCAAAACACGGTCCTCTTCGCCCGGAATACTATCAAATTACAATAAGGATTGTGCCTGAAATGAATACTTTTCCTTTTTCGTATCAAATAACATATAGCAGCCGCCGCAAAACGCTGCAAATCAAAGTAGTCTCCCCTAATAAAGTGGAGGTAACTGCCCCGAAAGGTCTATCACTTGACCAAATTAAACATGCACTTAAAAGCAAAGAGACCTGGATTATTGCTCAACTTGCCAAGGCGGCGCAGCTTACCCATAACCCAATTAATTCTCAATTGGCCGATGGGTTCGAACTGCTTTACCTCGGTCAGCCTCAACTATTGCGGATTTTTTATAATTCTGAAAATAAGTATGCTAAAGTTACGCTCGAAAGCCGCCAAATACATGTTCAAGTCCCTTTTTACCCTAGTGAATACCCCAAAAAACTAGATGTACTCTTACGAAAGTGGTATCGTATAAAAGCAAAGCAATATCTAACAGATAAAAGCGCTTATTGGGCTGAACATATCGGAGTCCGGTTCAAACGTCTTTCTGTTCGCCAACAAAAAACCCGTTGGGGGAGTGCTTCTTCCCTAGGCAATATTAATTACAACTGGCTTATTATCATGGCTCCCCCAGAGGTTATTGATTACCTAGTCATTCACGAACTCTGCCATATAAAAATACCCAACCATTCAGCGGCATTTTGGCAGCTAGTCTCACAATGGGATGTCGATTATAAGAAACATCGTAAATGGCTAAAGCAAAACGGAAAGTTATTAACTCGGCTTTTTGATTAATGCCGCTATCTCCAGACATAATATTATGGAAACGGAACTTGAATCATTTTTTCACTTTACCCAGTGTCCGGCCCTTCGTACTACTAATGTAGCTAATACGGCTCCCATAGCAGCGGTAAATAACTGTGGCCAGCTCATAATAAACAAGATACCGGTCGCCACCTTAGAATCGATATTTATCCATGTTAAAAGCCACAGGAAAATAACATACAAAGCCCCAGCCTTAACTACTGACGCTATACTAATAGACAGCCATATATTGCGCTTAACTGCGCTTAATATAGCTACATAGAAAAAGTTCGCTAACGCGATGGGAAATACAAAAACCGGCAACGGTAATAATCCCTGAAAGTAAGCCACAATCGGCGCTACTATCCCGATAACCGCAGCAGAATATAAGCTTATACTGCCTGCCGCGATTACAAGACATGCATTAACCAACGTTCCTGTAACGATTGTTGAAAATACGGGCGGAACAGGAAGCAGAAATCTTGACCACTGAAAAAGCAAAGTTAGCGCCAAAAGCAAAGCTGTTCGCACCAACACCTTAGTATCTATAATTTTCATTCACACTAGCTCCTCCTAACTACTATTTATGCCACTTATGCCGTTGACGTGGCGGGCGCGGGGCGCTGCCGTTCTGCCTGAAGATAGCCCAAGCAATCAAAGCGAAAAAGGCCATTTGACGTATAATTTCGTTTATGATTCCGATATCATACAATATTTCGAGCGCTATGAATGCGCCAAGAAACAGCATGCTTTGTTTTACGTCGATAAAAGGATAACGGCGAAGAATTAAATAACATGCACCAAGAAGAAGTAAATCAATAATTACTGCGACAATTGCCACAACCACTGGAACAAACCCGACATGGATTAACAACTCATACTTTACAATACTGCCACCAAACAGCACTCCGATAATAATCAACCATACTTTATTCATTGTGTTAGCCTCCTAACAGTAATTTATATTATTCACTGAATTACCACAACGAAACAAATTAGCAAAATTCTCCTTTTGATTGATTATAATACACAATTTTTGTGCATACTTTTATTAGAATCACTAAAAGGAGGAAAAGCCATGGAATTTGCGTTTACCTTGTTTAAGCCACGCAAAACCAGACATCCAAAGAAGGATGATCCACTAGTCGCAATAAGACCTAACGGACGAATCGTTTTCAACAGGCAAGCCAGCGAGTTATTAGATAACCACACATACTGCATGCTAGGATACGATCCTACTAATCAAGCCGTAGGAGTATTACCCTTAGAAACCATGGAAACCAATGCCTTCCCCATCCGGTATGCCTCAAAAGGTGCCTATATTGGCGCTAAAAAATTTTTCCGTCATTTTGAAATTTTACCTGAACAATTAATTGAGAATTCCCCCTTTAAACAGGGACCCTACATTGGTGTTAAAATGTAATCAAACTTCCTGTCAGAAGGGAACTCAGGCCGCTTAGAAAGTTTCCGTTGCGTATTTTTCAAGCTCGTTGCCAAAACCACTAAAAAGGAGGTGGTAAAATAGGCAAAATCTGAAAAATCACAACGGCATTTTCTTACGGCCTGAGTTTTTCTTTACCTTGAGACCAAGCAGGAAATCCTGCTTAAAACGTGGAAAGATAGTATGTTAGGTTGACCCCAGCGTGCAACCTAATCATCAGTTTAAGCTATCCCCGCATGGCTTTAACCATTTGCAATTTTTCTTATAAAAAGAAGATGATGTAGACTAACACATCAGTCAGCTTTACTATTCCTATATATTATATCATGAGCCAACAAATAAGTCCGCATGCAAAGTTAGACTTTACTGGCTGAAGGAGATAACCATGCAACAGCGCAATTATGCTATTCAATATATCCGCGGTCTTGCTATGCTTGGAGTAATCGGCATTCATGTAGGTGCTTACTCCCTGGATTCACCTAGTGCGAATATCCACCTATTTGCCATACTTGATATCTTCACTAGGTTTAGCGTCCCCATTTTCTTTTTCTTATCGGCTTTTGGCCTCTTTTTAAACCACGACCTTTACAGCGGCTTCTCCTATATCACTTTCATAAAACGACGTTTTCACGCTGTCGCCATTCCCTATTTTGTATGGTCTTTTCTTTATCTAGTCCGATATTATTCCAGTGTAAACTGGTCACCCTCCGCCCTACTGGAAACATTTATTTTCGGATTAGCTTGCTATCATCTATACTTTTTGGTAATCCTGCTTTGGTTCTACTTGTTGATGCCCGTCTGGCGATGGCTGCTACGGCATATAGTAGCCACCCCGCTGCCAGCTTTATTTATTTTACTTATTTTTCAAATCTTTTTTAATTACTACTCAAGCTACATGCTCCATTATCAGCCTCAAAATCATATCGTTGCCCTTTTACTGCAATACCGGCTAAACTATGTAGTATTGCATTACATATTTATCTTTCTCTTTGGCGCAATATGTGCCCTTCGCTTTAGCGACTTTACCGCTTTTATTAAAAAATACCGTTCTCAGATAAACATTTTCTTTTTTGCTTCATTAGCCGCCCTTCTGGCGAATTATTATTGGCTCCTTTATATTCGCGGTTTAACTCCGGTCGACGCGTCCGGTATCGTGCATCAGCTTAACCCCCTTGGCGTCATTTACACATTAGCAGCCTGCCTATTTTTTTACGCTCAATTTGAAACCATCTCATCGAAAATCATCGCATCTTTACTTAACACATTGGGGCATTATTCCTATACGGTATATCTCCTTCATCCTTTTGTATTAGCTTTTCTTACCGGCCTTGTTCTGAAAATGCATCTTTCCCCTACCCCGCCCATTATCGTTGCGGTTTTTTTCGGCGTAAGTTTACTAAGTTTATTACTTGCCATCCTAATGGAAAAACTGTCGCAACAGTTTTATATGATAGGTGTATTGCTAACCGGTTCCAAGCAGCGTCCAAGTATGAAAGCTTAAATGACCCTCTATTAGGTGGCGAAAGCTACCTAATAGAGGGTCATTTTATAGAAGAAAATATAATTTCTTTTTTTCCTGATCGCCTAATAGTACCGGCAAAGTCATTTCAACGCTAGGCACATCTTTTTTCTCTTTTTTTGTTCGAATCTGCTGCCAATACACAATGATTAATTGGCAAAAGCGTTTTATTGACTTGGTACCGGCGGGCGTAGAATAGGACAGCCAGCCTGTATATAACTCACTAATAACATCAGTAAATGTTGTATGAATATCTTTTTTTTCGGTAAACCGAGCAATAACTATAATTTCCCGAACAATAGAAAACAACACTTGTTGACGAAATGACTCTCCCGCCTGTCCACTATTATATTTCATTTCTTTAGACAATATCTTCCGGCCCGTATCTAAAAGCGGCAACAGATAGGGAATGGCTACCTTTATCCCCTTTTGAGAAATAACGAGTTGTGCTACTTGCCCAGCTCCTCTTACTGCTAGCTCCAACCCTCGAATTCCCCATCTGCGTAGCGTAAGGTCAAAGATGAAACTCATAATTTTCGGCGCTAACTCATTGTTAACATTTAAACATGCCGTTCCGGCGGCGTTATACCATTCACGAATAAAAGCGGTCACAGCAGGCTGACTAAGTTCCTCAAACAAGGTTAAATTATCAACAAAATCAGTCAATATTGTGAACATTTCTTTGTCTTGGCTATTAATAATTTGATATAGCCAGACTCCAGTTAGCGCGCTAATTTCTCCGAGGAACTCCTTTCTCTGATTACCCATTTGAACTAACTGGTTGAGTCTTACCGCTAACTCCCGAAACAATCCGTCATCGTGGCGTTTTAAAGCCAAAACCCCCATAGTTCTTAGCGCTTGTACCATCTCTTTTATATCGCAGTCTTGTCTATCCATTGCAGCAAATAGAACTTCCGCCGCCCTTGCCGATAAGAAATTATAGTTTTCACGATAACAAATCGAAGTAAGCACTACTAATTGCTCCGTCGCAACATGCATTTGATCGGCAGGAAGGTATCTGAGCATTTGCCGGAACGCATCCAACGCTTGAACAGCAATTTCAGGCTGTTTTTGTCGCAGTGCGCCAATAACAATGCCGGCAAGCTTCAGTGGCTCCGTACTACAAATTACGCCATCAGCAAAAAGCATTTTTAACAAATCAATCGCTTTATAGGCAATAGCAACATTACCAGCAATCGTACCAGCTCGTATTAAAAGATATACTTTAGCAACTATATCTTTAGACTGCTTTGTATTTCCTGCGGTAACATTACGGGAAACACGAGCGGCTAAAACCTTATATCGGAAAGACAAATCCCGGTAACCAAACCACCTACAGGCAGCATATACAGCCAGTATAGCTACCACAACCCCCATTGTCCATCCAGCCATAAACACTCCTCATAAGAATTTACTTCGCATTAATTTCACCTTGGTAAATTACGCCGCGCGCCGTATCCACGGTAACAACCATATCGTCCGACAAAATCTCTGTAGCCCTTTCCGCACCAACGATTACAGGTAAGCCAAAACTTACGCCAATAATTGCCGCATGGGACGTTAAACCGCCCTCTTCCGTAATGATGGCAGAAGCCTTTACTGCCTGTTGCGCAGTCGCATCGTTAACTGCGGAAATAACCAATATGTCTCCCGGCTTAAATTTTTCTTCTAAATCCCTTTCGGAGTGTACAACACACACTTTCCCCGAAATAATCAATTGACCAATTCCGGTTCCCCTCAATAGAATATTTGCCACAACATGCACTTTCATTAGATTCGTCGTTCCCGGCGTTCCCGAAGGCACTCCAGCAGTAATGACTACTAAATCACCTTCTTTAACCAGCCCAGACGACAACGCCCCTTTCACCGCATGACGGAAAACTTCATCGGTATTCGTTGAAGTCGGCCCCAAGACCGGATATACTCCCCACAACAATTGCATACGCCGTGCTACGTTTTCTCGCGATGTTACGGCAACAATAGTCGCCCTGGGGCGGTACGCGGATACCATGCGGGCCGTGTACCCTGACTCAGTTGAGGTAATTATGGCTGCAGCCCCGAGTTCTTGGGCCGCATACACCGTAACCTGGCATACCGTTCCAGTACTGGTCGGCTGTATCCCCAATCCATTTTTAATTGAAATATTCCCATAATTTAATATGGCTTCTGTCCTCATGGCAATCTTCGCCATAGTCTGTAAAGCGCCCACCGGATACTTACCTATGGCAGTTTCCCCGTTAAGCATTATCGCATCACAGCCATCAAAAATAGCATTCGCCAAATCGCTGGCCTCCGCCCGCATTGGTCGAGGTTGATTTATCATAGACTCCAGCATTTGGGTGGCAATAATTACCGGTCTTGCTGCCTGATTACATTTTTCAATAAGTAATTTTTGAACTAACGGAATTTCCTCTGTAGGAATCTCTAACCCTAAGGAGTCCCGCACCACAATCATCCCATCGGCTACCTTAAGAATTTCGTCAATATTACGTACGCCTTCCGCATTTTCAATTTTAGCAATAATATCTACTGAACCGTTACCCGAATCCTCAAGAATTTTGCGAATAGCTAAAATATCCGCAGCCCGCTGTACAAAAGAAGCAGCCACAAAATCAATATTTTGCCGCATTCCAAACAATAAGTCTGAAACATCTTGCTCACATAACGGGGGTAATCCCAGCAACACTCCCGGTACCGCCAGACGCGCATTACTATTTATCTCACCACCAAGAGTTACCGTAGTAAAAATATCCTCCCCTTCCACAAGATCAACAGCAAGTCCCACTTTACCTTTGTTTAAAAAAATAGTATCACCTGAACCCACATCTTCCGGTAATCCTTTATAACTTACCGATACCATTTCCTTTGTTCCAATGACGTCTCTTGCAGTTAATACAAACTTTTTTCCTTGTGAAAGAGTAACTTTTTCTTTTTCTAAAAGGCCAATCCGAACTTCCGGTCCCTTGGTATCTAGCATTAAGGCTATAGGTACCTTGGCTTGCACGGCCGCTTCCCGGACCATAGCCATACGTTTAGCATGCTCTTGATGAGTACCATAAGAACAGTTAAATCTAGCTACATCCATCCCATTTGTAAGCAAGGTTTGCAATATTTTCGAGTTATCTGTACTAGGGCCGAGAGTACAAACAATCTTTGTTTTCTTAAGCACTATGCTATCCCCTTTTATCTCACCACAAATTGGCAAAGTATGGCATGGGCTTCATCTGCTTCCGATTCCAACACCATAACTTCGTACATTCCATCACCCTGCATGGAAAATCCAGCTGGCCGAATATTTGCTAAAATGCCCTCTTCACAAAGTACGTCTTTCATAGTTTCAGCCTGTGTACGATTTGCCGCAATATAAACAACTGTCCACATAATGCCTCCTCCAGGCAGATGAATACTACCTAATCATGAATTTTAATAAATAGAAAGCGTTATTTATTCCACTAACTGGCATTTTTCCCTTACTTTGGAGGTTCTCCATACTTCGCATTATTCCTGCTATCTTATTCCAACCTTATCAAATCCAGAGTATTTTTTTATTAAAGTATATATTAACCAATTCCTCACAATTTGCTTCGCTTTCCAGTCGAGTTCAATTATTCTTGCCACTATTTTATGAGCGGCAACACCGCTTTAAACTCATCACTCCCAGCATACTCCAACCATTCATATAATGCTATTTCCACACCGGAAATAATGCCGCCGGCATTTTTAATCTTATCCAGTCCCAACAGCTTATTTCCCATTCTTCTTGATCCTACCGCATCGGAAATAATGTGTACATGAAAACCCCGGCTCATCGCCTCAAGCGCCGTTTGCAATACACAAATATGTGCTTCGATACCTACAAGTACTAATGACTTTTTTTCTAGCGATAATAAGCGATCATAAAAATTTTCCGCTCCTAAACAGCTAAACGCAGTTTTTTCAATCGCATAAAAATCCGAAAACAACTCCTTTACAGACAAATTGGTCGGCCCTAACCCCTTAGGGTATTGTTCGGTAACCAGTACCGGAACAGACAATTCTTGCGCAAACTTAATCATCTTAACCGTATTCGCTAATACTTCCTGCCAATCCTGTATAGCATGAAGTAGCTTATCCTGAACATCCACTACTACCAATACGCTATCCGATCGAACTAATTGATGAGGATGTCGCAATGTGTATTCCTCCTTCTATTCGCAACATAAGAATAGTGTACTACATGATTATTCTTGCTAACCAAAAAGAATCCTTTATAAATCTAAAAAATAGGAAAAACGCCCTAGTACTAGGAATTATAAGAGAAACTCCGAAAGGTTTCTAAACACTTTCGGAGTTTCTCTTATAATATGTCTCTATTATTATTTTTTATTAGCCTTGTTTAATCTTTTTGAACTCTTCCGTCAGTATAGGCAGTACTTCCATTACATCACCAACAATACCATAATCGGCCATGCGGAAAATAGGCGCATCCGCATCTTTATTAATAGCTATAATAATGTCTGATGATGACATACCCGCTATATGCTGAATCGCTCCCGAAATACCACACGCAAAATAAATCTTCGGACCAACCGTTTTACCGGTTTGTCCAACCTGGTGCAACGCTGGTTTCCAGCCGGCGTCTACCGCGGCACGTGAAGCGCCTACAGCACCACCAAGCACATTAGCCAGTTCTTCAATTAGTGAGAAGTTTTCCGGTTTGCACATGCCACGACCACCGGAAACGATAATTTCGGCCTCTTCCAAGTTGCAGGAAGCGGTGCACACCTTAATAACCTCCACCAATTTCGTCCGAATATCTTTCGGGTTCACCTTGCTTGCTACACGGATGATTTCACCGGATTTAGTTGAGTCCGGCTGAGGTTTTTTGAAAACGCTGGGGCGTACAGTGCCCATCTGCGGACGATGATCCGGGCAAAGGATTGTTGCCATGATATTACCGCCAAAAGCAGGGCGAGTCCATGCAACCAGACCGGTTTCCGCATCAATTCCAAGATCAGTACAATCAGCGGTAAGACCGGTACCTACCCGGCAAGCTACTCTAGGACCAAGGTCCCGGCCATCGTTAGTAGCTCCCAACAATATAACAGACGGTTTATAGGTATGAATTAAATCAGTAAGCACGCCCGTATAACCATCAGTGCTATAATGTTTAAGTTCAGCACTTTCAACAAGATAAACCTGATCAGCGCCATTTGCGAAAATATCTTTCGCCAATCCTTCAACGCCGTCACCAATTAATACACCTGCTAATTTTTGCCCCATCGCATCAGCCAGTTTACGGCCTTCGCCAAGCAATTCCAGCGAAACGTTACGTGGCGTACCTTCGGCAACTTCTATGAACACCCATACATTTTTATATTCGTTTTTGTCCATTGCGACTTCTTTTTTCTCTTCTTCGCGAATAATGGTTTTCACCGGACAGGTATCTACACATGCGCCACAGGCAGTACAAGCATCTGTAATCTCCGCTTTGTCGTCTTGCATGATAATGGCCCCAAAGGGACATGACGACACGCAAGCGCCACAACTAATGCATTGGTCTTTTATTACTTTAACAGCCATCGTCTATTCCCCCTTAAACAATCTTAGCCTCAGTAAGTTTTGCGATAAGTTCCGCTACCGCTTCCCGAGCCGTATCTTTATTAATTAGCAGCCCTTGCGTACGAGCTTTAGGCGTAAAAATTTTACGAACTTGCGTGGGCGAACCTTTAAGACCTAACCGCGGTTCTTCTACCACAAGGTCCGCTTTCGTCCATTCCGCAATTTGAGCACGATTGGCCTTCATTGTGCCCTTAACGGTAGGATAGCGAGGTTCATTAATCGATTTTACAGTAGTTATTACAACAGGCAGTTTTACTTCCAGCACTTCATACCCGTCTTCATGTTCCCGTTCAACCCGGACAACCTCGCCGTCAAAATCTACCTTAGCGGCATAGGTAACTTGAGCAATACCCAAATGTTCCGCAATTTCCGGCCCAACTTGAGCCGTATCTCCATCAATCGCCTGCTTGCCGCATAAAACCATATCAAAGTTACCGATTTTATTAATTGCAGCAGCTAGGGTATAGCTGGTAGCTAAAGTATCCGCTCCGCCAAAGGCACGGTCAGTTACCAATATAGCTTCATCCGCCCCCATAGCCAAACATTCCTTTAAAGCATCCTTCGCCTGGCCTGGCCCCATGGACAGTACGGTAACTTTTCCCCCATGCTTTTCCTTTAATTGCAAGGCCGCTTCAACGGCATTTTTGTCAAAGGGATTGACAATGCTCGGCACACCCTGGCGAATAAGGGTATTGGTTACCGGATCAATTTTTACTTCGGTAGTGTCAGGCACTTGCTTGACACAGACAACAATGTTCATTCCTATAGCCCTCCTCATAAACTATAATAGCGCATTCACATTATCCTAAACAAAATAGTATGCGCTTACTTACTTGCCCTTTAACTACGTAAAGGCCACTAAGATTATTTTCTTCGACACAGCAAGAAAAATTCCTCCAGTTTTCCAGTTTATTTGTTATTAATTTCACAAATAATTTATAAAAGCAATATGAAACCCTAAGTAATTGATAGTATTTACAAATTCCATATCAATTACTTAGGGTTTACTGGCACGTCCCACTAAATTCACATTACTCGTACCGAGCCGGTTCCCAAAATCTCCTCAAGTTCTTTCACCGCCTCCGGCTGTGGTGCCATCCAATATTGACGATCAGTTTTAATAACTTCCCGTTTACCAACAAAATGTAAGTAAACAGCCGATTCTCCCCGATATCGATTAAATATCCCTTTTAATCGGGAAAACACTTCCTCGTTTTCCTGGTGCTGTTCTATTTTAAGGCGAATTTCCTTTTGGGGAAGGGGCACCTGCATATTCTCTTCCAACGAATTTATGCCTTCGGCAAGTATTTTTACACCATCCTCATTCGCATTAACCCTGCCGCTTACAACCACCGCCGCATCCGGCAAAAGCAAACGGCTAACTCTATCGAAAACTCGAGGGAAAATAACTACTTCCACCTGATCCGTAAAATCTTCAAGGTTTAAAAAGCACATCATTTCGCCGCTTTTTGTTGTAATCCGCTTGGAATTACCAATAAGTCCAGCTACCCTTACCTTTTTACCATCCACAATTCCCCCCAACTGGCTAATTGGGGTAAATTGCCGCATAATATCGCGAAACTCATCCAAAGGATGCCCTGTAACATAAAAACCAATAATCTCTTTTTCCATGGCTAAAATCTGGCGGCGAGGCAATTCGTCCAGATGAGGACACGGTATTTCATCGCCACCGGTTGTTTCATCACCGAATAGCCCCATTTGTCCATTTGCTAGATCACGTTGACGGCACGCCGCAACATCCACTGCCTGCTCTAACACCGCGAGGAGATCAGAACGCCGCCAGTTCAAGGAATCAAAAGCCCCACACTTAATCAAGCTTTCAATTACTCTTTTGTTTACCTGGCGCATGTCCACGCGCGAGCAAAAATCAACCAGCGAGGTAAACACCCCACCATTTTCACGGGCACCAAGGATATTTTGGATGGCATTTTCCCCCACATTTTTTACTCCGGCTAAACCAAAGCGTATTCCGTCACCATCAACCACAAAACTTTGGTCACTAGCATTAATATCAGGCGGCAATACCGCTAGCTTGGCTTTGCGACATTCCTCAATATAGAAGCTAATTTTATCATTTGTCCCCATTACACTCGTCATCAAGGCAGCCATGAATTCCTTAAAAAAGTTAGCTTTCAAATAGGCCGTCTGATAAGCTACCAGCGCATACGCCGCACTATGAGATTTATTAAATCCATAATCCGCAAAGTGCGCCATTAGGTTAAATATATCTTCGGCAAGAGTTGGCTCAATATTTCTTGCTATGGCCCCTTGCATAAAAGTTTCTTTTTGTGCAGCGATGACTTCCGGCTTCTTTTTTCCCATCGCCCGGCGCAAAAGATCCGCCTGCCCCAGACTAAAACCGGCCAGACTCGAGGCAATTTGCATAACTTGTTCCTGGTATAAGATAACCCCAAATGTGTCTTTTAGAATAGGCTCCAGAAGAGGATGTGTGTATTCTACTTTTTTCCGGTGATGCCGTCCATTGATGAAATCCGTTACCATTCCACTACCAAGCGGCCCAGGACGATATAATGCCACAAGTGGAATGAGGTCTTCAAAGCGTTCCGGTTTTAAGTCTTTTACTAAGTTGGTCATACCACTGGACTCCATCTGAAAGACCCCGGCTGTATCTCCAGTAGTAAGCATAGCACAAGTTGCCGGATCGTCCAGCGGTATATTTTCTATGTCGAGCGTAATCCCATGGCTCTTTTTTATCAGCGCCAGAGCGTCACCGATTACTGTCAAGGTTCTAAGACCCAATAAGTCCATTTTTAAAAGGCCGATTTCTTCAATACGATCTTTATCATACTGCGTAGTTAAGAAACCTTCGGAAGAATTCTGCAGAGGAACATAATGAGTTAATGGCTCTTTAGCGATAACTACGCCCGCCGCATGGGTAGACGAGTGACGAGGCAAGCCTTCAATACTAATGGCCAAATCAATTAATTTTTTAACTTCAGGTTCTGATTCATACCTGTCCCTAAGTTCCGAACTTACCGTAAGTGCCCGTTCCAAGGTTATCCCCAATTCGCCCGGAACTAACTTTGAAATACGGTCTACATCACCATAAGGCATACCTAAGACACGCCCGACATCACGAATAGCCGCTTTTGCCGCCATAGTTCCAAAGGTAATTATTTGAGCCACCCGGTCGGCCCCATACCGGTTTATGACATAATCAATAATTTTACCACGTTTTTCATAACAAAAGTCGATATCTATATCAGGCATACTTACCCGTTCCGGATTTAAAAAGCGTTCAAACAGCAAGCCGTATTTTAAAGGATCAATGTTGGTTATCCCCAATAAATAGGAAACAATACTTCCCGCCGCCGACCCACGTCCCGGTCCAACAGGAATACGCTGTTCCCGAGCATAATTGATAAAATCCCACACAATAAGAAAATAACCGGAATACCCCATCGTTTTTATGACATTCAGCTCGTACTCTAACCGCTTACCCACTTGCTCTTCTTCTGTAGGATAACGCTCCGGAAGACGAGCCATGCAAAGCTGGCGCAAATAGTCATCCGGAGAAGCCCCCCCCGGAATAGGAAATTCCGGTAAATGTAGCTTACCAAACTCAAATTCTACATTACAACGCTCAGCGATTACGCAAGAATTTGCAATTGCTTCCGGGCAATTAGGAAAGAGCTGTGCCATTTCATCCGGGGATTTTAAATAAAATTCATTATTCGCGAACCGCATTCTTCCAGGCTCATCAACAGTCTTACCCGTTTGAATACATAAAAGTACGTCGTGACTTTCTGCATCGTCTCGGTTAATATAATGAATATCATTCGTAGCTACAAGCCCAACGCCAATTTCTCTAGCTAAGCGGATCAACTGGGGATTGATAGCGACTTGTTCGGGAATGCCATGATCCTGTAACTCGATAAAAAAGTTTTCAGGACCGAAAATTCCAATATATTCTTGGGCCAGGACACTTGCCGCACCATAATCATCTTTTAGTAAAAGCTGAGGAATTTCACCGGCCAAACAGGCACTAAGGCAAATTATCCCTTCACTATATTCTTTCAATATTTCTCTATCGACCCTTGGCTTATAATAAAACCCCTCGGTATAGGCTCTCGATACTAGTTCAATTAAATTGCGGTAGCCCTGCTGATTTTCCGCCAGCAGCAGAAGATGAAAATACGCATCCCCTTCTACCGTGGTTTTCTCCAGTCGTGACCGGGGAGCCACATACACTTCGCACCCAATTACCGGTTTTATTCCCTGTTTCCTGGCTTCTTTATAAAACTCGATTACGCCGCACATAGAACCATGATCGGTAATAGCCACAGCAGGCATCCCCAATTCTTTAGCGCGCTGCACCAATTTCTTTACCCGGCTAGAACCGTCCAGGAGACTGTATTCTGTATGGTTATGAAGATGGACGAATGCTGTGCTCATATGTCAAAACCTTTCATTTGGCTATAAAATCAACAAATTGCAGTCAAAGACTACTGTACTGACACTATTATAGCACGACTTGGCCCCCCAGAGGCACCCAAAAAATAAGCAGGTTCCAATCTATTGATTGGAACCTGCAGAAAAGTCAGCTATTACAGTTTTTCAACGATGGTAGCTACGCCTTGGCCGCCGCCGATGCAGAGAGTAGCCAAACCGAGTTTCGCATTTTGTTCTTTCATGCTGTGTAACAAAGTAACAAGAATTCTGGCACCGCTCGCACCGATCGGATGACCGATTGCAATAGCGCCGCCTTTAATATTAACTTTCTTCGAATCAAAGCCAAGGGCTTTACCAACCGCCAAGAACTGTGCGGCAAAAGCTTCGTTAGCTTCAATAAGATCAAGATCTTCTACTTTAAGATTCGCTTTAGCCAACGCCTTGCGGGTTGCAGGATCAGGACCCATCCCCATGATTTTAGGATCTACACCGCCGCCAGCATAAGAACGAATACGTGCTAACGGTTTGATTCCCAATTCTTTAGCTTTGTCTGCGGACATAACTACGAATGCAGCAGCACCGTCGTTGATACCTGAAGCATTGCCAGCTGTTACTGTGCCGTCTTTTTTAAAGGCGGTACGCAGTTTACCCAGACTTTCTTTTGTAGTACCGGCTCTAGGGAATTCGTCGGTATCGAATACAACATCGCCTTTTTTGCCTTTGATTACTACCGGAACAATTTCGTTTTTGAAAGCACCGCTTTCAATGGCTTTTACCGCTTTGGTCTGGGATTCATACGCCAGTTGATCCTGGTCTTCACGAGTAATGCCGTACTTTTCGGCAACATTTTCTGCCGTAATACCCATGTGGTAATCGTTAAACGCACACCACAAACCATCACGAATCATAGCGTCAACTACTTTTCCGTCACCCATCCGGTAACCGGTACGAGCTTTTTCCAAAAGATACGGTGCTGCGCTCATGTTTTCCATACCACCAGCAACAACGATATCCGCATCACCTGCAAGAATGGTTTGCGCTGCAATATTAACCGCTTTCAGACCGGAACCGCAAACAATGTTAATGGTATAAGCGGGAACTTCCACCGGAATACCGCCTTTGATCGCAGCCTGACGCGCGGGGTTTTGACCCAAACCAGCCTGAAGAACATTACCCATAATTACTTCGTCAACTTGCGAAGCATCAGTAACTCCCGCACGAGAAAGAGCTTCTTTTATAACAAGACCGCCCAGATCAGTAGCAGGAACACCAGCTAAAGCACCATTAAAACTGCCGACCGCAGTGCGGACAGCGCTAGCAATAACGACTTCTTTCATATTCGTAAGACCTTCCTTTAACCTATATTTTAACTATCTATTAGAGTTAGCTAATTTTCATTTCTTGGCAATTAGGAGAAACCGTAAAATCGGCGTCGGTGTTTTCTCTTACGGTTTCAACCGTAACACCAGGTGCAAGTTCAGTGAGTACCAAGCCTTTAGAAGTTACTTCAAACACACAAAGATTGGTTACAATTAAATCAACAACGTTAACCGCAGTCAAAGGAAGGGTGCATTTTTTTAAAATTTTCTTTGACCCGCCTTTACCAGCGTGTTCCATTGCCACAATAACCCGCTTAGCGCCAACAACAAGATCCATTGCGCCGCCCATCCCGGGAACAATTTTACCGGGAACCATCCAGTTAGCCAAATTCCCCTCCTGGTCTACTTCCAAAGCCCCAAGTACAGTTGCATCAACATGTCCGCCACGAATGATAACAAAAGACAAGGCGCTATCAAAGGTAGCCCCGCCAGGTAAAATGCCTGCTGGCTGACCACCGGCATTAGTCAGGTCGGGATCAACCTCTTCAACCGGGCCCAGACCAACAAAACCATTTTCCGATTGCAACGTGATATTTATGCCTTCTGGTAAATGATTGGCCGCAAGCGTCGGAATGCCAATACCAAGGTTAACAATATCCCCATCCTTAAACTCTTGGGCAACCCGTTTGGCGATTAAAGTTCTGTTATCCATAAATCTCCCTCCAATTAACCCTTCACAAGATAATCGACGAAAATTCCGGGGAGCATCACTTCATCCGGATCAATCTCGCCCGTCGGAACAATGGTTTCCACTTCCGCAATTACAATCTCAGCCGCCGTAGCCATCATAGGGTTAAAATTGCGACCGGATTTACGGAATACAAGGTTACCTTTTTCATCAGCCTTATGCGCTTTAATCAAAGCAATATCAGCTTTCACAGCTTTTTCCAGAAGAAATTCCTTGCCGTCAACCGTGACAACTTGCTTTCCTTCAGCAACAACAGTTCCAAGGCCAGTAGGAGTAAGCACCCCGCCCAAGCCGGCACCGCCAGCCCGAATTTGTTCTGCTAACGTTCCCTGCGGCACCAAGACTACTTCCATAGTCTTCGCATTCATTTGATTACCAGTCTCAGGATTAGTGCCTATATGAGTAGCAACAAGTTTCTTCACTTGTTTGGCTACAACCAGCTTACCAATCCCTCTTTCTGGAAAACCACTGTCATTAGCAATTACCGTTAATTTTTTAACTCCTTTTTTGACCATTGCATCAATCAGCGTCTCAGGAGTCCCGCATGCTAAAAACCCGCCAATCATAACCACAGCCGAATCGTTAACGTGAGCCATAGCTTGATCAGCACTAATAACTTTCGCCATATTGTTCCCTCCTATTTACAACATCCTTGTTTATACTAAGCAAATACCATGCCAAAAAAACATTACTGAAAAATCCGCATTTTTCTTACTCTTCGCTACGAGACGTGATGAATATTTGCATCAAAAAAAGATGGCTATGGCCATATTCCAAGAAACGACCAGCTTTGTCTTTGATGAAAAAAATCATCACATTCGATGCGTTTTTTCATCTGTCAAAATGATACCCAGCTTTTTTGCTTTTTTTACAATGGTGGATTGGTCAATTTTGAGTATCTTCGACGCTTTCCTTGTACTTCCACACATCGAAAGTACCTTCTCTATAGTTTTTTTCTCAACATTTTGAACAATCTCCTTCAGACTCGCCTCCTTTTTGACAACACCACCATAATATGGTTCAATATTCAACAGTGAGGCAATTTGTTCCTCCTCCACAAACGTACTATATTCAGAAACAATGACTAATCTTTCTATTACATTCTGCAATTCCCTAATATTTCCTGGCCAAGAATACTGCTTTAAGACCTCAAGACCGGATTCTTCTATTTTTGTATTTTTCCCATACTTTGAATTATATATATTTAAAAAATGGTTAGTTAATAATTCAATATCCCCTACCCGCGACCGCAAAGGAGGCATATGTATAGGAAATACATTAAGCCGATAGTATAAGTCTTCTCTAAACTTCCCCTGTTTAACCAAGGATAACAAATCACCATTCGTTGATGAAATAATCCGGACATCCAGCTTTACCGGTTTTGTTCCACCAATACGGGTTAACTCCTTATGTTGAATGACCCTGAGCAATTTTGATTGGAGTTCAAGAGGAATATCACCAATTTCATCCAACAATAAAGCACCTTTATCAGCCAGTTCGAACATTCCTAATTTACCCGTGTTGGTTGCTCCGGTAAAAGCTCCCTTTTCATAGCCAAATAATTCCGCTTCCAGCAAACTGGATGGAATAGCGGCGCAGTTTACTTTTATAAAAGGTCCGTTCTTCCGCGGACTATTCCTATATATTTCATTCGCGACCACTTCTTTCCCCGCTCCGGTTTCCCCTGTAATTAATACCGTAACATCTATACCGGATACCTGATTAATCGCTTTCACGATTTTTCGTATTTCCGCACTGTCGCCCAATAAATTCTGATTGAGATTTAGCCTTCTAAGGTGTTCGATTTCCTGTTTACGTTTATTTTTATCAGCTTCAACCGCTTTAATTTTTTTTTGTGATGACTCTAACTCCGCCTTAATACCCAATAAATCGGAGATTTCCCGGTCAATCACCACCACTTTTTTTATATCCCCTATATCATCAAAAATAGGATTACCTGTCACTAACATTTTATTTCTTTTTCGCTGACTTTCCGCCATGGAATTAACTTGTTTTCTTTGCTTAAGCACTTCGGGCGTTACCGCATTGGCATATATTCCTTTGGTTGACAGTTCCGTAACGCATTTTCCTATTACTTCTTCCGGTTTTATCCCCGTAATCCTGGTATACGCTTTATTCACGTACAAAGTTTTTCCCTGTCCATCCGTTAAATAAATACCATCATACAAGTGATCCCCAATTTCCCGGAAATCAAATTCTTTGGCTTCTAATAACTCGTGCAGCACTTTGGTCATATTTCCGGCCAATATTTGGTCACTACAGGATTGAATAAAATCTCGTAAAAAAGCCGTAGATGAAAAAGTGTCAGCGAGTCTTTCCGCTTTGCATTCCACCATATTCCCTCCAAATCTCCACCGACCCTGTTTTACCCGGCAGAAGAACATTATACAGAAAGCTGATTTGCCCAAACGCATTGCACATGATGATGAATAAATGCATCGTGATGATGCATTTATTCATCATCATATTTATTAAGTATTTAGCTACTTGCATGAATTTTCCTTCTTCTAATGATGAAAAGTTTCATCATTCTTTTAATTTTACATTGAATAAACCTAGTGAATTCGGCATTTACAAACTTGGCATACTATGTGCACTATATACTATTTTGGTAAGTTTTGGACAACAATATTATTATGAGGTGAAGAAGCATGGAAAAATGTATTATTACAGTTGCAACTACTGGCGCATGGCCTAAAAAGGAAAATAACCCCAACGTTCCTATGACACCTAGGGAAATCGCTGAAGAAGTTAATGCCTGCTGGAAAGCCGGAGCTGCAATTGCTCATCTGCACATGCGCGACGAGCAAGGCAACGGAACCATGAGCACAGAAAAATTCCGTGAAACTGTTGGTCTGATTAAAGAAATGAAGTGCGATATCATTCTTAACTGCACCACTTCCGGCGACCTGCAAGCAACAGAAGTTACCCGTATGGCTCACCTAATCGAACTTAAACCGGAAATGGCTTCTTATGACTGCGGCTCCATGAACTGGATGCATAACAGCCTATTCCTCAACCCACCGGCTTTCCTGGAAAAACTCGGCCTTGTTATGCAGGAAAATGGTGTTAAACCGGAAATTGAAGCCTTCGATGCAAGCTTTATCTACAATGCTATGTACTATCAGAAAAAAGGCATTCTCAAAGGACCTCTCCATTTCCAATTCTGCTTAGGCGCAGCCGGCGGCAGCGCTGCAACTGTAGAAAACCTGGTATACTTAAAAGGCTTAATTCCACAGGATGCCACTTGGTCCGCCTTCGGTGTCGGCGCAGGCCATATGCCTATCCTCTTGGCTTCCGTCGCCTTGGGCGGTCACATCCGTATAGGCATGGAAGACAATGTAATGTACGCGAAAAATCGTTTGGCCGCTTCGAATGTTGAATTCGTTGAACGTGCCGTTAGAATCATTAAAGAAGCAAACAGAACTGTTGCTACTTCAGATGATGCCAGACAAATCCTTAGCCTGAAAAAATAGTACTTAAAAAGGAGACGCTTTACTATGATCAAGAAGATCGGTGTATTAGGGCTTGGCACGATGGGCAGCGGTATTACCATGGCGTTTGCTATAAACGGCTATGACGTTAATGCCTACGACATAATTAGCGTAGAAAAACTCCAGGCTGCCAAAGAAGCAATGCGTCCATCGTTAGAGCTTTTCGTTGAAGAAGGATTCATGCCAAAAGAAAACATTCAAGCAACGTTAGACAGAATCAAAGTTTTTACAGACCTAAAAAAAGCTGTTGAAGATCGCGATTTTGTCATTGAAAACGTACCGGAAAAAATTGAAATTAAACAGAATACCTTTAAACAACTTGATGAGTATTGTCCGGAACATACTATACTAGCCAGCAACACTTCCAGCTTGAAACTAAACGATATGATGGCACTTGTCAGCGAGAAACGCAAATCGCAAATGATGGTCAACCATTTCTATAACCCACCACATATCATGCCAATTGTTGAACTCTCCTACTTTGGCAACACTTCAGAAGCTGTTTATAAGGATGTCGAGGAACTTTATCACTCTATCAAAAAACAGACTGTGAAAGTACTTAAAGATGTCCCAGGACTTGTTGCCAACCGTATTCAGCAAGGCGTGGCCCGCGAAGCCTTCTCAATTATTGAACAAGGTATTGCAGCCCCGGAAGATGTTGATAAAGCACTTATCTTTGGTCCGGCATTCCGTTATGCAACAACTGGTCAGTTGGAAGTTGCCGACTTTGGTGGTCTAGATATTTGGTGTACTGTTGGTGATAATCTTCTTAAAATCATGGATAATTCAACCGGTGCCAACAAACTCCTCCGCGATAAAGTTGCCGAAGGAAAACTCGGTCTTAAAACCGGCGAAGGCTTTTATAAGTATTCACCGGCGGATGCACCACAAATTCAGAAACAATTCCTCAAACGCCTGATTCATCAACTTAAAGCTTCCGAGTACTATGTAAAATAGATTTTAAAAGGGACTGCCATTTTGGCAGTCCCTTTTACTTACAGATTATAAAACTATTTGTATTTTCTTCTCTAGCCTCGTTGTCGCCGATACTTTTCCGTCCGTTGCTTTGTCCTAAGCTTTCTATTAACCCTTTCACTAGGAAATCTTATGGCTGCAAGTGGCAGTTTTCGTTTCTCACCGACCACACGCCGGGCATGAGCAACAAATACTATTATTGCCACTGCAGCCCATACCGTAACAAAAATACGTCCTACAGTAGAAGATAAGAATTCCGGAAGCATTAGAGAAAAAAAAGCCAACATGCCTGTAACGGCAATCAAGCTGACTATAGACCCAAACCTTCCCATCCTTTCTCTAAACAGCATGCTCATACCTCCCATTTTAACTTTAATTTACTGTTAATATATGCTTTCAAACTCCTTTTATTACCTTCCAGGTTTTTTAGACCACTTGCCACAACGGTCACCCCATCTAGCTAACACATTCTCTTCCAGCTTCGTCTCAACAACTTCGCATCCATTGGCACAATCTTGACATTCAAAACTTCCCGTCCGGTAATCAGCCGCCGTTAACTCAAAACCTCGAAACCCTGTCTTTGTTTTCCCCGCTGTTTCTTTTGCTAATAAACCGGCACCGATCGCCCCCATGACTTGAAAATACTCCGGAACTAGGACAGAACACCCCAAGGCTTCTTCAAAGCTACGCTTCATCGCCTGATTTGCCGCAACCCCGCCCTGAAATACAACCGGACTGGAAATGCATTTTCCTTTACCGATATTGGTAAGATAATTGCGTACCAACGCTTGGCATAAACCGTTTAATATATCACCTAGCTGATGTCCCGACTGTTGCTTATGAATCATATCAGACTCGGCAAATACCGCACACCTGCCGGCAACACGCACAGGCGCTGTGGACGCCAGTGCTTCTTTACCAAAATCTTCGATAGGTATATTTAGGCGGGCTGCTTGCTGATCAAGAAACGAGCCTGTACCTGCGGCACATACTGTATTCATAGCAAAGTCAGCAACCACACCCGACCTGATAATAATAAGTTTAGAATCTTGCCCACCAATTTCAATTACCGTTTTAACATCAGGTATCAAATGCATTGCCGCTACAGCATGAGCGGTTATTTCATTTTTCACAACATCGGCCCCAACAATGACCGCGGCCAATTCACGGGCACTACCCGTAGTACCAACGCCTATTATGTCAATTGTTTTCCCTTTCTTCACTTTTATTAGCGCTTCCTGGATAGCCGCTATCGGCCTTCCCTGCGTTCTAAGATATACTGCATCAATTATAGCCCCGTCCCTATCTAGCAAAGCGGCTTTCGTACTCACTGAGCCAACATCAATTCCCAAGTAAACATCCATCAACCGTTCCTCCTTACCGAAAAACAAAGAAAAGCTATCTCTATTATACCCAGTTAATGCCTAAACCAGCCAAAAACATGAAAATCCTGAGCCCATCCCTAAAAGGGAAAACTCAGGATTTTCCATTAAAATAGTCTAATCCAATTACCGTTACTGACTCACTTCAATTAAAAGATCTCCTGTAGAAATGCTATCCTTAGCTACGACATAAACCTCTTTCACATAGCCATCAAACGGGGCTTGAATGGTAGTTTCCATTTTCATAGCTTCCGTAACTAGGAGATGTTCGCCTTTTCTAACTTTGGTTCCCTTTTCCACCAAAATCTTAACTACTGTCCCGGACATAGTAGCGCCGATCTGCCCTGGACTATTTTTATCCGCTTTTGCTCTCACAACGACAGTGGTTTTAACATTTTTATCCCGGATAATTACATCCCGGGATTGCCCGTTCAGTTCAAAGGATACCACCCGGGTACCATCGGGACTAGGAGCACTAATAGATTCTAATTTTATAATCAACTTTTTGCCTTCTTGGATATCGACCTTAATTTGCTCACCGATTTCCAGTCCATGGAAAAAAGTTGGAGTATCAAGTACCGATACGTCGCCAAAATTCTTAATAAAATCTGCCCAATCATCAAACACTTTCGGATATAGCGCATAGGCAATAACGTCTTGCTCGCTCACCGTACGAGTCAATTTATCTTTTAAAATACTGTTAATCTTATCAAAGTTGACCTGTGGTAATAATTCGCCAGGGCGTTTGGTAATTGGTTCCTTGCCTTTTAGAATAATTCGCTGCAATTCCTTCGGAAAACCTTTATACGGCTGTCCAATCTGTCCCTCAAAGAATTCTACTACAGAATTAGGAAAATCAAGAAATTCTCCTTGCTCAAAAATATCGTCTTCATTGAGATTGTTTTGGACCATATACAATGCCATGTCACCGACTATTTTGGAGGACGGAGTAACCTTAATAATGTCGCCAAAAAGATCGTTAACCCGGCGGTACATAACTTTTATCTCATCCCATTTGCTTTCCAAGCCAACAGCTTTAGCCTGTTGATGCAAATTACTATATTGACCTCCCGGCATTTCATGGAGATATACTTCCGGATTGGGGAAATTAACCCCGGTTTCGAACTTACTATAAAATTCACGAATATCTTCCCAATAACGCGAAAGTTGAATTAAGCCATTACCATCGACATTAGGCTGGTGGTTTGTTCCAGACAACGCATAATACAGTGAACCCGCGCTTGGCTCAGAAGTACCGCCAGCCATAGCGGACATCGCCACATCTAATATATCCACTCCGGCTTCAATCGCCCGGACGTACGTATATATCCCATTCCCACTGGTATCATGACTATGCAAATGGACAGGAATATCTACCGCCTCTTTAAGAGAGGATATTAGCCTATAGGCAGCCTCCGGTTTTAATAAACCTGCCATATCCTTAATCGCCAGAATATGTGCACCTGCATTTTCAAGTTCCCTCGCCATTTGTACATAGTATTTCAGATCGTATTTAGTGCGGCGAGGATCTAGGATATCACCAGAATAACAAAGCGAAACCTCTGCCACTTTGTTCTGGTTTCTAACGGCGTCAATCGCAACCTGCATACCTTCCAGCCAGTTAAGACTGTCAAATATACGGAAAACATCAATTCCCGCTTTCGCGGATTGAGCTACAAACTCTTTTACAACGTTATCCGCATAGTTAGTATATCCAACCGCATTTGCACCCCGTAAAAGCATTTGGAAAAGAATATTAGGTATCGCCTTTCGGAGCAGCGCCAAGCGTTCCCACGGATCTTCCTTTAAAAACCGGTAAGCAACGTCAAAAGTAGCTCCGCCCCACATTTCAAGTGAAAAGGCTGTTGGCATAAGTTTCGCGGTAGCATCGGCAATTTTAATCATATCCATGGTACGTATTCGGGTCGCCAGTAGCGATTGATGAGCATCCCTCATGGTGGTATCCGTAAACAAAACTTTATCCTGCTCTTTAATCCATTTAACCAGTCCTTCAGGACCACGTTCATCCAATATCTGTTTAGTACCGTTTAGAATAGCATCATGCTTTAACTTAGGCATCCGCGGCGCTTTATACTTTGGTTTATTTACACTTTTTATCCCTTCATAGCCATTTACCGTAATATCACCCAGGTAATTCAAAAGCTTAGTGCCACGGTCTTTACGCTGACGGAACACAAAAAGTTCAGGAGACGAATCAATAAACATAGTGTCATAAGTACCGTTAATAAAATTCTCATGAGTAACAACATTATATAAAAATGGAATATTGGTTTTTAGCCCGCGAACACGAAACTCCGCTAAACAGCGCCGCATTTTAGCAATAGCGCTTTTATGCGTCAAACCCCAAGCAGAAACCTTAACTAGCAAAGAATCATAGTACGGAGTAATAACTGAACCTGTATACGCATTACCGGCGTCAAGTCGTACCCCGAACCCGCCGCCACTTCTATATACTGAAATTTTACCTGTATCCGGCATAAAATGATTAGCAGCATCTTCGGTAGTAACACGGCACTGGATGGCATGGCCGTTACAATACAGTTCATCCTGCGGCGGCATACCGATTTCCTCACTATACAGACTATAACCGTCGGCAATTAAAAGCTGGGATTGAACAATATCAATCCCGGTTATCATTTCCGTAATCGTATGCTCAACCTGGACACGGGGGTTGACTTCGATAAAATAAAACTTATTATCGGGAGCAACTAAAAATTCCACCGTCCCTGCATTGATATACTTAACGTTCTTCATAAGTTTTACTGCAGCATTACATATATCTAACCGCAGGGATTTCGGCAAATCGATACTGGGAGCTACTTCAACCACTTTCTGATGACGCCTTTGAACCGAGCAGTCGCGTTCAAACAAATGAACTACATTTCCATGCTCGTCGCCTAAAATTTGGACCTCAATGTGCTTGATGTTCTCCAGTAATTTTTCCACATAAACTTCATCGTTGCCAAAAGAAGTTTTCGCTTCCGATTTGGCGCGATTATAAGCTTCTTCCAAAGCTTCCGGGGTACGTACAATGCGCATTCCACGGCCGCCACCGCCCAAAGAGGCTTTGATAATAATCGGGAAACCGTAATCCTCGGCGAATTTTTCAACCTCTTTCAGACTTTTAACCGGCCCATCAGATCCCGGAATCATGGGAATACCGGCGAGTTCCGCCTGTTTTCGTGCATTTATTTTATCGCCAAACATCTGTAAATGCTCCAGCCGCGGCCCGATAAAAATAATACCTTCTTCATCGCAGCGTTTAGCAAGGTCCATGTTTTCCGATAAAAAACCATAGCCTGGATGAATAGCATCCACATCATGTTCCTTAGCTATTTTTATAATCGATTCAATATCAAGATAAGCGGCAATCGGTGACTTTCCCTCTCCGACAAGATATGCCTCGTCTGCCTTATAACGATGCAACGATAAAATATCTTCATTAGAATAAATAGCTACCGTATGAATGCCTAACTCATAGCAGGCCCGAAATACCCGAGTCGCAATTTCGCCCCGATTAGCCACAAGTACAGTGCGAACTTTTTTCATTTTGTACATCTTTACTCCTCCTTGCGTCAGCGGTCACTAAAGAAAATATAACATTACCAGTAACCTTACCAAATTGTTATAAAAAAGTAAAGTGTATTAGTTAATGTATACAAATATACACATAGCGGACACATATTAGAAGTTGTTCACTTTTGTTATATCAGTCTTACAATAATCCGGTGAAATACATCTACCGTCAAATCAAAAGCATGTGCAGCCTCCCGGATTTCCCGGTATACCTCTCTAACCTTCATTGCCGCCAAAACGTCATGCTCCGAGCTATAAATATCGGCCAATGCTTTACAATAGGAATCCTGAAGTTTACCATGCGCACTACGCATTACTTCCACAGTTTTCCCGGCAGCCTGAGGATTTTGTTCCAGAAGTGCCGTTCCTTTCGCTAACGCATCTACCCCCTCCGCCAAATCCATTACCATCATTACAGCCCATCGATCGGTTTGAAGCGAAAGCGTTTCTACCAAACCCCTTGCCAATCGCAATGCATCCAAAATCCTGTTCATCCGGACGGAAAAAGTATAAATGTCTTCCCTGTCAAAAGGAGTTGCAAAGGCCTCAATCAGTTGTTCTTCCAATGCCATACGTATATTATCAACACGGTCCGCGCAATCTTTAAATTGTTCTGCTTCTCTCGTGTCCTGATTGTTAAGCCAATCCAAAAACGCCACCACTCCCTCATGGGTGAGGTCAATTTGCCTATGAAGCAGGCCGTAAAAGTCATACTTAGGCGGAAATAACCGCTCTAAAAAATTACCGTTATTAATTTTCTTCCCCTCCCTAGAGATTTACAAATCCGGCAATAACAAAATATAACAAGCCCGCAACAACCCCTGACGCCGGAATTGTCACAAGCCATGCCAATAGCATTTCTCTACCTATTTCCCAATTCACCATACGGTAATCATCCGCCGCTCCCACACCAATCACCGTCCCAGCTACTAAATGAGTTGTAGAAATAGGCATCCCAAGCCAATTGGCAAGAAATAACGTTCCACACGAAGCAAAGAGCGAATCAAAACTATGTAGCGGCCTAAGCGGAAAAACTTTGCGTCCGAGAGTTTTGATGATTGTCCAGCCCCCTAATAGAATTCCTGTACACATAACCAAGCCTCCAAAAAGTAAAAGCCATCGGGAAGAATAGATTCCCGATGTCCATTCTCCTGCTGCTAGGGCCAAAGCAGCTAATCCAATTACTTTCTGGCTGTCATTTGATCCATGACTAAAGGCTAGCAACCCCGCAATTACTATTTGGCTCCGTTTAAGCCAAGTATTCACGGTAAAGCTCGCCCGGCGCAATAAGAATTTCATGGCTTTCTGCAATAAGAATGCCGCAGTAAAACCCAATAGCGGCGATATCAATAAACTTACAACAATTTTCACAATACCGTTCAGACGATGAAATGGGCCCAAAAACTCCTGTACTCCCCACTGAATATGGGAACATCCAACAGCAACTAGCGTTGCGCCCATAAGTCCCCCTACTAAAGCATGTGTTGAACTCGACGGCAAACCAATACGCCAAGTAATAACATTCCAGCTCATTGCCCCCATAAAAGCTACCAGCAATACTATAAGCAACTGATGCTTTACCGGAACATCAATAAGTTGAATAATTGTCAGAGCCACGGCATTTCCACCAAACATCGCTCCCACCAGTTCCAAACCGGCGGCTACTAGAATGGCCTGAGCCGGAGTGGTTGCACCGCAGGCAATCATAGTCGCCACCACCGAACTGGCATCATGCAGTCCATTCGTTAAGAGGAAAAACAGTGCTACAATTACAACAACAATAGCAACAACTTCCCAACTCAGCAATAATACTCCTCCTGCCTAATAAAATACTTTTGCTAATAACACTATGGCTATTTTCTGTTTTTTTCTCAATGATAATTACTAATATAAAGACAGACTTGGCCAAAACCAAGTCTGTAAGCCTTTATTAAGATACTCGCACTCTAATAGATGGCAAAACAATCAAAGTTTTTGCGCCACACTTTCCACTTCGGAAGCTGTTATCGTTAACCCCTGTACCGTAGAAGAAATTTCCTGTGTTGCCGCCGCTTGTCGATCACTGATTTCAGCAGAAGTAATAATGCTTTTAACCACTAACGAAGTATCCATATGAATATCTTGCAAAATCTTTTTGATTTCATTGACCGAAGTGGCGCTGTTTACTGCCATTTTGCGAATTTCTTCCGCGACCACCGCGAAACCTCGCCCATGCTCCCCCGCTCTGGCCGCCTCAATAGCCGCGTTAAGGCCCAATAAATTGGAGTTGGCAGCCACATCGCTGACAAACTTAAGTATATCATCAGTCTTGTTAATTTTAGTCAAAACACCTTCACCGCCAGCCCTTACCTTGCTCAACTCATCCGCCAATCGAGTAGCGGTAGCCTCTACTTCCTGAGTAGTAGCACTCAATTCTTCCGATGTGGCGGCAATGGATTGTGCAGCTGAATATAAGGTTTCTTGCTTTTCCATATTTTCAGTGATAATCATTGCCCCAAGCACTTCTCCGTTATCCCCGAAGATAGGAGTGGCATTACCTTTTACTTTAACACCAAGCACCTCTTTAGGTAAAATTTCATGAATAGTTTCCCGTTTTTCCATACAAGCATAGGCAGCCGATTGACTAGGCAGCCGATTTTCTCCGATTTTGTCCGGAGCATTTTTCATGAAATCCGCTCCAGCATATCCAACAACTACTCCATCCCGATTACAAACAGTGATCACGCATTCTATAGGATTAGCACGCTTTACCACATCGATGTTTGCAACCGCAGCATCTAAATTATTCATAATTAGCCTCCTTGTCACTACATATTATTTCGATTATTCTTTTTAAAAACTTAATATCCTTTTTAACTAACTCAATTAAACTTGACCACATTCTCCGGTCTCACCCTTGAGTATTGCCAGCCCATGATCAAGTACGGGTAGAACTACCTCAAGACATTCGCGCACCCCTTTAGGACTTCCCGGCAAATTAATGATAAGGGAACGACCCCTTATTCCTGCAACGGCCCTGCTAAGCATGGCCCGTGATGTAATTTCCAGCGACCTAGCGCGCATAGCTTCAGGAATACCCGGTACAAGCTTTTCAATCACGCTCAAAGTTGCTTCCGGAGTAACATCCCTTGGCCCAAGGCCCGTGCCGCCCGTGGACAAGATCAAGTCGATTCCCATTTTATCAGCCATATGGGTCATAGCTTGGGCAATTGCCACCTTTTCATCAGGAACTACTACATAGTGTTGTACTTCTCCTAATCCGGCCAGCAAGGAAGCAATGGTTTGACCGCTTATATCCTGCCGCTCTCCTCGGGACCCTTTATCACTGGCGGTAATTATTCCAATACTATACATGCTCACTCACCTCAATAACATCCCCGGTCTTCACCATTCCGCCCGTTAAAACAATCGCAAAAATGCCTTCCTTGGGCATTACACAGTCACCCGCCTGATAATATATAGCACAGCGGTTGTGACATTCCTTGCCAATCTGACTTACCTCCAACAAGGTTTCTCCAACCTTTAATTTTGTGCCGATAGGAAGATCAACCAAACTAATATTCTCGGTAGTCAGATTTTCCGCAAAATCACCCGGGCCGACATCCAGTCCCGCCTGCCGCATTTTTTCAATACTCTCCATTGCAAGCAGACTCACCTGCCGATGAATAAAACCAGCGTGCGCATCACCCTCTAACCCTTGCCCTGGAATAAGCCGGGACACACCTATATTTTTTTTTCGTTCCCCTTTATGTTTACTGGTACATACCGCAATGATTTTTCCCGACATCTTATTCTCCTCCTTTTACCTTTGCAGTACGACGATACGTGCCGCTTTTTCCTCCCGATTTTTCGACAAGCGTAACGCTTTCAATGACCATACCTTTATCAACAGCTTTACACATATCATATATCGTAAGCGCAGCGACAGAAACAGCAGTTAACGCCTCCATTTCTACCCCCGTTTTACCGGTTGTCTTAACAGAGGCGGTAATATCAATTCCGCTATCATCCTCATCTAAGCTAAATTCCACATTGATGCCGGTCAATAATAACGGGTGACACATCGGAATCATCTGCCACGTAGATTTCGCCCCCATAACCGCTGCTACCTGTGCCACACCAAGAACATCGCCTTTGCCAATTAACCCGTCTTTGACCAAAGCAAGCGTGCTTGGCAGCATCCCTACACGCCCTACAGCAACCGCAACCCGGCACGTGTCCTGTTTATTAGAAACGTCCACCATATGAGCACGACCCGCTTCATTGAAATGTGTTAATTCCATAAACATCTCTCCTTACCCCAGTACACTTAACCCCCAATTTGAGACATTTTCCGCTGAAAGTCTGGATATCCGCTACTACGGCACAAAGAATGACCTTCAGGTTTCGCCATAACCGCCGCATGAAACAGCTCAGCAAGCTCTTTATCGCTCGCACCGGCTCGTAGTGGAGTTTTAACATCCACTTCGTTATCTGATAATAAACATGGTTTAAGTTTACCGTCAGCCGTTAGACGTAAACGGTTGCAGGCTTCGCAAAAATGTTCGGAAATCGGCGTAATGAAACCAAATGTACCTTTTCCCTTACTGAATCGATAGTAACGGGCAGGGCCCAAGCCAACCGCAACGTCGGCATTGACTAAAGACTCTTGCGCCGTAGACGCAAGAAGTTTTTTCACCTCACTTACAACAAATCCGCCAACTTGATCCCATGGTCCCATTGGCATATACTCAATGAACCGCACCGAAATAGGTTTAGTCTTTACAATTTTGATAAAATACTCTAGATCGCTCAAACATAGGGCATTAGTCAACACAGCATTAAGCTTTACCGGTTTCAATCCTGCCTCAAGCGCACTCTCTATTCCGAGAAGCGTATCTTCGAGGCATCCGCAGGTAGTAATTTTGGCAAACCGCTCAGGGTTAACGGTATCTAAACTGATGTTTACACGGTGTAACCCAGCCTCGCGCAATGGATAAGCCATAGGGGGCAGCAGACTGCCATTTGTAGTCATGGATATGTCATGAATAGTATTTATCTTTGAAATTTCACGGACAAAATCTACAATTCCTTTCCTCACCAATGGCTCACCCCCGGTGAGTCTAACATTCGTAATTCCTTCCCGGGCAAAAACTGAGATAAGCCTCAGCATTTCTTCATAACTCAAAATCTCGGACTGATCCAACCAGTCAATTCCATGAGGCATACAATACGAACACCGAAAATTGCACCTGTCAGTTACTGAGACCCTTAAATAACTAACCCTGCGTTTTATTTTCGTCATAGTCCATCCTCCGTCGAAGAGAATTACTTTTTTTCACATTCGCCTCACCCTGCTACTTCTCCTGCCGAATATTCACTATTCAGAAATATTTGTCGACTATCTATATGCAAAAACTATAAAATGGTAATGCTATCACACATTACCATTTTATAGTGCATCTCATTTCCTATGCTTTTGTTAAAGTTCCAATTTTCGTTTCAGGTAAGAGGGTGCCGAATACGCATATAGCTCCTTGCTTATATCTACATGGGCAGGTACATAAAGCATAACCGTATCAGACACCCGTTGATTTGTTCCACCTGTAACAAAGCTTACGCCCGCAAGAAAGTCACAAATTCTCTGCATGACATAGTCATCAGTACCTGCAAAATTCAATAGTACAGCCATATTTGCTTGCAAATAATCAGAACAGACTCTGACATCATCAAATTCTCTAGGATTGACGACAAAAAACCTTAATGCTGCCGTTCCGTGCACTTTGAGCTGGGTGCGACGATCATTTACCCTCATTTTTTCCCCAAAACTTCCATCGTCTTCTACCGGCATAAGGAAATTTGTCAATTTATCAATAAGTCCCACAGCCAAGCCATCCACCTCCTTGATAAAATAGACAATTATCCAATTTCCGGTACTTTTTCGACAGTCACACTAGTAATCCTGCTAGATCATGGAAGTTTTTTCTCAATTTCGCAATAATCAGGACCAAGGTCCCATAAATCCTATATTTCCGACAACTTATTCGCTGTCTTGCGTTCTTTTGCGATCACGCGCCCGGGTATTACGGTCAAGAATCGCTTTTCTTAAACGAATGCTTTTAGGAGTAACTTCAACTAGTTCATCCTCATTAATATATTCTAGCGCTTGTTCCAAACTAAGTATACGCGGTGAGGTCAAACGCAAAGCTTCATCAGCCGCACTGGAACGCATATTCGTTACATGCTTTTTCTTACAAGGGTTCACTTCCATATCCATTTCGCGCGCGTTTTCGCCAACAATCATTCCTTCATATACAGACTGACCAGGCACAACAAACATGACTCCGCGATCTTGCACACTATAAATACCATATCCGGTGGTTTCACCTGCTTCAAAGGCAACCAGCGCCCCGCGGCTGCGCCCAGGAATCTCCCCCTTATAGGGCGCATGTCCATGGAACACATGATTCATAATACCGTTTCCTTTGGTTTTTGTAAGGAATTCCGACCTAAAACCAATAAGGCCGCGAGCGGGAATAACAAATTCCATACGAAGATACCCCGCCAATTCCACCATATTGGTTAACTCCGCTTTTCTTGTACCCAAGCCTTCCATAACCGCGCCCATAAACTCCTGCGGCACGTCAATAGACAAAGCCTCTAACGGTTCACAGCGTTTGCCGTTGATTTGCTTAAAAATAACTCTTGGCTTTCCAACCTGAAACTCGAATCCTTCGCGACGCATGGTTTCTATCAATATTGATAAATGTAATTCACCACGACCAGCTACTTCAAAGGCATCCGCACTATCAGTTTCGGTTACTTTTAAGCTTACGTTTGTCTCAACTTCTCTAAAGAGGCGGTCACGTAGATGCCGCGACGTAATAAACTGCCCTTCTTTACCGGCAAAGGGACTGTTATTTACGCGAAACACCATGGCCAGAGTCGGCTCATCAATTTCTATTGCCGGCAAAGCTTCCGGACTCTCAGCATCGGCTATGGTATCACCAATATTTACATCATCCAAACCGGTGATAGCGACTATATCCCCTAAAGCAGCATCTTTGACTTCCGCCCTTTTTAGCCCTTCATAGACATATAGCTTGCCAATCTTCGCTTTTCGCTGCATCTCCCCATTTAAAATTGCGACTTGCTGCCCATTGGCAACACGTCCGCGAATTACACGGCCAATGGCTACCCGACCAACATATTCGTCATAATCCAAAGTAGTTACCATAATCTGCAATGGGCCGTCAATATCCCCTTTGGGTGCCGGGATGGCACTAATAAGAAGGTCAAACAAAGGTTTTAAATCTTGACTATCGTCATCCATTGACATCTTGGCAACGCCCTCTCTGGCCGTCGCGTATACAGTTTCGAAATCCAATTGATGGTCATTTGCTTCCAGTTCAATAAAAAGTTCGAGAACTTCATCAACAACATCTTCCACCCGTTGGTCAGGGCGGTCAATCTTATTGATAACAACGATAGGATGCAGGTTTTGCTCTAATGCCTTTCGCAGTACATATTTTGTCTGCGGCATAGGTCCTTCAAAAGCATCTACGAGCAAAAGGACTCCATCTACCATGTTAAGCACACGTTCTACTTCTCCGCCAAAATCCGCATGCCCGGGAGTATCCACGATATTGATTTTTATACCATCGTGCATGACTGCCGTATTTTTCGACAGAATGGTAATTCCTCGTTCACGTTCCAAATCATTAGAATCCATGACACGTTCAGCCACTTGTTCATTGCTGCGAAAAACGCCGCTTTGTCTTAACATGGCATCGACCAAAGTTGTTTTGCCATGATCAACATGGGCTATTATTGCGATATTTCTTAGATCATTACGTTGCATACTATTACATTCTCCTCCTAAAACGATGCATAGTGAGGTATCCTCATTATGCTTTATGACATATAAGTACTACTATAACAGATATTCTAACCTTTATCGATAGTATCCATTGTCTTTTTTACAAATTTAATAACTTCTTGGACCAAATTTATTACTTTCGGAGCCTGTTTGTTCTTAGTAATTTGCTGCTCAATCCGTTTCCTGAGTTCCAAATAGGCGCTGTCTAACTGATCAAGATATCTTGTAAATAGGAGCGCCGCCGGATTAACGCCTTTAATCTGAGACGCTTCAACCTGGAACTGATGAGCTTCTAGCACAGCAGTTTCGCCATATTGCGGAATGTAGGTGGAAAAACCAAACCGTTCTTTTATGAGCGCACTCAAATTTTCCGCTTTTTCCTGCTCGCCATGAACCAGAAATACATTCGTCGGCGTTGTTTCCACATGAGCCAGCCAATCCATGAGCTGATTTTTATCGGCATGGGCGGAAAAGCCGTCCATATTATAAACTTTTGCTTTGACGCTTACCTCTTCCCCCATTATCTTTACCCGCTTTATCCCCTCAATCAGGCGCCTTCCCATACTGCCTTCGGCTTGATAGCCTACTAATAACACACTGGAATCAGGACGCCAAAGGTTATGCTTGAGATGGTGCAGTATTCGGCCGGCATCAGCCATTCCACTGGCCGAAATAATAATCGCCGGCTCCGTCAAAGAATTGATAGCTTTAGATTCATCCGAGGTTCTGGTAAATACTAAATTGGGTAACTTAAGCGGATTGTCCTTTTCTTTGAACATCAGTTCAAAAGCTTTCGCGTCAAAATCTTCGGGATGTTCGATAAAAATATCTGTTGCCGATATGGCCAGCGGGCTATCAATAAATACTGGCAAATTCGGAATTTTTCCAGCCTTCAACAACTCATGCAAATAGTACACAATGGTCTGGGTCCGGCCAACAGCAAATGCGGGGATAACCACATTTCCCCCTCGAGCCACCGTATCATTGATAATTTCCGCCAGTTTATCCGGCCCGTCTGAATGTCCATGGACACGGTTGCCGTAAGTTGACTCTAATACAATATAATCGGCCTCCCGTATATGGGTAGGATCTTTAATAATTGGCTGATCCGGCTGTCCAAGATCACCGGAAAATACCAGTTTAGTCGTTTCTCCATTTTCAGTAACCCAAATTTCAATTATGGAGGATCCCAGAAGATGTCCAGCATCATTAAATCTCACTTCAACATTAGAAGTTAACTTAATCTTATTATCATAAGACACCGGCTTAAACTGGTTCAGGCAATCCGCTGCATCTTCGACCGTATACAGTGGCTCAACCGGCTGCCCGCCAGCCCGCCGGCCTTTTCGGTTAGCCACTTCAGCCTCAAACTCCTGAATATGTGCACTGTCGGCCAACATGATCTTACAGAGCGCGGTAGTTGCGTCGGTTGCATAAATTTTCCCCTTAAAACCAGACTTGCATAATTTCGGCAATAATCCGCTATGGTCAATATGCGCATGAGTCAAAAGCACACAATCAATGGCTGTAGGATCATAGCCGGGTGTCTGACGATTTAACGCCTCCATAGCTTTAGGTCCCTGAAACATACCACAGTCTACTAAAAGCTTATACCCTTCCGTTTCAAGAAGGTAGGACGAACCTGTAACCATCATTGCTGCACCCCAGAATGTTAACCGCATAAAGCTCCTCCATTCAAATGATAGTAGGTCTTAAACACTTGTGGGTTTTTTTCTAGCTTTCAGGTCCTCAATACTCCGATTCCATTAAATAAAATAGTTATTTGTCAATAATTCCACATTTTTGTCAATAATTCCTGCATACAAATTAGCGTCCACCAAAACTGAGAAAAAGAGTAACACGAGAGAATATTTCCCCCCGGTTACTCTTCACCAAGAATCCTGACTTCCGGGTGCAATTGAACGCCGAATTTGTCAAAAACCCGTCGCTGCACTTCGCTGATTAATGACAGAACGTCCTGGGCTGTAGCATTACCGGTATTAACAATAAATCCGGCATGCTTTTCTGAAACTTGAGCGCCGCCAACCGATAAGCCTTTCAATCCGGTCTGTTCTATAAGCGTCCCGGCATAATATCCCGGCGGACGTTTAAAAGTACTACCGGCACTTGGCAGTTCCAAGGGTTGTTTCGACTCTCTGCTTGTCGTAAACTCATCCATTTTGGCCTGAATAGCGTTTTTATCCCCCGGACTTAATAATACTTCCACTTCACATACAATACAGGAGTTTTCCTGAAAAACGCTGTTACGGTAACTAAAATGAATCTCTTTACCTTCAAAACGTTTTACCGTACCATCCTGACAAATCGCTGTAACCGCTGAAACAATCTTACTCATTTCACCGTCATAAGCCCCCGCATTCATAAACACGGCACCGCCGATACTGCCCGGAATCCCAACTGCAAACTCCATTCCAGTCAAACCTTGCCCGGCGGCATAGCGAGATACATCCGTTAGTGAAGCACCGGCACCAGCAACTACAGTATGTTCAGCATGTGTAATATTTCCAGAATTTTCATCAAACATAATGACGAGGGCACGTATTCCTTTTTCCCTAACCAAAATATTCGAGCCGTTTCCCAAGGCCAAAACCGGCATGTTAAAACCTTTCGCGATACTAATTACTTTCGCTACTTCTTCAACCTTGTTCGGAAATACTAAATAATCCGCCGGCCCCCCGATGGCAAAGGTTGTATGCCTCGACATAGGTTCATCCAAGAGCAGTCTCGGGGCTTCAATCACCTTGCTAAGCTGTTCTGTCAATTCTTCATTTTTCAAATTAACCTTTTGCAAAAATATCCATTCCTTCAGCGACAGAATCGCCTATTATTTTTGACACGTCCGACATAATGATGTGAAAACGCGTATATGCTTCAATGCACTCCCGTGCCTTAGTATTGTGTGATAAGAGTCCGGCCATCTGCTGCAGTTGCGCAAGCTTTGTCTTATCTTCTCCTTTTCCTGTTAAAGCTTCATACTCTAACTCCGCCTTTTTCACTAAAAAATCTTTTACCATTTTTTTGGCCTCATCATCAGTATCAACTACCGCTTTAATCTCTACAAGCTTTTTGTATTCAGCACTCTCTTTCAATTCCCTGGCCAACTCATGGGCTTTATTATAAACCGACATACCGTTCCTCCTGATTATAATTTCTATCTTATGCGTTCGCAATTATTTTCATACATGGGTCTTACTGCTTACACATTCCCTCTAATAAGATGGTGATAATACTCTCGCATCCGCTTTGCGTCTCGTTCCTGAGTACCCGCAGATTCACAAATTACTCGAGGTGTATAGCCCCTTTGGGCGATTACCTCTATAAACGGCTCAAATGGTGGTCCATACGGATCATCAAATGTCCAATGCCTTCTTTCTCCGGCTTTTGTGAACTCAATCCTGCTAAAATGAACATGCACCATGGCGCAAACTTTTTCACCCAGCTCAGCAGTCAATAAATCAAATACATCTTCGTACTCTTTCTTTGTCAAATACTGACCGCCCGTTACCGCATGCAGATGACCAAAGTCTAAAGTGGGAAGAAGTTGACGGTGAAGTTTGCAAAACTCTATAACTTCCTGCAAATTGCCCAGCAGATTGGCTTTCCCCATAGTCTCCGGGGCTAAATATACTCCCTCTAGCAGTCCCTGCCGTTCCGCTTCTTCAAGGATTTTCCCAAGCCAAACCCCGGCGCGTTTTATAGCTGCCATCCGTTCCTGTTTGCCCGAGCCGCCAATATGGAAAACTACCCGGTCAGCCCCCATCCACTGCGCGGCACGAAGCGATTTTAGTATATGACCTTTTGTATTTGCTGCAATTGTTTCATCTTCCGTCGCTAAACTTATGTAATATGGCGCATGAATACTTAACCTCACGCCATTTTCTTTTGCTGCTTCCCCAATTTTTCTGGCAGTTTCCTCTTTTATAGTCACACCACGACTACACTGATATTCATAAGCTTCCAGCCCCCTTGATTTCAACCAGGAAGGCATATCAATCGAAGCTTTTCCCCCGGCTTCATAAAACGCGTCGGGATTACCGGCTGGCCCAAATTGCGCGTAGTTCAAACCTTCACCCCTTCCCATATCCTAGCAAAGACAACTATAATTCTGCTGCCTGAGAGCCTCATAAACCACAATCGCCACAGCATTTGATAAATTTAAGGACCTCGCTTCATTCTGCATCGGAATACGAATACATTTTTCTTTATGTTTAGCTAAAAGTTCTTCCGGCAAACCCGCTGTTTCTTTACCAAATACCAGTACAGAATCAGCCTCATAGGAAACCTCACTGTAAAATTTATTCGCTTTTGTTGTATTAAAATAAAAGGGTAATCCTGATAGGGCCTGCTCCACCGCTTGAAAATTATCATGGTAATGAACTTTTACCAAGTGCCAATAATCTAATCCGGCCCGTTTTAAATAACGATCATCCGTAGAAAACCCCAACGGTCTTACTAAGTGTAGCTCACACCTTGTAGCAGCACATAATCTGGATATGTTACCTGTATTACCGGGAATTTCCGGTTCCACAAGAACAACATGCATCAACACTCACCCCATACTGTGAAATATCATGCCTAAATATAACCAGGCTATACATCAAAACCGGCAGGATACTACTACCCTGCCCGGTCCGAAAAAGCTCTTGCTATTTCATTGTTACGTCAGGCACCAACGCAATTTACCCGGATTTTTCTCATTCTTGGCCCATCAAATTCGCAAAGAAAAATTGCTTGCCATGGGCCAAGATACAGTTTCCCACCTGAAATCGGGACAGTAACCGAAGATCCTATAAGGGAAGATTTGATATGCGCCACGGAGTTGCCTTCGTTATGCTGATAAGGTAAGTCGGCAATCGAAGCTTCTAACCCCGCCATAATATCTGATGCAACAGCCTCATCCATACCCTCGTTAATCGTAATTCCCGCCGTGGTATGTGGTACAAACACTAAACATATACCCTCTTGAATACCAATTTTATCCAAAGCCTCACTAATAGTATCCGTTATATTAATCATGCCTTCTCCTGAGGTATATACCTCAAACTCATGCACCATTTTAAACCCCTCCTTTGTCATTATAATTCCACAAAACAGAATAAAATCCTACCTAAAATGGCAGGATTTCGTATCTGATAAAAAATTAGCTTATTATAATACTCGCCTTTCAACTTTCCAATCATTAAATCTAAAATATGAATTAAAAGAAGGCTAACCCCACTACAAAGATGAGCGCAGAGAAAATAAGCGTCGTAACGCAATATCCCATAATATCTCTTACACCCAGTCCAGCAATCGCCAACGCAGGCAGCGCCCAAAACGGCTGTGCCATATTCATCCACTCTTCGCCGTAAGCAATAGCCATGGCCGCTTTCCCTAAGTCAGCCCCCAGAGCCTGTGCCGCAGGTATAACAAACGGTCCTTGTACTACCCAGTGCCCGCCTCCTGAAGGTACAGCAAAATTGATAATAGCAGAACTAAAGAATACTAATATAGGGAATGTATGGGCAGAAGCAATATTAATAAACCAATTGGTGATAATGCCACCAAGTCCAGAGTTCTCCATCATAATTTGAATACCAGCATAAAAAGGGAACTGTATCAAAATCCCCGCCGTACCCTGTGCCGCTGACGTAATAGCCCTTACGTACGCCATCGGTGTTTTGTGCAACAGAATACCGACGGTCAGAAAGATCAAGTTTACAGTGTTTACATTCAAATCAAAACCATTTTTAGCAAAATACGCTGCTAAATAAACAATTCCAAAAGCGCCGACAACCCAAGCCAAAATTCTACTTTCTTCAAGTCTTTCCGCTAAAGTGGCATCAGGTCCGAGTACCTTAACCATGGCGGCTGCATCCTGCAAAAGGGCCGGGTCCACCTCAACAACATCCTCCGGTTTTGGCATCATCATTTTGGCTAAAAACGGAACCAGAACAATTAAAGCCACGGTAATAAAAATATTGTAAGTAGAAAAAATCGTACTGGAAATAGGAATGAGACCGCATAATTTTTCCATCGGGTTTCCTTTTGTAGCCGCTACAAGAGGAATGGAAGCCGACAGTCCGCCATGCCACGTCAAAAATCCCATATAGGCGGTAGCAATCAAAAGACGATAGTCAGATTTAGGAATTCTTCTTGCTACTTCCCGCGCAAACATAGCCCCTACAACCAACCCAAAACCCCAGTTAATTGCGCAAGCTACTGCCGAGCTAAAACCTACCAGCATAACACCCTGGGCTGGAGTTTTTGCCACCGAAGCCAACATTGTCAATGCTTTTTTAACCGGTCCAGAACTAGCTAACGCATGTCCGGTAACTAAAACCAGCGCCATTTGCATAGCAAATGCCAGCAAGTTCCAGAAACCATTTCCCCACATATTAACCATATCCAAAGACGAATGAGGAGTTATCGTAACCCCTAAAACAAAAGTGAGTATTGTAAGTAATATTGCAAAAACTAAAGGATCAGGTAAATACTTATTTACGATGCTAGTAAAAAACTTTGATATTGCTCCAACCATTCCTATCTCTCCTCTACTATATTGTTTACTTAGTATCAACGATCCCTTAAACCATCCCCTGCCTCCTTTATTAGATGATTTCAATTTCTATATACGCAATAACGATGCCAAATAAAAAAGGCCTATCAATACTTTGATAGAACCTTATAAACCTTACCGTTATTAACTTTGTTACTTCACGGTCAAATTCTAAAATCTTTGCATATAAAAATATTCTAAAAAAGCTTGTGCATTTTTTTGCGCAGCTAGGCAATTTTTTGCGCACTTACTCAAGTTCGTACTCTTGAATTTTATACAAAATAGAACGTCGGCTCATTCCCAATTGCTGCGCTGTTTTAACTCGGTTTCCCTGATTACGCTTAAGTGCATTCTTGATAAGAGCCCGTTCCACATTTTTTATCATCTCTTTTAACGAAAGCTCTTCCCTCGTCTCGTTTATCGCCATTTGTGAAGCCTGCTTGTAAACTTTAATGTGTTCTGGCAAATCTTCCGTAAAAATTATACTGCCATTCCCCATAATCACTGCCCGTTCTACTACATTCGATAATTCCCTTACATTACCAGGCCAATCGTATGTTTCCAAAACCTTAATCGCTTCCGGATCAAACCCCATTATATCCCTTTCATTTTCCGTGGCAAATTTCCGCAAAAAATAATTGGCTAACAACTCGATATCTTCTCTGCGTTGCCGAAGCGGCGGTGCTGACAAACATACCACATTCAACCGATAATATAAATCCTGGCGAAAGGTGCCATTGCTTACCATATCAACCAGGTTGCGGTTGGTTGCCGCAATGACACGGATATCCGTCTTAATAGTTTCATTGCCGCCAACTCGTTCAAACTCCCGTTCCTGAAGCACTCTTAATAATTTCACTTGCAGATTTTGCGAAATCTCACCTATTTCGTCTAAAAACAAAGTTCCTTTATTCGCCAGTTCAAATCGTCCGGGACGTCTGCCCAGCGCCCCAGTAAAGGCTCCCTTCTCATGCCCGAACAGTTCGCTCTCCAACAGGCCTTCCGACAAGGCCCCGCAATTTATCTTAATAAAAGGCCCGTTTTTCCGTTTACTATTATAATGTATTACATTGGCAATCAGCTCTTTTCCTGTACCACTCTCCCCGGTAATTAGAACACTGGCAGTACTGTCGGCAATTTTACCAATGGTTTTGCACAAATCCAACATGTTAGGGCTATTAGTAAGTATCTTATCCAACCGGTAACTTTCCAGTAATTGCTGCTGTAACACATCAATTTTTTTTGTCATCATTTTTAACTGGATAGCACGATTAATAATAAGCTTAATCTCTTCAATATCAAAAGGTTTAATAATATAATCGAAAGCCCCTAGTTTAAGCGCTTCTACTGCCGTCTCAACCGCCGCGTACGCCGTCATTAATATCACATTAATATTACGGTTAATTTTTCGCAGTTCTTTTAACGCGGTTAATCCATCCATATTTGACATGCGGATATCCATAAGTACAACATCGGCTTGCATGCTTTTAAATTGGGCAACAGCCTCTTCACCGCTTGCCCCACAAACTACTTGATAGCCTTCCCGAAGTAATACGGCGGATAATAACTTACGCACACTTTCTTCATCATCAACCACGAGTATAGTATAATTACTGTTCATCGGCATCCCCTTCTCCCTGCATAACCGGCAACGCAATTGTTACCGTAGTTCCCTCACCCGCCTTGCTTTCTATATTTACCTGACCAAAATGAGCCTGAATAACTCGCTGCACTACCGCAAGGCCCAGGCCAGTACCACTAGCTTTGGTCGTAAAAAACGGGTCGAAAATTTTATCCAGATCCTCAGCCTTGATCCCACTACCGGTATCGGTAATACTAAAGCCAACAGCTTTTTCCTTCCGCCATGTCTCGATACCAACTTTGCCTTGCTCTTCAATGGCTTGTACGGCATTAATCAGTAGATTTAACAAAACTTGTTTAAGCTGTTCGGCATCTCCTTCTATAAGTCCAATTTCCTTATTTAACTTCAACTCGAATTGCGCTTTATGCAGAGTATTAATATTTTTAACCAATACCAGAGTTTCCTCAATTAAACTATTAATATCCACCTTGGAATAATTGTTTGTAGTAGGGCGAGCGAAGTATAACAGCGTTTCAATAACCCGGTTCACCCGATCAACTTCTTTAATTATGATCGGCATGTACTCCTGTCGTTCCCTCTCACTATCCGCCGTGGTTAAATATTGTACAAATCCTTTAATCGCAGTTAAAGGATTTCGTATTTCATGGGCGACCCCCGCCATCAGTTCGCCTAAAGCCGCCAAACGCTCGGCTTTTAGCACTTGCGCCTGCATACTTCTTTTTTCCGTCAAATCCTGAAATACTACTACCGCACCAATAATTTCTCCCGAACTGTCTTTTAAGCGGCTGGTGCTGATACTGATCTGAATGGTTTTTTCTTTTACAGGATAGTCCGTCTCCATACCGATATAATTCGTTCCATTTACCAACGTGTCTAAGAACATACTATTGAAGTTTTTCCCCTCACAAAATACCTCGGCATACGGCCTGGCAATAAGCTCTGCCCTACCAAAACCGGTTAACTTCTCAGCTGCATTATTAACACTGGTAATGATTCCAGCAGTATCCACCGTAATAACACCATCAGCAATACTATACATAATATTTTCATTGAGCGTCCTGGCATTCATTAATGATTGCGCCATCTGGTTAATCGACTCGCAAATCTGCCCCATCTCCCCCTGTAAAGGGGCAAGCTTTTTATTTAAGTCAAACTGCAAGATGTCCAGACCTTTTTTAATGGTATCAACATCGCGAATAAAACTATGAATCATCCAAAGAATGAAAAAAACACTGAATACCATGCCAATCCCGACAGACATATAAATATTATAATCAATTACCGCCATCTGCAAATGAATATCATCCGTTAATTCGTTAGCCCAGATATAGCCGATAACTTCACCATGCCGTACAATCGGCAACATTGCATTCATTATGTTGCCCCTTACCAGCGGAGCAACTTCAACCATTCTCTCCCCAGTATTCATTACCTTGCGTCCAGGATGCGAGTCCTCAATAGAAATACCCACCTTATCCTCATATGACGCACTGGGACCATAAGTAATAATTGCATCAAGCTCTTTACTGTAGTAACCCGCCCCAACCCCCGGATACGCAGCCGTAACCTTATCGGTATAACTCCGTAAAGCCTCATTGAGCACTTTTATTTTCGTGGCCCGGTCAGCACCTACAGCATTTTTTTGTGCTACTATTTCATTATAATCATCGCCCAGATTAGCATCTAAAAGCATAGCTATTGAAAACAAATTCGTCTGTTTCTCTAAAAGCAATGCTTCCTTACTCTTCTCTTTAATGATATATCCGGTAACCAAAATCGGAATGCTTACAATAATCAACGTAAATAGTATCATCCTACTTCGAAAAGTCTGCGGAAAGAATTTTTCCATATTTTACTTCCCCTTACTTATAACCTCAAAAAACCAAGACTGATTAAATAACCAGTCTTGGTTTTTATTCTAAAAGATGCAGCACCGAACGAACCATTACCTCAACACCGTAACAAAGCGCCTCTTCGTCCATGTCAAATTGGGGATGATGATGAGGATACACTATATTTTTATCCTTATTACCCACCCCGACAAAGGCAAACGCCCCCGGAATCTCTTCTAAATAAAAGGAGAAATCCTCTCCACTCATAACCGGTTGTATGGAAAGCACCTTATCCGCACCGACAACAACTTTAGCGGCTTGTGCCATTACTCCAGCAATCTGACTATTATTGATTAACGGAGGGTGGCCGTAGACCTTTTCCAACGTAAACTCCGCACCTTGAGCCGCACAAATTCCCTGCGTTATCTGTTCTATACTAGAAAAAATCTGATCACGTACCCTTGAATCAAAGGAACGTACGGTTCCTTTTAAAACAGCCTGATCAGGAATAACATTAAATACTTCCCCAGCCCTAAACATCCCCAGTGACAAAACCGCCGGCTCCAAAGGATCCATCCTACGACTCACTACCGTATTCAGCGCTAAAACCAACTGTGCCCCTACTAATATAGGGTCAATAGTCTGGTGAGGCATCGACCCATGACCGCCACGCCCTTTTACCGTAATAACAAATTCATCCGGAGCCGCCATCATCCTCCCGGCTGTAAGACCAACATAGCCTACAGGCAGTGGCTGCCATAAATGTAGCCCGATGATAGCCTTTACTCCCTCTAACACGCCTTCCGCAACCATGCTCGGCGCACCCCCGGGAATAACCTCTTCACTCGGCTGGAACAAAAACCGTACCGAACCAGAAAAATCATCCTTTAGCTTTGTTAACACTTCAGCGGCTCCCAGCAGCATCGCCATATGCCCGTCATGCCCGCAAGCATGGCATACCCCTTGCCGAACCGAACGATACGGACGTTCCACTAAATCCTCTACAGGCAGCGCATCCATATCTGCTCGTACCGCCACAACTTCTTCGCCCGGTCGTCCACACAAATCAGCTAGTACTCCGGTGGAAGCCACTTTACGAGGCGCTAACCCATAAGAAGAAAGTTCCTCGATAATTTTCCCTTGGGTGTTAACTTCCTGTCCGCTGAGTTCCGGATAGGCGCGAAAATACCGCCTTAAAGTAACAACTTTATCTTTAGACTGCCTAACTAAATTCTTTATCCTATCTTCCATACGCCGCTCCTATCTTTGGTTCTACTATTTTCGTCATTTTGCGGCGTTCTCCTGCTCAAATCTTACTTCATTTTTTTCTTTCGGTATGAGAGTAAATCAACAAAAGCCTCTAGCCTGGTTACCATTCCCTCGGTACCGGTATGTTCATCAAAGGCCAACGATAACACGGGAATATGATTTTCGCTGCTAACCTCCGACAAGATGTTTTTGGCAATTACCTCCGGCATACAAGTGAAGGGAAAAACCTGGATGATACCGTCAAATCCAAGCTGACTTAGTTGCACTGTATATCCAATACTTTTTATACCATGCCCGCCAATGTAATGACCGAGATAAGGCGACGCAAGGTCAACTACCTTTTGATATGCCTTGAGGGCTCCTCGTTTTTTACTGAGATGAGTACGTACATAATCACTGAGAAGCGTTGTGCCATACACCTCCACCCCCAATTGTCCCAACCGTTTGATGATATCATGATTACTAAAACTATCCAACATACAATAAATTTCCCCTACCAAGCCGATACGCAAGGGGCTTGTATCACACCGACATGGCAAATTCTCCAGCTTGGCTTGAAACCTTTGCATAACCTCATATATAGCGGAACAATCATTTGCAGCGTCTATTGCAGCAAGTGCCTCGGTTCTTACGTTGTCCACCTGCCCCCACTCCTTAGCTCTAGGGCGATAATACCAGCTTCTCCGTTCCAGCTCATCGACTACCGTTAATTTAGCCCCTGCCGTCTTAAGTGAGGCATACAGTTTGTACCATCCTCCTGCACCCGCCAAACGCTTCGCCACCTGCCATATCTCCCGGAGCTTCGGCTCTATGGCAATAAGCTGAAAGTCATAACCCAGTTCGGTTAGAATATCTTTCTGGACTTGGGCGTAATATCCTAATCGGCATGGCCCCTCGCCACCACAGGTTATTATGGTATCTGCCCCCAGGGAAAGTGACTGAAGAAAGCTGCCCAAAGTAATTTTGAAAGGCAGACAAGCTGTTTCCGGCGAGTACTTTACTCCCAACTCCAGCGTTTTCCTGGTCATCGGCGGTGGTTCCAACACCTGCAAACCAACGCCACCAAACAAAGCCTTAGCAACAATATTGAACGTACCCATGTGGGGAAAAGTAATCAACATAACTGTTTCCTCCGCCCTAGCATATCACAAAACGCTTCCAGCCTTGTTACCAGCCCGGTATCACCCGAATGTTCATCAAGAGCCAGCATGAGCATGGGAAGATGATTTTGCCGGGCATGCCAACCAACTACTTCCCCAACCAAAGAATCCGGTCCACAAGCAAAAGAAGTAACAAATATCAAACCGTCTACTCGCCTGGAATATATAAGCGAAAGTGCCACTCCTGCTAACCGACTGCAATAATGCCAAAATATCGGTTTAGTAAGGTATTTTGCAGCCTCGTTCGCTTCCTTTTCCGTCACGCTCTCCGGTTTTACAACCTGCACACCTATACCGGCTAATTTCCCACTAATATCCTGGCTGATTTCCCGGTCATTTAGAATATACGGATGGCCCACTAAGCCTATCGTCACCCCCATAGCAGGTTCTTGTCTTTTCTCCGGAATGGTTTCAGCTATAAATACATTTGCCTTTCTCCACGCCAAGAGACTCGCCAAAGGCTTCTTTCCCAGTCTATCCCCTAGTTCAACAACAGCCCGATACAAATCATACTTGCCTTTACGCAAATTCACTGTCATATCCAAAAGTGGCGGCGCTTGAGTAAAATTTGCCCGCACCACATCCGGCAACCCCATCATTTTCGGACAGCTGTACTGCCCGTAAGCGGCACTGACAAGGCGTGGAATAAAGAGAAAATCTACTTTCTCCTCTAATTCACAGACATGACCAAAATAAACTTTGAGCGGCAGACAAACTTCATCGATTACATTTCCTTTATCAATCGTTTCTTTGGTTGTGGCTGAAGACACAACCGCTTCAATTCCTAATTGCTCAAAAAACCTCTTCCATATTTCTCCATAATAATAATAGAGTAACCCACGCGGTATACCTACACGAAATGCCAAGCTAACCCCTCCGCTACCTATTTTTACTAATATTGGCATTTTTCTTTCCGGCTATGCAAGTAAGCTAAGGGGCTGTCTCACTAAGATTTTTTCTTCCCCGCGCCTTGGCACAAATTTTCCTTTTCAATATCCGCTTCTTGTTGTATACTAATGCTAATATTCTGAAGGAGCAGCTTTTCCTGCTCTTAAGGAATCAACATCCACCATTCATCTGCTGCAAGGGCGAAGCCTGCGCATAGGATAGAGCGGTAATTTGCTGACAGGCAATGTATACCTTCTATTTGCTATGCGCAAGGAAGGTATTTTTTATTTTGGAGGTAGGTATGCCAAAACGTATCGGAGTAATCGGTATTGTGGTTGACGACCCGAAAGTAAATGGTGAGAAAGCAAACGCGATTATTAGTGAATTCAGTCACCTTATTATCGGCCGCATGGGTATTCCCCGTAAAGAGACTCAAGTCGGAGTCATTGCCTTAATTATCGAAGGCACCACTGACGCGGTCGGCGCCTTTACCGGAAAGCTGGGACGCATTCCCGGCGTAAATGTAAAATCTGCCCTTACTGCAAAAAGTATATGTGAGGAGGAAAACCCATGATTAGTGAAAATGAACGCTCATCCGATGCCTTTATTGATGATTCTTTAATTAGCAAAATGCTGGCTCAGGCAAAAAGCAATGCCAATAACCAAGAAGTTATCCGGGAAATCATTGCCAAAGCCCGCCAGTTTAAAGGCCTCTCCGCATCAGAAGCTGCGATGTTGTTAGAGGTAACAGACTCTACCTTGCTTAAAGAAATGTTTTCTGCCGCCGCTTCAATAAAAGAGGCTATCTACGGAAAGCGGGTAGTTTTATTTGCCCCTCTTTATATTTCAAGTTACTGCATTAACAATTGCATTTACTGTGGTTATCAAAAAGACAACAACGAACAGGTTCGCCGTCGGCTTACCTTAGCCGAAGTAAAAAAGGAAGTAGAAATCCTCGAATCTTTGGGGCACAAACGTCTGGCCGTCGAAGCCGGTGAAGATCCGGCAAATTGTACTATCGACTATGTAACCGACGTAATCAAAGAAATCTACAGCATCAAAGACGGTAACGGCAGTATTCGCCGAGCTAATGTAAATATTGCCGCAACCACCATTGATGAATACCGCAAGTTAAAAGCTGCCGGCATCGGAACCTATATATTGTTCCAGGAAAGTTATCATCGGCCCACGTATGCCGCTATGCATCCTAACGGACCAAAGCGGGACTATAACTGGCATACTACGGCAATGGACCGGGCCATGCTAGGCGGTATCGACGATGTCGGGTTAGGCGTTCTCTTAGGCCTTTATGATTACAAATTTGAAACAGTTGCGCTTCTTCTGCATGCCGAACATTTGGAGCGCACCTTCGGAGTGGGTCCGCATACTATATCCGTACCACGTCTCAGACCGGCGGGAAGCGTAACTTTGGGAAACTTCCCGCACCTTGTGAATGATGACGAATTCCGTAAAATCGTTGCTATTATCCGGTTGGCAGTACCCTATACCGGTATCATCCTTTCCACACGGGAAACCCCAGCCGTCCGGGATGAACTTATTACCTATGGCGTTTCGCAAATCAGCGCCGGTTCCTGTACAGGTGTTGGAGGCTATCAAGCCAACTATAACGATCGAGCATCTACCGAACATACTAATGACGGGAGGCAATTTGTCCCCAGCGACGAACGTTCGCCAAATGAAATTATACGTATGTTATGTGAAAAAGGCTATATCCCCAGCTATTGTACCGCCTGTTACCGTCAGGGCCGCACAGGCGACCGGTTTATGATTCTGGCAAAAACCGGAGAAATTCAAGACGTTTGTCTTCCTAACGCCTTGCTAACTTTTAAAGAATTCCTTATGGACTATGCGGACGAGGCCACTAAAACGGTTGGTGAAACACTAATCGAAAGATCACTTCCCACTATTCCGCAGGAGTCGATTCGCGTTGCCACAGCTAAGAGGCTCAAGCAAATCCAAAACGGCCAACGCGATTTCTATTTCTAATATGGGTTAGTTTCCTTATAAGGGAGTGCCGCCGGGGCAACAAATTCGTTACTTAACCGGCGGCACTCCCTTGCTTTTTTTGTTTATCTAGCGTTACTCCATCTTTTTATGATAATATAATAGAATAATAATAACTTTAAGTGTGAGGATTTCATGAAACGCATCCTGCTGATTCTAGCCGGTCTAGTCCTAATTTATTGCATTGAAAGTATCGATGTTTTTGGTTTTCACAATTACCAACCTACACTAGAAAGCGCCGTTGTTGATAGCAAATATGTGCTGACTTGGCCGCGTCTTTATTATCCCGGCTACTATGATGTAGAAGTATTTACCGGCCCGCCGGGCCCCCACAATGCAGCCGTAAAACGAATCATGGTATATCATACTTTGAATAACAAAATAACCATAGATCAAACCTTCCCTCCTAACACCTATTGGAGAGTATCCGCCCATGGCTTGTTTAAACCGCTTGGTGCAAGTTCTGATCCACTTCAGTTGGCAGAAATTCTAGGTGACAATACCCTCGCGAAACCGGAGCCAACCTCTTCCTATCCGCCGGGATTCCCAGCTTCTAACATGCCCGTTCTGACTTGGACCTCTGTTCCAGGGGCCGTTTATTATGAATTTGAACTTTTGGAGGCCGCCCCTGAAAATCCCAACGGTGTTGATCCCTCCAGCTATCGTATTAATTCCTCCCGGGCTGTGTTTACCAACGGTTTTACTCCTGATTTGTCGCAATACACATCGCCATCCGTTTTTTGGCGAGTACGCGCATTGGATTATGATGGCAATCCCATCGGAGTTTTCTCCGACGCCCAGGAAATATACATTAATCATTTTATAATGGACCCCTTAAAGCCTAAAATTAATGTGGACTTTATCGAAAACCCACCGCCGCTTTACCCGGTCTACTCATGGATTCCCCTAACCGTTGCAACGCATTACGAGGTAGAAATACTGGATCAACCGCCGGAATCCCCCAATGACATAGCCCCTTCAAAGCATCGCATCTGGAGCAATATTGTAACCGGCTTTGATTGTTATGACGAAGAACCCCGCATGACTCCGGGAGTGTATTACTGGCGGGTACGAGGTCTTGACGATGAAGGAAATCCGGTTGGGGTTTATTCCGATATCGCTAAGTACACCATCCAGCCACCGCAAAAAATTTACGCTGCCACTTTTGGTGACAGCATTACGCATGGTGGCGGCGCAGTATCTTATTCCCCTGCAAACCTTGAATACAACTTTCAATCCTATTTAAACTTCCCTATTTACAATTTAGGAAAGAGTGGCGATACCTCTGCTACCATGTTGGAAAGATTCGACCATGATGTTTTACCCTTCCGTCCTCAATATTTAATCATTCTTGCCGGTTCCAACAGTTTACGCGGGGGAACTCCGGCCCGCAGTGTCATTTCCGACCTGATCGCCATCAGAGAAAAGTGCATTGCAAACGGAATTCGTCCTATCTTTTTAACCCTTCCGCCCGTTAACCCGCCGGCGATAAAAAAAGTTTTTGATGAAGAAACCGTTCCCGATTGGCAAATTCAATTTGCCAAAGTAAATTCCTTTATCCGCGAACAGCGTTATTATATTGACGACGCGGCTTACATGACTAACGCGGCGGGAGAACTTCCGGCCGACCTGGCTGTTGACGGCCTCCACCCGGATATCAGGGGAAAACAGTTAATGGCGCAAGCCATCAACGCCTCATGGGCGAGAGTGACGCAATAGGAGAGTATCCCGGCAGAGTTTAGCCCCTTTAAAGTAAGAATGAAGCGCGGGGCGGTCATTTTGTCGTATTGCCGTAAGAACGTTACTAATCATCGTTTGGAAATGTTCCAAGCCATCCGACACAGCTACCGCGTTCTCAATACAAATATCGGCCCACATATCTGCGTCCGACGAGGCAATTCGCGTTGTATCGCAAAATCCGCCTCCGGCCAGATTCAGCATTTGCTCAGCGTGTCCGGGATAATAGCTCAGCAAATTGGCTAGCGCTGCTGCTGCCACATGCGGTACATGGCTAATGACTGCAGCGCAAAGATCGTGCTGTTCTTCATCAATAAACGTAACTTTTGCCCCTACATGCCGAACCAGTTCTACCACAGTATCCACAGCCTGCTGCGGAGCATTCAATCCATTTGTAATAATATACCACTTATCCTGAAACAATTCCTTATCAGCGGCGGCAACGCCGCTTTTTTCACGCCCGGCCATAGGATGGCCGCCTACATAATATACTCCGTCCGGCAAAAACCGGCGAATCGTATCTTTTATGCCCGCTTTGGTACTGCCTGTGTCAGTTAGAATGGCCCCTTTTTTTAGTTTAGGCAAAATTTGTGGCAGCAGTTTATTTATTTGTAGAACCGGTGTTGCCAGGAACACTACATCGGCATCCTTCACTAACTCCAAATCCGTTCCCACTATGTCAGCAGCCCCTCTGTCTAAAGCCTGCTTTAAACTGGCTGAATTTTTATCTATACCGATTACCTTAACCGATGCATCCGAAGCTTTTAAAGCTAACCCCAAAGAACCGCCTATAAGCCCCACTCCGATAATGGCTATTTCCATCCCATTCATCCCTTACGCCCCATAGCTACCGACATTGCCCTTACTTCTTGCATTAAAACCTGAAAATTTTCTGGATTTAATGATTGAGGACCATCGGATAACGCATTGGCCGGTTCGGGATGGACCTCGATAATAAGTCCGTCGGCTCCTGCCGCCACCGCTGCACGGGCCATAGGCGCAACCAACCGCCATCGTCCTGTGCCATGACTGGGGTCAACCACAACCGGCAAATGCGTTAAATACTTCAATGCGGCTACAGCACTTAAATCCAGCGTATTTCTGGTATACGTTTCAAATGTGCGAATACCACGTTCACAGAGAATAACATCGTAATTACCCTCATTCATAATATATTCGGCGGCATTCAACCATTCCTCTAGCGTAGCGGAAAGTCCCCTTTTCAAAAGCACCGGTTTCTTCAGGCGCCCTACAGCTTTAAGCAACTGGAAATTTTGCATATTACGCGCTCCTATTTGAAGCACATCTATATACTCGTGAACCAGCGGCAAAGACTCAACGTCGATTACTTCGCTGACTGTTTTTAATCCGGTTAAGCCGCCAACTTCCGCCAACAACTTTAGACCTTCCTCCTGCATACCCTGAAAGGCATACGGAGATGTACGCGGCTTATAAGCTCCTCCCCGTAAAAACTGAGCCCCGCTGGACTTTACGGCGAGCGCGGCTTCCAATAATTGCTCCCGGCTTTCTACCGCACAGGGGCCGGCCATGACCACAACATTATCACCGCCGATTGAGATATCGCCTATTTGAATCAAGGTATCGCCGGCTTTAAATTTCCGGCTGGCTAATTTATAGCTTTCCGTAACCGCCAGAACCTTATCCACACCGGGTAAAGCTTCCGCATTTATTTCGGCCATACTTTTCTTATCACCAATAACGCCAATGATCGTGCACTCTTTCCCTTCGGACACATGCGCCCTTAATCCACGCTGGGTAATTTTAGCGACTACATTCTCAACTTCCTTTTGTCCGGCCTGAAAACCCATAACAATAATCATTTTTATACCCTCCTAAAATAAATGATAAACCTTACACCTACAACCTAAGAGTCAGTGGAAAATACAAAAATCCCGTCCCTGATAAAATCAGGGACGGGATACTTATACCCGCGGTACCACCCTGCTTGCTTATGGCAAGCCAGCTCAAATCAGGTACGAGACACATGTCCGATACCTTAGCCTTTGTTAACGGAGGCATTCCGGCACAGTCTACTTGCCAAGGCGTTCAACCTGCTGCTCACGGGTGTATTTCATCCAGCACATTTACCTGGTCTCACCGAACCCAGGCTCTCTGAAAAATGCCACTGTATTACTTCTCCACATTCATTGCATTTTTATCTTATTGGATTATAATATATCAAACCCCGTTAAAAATGTCAATACATACTCTTTGGGAAATTTATCCTGAAGTTATTTAAGAACGGCTCCCGTATTAGCCGAAGTCACAAGTTTGGCGTACCGGGCCAGATAGCCTTTAGTTATACGAAGTGGCGGCTTGACCCAAGCTGCTTTACGGCTTGCCAGCGTTTGTTCGCTAACCTTAACATTAAGCTCACGCTGAAGGATATCAATGGAAATAATATCACCTTCCTCAACAAGTGCAAGCGTACCGCCTTCTGCTGCTTCCGGCGAAATATGACCAATACAGGCCCCACGCGTAGCGCCGCTGAAACGACCATCGGTTAGAAGAGCCACTTTCAACCCCATACCCGTGATAATAGCCGTAGGATTAAGCATTTCTCTCATCCCGGGTCCACCTTTTGGTCCTTCATACCGAATAACTATTACATCGCCATCTTTTATTTTTTTCGCCAAAATTGCTTCAATGGCAGCGTCCTCTGAATCAAATACTCTAGCGGTTCCCTCAAAAGCAAGCATTTCTTCTGCAACCGCGCTTTCCTTAACCACTGCGCCGTCTGGGGCCAAATTGCCCTTCAATATTGCAATACCCCCAGTCTTGCGATATGGGTCTTCCGTCGTCCGAATAACGTCTTTCCGTAGTATACCAGCATTTTCTATCCGTTCTGCCACCTTGCCGGTAACAGTAAGCGCCTCGGTATGAACTAACCCAGCCTTCGCCAATTCCTTCATTACCGCAGGAATACCACCAGCTTCATCTAAATCCTGTAAATGATGAACTCCGCCCGGACTTAGTTTGGTAATATACGGAGTACGTGCGCTGATTTTATCAAACAGTTCCAACGGCAATTCTAAACCAACTTCATGAGCAATAGCCGGTAAATGCAATACCGTATTGCTTGAACCACCGATTCCCATATCCACAGTAATGGCATTTTCGAAAGCCTGCATCGTCAAAATGTCGCGGGGACAAATATTCTTTGCCACTAAGTCGACTACCACCGCTCCGGCATTCTTGGCCAAGGCCCGCCGCGCACCACTGTAAGCGGCTGGAATAGTGCCGTTGCCCGGTAGCCCCAAACCTAAGGCTTCGGTAAGACAGTTCATAGTATTGGCCGTAAATAGCCCGGAGCAAGAACCACAGCCCGGACAAGCTGCATGTTCCATCTTATCCATCTCTGCCGCACTGATTTTACCGGCTTCAAAAAGACCAGCCGCTTCAAACATACTGCTTAAGCTGACATCTTTTCCATCATACCGGCCTGCCAGCATCGGCCCGCCGCTAACTACTACTGACGGTATATTAAGGCGGGCCGCCGCCATCAGCATGCCGGGTATTATTTTGTCGCAATTGGGGATAAGTACCAAACCATCAAAAGCATGAGCCATCGCCATCGACTCAGTAGAGTCTGCAATTAATTCGCGGCTAGCTAACGAATACTTCATTCCTTCGTGTCCCATGGCTATGCCATCACAGATACCAATAGCCGGGAACTCGACTGGAGTCCCGCCAGCGGCTGCTACCCCAAGCTTTACTGCTTCAGTGATTTCCCGCAAATGGAAGTGGCCGGGAACTATTTCATTGAAGGAGTTGACAATGCCTATTAACGGCTTTTCCAAATCTTCCGGACGGTAACCCATAGCGTAAAACAACGAGCGGTGAGCCGCCCGGGTTGTTCCCTGTTTGACAATATTGCTCTTCATTGACATCTCCCTTTCCAGGCCTAAGATAAAAATATATTTCTCAAGGTATTCGCCGTCTTTTTAGTTAATCCTCTACCAATAAATAAAAAATTCATCTTAATTTTATATTCAAGCAAATAGTTTATTGAACTGTCGATTTATTTATACCCGACCGCCTGCAGGCGATCTGATTAAATTGTACTCGGGTTCAAAAATAAAAAAGCTGCAGACAAATGTCTACAGCAAGAACCACGACTCTAGCATGGCTCTGCATTTTCATTTGGAGGCGGCACCCAGATTTGAACTGGGGAATAGAGGTTTTGCAGACCTCTGCCTTACCACTTGGCTATGCCGCCAAATTAAATGGAGCGGAAGACGAGATTCGAACTCGCGACCCTCGCCTTGGCAAGGCGATGCTCTACCACTGAGCTACTTCCGCATATGGTGCCGCAGGGCGGAATCGAACCGTCGACACGAGGATTTTCAGTCCTCTGCTCTACCGACTGAGCTACCGCGGCACAATATATGAAATGGCGACCCCGAACGGATTTGAACCGTCGATCTCCGCCGTGACAGGGCGGCATGTTAGACCGCTACACCACGGGGCCACTTGAAACTGCATAATCTAGTATACATAATTTGAATCTTGTTGTCAACACTTTTTACTGTCAATCAATTATTCTTCTCTGCAGCCATTATACATCCAGCAATGGCTACAGAGGATATTATACCATGTAAAACTACACTGTCAATATTGAATATTCTATTTTTTCAACACCTTCTGAATCACATCAATAACTTTTTCCGGTTGAAACGGTTTAACAATAAAATCAAGCGCACCGGCTTTAATCGCTTCTGTAATAACCCCTTGCTGACCGATGGCACTGACCATGACAATGCGGGCCTTAGGGTCACCACCAATAATTTGCCGAACCGCCGATACACCATCAAGTTCAGGCATTGTAATATCCATGGTCACAATATCCGGTTTATGTTCCAGGTATTTACTAACTGCTTCCTTTCCATTACTTGCTTCCGCCAGCAGTTTATGACCGTTTTCTTCAATCATTTTTATTAACATTCTCCGCATAAATAGCGAATCATCACAAATTAAAAATGTCGCCATTACCCATTCTCCTTATCTTACAGCTAATCTTTTATCAACTATGCCCATGCCTTTTTTTTATAACGCTGCAATTTTGCCCCGGAGTGCTTCCAGAGAGGGCAAAAGATTTTCTTCCAGTTTCAAGGCCAAATCATCCAGTTCTTTCGCATCAAAAAGAGCTGTCATCTGTGGCGTTCTATCAAGTCTAAGCTCACCAAAAAATTCATCCCGATATACATTATAATACACAATCAAATTACTGGCCGCTTCAAAGTCGCTGTAATCAATGATAACATATGAGCCATTAATAACTTTAATAGCCCTATCCGGCTGGATAAACAACTCGAAACCACAAACGCTCGCAGGCAAATTTTTAATATACGGCCACTCAAGGATTTTCTTCATTCGAAAAACGCTCTCGTAACCCTGCCCTTCTCCGGCCAAATCTGCCAGCACCTGCTCTAGTTTAAGACGCAGCACTCGCTCTTCCGAAAGAAGGTCTGTTGTAATAAAGCGAATGTCATAGTACTCGGTTAGACCGATCTCTATTCTCGCTAAGAAATCTTTCGTTACATTATCATAAACTACCGAAAAACTTCGTCTTTTGGCATCCGCCTTGTAACAAAAAATGTTGTACTGTTCACCGTTTTCCTGTTGCTGACACTCCAGCGTAAAACCTAAATACTCCTTAGGCAATTCTTTAATATAGGACCATCCTGCAATTTGTTCAAAAATTTCCACCTTTATCATCCATTTCCTATCTATTATCTATCTAAAACCTAAAACAAACAAGTCTCAAAATTCTTCCCATTTTATAATTATATTTGTATGGAGTCGGCATAAAAAACCGCTTAGTACTTGACGCCTACAACACTTACATATTATGCGCACCCCATTCACTCATGGTGTTTAATATAGGAATTAAAGTCTTGCCTTTTTCCGAGAGAGAGTATTCTACTTTTGGTGGAATTTGATGATACTCTTTGCGGTAAATGAGCTTATCCTCCACCAGCTCTTTTAGCTGCTGACTTAACATTTTATGCGTAATCGATCCGACACGCCTCTTTAAGTCTCCATAACGCAGCACTCCATCATTGTGCAAGTGCCAAAGAATAATAGCCTTCCATTTCCCCCCCATGATGGATAGCACATAGGTTAATGGACAACTTGCCTTAGCTTCTGGACAGGCTTCCATAGTATACCTACTTTCTTTATGTATAGTATCTCACAAAAAAGTGCATACTTTTTTTCTCTATAATATATTATATAATTTTAGTAAAATAAGGCAATAGGAGGCTAAAAAATGTCCAACGATACTTTAAAGACTATTAAAAGCCGTCGCGCCATCAGAAGTTTCGGCGACGAACAAATTAAAGACTCTGATTTAGAAACTCTCCTTGAAGCAGCTCGTTACGCACCATCTGCCATGAATCGCCAATCTTGGCATTTTACCGTTATCCAAAATAAAGAACTCCTGAAAGAAATGAATTCTGTCGGAAAAAAAGATGCAATACATACCGCGCCTGATTTTATGAAAGAAAAAATGAAATCCGATACATTTAGTTTCTGGCATGGCGCCCCTACCGTAATCATCGTGTCCGGCGCTGACGACAACCGCTTTACCTGTGCCGACTGCGCGTTAGCTTGCCAAAACATTCTGCTCGCCGCAGAATCTCTGGGCATTAACACCTGTTGGATTAATTCCGGCCTGATGCTCTTTGAAGGCCCAAGCGGTCAAAGTTTTAAAGAACGTTTATCGATTCCCGCCGGATATACTCCGCTGTATTCTGTTGCCATCGGGTACATCAAAGGAGACAAACCCTCCGCCCCGGAACGCAAAACAGATGTTGTGACATATTTCAAATAAACCCAACTGTTTAAAGCCTTGGCTCTACGCCAAGGTTTTTTGTTTTTCCACGCCAAACACCTGAAGGACACGACCTTCATAGAATATAGAAAAGAAAATTACAATCAAACGGGAGATGATGCCATGCCCAAGCCACCAACCACGTTTCCCGCAGGATGCGGTTTTACACCCAAAGACGCTTGTCCACAATTTTGCGAATTAGCAATTGCTAAAATCAGAGGAGGTCCCCTAGCTCCTAACTTAACAGGGCAAGTCATCTTTGCCGCAGTTCCCCACGGGACGGAAATCACCGTAGAAATATCAGGACTTCCGGCTTACCGTCCAGCGCAGGCCAGCCAACCACAAATCGGTCCCCACGGCTTCCATATTCATGAATACGGAAATTGTGAGGTTGGCGACCTAGAAAATCCCTTTAGCGCAGCCGGAGGACATTGGAACCCGACGAATCAGCCTCATGGTAATCACGCCGGAGATTTTCCCGCCTTATTTTCGAATCATGGTTACAGCTGTATGATTTTTTTCACAGATAAATTTCAAGTGGGAGATATCCTAGGAAAATCCATCGTTATTCATCAAAGTCCTGACGATTATCATACTCAGCCGGCAGGAGCTTCCGGCAAACGCTTAGCCTGTGGTGTTATTAGACCGGTATAATAAAATAACAAAGAGTTGCAGGAAATGTGTTCCCTGCAACTCTTTGTTAACTCACGGTAATAGTTTGCCGTCCTAATACCTTCCCTTTTCCATCCTCGAAAGTAATGTTAACCTGACGCCTAAAATCCAGTATCCCTCTTGGAATACGAACCAAATCGTAAGGCTTGGTATCTTTTAAAGCCTCTTCCATAACAGGACTTTTCATTCGGACAGTAACAGTAACATTGTTTTCAATCTCCCCTACGCTGGCTATAGCAACCGCGTACCCGGGAAGAGCTTTAGAGCCGAGATAAGCGTAGAAAACTATATTCCGCGAAAAATCAGTGTCTTGAAGCATTTTTAGCGCTTCAGGAGGCAGCTTTACCATATTTTCCATGTTTTTGGGAGAAGCCATCAGCATCCCTAGTAACATATCCTGAGGAAGCGAGGCCTCATTCCACTGCCAAGCATCGTAGATATCGGTATGAAACAAGAGCCGACGTGCAACTTCTAATGACGGGTAGGCTATTTGCCCCGATTCAGTCTGCCCAATCTGTTTATCATTTTCTTGCAAACCAAATGCGTGCACCCGCTCCGGCAATAAGACGGGATGCAAAACGGAGGACAACGCAGCCAATCCAGTTAGAGCCGCCACCAATCTTGTACGCTTCGACTGTTCCTTAAGGCGCGATTTTTTCACATTAATCACTCCTTGCGAAGTCGTCATTATATTTTTTGCATAATAGGCGTACAGATACTATGTATTTTCAGGTTAGCGGCTATTTATGTTGCAATTTATGAATTGGAAACTTTGGTGTCTATTACCTTGCCGACAATAAACATAAGACTAAAAACCGCTCCCATTAAAATAGCAGCAAGAAACATCGTAGCCGATAAACCCAACATTTGTTTACTGTAACTCGAAACCACAAATGCCAAAATTCCCGCTGCCGATCCAATAGTTAAAAAAAAGGTTGTAAGTTTAGATGACGGACGGATAAACATTTCCGTACCATACGCGACAAGAGTTGCATATAGACCGGAAAACGCCAACCCCAGCCCGGCAACCAATAGAAAACTCCCATAAAAATCACCTGCTCCCAGCATACCTATAAAGAGCAAAAAAGCTGCTCCTGAGCCGTACAGAAGATAATTTATTGTATTAACTTTGGCGATAAATACTCCGGTAAAAAAACGGCCAATCGCCATAAATATCCAAAAAACCGAAAGAAACAAGCTGCCCAGAGCTACATCCAACGTCAGTTTTTCCATCATATAGGGAACCACCCAATACGTAAATGACATCTCCGATACTACATAACACAGCATAGCCACTCCCACAAGGTAAACCTTTATCCCCCATCGTTCTGTCGTCTCCCTGGCACTGGGCTTGTCCCCCAACGCCACATTATTTTTTTGGCTTAACGCCATAAAAATCACCGCGAAAACAGGAGCCAATGTACCAAAAAGCACACCCTGCCAAGTAATTCCCCGTTCCAAAGCCACACCAGCTAAAAAAGGGGTAACAATCGCACCTACACTGAAAAAAAAGTTGAGAATGTTGAGTTTTGCAGACCGTTCTGCCTCACAGGTATATAGTTTTACAATCAAAGAATAGCCCAGTGAACAAAACACTCCATTCCCTAACCCAAAAAGAAACACAAAGAAGGCAAAAAGAACCACAGAGTTCATAATAGCCGCTCCAACCGCGGCAATTATCCCTAATATAGATGCTACTACAATCTCTGTACGTACGTTTATTTTGGTCAAAATTAGTCCATTTCCTAAAACAGCTGCGGCATAACCAACTGAAAAAAAACTAAAACAATATCCAATCACTGAATTGTCTACACCAAAATCCAAAGCAACTGACTTAGTAATTACTCCCGCTACGCTCATCGCCGCTCCAATTGCTACCAGCATCAAATACGCCAAAGCAGTAAAGCTTCCTATAATCTTATCCGACAATATTTACCCCCGCCTTCTTTTCACAGTACTGTATGACTGGTTTAGTGGATAGATTTCTTTCGCACCCGTCCGCCTACCACTTCATGAACATCACTAATAGTAACAAATGCTGTTTCATCTTTCTCATGCACAATCGACTTAAGCTTAGCTATCTCAAGCCGGGTAACTACAGAATACAAAATTTTTCGTCGCGCACCTGACCAGCCTCCTTGACCGTGCAACACTGTAACACCCCGCCCCAGACGAGCCATAAGTGCCTCCGCAATGTCCTCCGGGCAGGACGCAATAATCATAACTCCTTTGGATTCATTCAACCCTTCAATTGTCAAATCGATTACTTTGAACGCCACAAAATAGGCTACCAGAGAATACATGGCTTTATCCCAAGTAAAAACCAACCCAGCGCTGCCCAAAATAAATAAATTAAACAACATAATAGTCTCCCCCACGGAAAAACCCGACTTTTTATCCATCAATATGGCAACAATCTCGGTTCCGTCTAAGGAGCCTCCGTTCCGAATAATAAGTCCTACCCCAATGCCTACAATAATTCCGCCGAAGATGGCAGCCAAAAATAAGTCATTCGTTAACACAGGAACAGGCCGAAAAAAAGATACCCAGTAAGCCAACGACACTACAGAAAATAAAGTCGCCAAAGTGAAAGATTTACCAATTTGTGTATATCCTAAATATAGAAATGGTAAATTAAACGTGATAATGAATACACCAAACGGAATATGGGTTAAGTGACTGGCCATAATGGATAGGCCAACTACCCCGCCATCGATTATCTGATTGGGAATAAGAAATATTTCCAATCCAATAGCCGCCAAAGTAGAACCTATCATAAGAATCACATATTTTTCGATTTTGCGCAACACGGTTTGGTGTTGTTTAAGCACCTCATCACCTCAAAATACGTTTACCACTATTATTACAACTATACGCTATTATATTAAGTTCTTATACATAATGCTAATGATTCAAGCTGTTACCAGAAGCAACCATACTATTTTTACTCCGGCATTGACAACGCCTCCTGTTACTGCTATATTACTGGTAATACCATATTACACTTTAAATGCAATGCGCGGGACAAGTAGGTTTATTCTGTTTTGAAGAGAGTCGGGGGTCGGTGCAACCCGATATACAAATTAGCCGAAATACACCCGCAAGCAGCAGGCTGAATATTAGTAGGCTGAGCCGGCCAGCCGCCGTTAACGGCTTGAAGGTAAATACCTTCACTTAAGCGGCTTTTGGCAAATAGGGTGGTACCGCGGGTTATAGCCCGTCCCTCATACGAGGGACGGTTTTTTTTATTTTATTGAAGGAGGCTATTTATGTCCGTTTTTGAAGTATTAAAAGAACGCGGCTTTATTCAGCAATTAACTCATGAAGAAGAAATCCGCGAATTACTGGAAAACGAAAAAATCACTTTTTACATTGGCTTTGATCCGACGGCAGACAGCCTGCATGTAGGGCATTTCCTGGGGATGATGGTCATGGCCCATATGCAGCAGCATGGTCATCGTCCTATCTGCCTTATTGGCGGCGGAACTACCATGGTAGGCGATCCTTCCGGCAAAACCGATATGCGTAAAATGATGACTCAAGAAATAATCGCGCAGAATGGCGAAAAATTCAAGGCTCAAATGCAGCGTTTTATCGACTTTTCGGATGGCAAAGCCTTAATGATGAACAATGCCGATTGGTTGCTTAAACTAAACTATGTGGAATTTCTCCGAGATGTTGGCGCTCATTTTTCCGTTAACCGCATGCTGACGGCAGAATGCTTCAAACAGCGTCTGGAAAAAGGTCTTTCCTTCCTGGAATTCAACTATATGCTGATGCAATCCTACGACTTCCTGGAATTAAACCGCCGCGTTAATTGTTCCATGCAAATGGGCGGCGACGATCAGTGGTCAAATATTATTCAAGGGGTCGACCTCATCCGCCGCAAGGACAGCAAACCGGCCTATGGTCTTACCTATACCCTGCTGACTACCAGCGATGGCCGCAAAATGGGAAAAACGGAAAAAGGCGCTCTCTGGCTCGACCCGGAAAAGACTTCTCCTTACGATTTCTACCAATACTGGCGGAATATCGACGATGCCGATGTGGAAAAACTTCTGGCTCTCTTAACCTTCCTGCCTATGGATGAAGTCCGCCGGTTAGGCGCACTCAAGGATAAAGAAATCAATCTCGCAAAACAAACCTTAGCCTATGAAATTACTAAAATTGTTCACGGTGCTAATGAAGCAGAAAAAGCGCAGCAAGCCGCACAAGCTCTTTTCGGCGGCACGGGCGCACTCGAAAACGCACCAACAAGCACAATTACGCAAAAAGATGCCACCGATAAACTTATTGACGTATTAGCTGCTAATGGTATTATTGCTTCCAAAAGTGAAGGCCGTAGACTGATAGCACAGGGTGGTCTCTATCTCGGCGACACCAAAATTACCGATCCTGAATTCATGCTGAGCGCCGAACTATTTACAGATAGCAGCTTGCTGATACGAAAAGGCAAAAAAACATATCACCGCATAATTGTAGAGTAAATTAACTACCCGGCATACATGCCGGGTAGTTTTTCAAAACAAACTTACCTACTCTGTAAACTACTCTTTTTGAAGTTCCTTACATATAATAGATATAAACCTTGCTTATACACTTGATTTACAGCGATTTTCAGAATAATTGACAATAATGATTGCCAAGATAGTAACTAATCCGCCAAGCAATTGAATAGGTTCTACCCTTTCATGCAACAGCAAATACCCACTTAACACGCCCACTACCGGTATTAAATTCAAATACAATGATGTAATCGTAACATCCAACCGTTTTAGAACGTACAAGTATAATATGTAACATAACACCGAACAGCATATCGCTAAAAATATAACATTTCCGAAGGCAACTAGCGAAAACACTTGCCAGTCTTTATATTCCATCAGGGACATGGGGAATAACACTATTGTGCCGAAAACAGTTTGCCAGGTAGTTAAGCATAAACTCGAGTATTTATTTTGGAGATTTTTTGTCACGAAAGTATATAGCGCCCATGCCAGCATCGACGCCAACATAAACATATTACCCCATAAACTGTCCGAACTAAAACCTATATTTCCATTAGCGGTAACCGCTAAGTAGGTACCGATCGCCGCCAGAATTATACCAGCCACTTTCCAAAATGACAAAGAACCCCGAAAAAATAGTACATCAATAACGATGGTGATAATAGGAACTGTTGTCACAATCAGTGAAGCATTGACAGCCGTAGTCAATTTTACCCCAATATTTTCAAAATAGAAGTATAATGTAACCCCTAATATTCCGCCTAAAAAAATTTGTGGAATATCTTTTTTTTCGATTTTTGTCATTGGCTCAATCCATTTTAAAAGCACTAATAATAGCACCGAAGCAATCGAAAAGCGGATCATAGCCATAGTTGTTGGAGGAATTTCATTTACAGCTATTTTAATGCTAATAAACGATACTCCCCAAAGCATAATCACCATTAGCATTACCAAATTTGCCAGTAGCTGTTGACCGACAATCTGTTGGTTACACATTTTTTTAATCAAATCCCTCATGTTTTTCCTCCGCACCTCTACCCACTACCAGGGGAAATCTCCTTTTCCAAAGCAAAATATATTAGTAAATTATAACATGGAAAGAAACATTCTCCTAGAATGTACTATAAATTAATATAAACGTCTATTTTTATTTAATAGTGATTATCTTACTATAATGGTATAATATTCTTACACTAAAACTTGCATATTTCTTTCCATAAAATATATCCTATTCCTAGAGAAACTATTTTTGAAAGAAGGTCTGGTAATGTCATCTCTAGTTTCCCCTCAACAAAGACCCCTGGAAGAACTACTCAACGCAATTACTCACGGTATTGGAGCCGTTATGGCACTAGCCGGACTCATTGCGCTTATTATCACCTCCTCCATATATGGAACTCGCCTGCACCAAATCAGTTTTATAATTTATGGAGCCTCCCTGGTTCTATTGTATCTGGCTTCCACCTTATATCACAGTTTCCGCAATGCTAAAATTAAATATATATTTAAAATTTGTGATCACGCCGCCATTTATCTCCTTATCGCCGGTTCCTACACGCCCTTTGCAATGGTAATCCTGCGTGGGCTTTTCGGATGGGTAGTATTAGGCATAGTTTGGAGTCTAGCCGCGATCGGCATAGTTCAACAAATTTTCTTCGTAAAACGTTTTAAAATATTTTCAACCCTTTGTTATATTGGACTAGGGTGGTTTTCTTTAGTCTTCATCAAGCCACTTATAAGTGCTCTGCCGCCTGCCGGACTATACTGGCTTGTGGCTGGCGGCTTATTATACACGATTGGTGCAATATTCTACCTCTACCGCAAAATGCCTTATAACCATACGGTTTGGCATTTCTTCGTCATCGGCGGCAGCCTGTGTCATTTTATTACCATCCTTTTCTTTGTTCTACCAGTAACTATTCCTGCATAAAATAATAAAGTCAGCCCAAATTTTAATAATCTTTCTTTGTTGACATTGAACTTATTCTATGTTAATCTAGAAAAGATATATTACCTAACAATTTGGTTATACAAATAAAGTAGCTATGCTGGCTCTGAAATTTAATCTGACTCATTATTGGTAATAGTCGAATAGGTAGTTTGCGGCTGATAACGTACGAACTTACGTTAAAATTACCGATTATTGAGAACGGAGGGAAAAAAATGAAACAACGCATCCAGCAGTTATTTAAACAGCTTACTCGTTTGGGGTATTGCTCTTTTGAAATCAATTCTATTCTGCAAGAGGCAATCGGCTCCCAAGAGCTGGACACTGCAAATCCTTCACACTGTGCTACCGCCATTGACGTCCTAGAAAAATACGAACGTCTTGGTTCGCACTTTGTTAATTGTTACAGCAAGTAAAAATTACTGAAAAAGTACAACAGCCTAAAGGCATTTGTTGTACTTTTTTTATGTATTCATGTATAATAAACACTTGTATTCTTACAAAGTGGACAAAAGTATAATAAAAACAGTATTTTTCTTCATAAAACTATTGTCTTGTATTTAGTAAGTTTCGTATAATAGTGAAAGGGTAAAAGGAGCGATGCACATGCCTACAATGGAATATTTTTCAATTGACAGCCTGGAAGAAACCCATTCTTCACTATCTAACAAATACAAAAATCTGCAAGAGAAACATCTTAAATTAAATATGTCCCGTGGTATTCCTTGCAAAGAGCAACTCAATCTATCAAATAGCCTTCTTGAAGCTCTTGATAGTCACGATTACATTTCTGCCAACGACATTGACTGCCGTAATTATGGCATACTCGACGGATTGCCGGAAATAAAAGCCCTTTGCGCCGAGCTTCTCGAAGTAAATCCGCAAGAAATTATTGTCGCCGGAAACTCCAGCCTAATGCTAGAGTACGATCTCATTACTAAAGCTATGTTACATCCATTACCTGAGAAAGCCACTCCATGGAGCAAACTGCCAAAAATAAAATTCTTATGTCCAAGTCCCGGCTATGACCGTCATTTTTCCATATGCGCCGACCTAGGAATCGAAATGATTCCTATTAAGTATCATAGCGATGGTCCGGATATGGACATGGTAGAAAAACTTGTTGCCGAAGACACTTCCATTAAGGGTATCTGGTGTGTGCCAAAATACAGTAATCCTACAGGAATCACCTATTCGGATACGGTGGTTAAAAGATTGGCAACCATGCCTGTAAAAGCCCCCGATTTTCGGATTTTCTGGGATAACGCTTATGCGGTTCACCATCTCAGCAATACGCCTGATAAATTGCTGAACATATTATCCCTATGCAAACAAGCAAATCATCCCAACCGGGTTTTTATCTTTGCCTCCACTTCAAAAATCACTTTTCCCGGTAGCGGTATCGCCATGGTTGCTAGTAGCGAAGAGAATATCGCCTGGTTAAAAAAGCTTACATCTGTTCAAACAATCGGCCCCGATAAACTGAATCAATTGCGCCATCTCCGGTTCTTTAAAGACTGCGCAGGCATCGAAGCGCATATGCAGCGTCACGCTGCCATACTAGCCCCCAAGTTTAAGTTGGTACTAAATACTTTACAAGAACACTTTGGTGACACCCCCGCTATTTCTTGGAGCAATCCGCACGGCGGCTATTTCATAAGTTTAAACACGCCTCCCGGATGCGCTAAGAAAGTAGTCGAAAAAGTTGCCGCTGCAGGAGTAGTTCTTACCCCCGCCGGAGCAACTTTTCCCTACGGCTTGGACCCCGAAGATCGAAACATCCGAATTGCCCCTACCTATCCGCCCCTGGAGGAATTAAAACAAGCCATGGAACTACTTGTTCTTAGTCTAAAACTAGTTATTATTGAGCAAGAACTTGCTAGAAGGAAACAATAAATTACCCTTGAACATAGAAAACACCTCTGGTTCGTTTGTTGAGGTATCTGATCATAGAAGAAAATAATCACTCCTACTTTATAATAAAATTATAAAATGGGAGTGATTATTTTTTTATCTACTTCATTTATAAAATTACATCAGGTGTTAAAATAGGAGGCATTCCGAAAGGCCCAGGCAAAAGAGTATTATCGGATCGAAAAACATCCCTCTTACAATTACGCTATGATCCCTTTTTGTTCCGCATAAATTTCAGGTAAGAACGATGCCAAATTCGTATATTCCAGCACATTATGCGTTGCCAGACTCTTCGGCGCAATATCCGGGATTTTAATACCCGGCGGAAGTAATAGCTTGGGCTTTTTATCAACCATATGATACCCCATCCAGAATCTGGTCCTAAATTCTACTCCGCCTGGTATTTCCCTTACAAAGTGGCACATAATTGCCGGTGCCTTCGGTGTTCCCTGCGGTGCACCCAGCGGGGAACTTACGCCATTGGCCGCTACCAGTGTCCCTACATTAGGAGCCTTAAACCGGTTCATGTCAAAACCCATATCCTCAGCTGTCAAAAAGCTTATGAATATATCCTCTTTACCCACACCGACGTCTTCCACCACATGATGGGTAATTCCTTGAAATTTTTGTGTCAAAGGACGCTTAGCATCCAAAATTTTTGCCCGGTCTTCCTGACTAACAGTCGCACTAAAATGTCCGGCAGGCCACCAAATTTTATACCGCATATCTTCTAAGGCATGCCAAGCAAACCACCAGTTTATCATTTCTACCGTAACACCAGGCATTTTAGTATGGTTAGCGGCGAAACCTGCTCCATTAGGAAGAATGCACCATCCTGCCTCTATTTCCATATACCCTTGATTTAACAGATCATTGATGTTTTCCGGTAACATTGCCTGTGCCGGATTTATTGGCTTCTCTATTTTTGCCAGCAAGGCTGCATCAGGTGCAGCCGGTTCACGATAAAAATATTTGGCATAAGATTTTTGTTTTTCTTCAGCCGTTAACTCATTCTTCAATTTGCTTACCTCTTTCACTATCCCAATTATCATTATTTAGTGATTATAACACTATAGCCAACCTCGGTATAGGAATTTCCTACCTCTTTATAGTTAGATTTCAACGGCCGTGTCAAATCCGGAATGAACAGCCGAAAATACATTCCCCACCTCTTTACAATCCCCAATCACATACACTTCAGTTGCCGGTATCACATGCCTCAGTTCAGCAACCTTATCTCGACGTGGTACCATACCTAAGGCCAACGCAATGGTATCCGCCTTTATTTCTTGCCATTGAAATTTAGAATTAATAGTTTTTATCCCCGACTCTGTAACTTCTTCCATTTTAGTATTCGTTATAATTTTGACTTGATGTTTTGCCAGTAAAGATTGTAAAGAGAAACGATTAATCAGGGACGAACCGTTTAAGAGAGCTTCCGGTCCCTGCATTTCTAACAGCGTTACCTCCTTGCCTTCCATAGCCAGCGCTAACGCAGATTCAGCCCCGGTCAAACCACCGCCGACAACAATAACTTTTTGCCCAACTTCCACGCGTCCACAGTCTACATCGCCAGCCCAATGCACATGTTTCTTGTCAACTCCCGGAATATTGGGAATAAGCGGAGTGGCTCCTACCGCAATAATTAACGCATCCGGCTGGTCTTGTTGTAGCCTATCCGCCGTAACTTCAGTATTTAATTTAATAGTAGCTCCACATTTTAACGTTTGGGCAACAATCCACTCTAAATAGTTTCTAAGATCTTTTTTAAATTCTAGATCCGTAGCATGGCGCAGTGTTCCCCCTAATTGATCCTCTTTTTCATACAAAATAACCTCATGTCCGCGCGCGACTGCTGTCAGTGCCGCCTGCATTCCGGCAGGGCCGCCTCCCACAATAACTACCTTTTTCTTAGTGTCAGCCTTGGGGACTTTGCCGCCCGAATAAATAAGTTCCCGGCCATTTATAGGATTAACGGAACAACGACATTTCTTAAAGAATGCCGACCGGCCACAGCAAGTATTGCAACGTACACAAGGACGAACCTCTTCCTCTTTTCCAAGAGCGGATTTTCTCATAAATTCCGGATCGGCAACAAAGGGCCGAGCCATTGCCACAAAATCGACAAGCCCTCGTGAGAGAATGTCTTCGGCGTTTTCAAGCGTCATAACCGAGCCAACCGCAGTTACATACAGATCATTGCCTACCGCTTTTTTTATTTCTTCCGCATAATGTATATTGGGCATGTAAGGAACATATAAAGGCTGAATCATTCGTTGAATAGTAAACGGATTAGGAAGCATCCCTACTGAAACATGCAGAATATCAATTTTTCCCTTAATCATTTTTACAAATCGAATGACATCTTCCAGATGCATGCCGTCTTCCACTAGCTCATCAGCACTAATCCGGTATTCGAGAATAAAGTTTTCCCCAACCCGCCTTCTGACAGCGTCAAGCAGCTCAATACAAAAGCGCGCCCTATTTTCAAAGCTTCCACCATATCGATCCACGCGCTTATTTACATAGGGAGATAAGAATTGCCCAGGCAGCATACCATGTGCACCATGAATCATAACCATTTTAAAGCCGCTGTCTTTGCACCGCCCTGCCGCATCGGCAAAGTCTTGAATGGTCTGATTAATAAGCGGAATACTCATTTCCTCAACTTCTGCCGGAGTTTTCCCTTGAAGTTTCGAAAAAAACTCATCAATTTCAGCCGGTTTTGGCGTTGAACTAACCGGTTTCAATCCTTTACTGGCTAAATTCATTGAGTTAGCAAAGCGTCCGCCATGATTTAATTCTACTGAAACAAGCGCACCATACCGATGTATTTCACCAGCCAAATCATCCAAGCCCATTTTTACATTATCATCCCCCAGGTTAATCTGTCCTTCATGGTCCATAGCATGCTTCCAGTTTACCGCAGAATCTCCTACCGTAATAATGGCAGCCCCGCCTTTAGCAAACGGACGATAAAATTCAATAAGTTCTTTCGTTACCCATCCTTCCGGCGTAGCCATACATGGGACCATCGGTGCCAATTCAATCCTGTTTTTAAACTCTACTCCTTTAATGGTAATTGGAGAAAAGACATTTTTGTACTTGTTCATTTGGCGACATCCTTTCATTATTAATGAAATTTTCGTAACACTGATACATTTCTAAATCTATTCTATTTAAATCTATAGAATAGACATAGCCGCAACAAAACCTTCCCGCACAGCCTCAAACACTTTGGAAGCACGCACACAATCCCCTATTTCATAGACCGATACATTGCCGGCAGCAGCCCGCAGGTACTTTGCCGATTCCGCATTAGCCCGCATGCCCAATGCATAAATCACGGTATCTGCCGGGATAAACTCTTCGTTATTATCAATGTCAATCACTGTTACACCATTTGACGCAATCGATGTACACGTTACACCCGTTTTATACTTCAACAGTCTGTCCATTTCATGGACAAGCGCAACACGATGCATCGGGTAAGAATCGGGGGATACCTTATCGCCCATTTCAATAATGGTAATCTCTTTTTCGTGTTCGGCAAGGTGCAGCCCTACCTCGCATCCTACCAGACCGCCCCCTACCATAACAACCCTTTGCCCTATTTTGCTTATATCGTCATACACAGCCAATGCTTTCTTCGCATTTTCTATTCCACGTATAGGTGGTTCTACCGGTGTAGAACCTACGGCAAGAATGACGGCATCCGCACCGAAGGAAGCAACATCCTCCGTATGAAATTCTTGTCCAAGGCGGACATCAATATCACGACGCAAGACCCGGCGTACGAGCAAATCTTTAAATGCCCCTAATTCCTTTTTATGCACATCGTTATCAGCAAACTTGAGTAGTCCACCCAACGAGTGGGATTTTTCCACCAGCGTTACTGTATGTCCCCGGTCTGCGGCCACAATCGCAGCCTCCATTCCCGCTACTCCTCCGCCAACTACTAATACTTTTCTGGAAGCCTCTGGCTTGCTGTTCAGTACCGTTTCATCATAATAAAAGGCGGCAGGATTGACGGTACAACCGAACAAAGAAGCCAAATCATCAATATTATCTTCTAACGGTCCCGGAAAACACTTATAACACCGCAAACATTGCGCAATATCGTCTTCCTGACCGGCTGAGGATTTAAGTGCAAACTCAGGATCAGCGGTAAGCTGCCTTGCCAAGGCGACAAAATCACATTTCTCCTGGATGATTAATTTTTCTGCCAGCGCCGGCGACGTAATTCCACCGACCACAGCAACCGGAATTGAAACAGCCTTTTTAATAGCTGCCGACAAGTCGGCATTTAGCCCATGTGGAGCAAACATCGAAGAAAACTGTCCACTTAAAACAGGATTACGGTAGAGTCCTATCGAAACATGTATTATATCTACATAAACCTCAATCATTTTGCAGAATTCGGTAATTTCTCCGATTTCCATTCCATTTTCCATGCATTCGTCGCCACTAACACGAATTTCAATAATAAAGTCTTTCCCCATAGCTTTGCGTACTTTTTCAATAAGGGCGATAGGGAATTTTGCTCTGTTATCTAAAGAACCACCATATTCATCGGCTCTTTTATTTGTCCTTGCTGACAGAAACTGATGCAGCAGCCAGCCGTGCCCGGCATGAATCATAACGCCGTCAAATCCGGCTGCCTTCATGAACTTTGCGCAAGTTACAAAATTATCACAAACCGATTGCATCATGGCTTCATTCATCGCCAAAACTTCAACGCCATCTTCCCGTATATAGCCCATAGGTCCAATCGGATTTTTCAAACCAGGAATATACAGTTTTGACTCCCCGCAATGGCTTAATTCAATAAGAGCCTTTCCTCCATTACTTTTTATATTGTCGACTACCTTTTTTAATGCTTTAAAAGCAGGATCTTCATAATTAGCGTAATCAATAGGCGGAAATGGTTCCCTATTGGCGTATTCAAAATCAACCGGTGTCTCCCCTATCGTCACCTGAGCAAGGCCGCCTTTAGCCCTTTCAGCGAAGGCTTGAAAGAACATCGGCGAAAGCGGCGGAAATGTGGCAAATGTTCCACAGTAAATAGGAGCGGCTATAATTCTGTTTTTATAGGTGTGCATTCCAACTTTGATAGGTGAAAATAAATGAGTAAATTCGTTATTGATATTACCACGTCTCCTTTTCAGCATGTTATATTTCACGTACACTTCTCTTTAACCATATCGCCAAACAGATAATTTGTAAAATTCAAAAATCGTATGGAATGAGAAGATAAACTTCTTATTCCATCGCCCATACTACTAATATCTTAAAAATAAAAGGAGTAGGCCACCATGGACTTCCGGCAGCTTCGTTACTTTATTTCGGTCGCCGAGCATCTCAACTTTACCAAAGCAGCCCAACATCACTACATCACCCAAACCGCCATTAGTCAACAAATATTAGCCTTGGAAAACCACCTAGGGGTTAAACTATTCAACCGCAATAATCGCTCCGTACAACTTACCAATGCGGGTAAAACCTTTTTAAAAGAAGCCCGAATGATGCTTGCCCGGGCAGAAGAAGCCGTACGAATGACCAAACATGCCGCTTCCGGAGTTGTCGGCAGCCTCAAAATCGGTTTTCTCGGCCCCAACGAAAAAAGATTCTTACCCCCGCTCATTCGCCAGTTTCGTCAAAAATATCCCAATGTCGATTTTAGTTTTCACCAAGGCACTAACGGCGCTATTTACGAGGCCTTGGAGCACCACCTGCTTGATGTCGCTTTTACCCTGCCTTTCTATCTCGAAAAAATCCCTAACCTTTCCGTAGAAGTAATCCAATCTGATCCATTATGTGTAATATTCCACCGGGATCATCCCCTTGCCCAAAAAACAAAAATTCACCGGTCCGATTTAGCCGGTGAACCCTTTATTGTTTTTGGCCAGTCGGTATCATCCGGCGGCTTTGAGGCCTTTATACAGGATTGTGTAAAAGCCGGATTCACCCCAAATATTGTAGCCCAGCCCCCCTTTCTGGAAACAATATTGTTACTTCTTGATGCCGAAATTGGGATTTCCATATTACCCTGTTTTTTTGAACCGTATGCCACGCCTACCCTGCGTTTTGTAGAATTAGAAGGCGATCATGAGAAAATGGATTTAGTCGTCGCCCATCACGTAAACAGCGATAACCCCACAGTTCCCCTCTTTCTTCAAGAACTCAAAGACATACTTGCGAAACTATAACGGATAAATATAAAACCAAAACCGCATTTCAGTCCTAAAACCGGCTTTGGCTTAACTCCTTGTACAAACACAAATCCCTTCCAGTTTTGATTATCATAACCGGAAGGGATTACTTTTGCCTACAACGCAAAACCTCAGTTCACTGGCTGAAGCGCTTTTTATGATTTTATTTAAGAATATTATGCAAAGCCATAATCAAACTGTCCATTTCTTCCTCACTGCCTATACTTACCCGTAAAAAGTTATTAATTTTATTCTTATTAAAATAACGCACAAGAATGCCTTGTTCTCTTAGCTTTTGATATAGTACACCGGCTGTTACCACCGGGTGACTTATGAAAAGGAAATTTGCCTGAGACGGAATGACGTTAAACCCCAATGCAGTAAGCCGATTGGCCGTCTTTTCTCTCGTAACGATTACTTTATGTCTGGTCTCATTAAAATACGCTTCATCCTTAAACGCTTCAACGGCTCCGGCAATTGCCACTTGATCAAGGGTGTAGGAATTAATTGAATTTTTTACCCGGTCCAAGCCGGCGATTAAGTCCTCATGCCCCATAGCAAAGCCAACCCGTAATCCGGCCAGCGAACGGGATTTAGATAAGGTTTGTACAACTAATAAGTTCGGATAGTAAGCAATCAACTCAACAGCGGATTGACCGCCAAAATCTATGTAGGCTTCATCAACGATGACCACTTGGTTACTGTTTTTTTCCACAATTTCTCTTACAGCATCCAGTGGGATATATCGACCGGTCGGCGCGTTAGGATTCGGAAATATCACACCACCATTCGTAGTGGCAAACTTTTCACCCACCAATGAAAAATCTGCTTCAAGTTCGACCAACTGATAGTCAATATTGTATAAATTAGCATACACCGGATAAAAGCTATATGTAATATCCGGAAACAAAATAGGGTTTCCCGGATCGAAAAATGCCTGGAAGCAAAAAGCCAGTACTTCATCCGAGCCATTTCCCACAAACACTTGCTCTAACGCTAATCCATGATATTCGGCAATGCACTGGCGCAGGGAAAGACATGTGGGATCAGGATACAGACTTAACCGCTCGCAAGCAACTTCCTTAATAGCCGCAAGCACCTTAGGAGATGGCGGATAAGGGCTTTCATTCGTATTAAGTTTTACGTATTTTCTATCCCGGGGCTGCTCCCCCGGCACGTAAGGTTCAAGTCGTTTAGCGACTTGGCTCCAATATTTGCTCATATATCCAACTCCCTTCACACAATACCATGAACAATGCTATACCTCCAATTGTACCAGTTTATGGCGAGAACTCCAACCCTAAAAAGTCCTATTCTTGGTAATTGGCCAATTTAGTAGTAAAATAAAATAAGGTTACATATTGGGAGGTTAAGGAAATGGAACTTGGATTATATGCTCTTATAGGAATTGCCGCCGGCATATTAAGCGGCTTTTTTGGTATTGGCGGTGGCATCATTATAGTACCCACACTCATGTATGTTTGCGGCTTTCCCCAGCTAAAAGCACAGGGAACCTCCCTGGCTATTATGCTACCGCCCGTAGGGCTATTAGCCTTCTGGCAATACTATAAAAATGACAACGTAGACATTCACGCCGCACTCATTATCTGTATTACCCTTTTCATCGGCGGCTTGCTTGGCGGAAGAATTGTACAAGAAATTCCCCCCGATATTCTTAAAAAAGCCTTTGCAATTTTTCTAATGTTCGTTGCTGTAAAAATGCTAATAGGAAAATAGCTTACCCTAAAACCACACGTCTTCCTTTCCCCGATGGCTTACTATGAATTAACTCTTATATCTGGGAATTGCCTTAAAACAGCCTCTTTTAAGCGGTTGACATCAAATGGTTTTACTACAAAATCGTTAATACCTATATCAATTAAGTTTTTCACAGTTTCACTTTTACTAAAAGTACTACACATAATCACTTTAGCCTTTGGCTGCAGTGCTTTTACTTCTTTTAAAACAGCAATTCCATCTATCCCATCCATTACAATATCGAGAAAAAAAAGATCATAGGTCTTTTCCTTTAACTGTTTGATAGCGTCGGACCCCGTTGACACTTGATCCAAGTGTTTTACTTCTAGCCCTAACTCTAATAAGCTCTTTACAACAATATCACGCATCACATCGGAGTCATCCAGCACCAGTACTTGCATTAGTACTACCCCCTTATATATTAAAATGACCGCCAGGCAACTTATATACGATAGCGGCCTGGCGGTCATAAACCAACTTGGTTCGTAGACCCATAGCTTTGCGCCCCAGCCTTTCAGCAGGTTTGCCATTAATTTTTCTTGTAAAGTTCGATAAATTTCGCTAAAATTCCTGCAATAATTCAAAATTTAAAGTTAAGCGCCTATTTATTGTACATCCCCTTTGTCGATTTATACATCAAAAGTAAACTTTGGTACATACTACAAGAATCCAAATTATTAACAGTGTTCAAAAAACCTTTTATTTTTCCGCCACCATTACAGCCAGGTTTTGAATTTTCAACATGCAATCCACACTTTTAAAACCCGCCTGTTTTAAGTCCTCGTACATATCCCACAATGTCCCAGGCATATCCCCGTTCATTTTGGAAATCTCCATTTGCCTTTCTTTTATCTCGGTAAAAGTACAATCCATATTCATATGCTCTTTAAGTTTTATTTGCATCCAATGTATCCAACTATTAAATTCCCATTCCTACTTTCCATAACACTCTAATCGCTTAGTCAATGTACCCGTATGTAATTCGAACAAATGATTATCAAAATCGTAAAAATAAATAGACCTGCCCTCGCCTTCCACTCGTTTTCTAGGTGTTCGCACCTGAACTCCAAGCAGTCGTATTCTTTCCTGGTAGGTTTCGAACTCTTCTTCCGGCACCTTAAAGGCGATATGGTTATAGGTACGATTCGGCAAGGACTCTCCTTCCATTACTGCAACCCATAAACCGCCAATTCGAAAAAACTTTTCCCTCGACAACGAAAAATTACGATCGCCGCTTGAATATACTTCTTCCGCATCAAATATATATGAAAAGAACCTTGTTGCCCGTTCCAAATCGTGAACAATGAAGGTAATATGACTAATATCTTCTATCATATTTTCACTCCTCTTCAGTTAAGATCCTATAAAAGTAAAATCCCCTCTAAATATCACTTTGTTAAAGATTCACTAAAAAGTTCACTCTTTTCAGGAAAAGATAGAGCGGTTCCTTAACTACTCTTGTTTACGATATATATAAAATTTCCATCCGTAGTTGATAAAATCTTCAGCTAAATAACCCTCGTTTTTAAAAACGACGTTTTGTCTAAATAAAATGGAATCGATCATGATTTTCTCATGCAAATAAAACGGTCTTATATACTCTTTTTCATCAAGTTTTACTTTACTCCAAGCCTCATCAATACCGATTCCTTCTCTGATTATAATTCCCAAATATCCATTATCATTTAGGATTTTAGATATTCTCATCAAAACATCCGGTAGTTCTTCCCTGTTTATATGTACTAATGCTGCGCAAGCCAATACACCGTCAAACATCCCGATATTAGAATCAATACTTCTAATATCCATTAACTTAAATTGACCCTCTTTGCACATCTTTTTTGCCAATTTAACATTTTCTTCGCTGAAGTCTATTCCTAAAACATCTGCTCCCAGTTTTACCATTCTGAGACTTTCATGGCCTGTGCCACACCCTAAATCTAAGATCCTGGGGTTCTCCTTTTGGAATAACCCAACGAATTCTACAAGTGACGGATGTAACATATCATTTTGATACCATTCTTTAGCCATTTTTTCAGCCATTGCATCATAAAAATCTTTAGTTTCATCCTTATCCACTCATATCACCTCAATTTAATTGGAACTATGATTTTAGTTAATATCCAGTTCGTAAAATGAAACTGTTCTTCCCTCAATACTGGAAGCTACCTCTTTCCTATAGCGGACACCCATTTTATCATAAAAGCCCCTGGCATTGGGATCGGAAAAAACAAGCACTTTTTTCAAGCCTAGTTCCTTACAAATGCTTTTCAAATGCTCAACCAATTGACTTCCTATTCCACAGCCAATATACTCCGGCCGGATAAAAATATGCTCTAACCAAAATCCTTTAGCAACAAATACCTTACCCGCCCAAAAATCGTTTTCTACTTCTACCAAGGAAAAATATCCAGCCTCTTTACCATCCACCTCAGCTATATACAGTCTGTTATGTTGTATATATGAAGGGGTAATTGTCAGTTCGTCTTTCCAAACGGCAAAATACTCCTCAGGATAATTCCAATATCTCTTGGAAACAAAAGAAATCTCTGTTAGCACTTTACTATCCGCCTCTTTGGCAGGTCGAATTAGAATATTCATTGCGTGTTCCCCCTTTTCTTTCTTTTTTCAATACTCAACTAAAACAGCCTCTTTTTCCCATATAAACCTAAAGTATATAACATAAAATCATAGGATTATGATTTCAGATGTAGTAAAATTAAGGAAATCAATTTACAAGATAAAGGGTTAACTATATGAAACAAAAAATAGTACGCTTGGTATTAGCCCTATTCTTATTACATTCACCAACCGTTCACGCCTGCACCTTATGGGCCGCAAATGGAGATGTTGTCAGCGGCGACGGTAGCTTAGTTGTCAAAAACCGTGACTGGCTACCCAACCAACGAGCATCTATCAAAATGTTTACACCGGAAACCGGCTATCGCTACTTTGGACTATATGCCTCCGGAGAAATCCCAGGCTTAAAGGCAGGTATTAACGAAAAAGGTCTGGTGATAGTGAGCGCAAGCGTCGATAGTATCCCCGCAAACAACCGGAGAGCTATGCCACACACCAAAAATAGAATAAGCAAACTGCTAACTGCTTGCGCCAGTGTTGATGAAGTACTGACGAAAAGTGATTTATTCGTAGGGCCTGAAATACTAATAATAGCCGATAAACAAAAAGTGGCCACCATTGAAATCGGGCCTAACGGTTTATATTCCGCCACCGTTAAGCAAAACGGCTTTATCTACCATACCAATCACTATATTGATGAAAAGCTATCGAATTTTAATGAAAAAATACATCAGAGCAGCCGGATTCGCTATTCCCGTATTGCCGAACTCCTTACTATTACGGAAAAACCATTTAGCTTTAATACTTTTGTGTCTTTTAGCAACGACCAAAATGACGGACCCGACAATAGTATTTTTCGTTCCAGCAGCACACTGGACAGTGTCAAAACTGTAGCCGTATGGGCTGTACACCTACCTCCTTACGGCTCTCCCCAGCTCTATGTAAAACTATTAAACCCCGGAGAAAGTGAACAAATACTCTCACTAAATGCAGATGATGTGTTTAACGGAAAAACGCATTTAGAATAAGTTACATGAAAAAGCAGAAAAATGCTAACCTCGTAACACACCCCTAATAGTACAACCAGCCTCAACTGGCTAATAAAAGACAAAATAGACAACACATTGTTGTCTATTAGCCGGAGGTTTTTTGCCTCAAATATAAATGCTGCTTCTCTTGTGCCACTGCTGAACGTATCATGGAATGAACAATGGCTTCCGCGTCATTTTTCACTTCAGTAGCTATACGGTCTAGCGTATCATTATCTGCTTGTGGAAGATAAGATTTCACAAGAGCTAAAAGCCCCTTTTGTTCAAGAATCATTGTTATCAACCACCTTTTAGTAATTTTACCAAAAAATATGTATAAATGCAAATAAAATATTTATATATGTGATTTACAAAAAGGTATCACGCTTCCTGTACTTCCAGCGTATAGCTAACTGAGGTGATAAAATTGAAGACTTGTCCTCTAACCGATAAACCGTGCAGCAATACGTCCTGCTCCTGGTATGATCCTGACGCATTGGCCTGTGCAATTACTGAAATAGCACGAAGAATCAGAGCCATTTCCGAAACCACAGCAACTTAACAAATACTTGGAAAGGGCGAATTGCCCTTTCTTTTTTCATTACAAGAATAGATTGCCATACCTGGTCTGATTATCCCGTACGCTTCACAGTATTTAAAATACTGGATTTGGCTATTGATCTAAAACGCCTTTTATCGCAATTTTCTGTCCCTCCTGCGGAAGCCAAACCGTATCATCAGTAAAATGGACCTTTTCCAAAACTACTTCTATTTTTGCAGTATTATCTTGACCATGGAGCGTCCAAAAATAATCCGAACCAAAGGTTTCCCCGGGGCGAACCGTGCTCTGATTTATACCCGCATATCGATTACTTCCAAAGCCGTTCCGTTTTACCTGATTACCAAACCGGTCAAAACAGTAGATCCCAACCGTATAAGCATCGATTGTTTTCCTCGAAATATTTTTTACAATTACCCGGACTTCCGGTTTACCCCCGTCATTTAACGACACTTCCGCCGACATAAGCGCTAAAGGATATTTTGCACTCTGCACCGCCTCCCCCGGTACAGTTTCCTCGTTTTTATCCGAGCATCCTGCCAAACTTAGCACAAATAAAACCACTAAAAGGCTGAGAGCCAACCTTCTTCTCACCAAACTTCCCCCTACTTACCAGATTTTTAAGCTATATTTTATTCAAGACCCTTAATTCTCATTATCCAACTGTGATCCATCATATCCAAACACTCTCTCTATTGATGGTATTATTTGTAATTCGATATATATGAATAAGTTCCTCCCTAATTAATACCTTGATCTTCCAGTGTATATATTTCATAAACATAAAAACGGAATGGCAGAAGGACTTGAACCCTCAGCCAACGTTTTTGGAGACCGCTACTCTACCAATTCATCTATACCCCTAGAGACCAAATTATTGACTTTATAGGCTTAAACGTCACTCCAATTTATCACCATCCTAAATTTTTCCGTGCGAGAAGGATTTTTTATATTAATAGCGAATAATTATTATATAACATTTACGAGGAGGAAATATAAATGGCTAAAATAGGAGAGGTCTTCGTTTGTAAACTCTGCGGAAATGAAGTCACTGTAACTAAAGAAGGTGGCAACCCCGAGATTTATTGCTGTGGGCAAGCAATGGCCAAAAAGTAATTCCCATGAAGACCGCTCCGTTAAAGGGCGGTTTTCTTATGCTTTAAAGTTCACATTTTTGTCACAATTTTAATCTTATCAGCTCTTAAATATCCACCGATATATATATTGAATATCACATAGCAGGAGGTATTTTAATATGGCTATCTCGTCGGTTAACAACACCACAATGGTTCAAACCAAACCCATAACTAAGAAACCACAACCAAAAGAAGCTGGCAAAAGTGTTCCTACTTCTGAAGCTTTTTCTGTGGAACTTAATTCGAAAAAACCTGTACCACCTAAAGCACAACCTAAGAAATAACCTTTCAAAGAGTCGTATTTTGCGGCTCTTTTTTTGTACGCTAGGATGATACTCAGGTTCTACTGCAGGTGGAACATAGGGTGCTACTGGTGGTTCAACTTCCGTTGATGAAAAAGCACTGTACTAGCTTTGAGAAAAGTGTTATTCTTTAAGTAATAATTATCAAGGAGGAATAGTATTGAATAAAATAGTGAATTGCCTTGATACCAACCGAGATACTGCTTTACTTTTTGTTCGCATCGGCATTGGTTTAATGTTTATCTTTGTACACGGCGGTCCTAAAATTCTAGGTGGCCCTGAAGGTTGGGATAAAATTGGCGGTATGATTGGAGTTTTAGGAATAACATTTTATCCTACTGCTTTAGGCTTTATAGCGTCTTTGTTTGAATTACTCGGTGGTATTTTTATAGCTTTAGGATTATTTACTCGTCTAGGAGCAGCCATGATATTATCCACCCTTATTGTCGCCGCAGCAACAATGTATGTAGCAAAAGGTCTATTCGCTGCTTCTCCAGCTATTGAAGATAGTTTATTTATGATCTTACTCATCTTTCTTGGTGGAGGTAAATACAGCATCGAGCATAAACTATGTAAAAAATAAGTAATACCCTCGAGGAGCCCAATCTTGCGGACTCCTTTTCTACTCGTTGGACAATGGTCAACCACTTGCAATGATGCACGTGTATATTTATAGTCTATTGCTGGATTTCCGTCAATTCTCATGTAGACATAAGAAAAACGACGCAGGCTAAACCCGCGTCGTTTCTTGATTTTCTGGCAGGGGCAGAAGGACTTGAACCCTCAACCAACGGTTTTGGAGACCGCTACTCTACCAATTGAGCTATACCCCTATGAATGGAGCGGAAAACGAGATTCGAACTCGCGACCCTCGCCTTGGCAAGGCGATGCTCTACCGCTGAGCTATTTCCGCTTAAATGGCGACCCCGAACGGATTTGAACCGTCGATCTCCGCCGTGACAGGGCGGCATGTTAGACCGCTACACCACGGGGCCTCACAGGATATTATGTTACCATGAATACTTTTATTAATCAATTCTTCTATTCGGCGTTTTATTAAGTTTACCCCGCTCAATCTCGCTAAACATCTTATTTACAATAAATTACACCCACTTTTCAAAAACTTCGCGCTACATAATTTTTCCCACACTTTAATACATATAAGCATCAATTATTTCACAGTTTTGCGGGAGGAATAGTGTTATGACGCTCAGTTGTAATAGAGTAGAAGCAATTAACCCTAATTCTCTACAAACCACTTGCCTTCATCGTCAAACAAATACCTGTAACGCAGTATTTGAAGGCGGCGGTGTTAAAGGAATTGCCATTGCCGGTGCCGTCTTAGGTATGGAACAGGCCGGGTATCAATTCAAAAATATGGCCGGTACCTCTGCCGGAGCTATAGTTGCCGCCTTAGTGGCTGCCGGTTATACCGGGACGGAAATCCGAGAATTACTCGGTAGCCTGAATTACAAAAAATTTCTTGATAAGTCCTATTTTCTTGGTTACCCTGGAAAAGCCATTAATATAATGCTGCGCTATGGTTTGTACCCCGGTGACTATTTCACGTCCTGGCTGGATGATTTGTTAAAGGCCAAAGGTATCAGTACCTTTGGGGATATACGGCAACCAAATGTAATCGCGAAATATACATACCGCTTTCAAGCCATTACTTCCGATATTAGCGCCTGCAAACTGCTTGTACTCCCCGGCGATTTGAAATATTTCGGCATCAATCCAGACACCTTCAACATTGCCCGTGCCGTTCGCATGAGCATGAGTATTCCGCTCGTCTTTGTACCATTTCGCTTAAAAGACTACTACGGAAACGAACACCTCCTGGTCGACGGCGGGGTACTAAGCAACTATCCAATATGGCTCCTGGACGATGAAACCATCGATCCTTCCTATCCGACTTTTGGGTTCAAGTTACAGGAATGCGAGCAGCTTGTTTACGGAAAGTGCCAGCCACTTCAAATTAAAAGTTTGATCGGCTATCTAAAGAATTTGCTAAACACTATGCTGGAAGCCCATGATGATTACCATGTTGCCCACACCAAGGGTGACTTGGAAAGGACGATTGCCATTCCAACAACGATTCATGTTTCCGGTCAAACTAAAGCTATTAACGCCACGGATTTCGGCATCTCTGCCATAGAAAGCGACGCTCTGTTTAAAAATGGTCTGACCGCGGTTAACGCCTTTTTGACTAATTGGGATTTTAATTACTGGAAAGAAAATTACCGGGAACTGCTACGGCACCGTATGAACTTTCGCCCTCCTGGTATCCTCTAATCCAACCTGTGGTATAATGGTACCATTACAAAGATGGAGAGGTACCTTTATGCCCCAGATAAACCCTTGGCAACCGGCTGAGCGCTATCTGAAACTAGCCGATTCAGTACTTGCTGACTTGATACCCAAATACGGCCCTCCGGCTCTTGCACCCCGCTCCGATTATTTTACCGTGTTGTGTGATTCTATTATTTCGCAGCAGTTGGCTACGAAAGCCGCGCAGGCCATTTTTAACCGGTTTTCCTCTTATTATAACAACCATTTTACACCGGAAGAAATTCTTAACACCCCGGGAGAAACGTTGCGCAAACTAGGGTTATCCAGCCGCAAAGTCCTATATATTCACGATTTAGCCACCAATTTCTATGATGGTACACTCAATCCCTCAGCCTTTCCCCACATGTCCGACAAGGAACTTATCCAGCAGCTTACGGTTGTCAAAGGTATCGGCGTATGGACGGTGCATATGTTTCTCATTTTCGCTTTAAACCGGCCGGATGTATTGCCTACCGACGATTTAGGCATTCGAAAGGCGGTTATGAAGCAATACAATCTAGACACTCTGCCTGATAAAATGCTTTTAGAAAACCTTGCAATTCCCTGGCATCCCTGGTGTTCAGTTGCCTGTTGGTACTTATGGCGCAGCCTGGAAAATAACTAAAAGGCCCTTTAAGGGCCTTTTAGTTATTTTGCCTGTATCACCTTTTCCCGCGTTTTTAACGCAAGCCGTAAGGTCTCATTCACCGGAGTAGGTACCCCATACATTTTGCCGATACTTGCCACAGCGCCGTTAATCGCATCTACCTCCGTTATCCGCCCATGCATAAGGTCATCCAGCATAGGGGAATTCTGTTCCAGCATACCTCTGGCATATTCCAGCATTTCTTCGGCACAGTTGGGGTATAAAAGAGGAATTCCCGCCACCGTAGCCACGGCTACCACTTCACCTACCGCCATCCGCGCCAGCCTTATCGCTTCCGCATTATTAAGAAAATCTTGGTTATTTATCCCTGTTAGGGCGGTAACAGCATTGATACCGGCATGGATAGACAATTTGCTCCACAAAAGCGATCGAACGTCTTTTTCAACTACTGTTTCTAAGCCGGAGCGCTTGAAGATTTTTAAGATCTTTTCCAAATTACCGTCTCCTGCTGCATTCCAGGATGCGATATGGGTAGGTTTAAGACCGGTATGGGAAACCAGTCCTGGCTCTAAAATTTTCGCTCCCATAAGCGTCATGCCTACAATCAACCGCTCCAGTCCTACTACTTCCGCTAGTTGTTCGGTGTTCCCCAATCCATTTTGCAGCGTCAATACAACTGAATCAGGTTTTAGAAAAAACTCTGCTAGTAGAGCCGCTTCTGCTGTATCATTGGATTTTACAGCTATAATAATTATATCAGCCGACTGTATGTCGCTGGCCAGCATGGTCGCGTGCGGATGAGCCTTGAATTTTTCTAGCGGCGACACAAGCTTTAAGCCGTCTGATTGAATCTTTACTACATGCTGCTGCCATACATCAAGCAACCATACATTCTCATACCCTTTAGATAGATAGCTTCCATACAAACATCCCATAGCCCCGGCGCCGATAATTGCAATTTTCATGATCGCACCTCTATTAGTTTAATTTATTGCAATATTTCGCTAATTTTATGCCCGTTCCTCTTTGTGCAAAAATTAACTTATGTAAAAGGTATTATGATAGCCCCCCAACACATTTTGTGTCAGGAGGGCTTCGTCTATGTATGTATCTATTCTATTTTCCTGTCCGTCCTCGTTTAGTCAGTGGTATACCGGCTTCGCATAAGGGGCAGTCTTGTGGAGTGTGCGTAGGTACAGTCAGGTGCAAGAGTCCTTCGGTTCGTACCCCAAAGTCGGCTTTGCCGCCGCTGCGATCTACCAACAGGCCGACACCGACAAGTTCCCCGCCTTGCGCCTTTACGACCTCGATCACTTCGTGCACGGAACCGCCAGTTGTTACAATGTCTTCCACCACTAACACCCGTTCACCCGGCTGGATTACAAAGCCTCTCCTAAGCGTCATTTTACCGCTTTCGCGTTCGGTAAATATGGCCCGGGTACCAAGGTTTTTACCCACTTCATGAGCAAGCAAAATACCACCCGTGACCGGTCCTACCACAACATCAATCCGCTCATTTTTAAACTTGTCCGCCAGTGCCCGGCACATTGCCGCCGTATGCTCCGGCCATTGTAACGCCTGGAATTTTTCCACATATAGCGGGCTATGTAAGCCGGAAGTAAGTAAAAAATGGCCTTCGAGAATGGCTCCTGTACCTACCAAAAGTTGTCTTACTTGAGCTTCTTCCATTATTGTTCCTCCATTTCTCTAATAATGGCCAGCGCAGCCGCTTTAGGATCAGTGGCTCCGGTAATGGGACGGCCTACCACCAAATGGCTGGCTCCTGAACGAAGGGCTCCCCCCGGAGTCGCAATGCGGCTTTGGTCATTACTGGCACTACCTACAGGACGTATTCCGGGTGTAACAATAAGGAACTCCGGCCCGCATTCTTTTCTAATGGCTTTCGCTTCGTGCGGTGACGCTACCACACCGTCAAGACCAACCTCTTTAACCAACCTCGCCAAGTGTAAAGCTTGTCCGGCTACCGAGGTATTATAGCCAAGTGACCGCCATTCCGGCTCATCCATGCTAGTCAGAATGGTAACCGCAATAAGTTTTGGTTTTTTTATTCCGGCATTTTCAGCCGCCTCTGCAACAGCGATTGCCGTTGCTTTCATCATACTGGGTCCACCGGATGCGTGCACATTAAACATGGTCGCTCCCATGTGCGTTAGGACGGAAGCCGATCTGGCCACAGTATTCGGGATGTCGTGCAGTTTCAAGTCAAGAAAAACCTCTTTATTTTGCTGACGGAGAAACTGTATGGCCTGACGGCCTACACTATAATATAGTTCCATACCTACTTTATAGTATTGTACAGAATCCCCCAGTTTTGCGACCATTTCCTGTACTTGCTCCATGGTAGTACAGTCAAGAGCGACAATAAGCCTTTGGTTCATTGACACAAGTATCCGCCTCCCACCATTCGTTTAACCGATATTGTGATTTACCTGTCCCACCAATTTTTGCACATGGCTTAGGCCGCGCTCTTTAAGGTACTCGCAGAGACCCTCGGCGACTTCTGCTGCGGCATAAGGATTTACGAAATTAGCAGTTCCCACGGCTACCGCACTGGCTCCCGCCAGCAGAAATTCTACAGCGTCGAGAGCCGTCATAATTCCGCCCATCCCTATAACCGGTACGTTAACAGCGTTGGCAACCTGCCAGACCATTCTAAGAGCTACCGGCTTGACGGCAGGGCCTGACAGACCGCCGACAACATTTCCCAGCACCGGCCGCCAGCTTTTAGTATCAATAGCCATTCCCAAAAGCGTGTTTATAAGAGAAATCGCGTCTGCCCCTGCTTCTTCAACAGCCCGAGCCATGGCTACAATGTCGGTAACATTAGGTGATAGCTTGGCAATCACCGGCAGATGCGTATTTTTTTTAACCTCCCGAACTACGGCTGCGGCGCTTTGCGGTACTGTGCCAAAAGCGATGCCTCCTTCTTTAACATTAGGACAGGAGATATTAAGTTCAAAACCGGCGACACCGTTTACGCTGAGTTTGGCCGCCAGTTTGCCGTATTCTTCAACAGTGTTGCCCGAAATATTTACGATAATTGGTACATCATACTTTTTCAATTTTGGAAGCGTCGCCTTAAGAAACTCGTCTGAGCCGGGGTTTTCAAGACCAATAGAGTTGAGCATGCCCGCCGGCGTTTCGGCAATACGACAGCCGCTATTTCCGGCGCGCGGTGCCAGGGTTGTTCCCTTAACGACAATCGCCCCGATAGTATTCAAGTCTACAAAATCACTGTATTCCGGGCCAAAACCAAAGGTTCCGGACGCGGTCATGACGGGGGTCTTCATGGAAATACCCGCAATCGTTACTGCCAACATCAGCTAAACACCTCCTCCGCCCAAAATACCGGCCCGTCGGCACAGACTTTACGGCGTTTACCGTCAGTAGCGGCGCAGGTGCACGACAAACACGCCCCAACACCGCACGCCATATGATCTTCCAGCGATACCTGACAGCGAATGTTTTTCGCTGTCGCAAGACGCGCCACCCCTTCCAACATCGGCTGGGGACCGCATGCATAAACTATGTCAAACGTATCGGCACTTAACATATCGCTAAGAGCATCCACCGTAAATCCCTGTCTTCCCAGCGATCCATCATCTGTAGTAATATGGATACTCCTGCAGAGGCTCTGGAAGATTTCCTGCCAGTACATTTCTTCTTTGTTCCGTCCGCCCATTATGATAGTAATGGGACGGGGACAAAGTGATTTCGCCAGATAAACCATAGGTGCCAACCCGATACCGCCACCAACCAGTAGGGGACGCTCCGTTTCTAAGGAAAACCCGTTGCCAAGCGGTCCCATAATATCCAGTTGACCGCCCGGTTTTACTTCGGCCAGCAGCGAGGTTCCCTGCCCAACAATGCGGTATATCAGCGTTAGTGTCCCGTTGTCCGGGTTGACATCGGCAATGCTGATAGGCCGCCGGAGCAGCGGGACGATTGACTCCGTAACTTTGACATGGACAAACTGTCCCGGTAACGCCTGCTGCGCTAAGATCGGTGCGGCAAATGTCAGTCGCCGCACCTGTGGCCCAATCAGAGTATGCTCCAACACCGAAGCTTTAACAACGGTTTTAGGCAAGGCCATCCCCTCCGCCAACATAGTCTTGCAAAGCCAGTACATACACCAGACGCCGTTCGCGCATGAGATCAAGCACATGTCTTACTTCGTTCGCGGTATCGATAGAAGTCAAACAAGGAATAGCGTGTTCAACCGTTGCCCTCCGTATACGGAATCCGTCGCGTTCCGGTTCTTTGCCACGAGTCAAGGTATTAACGACCATGTTAATGTTACCGGTTTTAATCATATCTATAATGTTCGGGCTATTTTCGTGTATTTTGGATACCGTTTCTACATCCAGACCCAAGGTATTTAAATATTTTGCGGTGCCTTCCGTAGCTACAAGATGATATCCCAGAACAGCGAAGCCTTTGGCCAATTCTCCTGCCTCTTCTTTGTCCTTATCGGCTACCGTAAACAACACGGTGCCATTGAGAGGTATATTCATACCGGCGCCGGTTATTGCTTTATAAAGCGCCCTGGCATAATTGTAATCGATGCCCATAACTTCACCGGTTGATTTCATTTCAGGTCCAAGGGATATATCCACTTGCTGCATTTTAGCGAAGGAAAAAACCGGCGCTTTTACTGCGATATATTCTGCCCATGGCAGTAGTCCACCTTCGTGTCCCATTTCTTTTAGCGTCATGCCCATGGCTGCACGGGTAGCAATATTTACCATTGGCACATTAGTTACTTTGCTCAAAAACGGGATGGTCCGGCTAGAACGCGGATTTACTTCAATAACATAAACTTCCTCATCTACGATTACATACTGAATATTGACCAGACCTTTTACAGCGAGGCCGCGAGCCAAGCGCTGGGTATAGTCCACGATCGTGTCGATAATGTTTTGCGATAAAGACTGTGGCGGATACACAGCAATACTGTCCCCGGAATGTACGCCAGCCCGTTCCACATGTTCCATAATACCGGGAATCATCACGGTTTCACCGTCTGATATAGCGTCAACCTCTACTTCTGTGCCTTGCATATAGCGGTCCACCAATACAGGATGTTCTGCCGATGCCTTAACTGCATATTTCATATAATTTTTGAGTTCTTTGGTATTATAAACAATTTCCATGGCCCGGCCGCCGAGTACATAGGATGGCCGAACTACTACCGGGAAACCCACCTGCTCGGCGGCAACCACCGCTTCGTCGGCATTAGTAACTGTGCATCCTTGGGGACGCGGGATTCTCAGAGCTTCTAAAAGCTCGTCAAAACGTTCCCTGTCCTCTGCCTTGTCGATGCCATCCACCGATGTACCTATGATCTTAACTCCAGCTTTAGCCAGCGGACCCGCCAGATTGATTGCCGTCTGACCACCAAACTGTACAACAACACCTGCCGGTTTTTCTTTGTCAATAATATTTAGTACGTCTTCTGTGGTTAACGGTTCAAAGTACAGCCGGTCCGAAGTATCAAAGTCGGTTGAAACCGTTTCAGGATTATTATTTACAATAATGGATTCATAACCCATTTCTTTCAGTGCCCACACAGAATGCACCGAGCAATAATCAAACTCAACCCCTTGACCAATGCGGATAGGACCGGATCCCAGCACCATGACTTTTGGCCGGTCGGTGACAGTAACCTCATCCTCTTGGGCGTAGGTAGAATAGTAATACGGAGTTACCGCTTCAAATTCAGCCGCGCATGTATCTACCATTTTGTAACAAGGCGTAATATTTGCCGCCTTGCGCAGGTCCCGAATCTCTTCGGTAGTTTTGCTTGTCAGCTCGGCAATCGAACGATCAGCAAAATTCATTTTTTTAGCGCTGCCTAAAAGTTCAGCCGTCAGCGGTTGGCTGGACATTTGCTTTTCTAAAATAATGATATTTTGGACTTTCCGCAAAAACCAACGGTCTATGGCGGTAATATCATGGATTTCATCTACCGTGATTCCGCGGCGGAGTGCCTCGGCTACAACAAACAGCCGTTCATCGTTAGCCAGTTTAAGATGCTCTTTTACCTTATCGGTAGCCAAATCCGCAATCTCAGGGATGGCCAGCCGGTGCAGCCCGATTTCCAGGGAACGAACCGCTTTCAAAAGCGCACCTTCAAAGGACCGGTCAATGGACATGACTTCACCAGTCGCTTTCATCTGCGTACCTAAAATCCGATCGGCAAAATTAAATTTATCAAAAGGCCATCGCGGAAACTTTACTACTAAGTAATCTAGAGCTGGTTCAAAGCAGGCCTTGGTTTTCTGTGTAACAGCGTTGGTAATCTCATCAAGGTGATACCCAATGGCAATTTTACTCGCCACTTTAGCGATTGGATACCCGGTGGCTTTAGAAGCCAGTGCCGAGGAACGACTGACCCGGGGATTTACTTCGATAACATAATACCTTGTACTATGAGGGTCTAGGGCGTACTGAACGTTGCAGCCGCCTTCAATGCCGAGCGCCCGAATAATGGTTAAGGACGCCGAACGCAGCATTTGGTATTCATGATCCGATAATGTCTGAGATGGAGCGACTACAATACTGTCACCGGTATGAATACCTACCGGGTCAAAATTTTCCATATTACATACGGTTATGCAGTTATCGGCGGCATCACGCATAACTTCGTATTCAATTTCCTTCCACCCGGCTACACTTCGTTCAATAAGTGCTTGGCCAATTAAACTATACTTCAATCCCCGTATTGTGACATCCCGCAATTCTTCATCACTATTGACAATACCGCCGCCGGTTCCGCCAAGAGTGTATGCCGGACGTACAATAAGCGGATAGCCGATTTCATCGGCAAAGGCTTTGGCGCTTTCCAGGTCTTCCACAATCGCGCTTTCAGGAATAGGCTGGTTAATTTCCTGCATGGTTTGCTTAAAAAGATCACGATCTTCCGCTTTCTTAATCGCTTCCAGCGGGGTACCCAGTAACTCCACGTTGTATTTTGCTAGTACACCCCGTTTTGCCACTTCCACAGCCATATTCAGACCGACTTGGCCCCCAAGAGTCGGCAGAAGACCGTCCGGTCTTTCCTTTTCGATAATGGCTTCAACAAATTCCGGCGTAATCGGCTCAATATATACCCGGTCGGCAATGTGGGTATCGGTCATAATCGTTGCCGGATTTGAATTAATGAGGATGACTTCCAGTCCTTCGTCTTTTAAAGCCCGGCAGGCCTGTGTTCCGGCATAGTCAAATTCGGCGGCCTGACCGATGACAATAGGACCAGAGCCAATTACCATAACTTTACGCAAGTGAGTTTTTTTCGGCATCGGTTAAACCCCCTTCTTCATAAGTGCCATAAATTCATCAAATAAATAGGTGTTATCATCCGGTCCTGGAGCCGCTTCCGGGTGGTACTGTACCGAGAATACCGGCAACTTAGAATGTTTCATTCCTTCCACCGTACCATCATTTACGGCACGGTGAGTAATGACAAGCTCCTTACCTTCCAAAGTATTTTCTTCCACAGCATATCCATGATTTTGTGAGGTAATATATACCCGGCCGGTCGCCATGTCTTTTACCGGATGGTTGGAACCGCGATGACCGAATTTCAATTTATACGTATTAGCTCCCATAGCCAGCGCTAAGAGCTGATGCCCCAAACATATGCCAAAGATGGGTTTCTTGCCAAGTAACGCTTTGACTGTCTCAATGGCTTGAGGAACGTCTTTGGGATCTCCCGGACCATTGGATAAGAAGATTCCATCCGTGTCTAACGCCAGTACTTCTTCTGCCGTTGTAAACGCCGGCAGTATAGTAAGGTCACAGCCTGCTTTGACTAGCGAGTGTAAAATATTTCGTTTGATACCGTAATCCAGCACCGCCACTTTTGGACCGGAACTACCCATATGATACGTTTCCTTGGGAGTCACTTCGGCCACTACCTCGGTAGTAAGGGGGGAAGCCATGAGTTTGGCTATATTAGCTTCCGTCGTGGTTTCAGGCACAATTATACCTTTCATAGTCCCGGCCGAACGGATTTTGCGGGTAACCGCGCGAGTATCAACACCATACAAGCAAGGGATACCCTTTTCCTCTAAATACCGGGGCAAGCTTTCTTCAGCCCGCCAGTTACTGTGTTCAAAACACAGTTCGCCAATGATGAACCCTCTTACATAGGATTTTTCGGCTTGATTAAACAACGCAGCTGTTCCATAGTTACCAATTAACGGGTAGGTCATGGTTACAATCTGTCCGCAGTAGGAGGGATCAGTCAGTACCTCCTGATAACCAGTCATGCCTGTATTAAATACAACTTCACCTACCGTTTGTCCGTTACCCAAAAGCTCACCGGCAAAAGTGCTACCATCTTCTAGTATTAGTTTTCCCTTCATTCCTTTACCTCCCCGCCCTGCATTACAATGCGACCGCCGACAATGGTGGCCACAGCCTTGCCTCTGAGCTTTTTCCCTTCATACGGGGTGCATTTTCCCCTTGTATAGAAATTCTTGCTGTCTACCGTCCATTCCTGTTCCGTATCAATTAATACAATATCCGCAGGCGCACCCATTTTCAGAGTGCCGGCCTCCAGCCCTAATATACGGGCCGGAGTCGTCGCCATTTTGTCAATCACTTCGCTAAGCGTGAGTTTTTTTGTATGGTACAAGCCAGTCAAAATGGCACCTAGTGCCGTTTCCAAACCGGCAAAGCCGCTGGGAGCGTATCTAAACTCCATATCCTTCTCTTCAAAGGCATGCGGCGCATGATCAGTGGCTATAGCATCCAGCGTGCCATCCTTAAGCCCGGCAAGCAAGGCTTCCACATGCTCTTCTGAGCGCAGCGGCGGATTTACTTTTGTCGCCGTGTTAAACCCAATTACCGCTTTATCCGTAAGCGTCAGATGGTGCGGGGTAACTTCAGCTGTCACCTTTACCCCCCTCTGTTTCGCCTGACGAATGCATTCAACGGCCCCTGCGCTACTGACGTGCGCGATATGAATGGCACCGCCTGTATACTCAGCCAGCAAACAATCCCTAGCCACTGCAATATCTTCAGCTACTGCCGGCCGGCCTCTGAGTCCCAGCATGGCCGAAACCGCCCCCTCATGCATAAAGCCATCACCGGCGAGCGACTCTTCTTCCGCATGAGATATAATTAATCCGCCAAAAGTACCGGCATATTCCAGTCCGGTTTTTAAGATATAGGCGCTTTCTACATAATGCCCATCATCGGAGAGCGCCACCGCGCCATTGGCAAGCATATCACCAATTTCAGCAAGCTCTTTACCTTGCTGTCCTTTGCTCAACGCCCCGATAATCTGTATATTTACGACACCTTCTTCGCGAGCCTTCTCTTTCATCCCGGCCACTAAAATGGCGTTGTCAATAATAGGATTGGTATTCGGCATGGGACAGACGGTCGTGTAGCCGCCGGCAGCCGCCGCCCTGGTACCGGAAGCAATATCTTCTTTAGCTTCAAGGCCCGGCTCCCGTAAATGCACATGCATATCTACTAAGCCGGGAGCAACCACCAAACCACTCGCATCTATTACCGTTGTTGTCTTATCAGCTTTTTTCTCAACATTTACCACGGCAACAATACGCCCATCTTCTACTAGCACGTCCCCAATCTCATCCAACTGCTGCGATGGGTCAATAATTCGGCCGCCTTTAAGCACTAGTTTCAATGTCATTACCTCCCATCAACACTAAAAACAGGATTGCCATGCGGACCGCCAAGCCATTCTTAACCTGTTCCTGGATAGCCGACTGTTCAGAATAGGCTACGCCCGGCGCAATTTCCAAACCGCGATTCATAGGACCCGGATGAAGCACCAAAGCATCAGCATTAGCCAGGGCCAATCGTTCCTTATTAATGCCAAAAATACGCGCATACTCACGCGGCGTCGGAAAAAGCCCCTTCTGCTGCCTTTCCCGCTGAATCCTCAACACATTCACCACATCCGCGCCACAAAGCGCCTTCTCTACGTGGTCATATACCTTAACCCCGTATTGTTCAATATCTCGAGGCAAGAGTGTCCGAGGCCCGGCTATTCTTACCTCGGCTCCCAACTTCAAAAGAGCCCAGATATTAGACCTGGCCACACGGCTGTGAAGAATATCGCCGATAATAGCTACCTTAAGCCCGCTAATTTCACCTTTTTTTTCCTGAATGGTAAACATATCTAAAAGCCCTTGGGTCGGATGTTCATGGGCACCGTCACCGGCATTGACAATCACCGGCTTTACGGCAGAAGCGGCAAATTCAGCCGCGCCTTCGGCTTCATGGCGCATGACTATGATATCCACCCCCATAGCCTCTACCGTCAACAGCGTATCCCTGAGGCTTTCCCCTTTCACAACACTAGATGCAGATGTAGTAACATTGACCACATCTGCGCCTAGATATTTTCCGGCAAGCTCAAACGAAGTACGAGTACGGGTGCTGGGTTCAAAAAATAGATTTACAATGGATTTTCCTCTTAAGGTTGGAACCTTTTTAATATCACGGTCAATAATGTTTTTCATTTCCTTGGCTGATTGAAGAATGAGCTCCATCTCCGCCACGGTCATACCCTCTAGCCCAAGAATATCTTTGCCCCGCAAGGATACCTGGCCTTTTGTCATTATTACTCGCCTCCTGCTTCCAATCTTGTATAATATACCCTTCCCCAGGCTTTCAAGCCATTTACAAGAAAAAGCCTAACTAAAAACCTTCTTGGCGCACGAAGACGCAAGAAGGTTATACTTTCCCTACCTGTATACTTTCCTTCCGGCCTCGCAGGACCAGTTTAAAGGTATTTATTTGTTAAAAAGCCTTCTTGCGTGTGAGAGCGCAAGAAGGCTATACTTCCTCGTATACTTTCCTTCCTGACCTCACAGGGCCAGTTTAAAGGTTATTTATTATTTCGTTCAGTATACCAAACCATGCCTACATTGTCAAGGACAACCATAAGCTTGTATTTCATTACAATAACGTGTCACTACTCCCTAATCGATTCAAAATATTTAAAAACCTGATCCATTATAATACTCACTGTCAGTGTCAATCCCGCCGCAAGAGGCCAGCTTACACAAAAAGTTTCAGGAACCACGGTCAACAGAAATGCTCCTACACTAAGCCGCCTGGTAGTACGAAAAGAAACAAGTTGTATATGGCTTAGATAAATTAGCCCTGCCATAAATATGCATACCACAAACATGCTTATATAGTACAACCAGAAGTTCATACATCTACTTACCCCTTTGCTAATTAATAAGCACGAGTCTTGTAGAATATTTGTACGTATGCGTTTATTTTCCCTTTGGACTATTGTCTCATTTTTGCTGGCATCTTAGTCCTATTTTACTATTAAAATTCCCTGGCTAAAGCTACCAAATTGCGTCCGTCGCTTTTAGCCTGATATAAAGCCTTATCCGCCAGATTAATGACAGCATCCAACGTAGTGCTGTTTTTTTCCTCTCTAGCGGCTACTCCAAAACTTCCCGTTATCTTATATTCATCACCGTCCACCTCTACGACCATCGCCGCAATATTACTGCGTAGCTGTTCCGCTAGTTCGAAAGCGCCCGCAATGGTAACTTCCGGCAAGATTATGATAAATTCATCCCCGCCATACCTTCCAAATATATCGTTTTCACGCAAGTACTGTTTGCAAGTATTGACGAACTGCTGTAAGACCGCATCCCCTACAATGTGTCCATGTTGATCATTAATACTTTTAAAATTATCTATGTCGATAATAATAACAGTAACGGGCTGCTTATTCTCCACAGCTTTTTCCACTATGGAGCGGCCTTCCTCGTACCAGCCGTTCCTATTCCATACGCCGGTAAGAGGATCAATGGCCGCCTGCAGACGCATTTCTTCCACAGCCGCAGTGAATTGAGAAATATCCTTCACCATTACCATATAGCCAATCATGCTGTTTCCTTTATCATACAGATTAGTGCGTTGCGCTTGGCAACGCCCTAATGGCGAATTAAATTCTCCCCCAACCGATTTACGTTCAAACTTATCGTTTTCCAACAAGCCAAGCAAGACCGGTTGATCCAACCACACAGCATACATATTCGTGCCAATAGTTTTTCTTGTTAGTCCCGGAAAAAACCTGCGACTTGCGCTATTAAAATCAATCAAAATATTATCCCGACTAAACACCAATATGCCATCCGCCAAGCCATGAAATACTGCTTCCCTGGCAGCCGGTCCAACATTTAAGAAATCCAAGCCTAATATTCCCCAAAAGTACAATAATCCCGTCACCACAAAAGCCGCAGGATTTGGATCTATTCCCCATGGTATAAGGTTAGCCAAATAAAGTAGAAAGCATAACCACGGAAAAAGCGAACCTAAAAACAGAATAAACGCTTGATTCCCTATACTTCCCTTATTATTAAACCAAACCTTGCCATATAAAAAATTGCTGCAAAGAATTGATAAATTTATATATATATTATGCAACCAATACCAGGGTCCTCTAACAAATGTAACAACCGGAAAAGGCGCATCTGTATTTAAGGCAAGATCAATGTAATAGAACTGATGGAATTCAGATGTATTACTAATAACAAAAGTCATTCCTGACAGTAAAAGAAAGATGCTTGTCAGCCTCGGCCAATATTTGCGGTAAAAACCAGTATACCGCAAAACCATTGTCAAACACGTTGTCGGTAAAAAAGCAATGCCAAAAGACTCCACTCTTAGCCAAAATCGGATTTCCGGCAATGTATTACTTGCCAATTCAAACATATAGCCTATTGAATAAATACCTAACATGATCATGCCGAAAAAAAACTCATAACCCGCCCGATAATTTCTTCTTTTCCAGGCAACCACGGCCAATAAGCAAGCGCACATTCCGCTTACTCCCACCAGAGAAATTAAAGCTTCTCTCCCCCCAAAATACATCTTCCACATTCCTCACTATAAATTGAAGTACTACGACATTATATTTTAGTTTATCATTTTCACGTATAAAGAGGAATAAAAGATATGCAATTCGCTTAGCAAAACAAACAAAAACGGCATTGACCCTATTACAGTCAATGCCGTATACAACCATTCTCTATTTACCGCTAAAGGCAGCTTTACGCTTCTCAATAAAAGCGGTCATCCCCTCTTTTTGATCGGCGGTAGCAAAACACAATCCAAAAACTTCGGCTTCATAGGCAACCGCTGTTTCAAGATCGGTGTCCATACCTTCGTTAACAGCTGCTTTACAAAGTTCTACTGCTTTTGGTGACCGGGACATAATTTTTTCAGCCAGGGCTTTGGCTGTTTCCATTAATTCTTCCCGAGAAATAACTTTGTTAGCCAAACCTAACCGGTACGCTTCCTGAGCGTCAATGGTATCACCGGTAAACAGCAATTCTTTGGCCCTGCCTTTTCCAATTAATCGCGGAAGGCGTTGTGTTCCTCCAAAACCCGGCGTAATACCTAACGATACTTCCGGCTGGCCAAATTTAGCATTTTCCGCAGCAATACGAATATCGCAGGCCATTACAAGTTCACAGCCGCCCCCAAGTGCGAAACCATTAATTGCTGCAATCACCGGCTGCGGCAAATTTTCCAGTTTATTAAAGACAGCCTGCCCCGCTTTAGCAAAACTGCGTCCTTCTAAAGCGGTGTAAGGCTGCATAGAAGCAATATCCGCTCCAGCTACAAACGCCTTCTCACCACTTCCGGTAATAATAACCACTTTGACGGAACTGTCCTTGGCAATTTTGTCCAATAAGCTATCCAACTCTTTTAAAGTATCCAGATTAAGCGCATTAAGCACTTTAGGACGGTTAATCGTAATGGTTCCTATTCCATTCTCATTGCTAAACAACAAATTAACGTATTCACTCATAATCAGCCTAGCCTCCTTTAGATTCCAAACTACTTGGCATAGTCATAGAAACCTTTTCCGCTCTTGCGGCCAAGGTATCCTGCCTGCACCATTTTTCTTAAGAGCGGGCAGGGACGGTACTTCGAATCGCCATACCCTTCATAAAGCACTTCCATAATTGACAATATGGTATCATTGCCGATAAGGTCGGATAAGGCTAACGGTCCCATCGGATGGTTAAATCCCAGTTTGGCTACATTATCGATATCTTCAGCAGAAGCAACACCTTCCATCAGAGCAAAAATTGCTTCATTAATCATCGGCACCATAATACGGTTGCCGGCAAAACCAGGATAGTCGTTTACTTCAACCGGAGTTTTCCCCATTAATTCCGCAAGAGCTTTAACAGCAGAAAAAGTTTCAGGGCTGGTTCCCATTCCTTTAATAATTTCAACAAGTTTCATGACCGGAACCGGATTAAAGAAATGCATGCCTATAAATTTGCCGGGTCGCTTTGTCATAGCCGCTAATGCGGTGATCGGCAAAGAGGACGTGTTACTGGCAAAAATGGTATGTTCAGGACAAATAGCATCTAATTTTTGAAATATATCTCTTTTAATTTCTATATTTTCGCTAGCTGCTTCAATAACCAAATCAACATTGACATTCTTCTCGTTGATTTCAACAATACCAGAAATCCGTCCAAGTATCGCGGCTTTATCTCCGTCACTCATCTTACCTTTTTCCACAAGGCGGCTTAAGTTTTTCCCTATATTAGCAATTCCCTTTGCTACATAATCCTCTTTAATATCCCGGATAATTACTTCTACACCGCTTTGGGCGAGAACTTGAGCAACACCGCCCCCCATCTGACCGGCTCCAATAACTAGCACTTTTTTAATTTCCATTGCTCTCTCTCCTTCTCGTTTATCTATAAAATTCCATTGCAAATGGTCAATATGTTACTTAGTTCTATTTTTCACATATTTTAGTAAAAGGGGGACTTCATAATAATCAGCCCCTCCCGCTTTAGGCAATTGCCTAAAATTACTTCAACAACGCTCCGGAAATAACCATACGTTGTACCTGGTTCGTACCTTCGTAAATCTGGGTAATTTTAGCATTACGCATTAAACGTTCTACCGGATATTCACGGCTATACCCGTAACCACCAAAGATTTGCACGGCATCTGTAGTTACAGACATAGCTGCATCAGAAGCATACAGCTTAGCCATTGCGGCTTCTTTCGAATAAGGCAGGCCCTTATCTTTTAAATAAGCCGCACGATAGGTAAGGAAGCGAGCAGCCTCTACTTTTGTAGCCATATCCGCTAACATAAAGGCTATCGCCTGATTGGCCGCAATAGGTTTACCGAACTGGGTACGTTCTTTCGAATATTTTACTGCTAAATCCAACGCACCTTGGGCAATTCCCAACGCTTGAGCGGCTATACCGATGCGTCCACCATCCAAAGTACTCATAGCAATCTTGAAGCCGTCGCCTTCTTTACCCAGAAGGTTTTCAACCGGAACTTTAACCTCCTGGAAAATAAGTTCCATCGTCAACGAAGTATGGATACCCATTTTGTGTTCTTTTTTCCCGGCAGTAAAACCTGGCATTCCTTTTTCTAAAATAAAGGCCGAAATGCCACGGGTACCTTTCGATTTATCGGTCATGGCAAATACTACATTAATTTCAGCATCGCCACCATTTGTGATAAAAATTTTGCTGCCGTTCAGTACATAATGATCGCCTTCACGGACTGCAACTGTCTGCTGCGAAGCCGCATCAGTACCGGCGTTAGGCTCGGTCAAACCAAAAGCACCTAATTTTTCACCAAGTGCCAATGGAGTGAGATATTTCTTTTTCTGTTCTTCCGTACCATAAGCATAAATTGGCCATGCACACAAAGAAACGTCAGCCGACAGCGTTACACCTATACCGTCATCCACTTTAGAAAGTTCTTCGACCGCCAGAATATAACTCAAAACGTCTCCATCAGCACCGCCGTACTGTTCTGGAAAGCAAATTCCAGCCAGGCCTAACTCTGCCAATTGGTTAAAAAGTTCGCGGGAAAAAGTTTCATTTTCATCCCGTTCCGCTACCGTAGGAGCTAATTCCTTTTCTGCAAATTCTCGGGCCATTTTCTGCAGCATTTGTTGTTCTTCGTTAAGCTCAAAAATCATCGAATTCATCTCCCCTAAAAAATTAATAGTAAAGGCTTTCTAAAGAAAGCCGAAACCTTACTATGCCACTGCCCCCCAGAATACCAGATGTTAGCAGGTAAAATAAGGTTCATTATTTTACTACTTCGTGGTAAAATGGGAAATTCCTACTACAAAAAAGTATTTTTGTGAATTTTTTAACGTACATGTAATAAAATTTATTTTGGGCCATACTATTTTCATTATATGTTGATATTCCACTTTTATACCTAGTAACGGAATATTAATTAATCTAATCCTTGATCCCTTAAATTACAGACCAATATACAATTTATTAGACAATTCCCGGCACCTACTATCATTCACGCTTTTATCTTATATGCATATTATGTTAAAAAAGGCCTTTACCAACAAGAAGGTGGTGGAAAAATGCCTAAAGGTTATCCTCGTTTCCACGAACAGCCAGATATGGAGACATGGGAAAACTATTACGCGCACTACGATAACCGTTGCAGCCCAACTAGTGTAACTGCCGTCGCCCAAATAGGAGCACTAGGTATTGCCTCGCTTTGCCATCCATACAATTCCTGTCCTCCATATTTTGCGCCCTATTCCTGTTATCCCTACCAATCCTGTACACCTACTTATGTATATTCCTGCTATCCCCGTTCTTGTTTTCGTCGTTAAATTTACTTACAGGCCTCAGAGGTCTGCATATAAAAAGGGAATCGTTTACCTAACTGCAACGGTTCCCTTTTTATTGGCGCCTATAGGATTATTTGACTTATCGATAAATACCCCTTTTGCCGCTAAATTAGCCAGGCATTCTTCAAGATAAGCTTCGTCATGCTCCGGGTAATGATAGGCGGTCTTTAGACTAGGTAAATTTGTATAGCATTCACAATTCTTACCACGGTAGGACGGCTCTTTCCAGGAAGATTCAACAATATATCCTCTGCGCTCTAACTCATTAATTACTTCCATATGATACTGAACGAGCAGAAGAGGCGAATGGGTAAATACATAATCTACAACACTGTGTTTTTTGCCCCAGCCATTTCCACGCAAAGCGCAACATTCCCGGTGCTGCCCCAGAAGCTGCTGCCTTGGAAGTAAAGGAATTAGTTTATAATGCCATAACCGCATCAATCGCCACCCCCTACTCCATATCCTTTTTATCCAGCATTTTCAATAAGAGCTTGAACACTATACAGTATACCCAAAAAGGTTGCACCGAAAGAAAAAAATCAACATAGCCTTTAAAATTTTATTTTGTCCGCCCTTCATTTATCTGCCTTACAAACTTTATCGATTTGTTCGCAACTAAGGAAAAAGTAAAAAGGGCTAAAACCCTCTTCATCAGGATTTTAGCCCTTTTTACTTTTTCCTTACAAAACCTTTATCCCTAACGCGCGCTCAACAATAACCGTTAAATCATCTATTTTCAACTGCCGAGGACTGTTCGGTAATCTTCGATACGTAATAGCATCCTTGACAATTGCATCAACTGCAGTTGGCGATACCTCTACTGCCGATAAAGTTTCCGGTATGCCAATATCCTGTTTTAAAGCCACAACTGCGATGACTGCCTGCTTTGCTGCCTCTCGCTCGCTCATACCGCTAATATCTTCACCTAACGCAGCAGCTATATCACCAAATTTCGCATAATCAGCCATTGCGCAATACTCCATTACATACGGCAGCATAATTCCATTTGCCACACCATGAGCTATACCGAACTGCGCTCCAATCGCATGGGCAATACCATGAACAGCGCCCAATCCTGCATGATTAAACCCTATCCCCGCCAGCAAACTGGCCAAAGCCATTTTACCTCGCGCCTCAATATCACTGCCGTTTGCCACCGCCCGTCGTAAATAGCGACCGATTAATCTTATAGCCTGTAAACATGTGGCATCACTCAAAGGGTGCGCTTGAACAGCGATATACGCCTCAATCGCATGCGTCAAGGCATCAATTCCTGTAGACGCAGTCACTGCCGACGGCATACTGACATGAAGGACAGGATCAATAATTGCAACTTTTGGAGTCATCGACCCATGAGAAATACCAATTTTCTCTTTAGTACCACGGTCGGTAACGACGGCAGCCGCTGTAACTTCACTGCCACTACCAGCTGTTGTAGGAATACAGATTAAAGGCAAACCGGCTTTACTAATCTGCCTCCGCCCCCGCATATAATCCAATATTGATCCTTCATTTTCCTGCAACATAGCCATAGCTTTAGCGGCATCGGTCGGGCTTCCTCCGCCAAACGCTATAACGACATCAGCATTGGCAGACTTCATGACCTCTGCCCCCTTGTCGATCGTTTCAACACTAGGGTCTGCCTCAATTTCTGCATAAGTATGAACGGCAACTCCCGCCTCATTTAAAGACTCTACAATCTGTCGAAAGTACGGCGAATTCTTGGTAGACGTCCGGCCTGTAACCAAAAAAGCCTTAGTCCCGCCTAACTTGCGGCACTCTTGCCCAATCCCCTTGACCGCGCCAACCGCAAAAACAACTTTTGTCGACATGTTAAATACAAAATCCTTCATTCTCTTGATCTCCCTCCAGTGGTTTTTCATACTCTAGATGGATCGTCATAAATTAACTTACCGTTTTTGATAAAATACAAAAAGAAAAGTGCCGGGCAATTTTTACCGTCAGCACCTTTGCTGTTTTCCATTTTTTAAACATCTTATAGTAAAATTTTAGCATAAGAAAATAGACACGTCCATGTTTAAACCAAACAAAAAAAAGTGCATTCTGTTGTTTGGTAATTACTAAGCATCCAGTTGTTCTCCAATAATCAAGGCCATTTGCAACGTAACGCGATCTTGCATATTATTAAAGTCTTTCGCAGTAATCTTTTCTATTTTTTTTATTCTATATGTCAGCGTATTTTTGTGGATAAACAATTTTTGGGCTGTCTGTACCGCATTACAGTTCTGCTTCAAGTATTCTGATAATGTCGGCAATAATTCAGCATTATGCTCATTATCATATTCAATTAATCCTCCCAACGACTCCTGAAAGAAATCTTCCAGCACCCGGCTTTCCAAATCCAACAGCAATTTATAAACACCAATATCCGAATAACGATGAACGCCATTTTGCGAATGGGAAAAATCAGCGTATTTCAGCGCAAGCCTTGCTTGCTTATAGCTGCTTTTTGCAAACTTTAAATCAGAAAAGTCGCTTCCAATACCAACATTCAAAGTCAGCTCAGGAAATTTCTCACAGCAAGAGTTTATTAAATTCCAGGCACTAGCCAAGTTGTACTTTTTATCCACTTTTTTCCCTGTTTTCTCAGGAATAAGAAAAATCATGGCATCCACACGAAACATCGTCAATGCCTTTCGATAATGGATATTGATTATATCACGTACCGCCCGCTCAAATGTTCCTTTTAAATTCATTAAGGATACTTCATCATGGTAATTTTGCGATACAGTTCCAAAATCGCTTATACGAATAATACCTACCTGGTACGGTTTGCTTAAGTCATAACCGTAATAATCGGCTCGACGGACAAGCGTCGCATAATCACATTCATCGTTAAATAAAATGTTTTCCAACAAATCGCTGACTGATTTTTCTTCCATCTGTTTCATCACAATGTAAGTTGAAACATCATGGGTCACTTCCACAAGCTTAACTTCCCAAGGAAGTTCGAAAACGGGAAACTTCAATTCATCCGCTAACCGGATTACAGCCTCCGGAGTTTCATTAATATAAGGGCCGACATTGATCACAAGTCCGGCAAGATTCTTCTCGGCAATTCCCCTAACAAGATCTAAGAGGCTTTTCTCGTCCTTTTCAAGTCCAATACCCGTAATAAGTAATAATTCTCTACCTTGTACCCACGGCAGTACGTCGGGCAAGTCTATAAAATGAACCCAATTAACGATTCTGTCCAAGCCATCCCGTCCACCAACAATTTTCACTTTTTTTAACGACGGCAAATTCACAATCTCTTTTAGACTTGGCATTCGTTCACGCCCCTTCCCACCTTTCCCTGGTTATTGTATGGAAAGGGAGTTCTCTATATTGATTTGGAGCAGTTTTTCTACGTTATTTAGCTAAATTCCTGCATACGAGACCTCAAAACTTATAAAGCAAGACAGTACAAAAGTCAGTTATGACCCGTACTGCCTACAACTTTGCAGGAAATGCTAATTAAACCAAATAAATTTCCTTCACTAAACCAACCCAGATAAGCCGCTATCCGGTATACACAGCAAACTTTTCCTCAAGCTCCTTATTAATTTTTTTCGTCAAAACACGCAGTTTTTTTGATTCAAGGCGTACATTTTCCATTCTTCTCTCAGCCATTTCCAATGTAAGGTCATAAGAATTTTTCGTACCCTCTTGCCGAATATTATTGCATAGTTCCCGGATATTTCGTGTAATTCTTTTTTCAATAGACTTTTTTACCCGGCTCCATTTTTCCTCTAGCGGTAAATGCATTAGGTTTTCGGTTTCCATCATCCACTCTTCATAACTGGAAATGACACCGCCCGAATTTGCAATGATTCCCGGTATTGAATAAATGCCCCGTTTCCAAACCAGATCCCGCAATGCATGCTGCGTATAAGCAATATTCGCCCCCTCAGCTATTAGTTTTACATTAAGCTGCGGACAATTTTTTTCGTTAAGACTTCGTCCCGGTCCGGCCAGAACAAGAATATCCGCTTGTTTCACCAGCAGAGAAGCCGGCTCCGTTTGAAACTGAGCAGTAGCAAAATCTGCCGCTAATTCTTTTACTGATTTTTTCTGTTCAATCAAACGAATAAGTTTTCCTGCTTCAAGCCCTGTTTCACAGTACAACGCGCCGGTTATATCGCTGACTCCTAAAATCACCGAACCTTTTTCGCTAAGCAAAGTTATAGCATTACCCCCAACTTCTCCCGTTCCCTCAATAATTACCGAAGCCCCTGCCATTGTAAAATCCAAATTCAGTTCTTTTATTGTTTCTTCAATACTTAGCACAACCCCATAGGCGGTGCTGCCTAACTCATGAGGAATTCCTGTACTCTTACCAGTTGCCGCAAGCCTTGCTTTTCGCCAGCCCATTACTGAAGCGCATCCGGCAATAAAGGAATCCACGGCCTTACTATCGGTGTTTACGTCTGGAGCAGCGCACCACTTATAAGGTAGAAAATCCATTTTAGCCAGTTCCCTGCCAAAAGCATACATTGCCTTTTCAACTTCTTCCAGATTGTTTAGCCGAATCCCGCCTTTCGCACCGCCATAAGGAATATCGGCTAAAAGACACTTCTTCGTCATTTCTGCAGCTAAGGCCGCAACTTCTTCCTCCGTTAGATTCTTCCTGATTCGAATTCCGCCTTTCGCCGGAACACTCCGTTCCGGCGTATCTATTACTAATATCGCTTCCCCGTCAATATGATATTTTTCCAGATTAATCTTTATAACCGTGTTCGCCATAAACACTCTTTCCTTTCTTACTAAATACTACCTCTATACCAACAGGTCTGGTCAACTATCGCAGTACTATTCGACCTGGTTATTTAAAAAGGAGCTGATAGATAGTAGTAATACTATCTATCAGCTCCTTTGCCAATACAGTGTTCTTTTAATTTTGCCCCGCAGCTTTTAAAATACTCTGTTCCAAAATAGTAAGCCCGTAATTCAACTGTTCATCAGTAACAACAAGCGGAATCAGCAACCGGACAACATTCCCGAAGATCCCCGCACTAATAACAATCAACCCCTGCTCTAAACAAAGTTTAATGACCTTTGCCGTTAGCTCTTTATTCGGTACCTTAGACTTACGATCTTTAACCAATTCAATCCCGATCATTGCGCCAACCCCTCTAACATCGCCAATCACACCACACCGTTCTTGCAATGCTTTCAGCCTTTCCATGGACGTGTCTCCGATTATTTTAGCCCGATTGCAAAGCTCCTGATCTTCAATGTACTTTAACGTCTCCAAACCTGCAACACAGGCCAGTGGATTACCACCATAAGTGCCACCGATATTACCGGCATTTGGAACATCCATAATCTCCGCCTTCCCAGTTACTGCGCTTAATGGAACCCCGGCGGCAATGGATTTCGCAGTAGTCATAAGATCAGGCTCGACGCCCCAGTTTTCAATGGCAAACATTTTCCCAGACCGGGCAAACCCTGTTTGTACTTCATCTGCAATAAACAAGATGCCATTTTTCTCACAAATAGCCTTGAGGCCCGGCAAAAATTCCGGTGGTGGTACAATAAAGCCACCTTCTCCTTGTATTGGCTCAATTATCATCGCTGCGATATGCTCAGCATCAATTTCTGCTGTAAAAAACCGTTCAAAATTCTCCAAGCAGTGCATACCACATCCCGGATATGTCGAATTATAATGACAGCGATAGCAATACGCAGACGGTACTTTGTAAAGTTCGGCAGGAAAAGGACCGAAACCATACTTATACGGCTTTACCTTACTGGTCAGCCCCATAGTCATAAACGTTCTGCCATGAAATGCGCACTCAAACGAAATAATACCAGTCTTCTTTGTGGCGTGGCGGGCAATTTTCACCGCATTTTCCACAGCTTCAGCACCACTATTAGCAAACATAGTCTTTTTCGGTCCTGCCCCCGGCATCAACGCATTCATTTTTTCCGCTAAAGCTACATAAGGTTCATACATAACCGTTGCAAAAAATGAGTGCAATAATTTTTCTGCTTGCTGCTGAACCGCTTTTACAACCGGCGGTGGACAGTGTCCTATATTTAAAACCCCAACCCCAGCATAAAAATCCAGATACTCTTTCCCTTCCACATCAGTAATCACTGCGCCACTAGCCTTTTCTGCAAAAATTGGAGTTGCATTCGCAATCCCATTTGCAACTGCAGCCTGTTTCCGTTTTAACAAAATATCGCTTTTTCTTTCCGTCATAATAGAATTCCTCCTTAATAAAAGCTCGAAAAAAGAAAAAAGCCAAAATCATATCTTTCGATATAATTAGGCCCCATTGCCACTTTGATCTTAGTTTCAAGCCCATTCATGCTTCAATGATTATGGTTACATCGTAACACTTCCAGCCGTGACCGTCTATGTGAATAACAAACAAAAAAGCAGTAGTTTTTTTGGACTAACCAGCTAATATACGCTAGCGTAAAATTGTCGTTTTTGTACGAACAACTACGCTTTAACGAGCAACCACCGTTATATGCCACTTGGCGTATATAACGGTGGTTGCTTAACTGACCCTATAGCCTTTCTCACTCATTAAATTTTTATATAGATTAGGATATTATTTCGTATTTTTTGTTTTTCCATCTTCACCCGATACATAATAATCTTCATTTAAACCAAATTGCTTTAAGATATTTAACAAAGTTCCATCATTTTTCATATCATTTAAAACTTTATTAACTTCCGCCAAGAAATCCTTATCAGCAAACCGCAAAGCAGCGCCAATTTTCCCCGCAGCTTCAGCATCATACGGACTTAAAATTCTCAGATTCAAGCTGGAATTTTGTTTTATTGTATAGGCAGCCACTATCCCATCAGTTACACACGCATCAATTTTCCCAGTATTAACCGCAGTCATAAGTTCTGCCTGATTACTAAATATTTTTAACTCTTTTGCATTTCCTTCGGAAACCCATTTTTGTGCAACCTCAAGGAAAGCAGTACCCTTTTGCCCACCAATCACCTTATCTTTTAAATCATTTTTCGTTTGAATAGTAGCATCTTTTTTGACAACAACTGCTTCTCCCTCTTTGTACCAAACGTCCGTAAATAAAGCTTTATCTAAGCGTTCCTGTTTAATATACATTGCATCGGTTACCATATCTATAGAACCTTTATTCAACTCAATCAAAAGGTTCTCAAATGGTATTTGCTTCATTTCTACCTTATTAATCCCTAAGCGTTTACAAACTTCCGTTATGATAGCTGCATCGACACCGGAAAACTGATTGCTGCTGGCGTCAAGATAAGCAAATGGAGCATCATTCGACGATCCTACCACCAAAACTCCTTTTGCTCTTAATTCATTTAATGTTGCACTGGCATTAGGATCTGCTTTTGAATCATTTGATTTTCTCGACTGTTCGGATGAACCGCACCCTGTTATTAGCATTGATATTAAAACTATAAGCAAAACTAACACCGAAAAACTTTTAAACATTTTTTCCATAATTAACTCATCCCTTCTTTTTATAAATAAATGACTTCGGAAAGAATCATGCTTTTTTTAACATAGCCTTTTAACTCTGCAACCATTACCATCCTTTCTATCATGTTTATAGAAGTACTTTATCTATATTAGATATTTGGCAAGAAATTTTATAAATCACTTCTTGTCAAATTTATATTCGATAAATTTGACAAGAAGTGAAAGCGGAATACTTATAACTAAATAGGCTATTGCCAAATACGTATAGGATTCAATAGTAAAAAAGGTTTGTGATGCAAAACTTTGCGTACGCAACAATAATTCATTTACTGCGACATATGCCAAAAGCGATGTGTCTTTGACCATCATAACCAGATAATTTCCCAAGGAAGGTACAATACTACGCAAAGCTTGTGGCATAACAATACGAAATAATGCCTGATATTTTCCAAAACCAAGAACTAATGCCGCTTCTGTCTGTCCTGCATCAATAGAAAGTATTGACGCTCTAATTACTTCAGACATATAACATCCATAGTTTATTCCTAAACCCACAATACCTGCCGTTAACGAAGCTATCTGTACCTCTGTTTTATAACCAAATAAAGCTGCAATCAAATCACACAGCAAAGGAACTACATAATATATATAAACAAGTTGTACAAGCAAAGGAGTTCCGCGAATTAACTCTAAAAAAAGATATAAAAAGCCTCTAATTACTTTAATATTAGAGAGTCTTCCAATGGCAATAACCATTCCTAAAAAAGTTGCCAGTAGAAACCCCAATATCGTTGCCTGAACAACAACGCCAAAACCATGAATAAGTGATGGAACTAATAATTCCGCTGCTTTTGCAAAATGAAGTTGACTTAAACCGTTCATCGTATCTTCCCTCCCTTATAAAACTCTTGCAAGGAATTCCTTAGTCCTTGGGTTTTCAGGATAATTAAAAATCTTTTCAGGCTTTCCTTCTTCAACAACATATCCTTTATCCATAAATACCACTCTATCCGCGACATCTCTCGCAAATCCCATTTCATGAGTTACTACCACCATAGTCATACCATCTTTGGCTAATTGTTTCATAACTTTCAAAACATCCCCTACCAATTCAGGATCAAGCGCTGATGTTGGTTCGTCAAAAAGTAGCATTTGGGGCTTCATCGCTAAGGCACGCGCAATGGCTACACGTTGTTGCTGTCCGCCGGAAAGAGTTGAAGGATACACATTTGCTTTATCGGCTAAGCCAACTTTGCTTAATAACTCCATTGCGAGCTCTTGTGCCTCTTCCTTTTTCATTTTGTTTATACGCACAGGAGCGTAAGTGATATTTTTCAATACAGTAAACATAGGAAATAAATTAAATCTCTGAAATACCATTCCGACTTCTTTTCTAAGCTTTTTACGATCCAGATCGGCATCCAGAATATTTCCGTTATAATACATTTTTCCGCTTGTCGGTATTTCAAGGAGATTTAAACAACGTAGAAACGTACTTTTTCCAGAACCCGATGGACCAATAATACAAACAACTTCTCCGTCATCGATAGCCATTGTAATATTTTTTAATACTTCTAAATCACCAAATTTTTTCTCTAACCTAAATATGTTAAACATAGTGTAGCCCTCACTTTCTTTATGCTTTTGAAAACCAACATTATATTTGATTTAACTAACCGTCATAAAAAGTTATAAATTACTCAAACTGTCACCCCTATAGTTCAAAAGTATTATTTTAAAAAATTAATTAAAACAAGAAGCATAGAACTTACTAAACATCTTTGCTTTGGAAACCTTTTTAGGAAAATAGCAATCGCTTATGCGTTATAACTAAATTATTTTTTAATTTCTTATAACAAAAAAGCTAAATGACATAAGACATCCTCGTCTTATCCATTTAGCGCCTTTGCTTAATCCTCTATAAATTAAAGACAGATTTTATTTATTGACGGCATATGCCGTTTTCCTATAAAAAAACTAAATGATATAAGGTACTTCTCCTTATCCCATTTAGCACCATTGCTCAATTTATATTATTAATAAACGGTAATATGTACCAGTTCCAAAAGCAAAGCTTTGCTTATAAAAAAAAACTAAATGACATAAGACATCTCGCCTCATCCATTTAGCACCTTTGCCAAATTTATTGTTTTGATAGTATCATGATAACAGACAAAGAATAAGATGTCTATAGACATATGTAATAATATAATTCTTAAACTTTTGTGCAAACTATACAATCCAATATCCATACCGAATTATGAACTGATAACTCACCGCTTACATAACGCAGATATATACCACTTACCAATATTTTCCTCAGTTTAAATTATAAAGTACTTTCGATCTGCTTTTTTGTCTTTCTATCTAGTATTTCTCCATTAAGTGCCTGAACAATATAAGAATCTATTTCGTCAGTTGTCTGCTGTTTTTTTATTGCTACAAGAACTTGTAATATATCAAACAAAATGAGTTTTTGCATGGTTACTTTTAAATTTAAGATATTAATTTCCATAAGTTTATCAGCGATTTTGAAGTGCAAATGCTTTTTATAGGGAATTATCTTGTGTAAAGCCTGAATACATTGCCTTACTGTAATAGGTTTTTCATCATAAAGAATCTCTAAATAATCATCAATCGTTTTATTAATCTTGTTTTCGTCATCCCATTTTGTATTATCTGCAATAAGCATCAATCCAATACTTCTTTGATAAGAGTTTTCACTCTTTAGTTTATTTTTAAATATATCCCAAAATTGATATACGCCATTTGAACATTTCGAGTGTTCTTGAAGCTGGCGTAACACTTGGTATCTGATATTATTATTCTTCTCCGCTAATAAATCTACAAGAGATAGTAAATCTTTTTTATCAACATTTTTTTTTATTTCGCTCAGTTCATCTTTATCGATTGATTCTTGATTTATAGTAAACATTTAAATCCTCCCTGATTACATTTGTAAAAAATATAAACTTATTCAGCACGAATAGCTCGATCTATCGTACTTTTCTATTAAATTAAAATTCCACATTATTACAGGCTACCCTTCCGTTTTAATTGTCATTTCTGAAAACTATTGAAAAGATTTATAAGAATAAATTACTGTGACCTAAATAATATAGCTGCGTGGTGTCTGAACATAGGGATATGGTAATGTAATTGGTTGCGCGATAATATATCTTAATAACCGATTTTTAATCCTAACTTGCCTTTGTCCTTAACACTTTTCCATACCGTCACCTTGCCATCTAAGCCAGGTATAAGAAAGAAACCATAAATACAGTCTTATTGCAATATGTAAAAAGTGCCCTGCTACACATTATTTTAATGCTTAACAAGGCACTTACATCTTAGATAGCATAAGTTGCTATTCATTCCCTTTAAGAATAACGGCTTGAGCTACAATAACATCCGTTCCATTAAAAGTACAAGAAGGAGAACCGTACAATGTATAACCCTCATCCAATAATTTAGAAATTCGCTTACAAAATGTTGCATCATCTTTTCCTGTAATCAAACGATATCTAAGCTGTTCCATGATAATTAGCCTCCCTAATACCCTCGCGATTCTAAAACTAACTACTCTTCATTAATTTTTTCTTTTATTTGCATTTCACAACATTCAACATAACACTTTAGGTTAGCTACCCATAAAACCTTTATTTACAAGAATTACAGAGAGAAAATGCATCATTCGTCAAAAAGCAAAATAAGACTTTCGAGTAAAAACTCAGAAGCCTTGTGTTTATTGGTTTGGTGCGGTTGATGGGATTTGAACCCATACGAGTCTCCTCGCCACCCCCTCAAGATGGTGCGTCTGCCGTTCCGCCACAACCGCATAAGTAACAGATATAAAATTATGGTGCGGTCGAGTGGATTTGAACCACCACGAGGTTGCCCCCACTAGCTCCTGAGGCTAGCGCGTCTGCCGTTCCGCCACGACCGCTTAAAAACTTTATACTATTAGCGCAAAACTGCCCTCAACAAATGATAGTATACCTCACCATAATTTTATTGTCAACTGAATTATTTAGTGCTTTTGACTAGATTTCTTTTCGAAACAGCAATTTCCGTTGGAAGAACAACAAGAACTGTCGCCCCCCGAGCAACTGCACCCAGATTTACCACGAAGACTCCGCCACACTAAGTAAAATATATATCCTAATGCCGCTAATCCAATAAGTGACAAGACTACTTTTTCCATAATTCTTTATCTCCTTTCAGTGGGAAAATACCTGACACACAGGCAAACTTACCTATGACATAGATGCTAATTTCAGGTACATAGCATTCCATTTTTCTGCAGTTTCTTCTCCACCGCAGACCATGAACGCTTTGAAAACACCACAGGAATAGCCTGGGATTTTGCCATGCTTTTTACCGAATTTGCCGTGCAGTGATTTACATAATCGGTAAGCACCAATACCAAACCGGTGGTTTTTGGAAAATTAATTTTATTTCGGTTCGAAGCCTTACGACCAGAAATATGCAGCACTTCAGTTGCGCCCATTGTATAAAGGTTCTTTTTTATTATACCAAGGTAATCTCCGCCAATAACAACAACCGCCATATTTCCATTTCCTTTCGCCTAGGAATAATTTACTTAGCCGCCTGAAACTCTTCTCATAGGGGGTGAAAACCCGGAAGCAAGTGCTGATTGAAAAAAAACGTTCGTATGACCACCGGATCAAATTGAGTGCCACTAGAGCGCTGTAATTCCTCTAAAGCCACCCTTACATCAACCATGGGGCGATAAATTCTTTGGGTAGTCATAGCATCAAAAGCATCGGCAACAGCTATAATCCGTGCTCCCAATGAAATACCCTCCCCACATAATCCATCCGGATATCCTGCGCCGTCATAGCGTTCATGATGGTGCCTCACGATATCAGCAACGGATAGAAGGACTCTGGCTTTACTGACAATTTTGTCGCCAATTTCAGGATGCAGGCGCATCATAGCAAATTCATTTTCAGAAAGCTTACCTGGTTTATTTAATATAGAATCAGGAATGCCAATTTTACCAATATCATGTAAATGGGCTCCTAAATGAATTCTGTTTTGTTCCTCTTTGGGTAAGCCCATAGCTTTTGCTACTTTTAAAGAAATTTCAGCAACCCGCTCAGAGTGCCCGCACATACACGGACTTTTTGCATCAAGAGCTGCCGTCAATGTTTCAACTATATCGTGCAAATCTTCTAGCGTAACCAAATTCGAAAACATGCCTTAGTCCTTCCCCCAGCCCTAGGAGCTCTATCATATTGGCCGAACTTGCATCGATATCATACACAGAAACACAATTACGTTTGCTCCTCACCCCACTCCTACTGCCTGGATTCTGTTAAATCATTTTCCCGAATAGCTGCCGCGCCATCCAATACATATCCCGCATTAAAAGCGTTAAATCATCTTCTCCATCACCATCCGGCCCTTCATTACTGATAAGAATGCGATTCGGATATTCTCCACGCCTGACGCGCAGACAAAAATCTCGGTTTGTACCATTTTGTCAATAAGTCAGTCTAAAAACAATTCGGAGTCAAAAGAGCCGGTAATAGAGCACAAGCCAAAATTTCCATCTAAATTATATCCTGTGCGTATGACTTACAGTCCTAATAAGCTTCCCACTTGATAGACCAAAAACGCCATAACCCACGCTAACACGGTAGAATACACCGACGTAAAAATCGTCCATTTCCACGAATTGGTTTCTCTGCGGACAACCGCCAACGCTGCCAAACACGGGGAATAAAGAAGCGTAAAAATCATAAGCGAGCATGCGACAAGAGGACTAAATGTCGGGTCAGCTGCCATAGCCACGCCAATGGAATTCCCCCCGGCGTCCCCCACACTATAAATGGTACCCAACGTACTAACCAAAACCTCTTTAGCCGCTACAGCCGCAATTAAAGCAACACCAATTTTCCAGTCAAACCCTAGCGGTTTAAGTACCGGTTCAATCACCTTGCCAAACTGTCCGGCATAGCTTCCGGCAAGTTTTTCGGAAGCTTGTTCTTGTTCTAATGCACTTATTTTTTCGTCACGGTTTTGCCCTAATTCCCAATATTTATTAGCAAAAGCAAACATTTCAGGGTTGTTTTGTTCTAATTCGTTCCGTTTCTCTGGTAACAGCTCCTCTTGGGATTCTTCTTCAGACTTTAAAGCTTGTAAGGCATCAACAGCAACACGCAGTTCGCTTTTTTCTTCGATAGAAGCAATACCAAGCGGTTGAAGCACGTCTTCGTCAACTTGCTGGGAATACATTTCTTCCACCTGGGCCTTAGCCTGTTCAAAATCCTGGCTGTAGGTAACTTCGCTCGGGTAGCTCACTAAAAACCAAACCAAAATCGAGGCCGCCAGAATTAATGTCCCGGCTTTCTTTAAATATAGCATGCTTCGTTCCCACATATGAATGGAAATACTCCTTAATGTAGGAAAATGATAAACAGGCATTTCCATGACAAACGCTTCAATCGCCCCAGGAAAAAACACCTTTCGGAACACTTTGGCCATAATAATTGCTAATACAATACCTATCAAATATACAGCAAATAGCACAGTACCAGCCAAATGAGGTGGAAAAAACACCGCAATAAGCAAAGTATAAACCGGCAGACGGGCACTACAACTCATCATGGGAACAACCAGAATAGTCAGCAGCCGGTCCCGCTGGTTTTCCAAAGTACGTGTACTCATAATAGCGGGAACATTACACCCAAAACCAACCAATAATGGAATAAACGCTTTTCCCTGTAATCCTACCGCTCTCATAATCCGATCCATGACAAAAGCAGCCCTAGCCATGTACCCACTATCTTCTAAGATAGCAATCCCCAAAAACAACAACAAAATATTAGGAAGGAAGACTATAACTCCTCCAACACCACCAACAATACCATCCACAATTAGTGACTTAAGATCGCCTTCAGCCATGTGGTTACCGACAAACTCACCCAGCATACCGATCCCTTGTTCAAGCCATCCCTTAGGATATTCGCCGACGGTAAATACGATTTGAAACAACAGCCACATGATTCCTAAAAAAATCGGCAAACCAAGTATCCTGTGGGTCAGCACACGGTCAATTTTATCTGAGGTTGTCTCCGACCATTCGTCAGAAGAGTGGATAACTTCCCTACAAACAGCACTTATAAACTGGTAGCGCCGTTCAGCAATAACATACTCTGCGTTCTGGCCAAACTGGGTATGTAACGTATCGCGCCACTCTTTTACAACAGTTAACACACTATCAGCCTGCGGCATACTATTGATAACACTGACAACTTCTTCGTCATTTTCCAACAGTTTAATAGCCATCCAACGCCTGGGGTATTTCAAGTCAGGAAGCGCATACAGTTTTTCGCTCACCTCTTCAAGGGCTTGTTCAAGCTCAACTCCAAAATCTAATTTGAAAACAGGATATTCCTCAGCATTTGCCTCATGCAAAACAGCATCCAGCAGATGATGTGTACCTTTATTGCGATTTCCCACCATTTTTACTACCGGTGTTCCAAGTTTTCTTCCGAGAAGCTCGGCTTTCACTTTCATCCCGTGTTTCTCAGCAACATCACTCATATTAAGAGCGACAATTACCGGTCGCTCCAGTTCCAACAACTGCAGTGCCAAATACATATTACGTTCTAAGTTGGAAGCATCCAAAACGTTAACGATAAAATCAGGCTTTTCGTTAATGATAGAATTTCGTGCTACTACTTCGTCCTGAGAATGCGCCGTCAAACTATATGTCCCCGGTAAATCTAAAAAAACCAGAGTATTATGTTTATAGTTACGAACCCCTTCGCGTCTTTCCACGGTAACGCCCGGATAATTACCAACCCGTTGATGAGCCCCGGTTATATTATTAAATATAGTGGTCTTTCCGCAATTCGGATTACCTGCCAACGCCACTGTCAAATTCGTCTTCTTCATTTTGTCCCCCTTGATAATACACTGTCACCTATTTTGCTCAGAAAATTCTTTTCTATTGTGCCACATCGAGTTCAATTAACGCGGCTTCCGATTTACGTAAAGAAAGATTGAAATTTTTCACTTTAATTTCCATTGGATCCCCCAAAGGAGCAAACTTTTGCACTTTAACAGGTGTTCCTGCTACAAGCCCCATATCCATCAACCGGCGTTTTAACATTCCCTCTCCGGCAACACTTCGCACAATTCCTACATCCCCGGCTTTTAACTCATTCAACTTTTTTCCCATATATGTATCGCTCCTCATTACGATATTGATAATCATTATCATTACATTTATATAATATACTACCTTTTTCCTTCTGTCAATCCTTCTTTCCTAAGCGCAAAAGCATATTTTCTAGGGAATGTTTCCCAAAAATTAAGAGGGTACTCATTTTGAGTACCCTCTTTTAGCAAGCTTTGTTTTCTATTTCCGAGTCATCAACCCCCATTCCCAAGCATTCCAAGTATTACTTGAAATGCTTGGGTTTGGCTTGTAATTTACAACACCGTCTCGTACTACATCAATATTGGCTCTGAAATATAAAGGAATCACCGGAACATCATCGATGATTTGCTGCTGCACAGAAAAATAAATTTGCTTGCGTTCTTCGATATTAAAACTTCGTATACCTTGTTCAACAAGCTTATCTACCGTCGTATTTCGCCAGCCAGGGTAATTTTGCCCTTGATACCCATTACCCGCTCCAGGAATATTCTTCGAATGCCATAAATTTATATTATCGGGATCGGCTGATCCTACCCAAGCGTACATAGCCATTTCAAATTGACGGTTTTTCAATACCTGATTAAAAAAGACTTCAGGAGCCACTAATTTTACTTCAACACCTATCCCTGCCTCTTTTAACTGTTGTACAATTGTTTGCGCTATAATTTCTCTAATCCTGTTTCCTGAAGGTATAACCAGTGAAAAGGCTAATTTGCGTCCGTCTTTCGCAAAGATTCCATCCGGCCCGATTTGCCAGCCTGCCTCTGTCAGCAGATTTCGCGCTGTCTGAACATCTCGTGCCGGTACGCCGAGTGCCGGGTTATAGGCCCAGGATAAAGGACTCTGGTCGCCGGCTGCCGGACTGGCTACCCCCTTTAATATAGAATTGACAATAGCTTGTCTATCAATACCGTACATAATAGCTTGGCGAACTTTTACATCCTGAAACAAGATATTGTCGAGATTAAAATCCAGATGCTCCCAAACCATATTCGGCGTAATCAGAGTTTTAACACCATTAATCGCCTTAACCTGTTCATACAGATTAAAAGGTATATTACTGACCACATCTACTTCACCGGTCTTCAGCTGGGTCAAAATCAGACTGCTCTCATTAATGATTTTATAGGTAATTGTATTAAGTAGAGGTTTTCCCCGGAAATAAGCCGGGTTAGCTTCGAAAATCAGTTCTTCGGCCATACGCCATTCTTTGATTTTAAATGGGCCTGTCCCTATAGGTGCGCGGTTGAACGCCGCTTTATTTATGTCAGCTTCCTTTTCGAGAATATGTTTTGGCAAAATAGTTCGAAACAAACTAAGAAAAGGCGGGTAGTATTCCGAATAGTGAACAACCACCGTATTGGCATCCGGTGTGTCAATCGAACTGATCTTATTATAGCCCTCCCGGGACACGACATCAACTTTACTGTTCATAATAAGCTGCCAGGTAAATTTAACGTCCGCGGAAGAAAAGGGCACACCGTCATGCCAGGTTACCCCCGGTCTTAGTTTATAAGTAATACTCCGTCCATCAGGGCTGACCTCACCATTTTCCCTGCTAGGCACATCAGCGGCTAAATCAGCCACCCATTCTCCCTTATCCGTTTGAAGCACCAATCCGCTAAAAATAAGATTACCTACTTCCTGAGATGCGATTAAATCCGACAACAGTGGGTTTAATGTGTTAGGTTCTTGCAAACTCCCATACAACAGGTTACCGCCATTCTCAAGCTTTTTAGATGGCGGCACGGCAATGCCGCCTCCCCGGTTACAGCCCGCCATTGCAAATGCGAAAATTATCACAATACCAAGCAGCAAAAATTTCCTTAGAAACAAAGTACCACCTCCTCCACACTATGCGGGACACCAACCGCTTTATTGTCCATACATGAGTTTATACCATTGTCTTGCATCAAGTACTTTTTGTACATATTCCCTAGTTTCTCTAAATGGAATCTGATCGATTTGCTGAAAGTCATCCTGCCAGCCATATTGACTCATCCAGTGTTTTACATTACCCCGGCCCCCGTTATACGCCGCCAGCATAAGCACTTCATTACCTTTAAATTCCTTTTTCAAAGATGCCAAATACCAAGTGCCTAAACAAATGTTGACTTCCGGATCATCTAACAATCCATCATAAAAACCATCATATTTTGATTGATCAGCAACCCACCGGGCTGTTTCCGGCATCATTTGCATTAAACCGACCGCCCCTTTAACCGATCTGGCATGGGGAAGAAACTTACTCTCGGTTCGAATGACAGCCGCAGTCAAGAAAGGGTCAACTTCATTTTTTATTGCATGCCGGAAAACAATTTCCTGGTAAGGAAATGGATATAAGTATTTTTTTTGGAACCATTCGCTGCTATACAATTCATAGCCTGCAACTGTTGCCAGCGTTAGAAAAACCGCTAATGCTTTCAGCCAGGTAACCCTACGCAAAATTATCACTCCGCTTTAATACTTTCTACAATTTATGTTTCATTATGACAAAAAATACCGCCAACATCCTACGTGTTAAAAGAGTTGTTGCCAAGCTTTTACTACCTGCTTTCGGGTATATTCAAGACTGTGACTGTTATCAATAACAATATTAGCTAATTGCCGTTTCTTTTCTAAATTCATTTGAGAGGAAATTCTGCTTTTTGCCTGGGATTCTGTAAGAGCATCTCTCTTCATCAGCCGTTCCATTTGAATGGCAAAAGGCAACCACACAACCCAATTCGCATCGGTTTTTTTGTGCCAACCGGACTCAAACAGAAGTGGTACGTCAAGAATTGCCACCGAACAGTCTGAAGCTTGAGCAGCCGCTAAGCTATCTTCCATAGCCTCTTTAATTCTGGGATGCGTGATGGCTTCTAATTTTAACCGTTCAGACGCACTGGCGAACACTATTTCCCCCAGCTTGCCGCGATTTATTTGTTGATTAACAGTTAAGATATCTTGTCCTAGCCACTCAACAATCTCCTGCCAAGCCGGACGCCCCGGCTCTACTACCTGTCGGGCCAGTTTATCTGAGTCAATAATCACTGCCCCCAATTGTTGGAGCATAGCGCTAACCGTACTTTTGCCACATGCAATACCCCCGGTAAGACCAATCACCTTCATGTTGTGACCCTTATTGTTGGCAATGCGGACAATAATGTGTCCCCCTGCCAGCTACTTCCGTCTTAGTAATTAAAGTGCCGCATGATTTGCACGGCTGCTTATTTCTTCCATATACCGTGAGATGGTGTTGATGAGTGCCGCTTTTTCCTTCACCATCCCGATAATCTCTGAACGTTGTGCCTCCATGTTCAATGCCCTGTTCAATCACCTGATTTATTGCGTCATAAAGACGACTAACTTCTTCGTGAGTAAAGCTTGAGGCAATCCGTTCAGGATGCAAGCCAGCCAAGGCCAAACTCTCATCGACATAAATATTTCCTAAACCGCCGATAATTTGTTGATTTAAAAGCAGGGATTTTATTTTACCTTTACGAGTTTTTAAAACCTGTTCCAGATACGAAAGCGTAAACGCAGGCGACAAGGGCTCCGGCCCTAAGGTTGCTAAACCATTGATACGCCACAACTCCTCGGGCGTCATCACATACAGCGTCCCCAGCGTACGGTTATCCGCATATAATAATGCACCGCCGTCAGACAAATGAAATATGATGCGAATAAAGCGATCGTTAGACAAACTGACTGGGATATAGTATATACGTCCTGTCATTCTAAGATGAACCACCATAACCAGACCATTGTCCAAATTAAACAGCAGGTATTTTCCCCGCCGTTCTATACTTTGAACGGTTTTATTGGTTACCATTGCCTGAAATTCATGGGCTGACGGCCACTTAATAAGCCGTGACAACAGCATTTCAACACTGGTTATTTTTTGTCCGATAATTTTATCCGCCAACGTCCGACGAATGATTTCCACTTCAGGCATTTCCGGCATACTATACCTCCGTTATTTTGCCCGCGCCCAATTTACTCCGGTTTTAACCTCTGTAGTCATAGGCACAGACAGCGTGACAGCTTCTTCCATAGCGGATTTTATCATCACTGCCACTTCTTCTTTTTCCTCTTCTTTCACTTCAAGAACAAGTTCATCATGCACCTGCAAAAGTATTCGGCTCTTTAACCCCGCTTCAGTGAGCCGTTGATATACATCCAACATAGCCTTTTTTATAATATCGGCGGCCGTCCCCTGAATAGGAGTATTCATCGCCATACGTTCTGCAAACGAACGCTGGTTAAAATTCGGGCTATGGATTTCCGGCAAATACCTTCTCCGTCCAAATAAAGTTGTCACATATCCGTCTCTCCGCGCATCACTAATCATCCGTTCAATATAAGCTTTCACCCCGGGATAGCGAGAAAAATAACTTTCAATATAAATTCCAGCCTCTTTTCGGCTGACACCAATATCCCTTGATAGCCCATAATCGCTTATACCATAGACAATCCCAAAATTAACCGCCTTAGCCCTTGATCTCATTTCGCTGGTAACTTGGTCTTCCGGAACTCCAAAGACTTCCGACGCCGTCGATGTATGAATGTCTTTATTATGGCGAAATGCATTCAGTAAGGCCTCATCACCTGCCATATGGGCCAACACCCGAAGTTCAATCTGCGAATAATCGGCCGACATAAGATAATCGTATCCCTCGTCAGGGACAAACAGTTCCCGTATCCTTCTACCGATGTCCGTCCGAATAGGAATGTTCTGCAAATTCGGCTCCGAGCTGCTCAACCGGCCCGTAGCTGTAACCGTTTGATTGAATGTTGTATGAAGCCTTCCTGTTTCCGGTGAGATCAAATGAATCATGCCATCTAAATAGGTGGACTTTAGTTTTGTCAGCAGCCGGTATTCTAAGAGCTTATCAATTAATGGATGCATTCCGATAAGTTTTTCCAGAACCTCGGCGTCCGTGGAGTAACCTGTTTTAGTTTTTTTGATTACCGGTAATTTAAGCTTTTCAAATAATATCACACCCAATTGCTTGGTTGAATTAACATTAAATACTTCACCGGCTGCTTGGTATATATCACCTAACAGAGCTTCTACTTTACCCGCTATGTCGGCAGACATGTTAGCCAATCTCTCAGTATCCACCTTAATTCCGGTAGCTTCCATAGACGCTAGTACCTCAGCCAAAGGTAGCTCAATATCATTATATAACTTGTCCAGTCCATTTTTAACCAGCAACTCGGTCATGCTATGACTAAGTTCCTCGGTAGTATGCGCCGCCCATGCCGCGTACGCTGGATCACACAGACAATCTTTTTCCTGCCAGGCAACTGTTTTTTTCAAATATTTGTCTGAAAGCATCGTTATAGGATACTCCGATATCGTTGGCTCAAGAAGATATGCTGCAAGCAAAGGGTCAAAAATCACCCCTTCCAATGTTACGCCGTTATGCCCACACAACGTGTACAGGCCCTTGCTATTATACACAGCCTTGGCTATGGACTTGTCTGCCAAAATCGCCTCTATCCGACACCCAGCAAGACTACATACCGGTATATATCCGGCCTCGCCATTCACGGCTATCGCCAATCCTGATATTTTTTTTTCATCAGTTTGGTCAACGACTGCACTTACAGCCATGTATCCGGCAACGCGTACTCGCGTTATCCATTCATCGAGTGCCTCCCCTTCCAGGACAGTGTAACACTCTGAATTCCAAACTTCCAAAGACGCAACCGGAATAATTTCTTCGGAAGCAAACAGACCATCTACCTTGTTCAACAGGCTCTTAAATTCAAACTGGGTTAACATCTCCTTTAACTTTACTATGTCCGGCGAAATAATATAGCACTCTTCCTCAAAAACCAAAGGTATTTGACAATCTATCGCCGCCAGCTGTTTAGATAAAACCGCCAAGTCGCGATGCTCAGTTAAATTTTGCTGCAGTTTCTTCCCCGACACCTTGTCCAAATGATTTAGCACTGCTTCTACCGAACCAAACTCACTAATAAGTTTGACCGCCGTCTTTTCCCCGACTCCCGGTACTCCCGGAATATTGTCGGAAGTATCCCCCATCAGTCCTTTAACTTCAATCAGTTGCTTTGGCTCAAGTCCGTATTTTTCAGCAATGGTTTGCTGATTGTACACCTCAAGGTCCGATATTCCTTTTCGGGTTAATAACACGGTAATGGAAGGACTTATTAGTTGCAAGGCATCTCTGTCGCCGGTTACAATGGTCACTTCACAGCCGTTTTCAGCCGCTCGACAAGCCAGTGTGCCAATAATATCATCAGCTTCAAACCCGTCCATTTCCAAGGTTTGAATGCCAAAAGCCCTTACAAGTTCCTGCGTCAAAGGAAATTGTTCCGCTAACTCCGGTGGAGTAGGCTTACGATGCGCTTTATAATTCGGATAAACCTCCGTTCGGAAAGTCTTGCGGCTCTTGTCAAACGCAACTGCAATTCTATCCGGTTTATATTCATTAAGAAGTTTTACAAGCATTGTGGAAAATCCATAAGCAGCATTGGTATACCGTCCGCTAGCCGTCGTTAATAAAGGTAAAGCGTAAAAAGCCCGATGCACTAAACTACTGCCATCAACAAGTATAAATCTGCGGGACATTTGCCCACCACCTTACTGGAAAAATTAATCTAAACTATTAATATTGGATAGTAACAGCAAAATCCCCTTCTAGTTTTTTAAATTACTAAAAAGGTTATGTATAAAACATGAAAATAAAACTACAGTAGGCCAGCAGCCCATTGTAGTTTTTTAGAAAATCCAGATTAAAACACTTTTATCTTAATTCACGAACAGGCAAGTGCCCTCTACACTCCATTCCGACTCTACATGAAACAGACGAGAGATAGTATCTGCGTTAATATAAATGCGATTCTCCCGTACTTCTCCCTGAGCCTCCGCAGTTCCAACGCGCACTATCCTTCGCGCGCCATCCCAAACAACATCAAAGCCAAGCGCTACCGCTACCGGCCAAATCGGAACATACAATTGATTTTCAAACGCAACCGCCTGCGCTGGTATTTTTTTATTAAATATACGTATTTCCTGCGTACGTATAACCGGAGTCGGCTGCCCGGATGCCTCGGCAATTAAACTTCTAAGTATATCCTCCTTTATCCAGCCGCAAGCACCGTATCTCGCCAACTGGCATTTCACTTCCTCTGCCGTTACCCTATGGTAACCGTATACATCCGGATAGATAGCCAACATCACCAACCCGCTTTTGTCAGCAGTCACTTTAACCCGTTCGTACGTAATTTGCACTTGGGCATGTAAAGGAAGTTGATCATATAACTCTTCTACATCCGCTTCCTGCATTCTAATACAACCGTTTGACACCATTTTCCCAATGGATGCGGGCGCATTGGTCCCATGTATACCATAGGTGGATATAAACCCCATCCAACGGTAACCCAACGGATTTGCCGGCCCGGATGGCACTACAGTCCCGCTGCCGGGAGGATACCATGCAGGATTTACCTCTTTTTCAATAATAGCATATTGCCCCAGGGGGGTGGGAGTAGATGGTTTGCCCACAGCCACAGGATAAATCTTTACAATTTGTTCGCCGAAATAGAGTTCCAATGTCCGGCTGGGCAGATTAACCACCACACTCATAACCGGAGACATCGGCTGAACCGCCCCAGCCTGTTCCAACGAAGCAGTCTGCCCCGGCGAAACTGTCCCCCAAACCAAAAAACCGATCATAAACGCTATACGAAAACAATACAAGACCATCCCTTCTTCCAGACTAATAACAATTTACTTATATGAAGAAGGGCTTGGCTAATATTACCGGTTTATCCTCAGTTCCCTCAGGGCAAAACATTTACAGACATTTACTGCAAATTTAATATCTGCTGATAAACAACCGATAATTTTTTGACCCGCTCGTCAATTATCGGAAGGTAAATATGCACTTTTGTTCCGCTTGTCTCATCCGAAGAAATATTAATAAACCCGCTATGTTCCGTCACTATACGGTGGGCCATTGGCAACCCAAGCCCCATCCGTTCCAGTTTAGTTGTGTAAAACGGTTCAAACACTCGTGGTAAAATTTGAGGAGAAACCCCCGATCCCGTATCGGTTATAGCGATAACCGCCATATTTAACTCAGCATGTTTCCACGTTCTCACCTTAAGCACGCCATAATCCGGCATGGCTTCTACCGCATTTTGCATAATATTTACTATAACTTGTTTAATAAGGTTTTCATCGAGTGTTGCCCCTGGAAGTTGCTCTGATAATTGCCTATCAATAGTAATTCCTTCCCCACCAATTTCCTTAAACGTCAGCCTAAGTGCATCTTCAACTAGACGATTAATATTTACATCCGGCTGTTTGTTAACAGGAGGTTTAGCAAAAAGAATGAGTTCTTTGACAACATTATTAATGTACGATACTTCGTCCAGCAACATTTCCAGGACTTCCCGTCTGACGGTATGCCTGTCATCGTTCAAACGGCTAAGCATAACCTGCAGATACCCACTGATGGTAGTTAATGGAGTACGAACATGATGGGCAATTCCTGCAGCTAACTCACCAAGCGACATAAGCATTTTTGTTGTCTGAATCTGTTTGATGGCAGCCTGCACTGCCGTAACATCCTGAATAATAATAATAACACCGCAAAACTTTCCACTATTATCATATAATTTAATAGTGTCTACATGAATATAACTACTCTTATCATTAATCCGTAATTTAACATTAGAGGTATAAAAATCCTGATTTGCAGATACAACAAGTGTCTTTAAAAAAGGATCGCCGAACCGTTGAAAGGCAACCTCGGTTTGTTTACCAATAACCTTTGTGCGCTCAATACCAAAAATTGCTTCAACCTCACGATTCAGATTTTTCACTTTAAGCTCGGCATCTAAATACAATATTCCTGTTTGCGCAGATTCAAAACAATCTTTATACTCTTCTTCCCTCCTAAGATACAACATTTTGTTATCATAGGCTTCTGCGGAAAACAAACCGCCACTCCCTTTCAGACCTTCCAAATATACTTATTTATTCTTCTTGTAAGTATTTGTAATTCCTGCAGTAAACGCCTAAATAATTATCGTAAATTTCCGACAATTTCCTAATATTTGTACTCGTTTCCTGTCGAAATTTTTTATCAAGTCTCCGGCAAGTCACCAATCTTTTAGCTTTGTGCCTTATCAATAATTCGACAATGACTCCACCTTCTAAATTTTCCACATGAAAAAACAGGCGTTTTTTACGCCTGTTTTATGTTTTTATTAGTTTAAATTACTAAATTTGCATTTTTTACCATATTTTTCTTTTACAAGACAATATTTCTTTAAAAGCAAGCTGCAGCAGCGATTGAGTATTTAGCCTATTCCCGCCCAGCGGGTGGTACTGCCAATCTTAGAAGGGAGTATTTCCAGCCTGGCTTCAATGCGTTCTTTGAGTTCCGGAACATGGGAGATTATCCCAACTAATCGGCCACGACGCTGCAATTCCATGAGCGCCTGCAAGGCCATTTCCAGCGATTCGGCATCAAGAGTACCAAAACCTTCATCAATAAATATAGTGTCGAGATGAATTCCGCCCGAATAACTTTGCACAACATCAGCTAGTCCTAAAGCAAGCGATAAAGACGCTAAAAAGCTTTCTCCTCCCGACAGAGTCGTCACATGGCGGCTAAAACCGGTATAGCTGTCCTCTATTTCAATATCCAGCCCACCGGCACTCCCCCGGTGAATCACCTCCTCCATACGTTTCAACGCATAACGTCCATGACTCATTTTTCTCAGTCTGGTATTAGCGGCCTGCATACAATCATCAAACAGGGCGGCCAGAACAAACCGGTGAAAACTTAATCGCAAAGAATTTTGCCCCGTCGCCACTTCGGCCAGATGTCCTAAAATAGCATACTGCTCTTCCAGCGTCTTTAGTATTTCACCCTGTTTTTGTAACTGAGTCAGCCACTCTTCTCTTTTACCGATAACTGTTTCTATTCGCACTACATCAGCACCAAGGCTTTCTGTCAGTATTTCCGCCTGGCCAACTTGCGCTTTCGTAACTGCAATATCCGGCACAGTCAAGTCTTTCACCCTTTCCGAAAGACGAACAAAGCGATCCTTAGTTACTATGACTTGCTGCTCATATTCTTTGATCTGACTGGCTAATGCATCCCGCTCATGCTCTTGCATTATAGCCTCATAGAAATCCTTTTCATAAGTAAAACCTGCTTCCAGGAGCCGTTTGGTAAAATCGGTCTGTTCTCTTTCCAGTCTATTTTTAACTTGGCTAAACGTTTCTGTTGCCGCCGCCAGAGCCGCCTTGATCCGTTCCAACACTAAAGCAGCTTTCCGCGCCTCTTCCTGTACCCGGTTCCATCTCGCCACTAACGCATCCCGCGTTGCGATCGTCTTCTCTAATTCGAGTTTTAAACGCCCCTCCTGTCGGAACTCATTCGGAACAATCGCTGTCCGTTCCTGGCACACCGCTCTGGCCGCATCTACACTGGCCTGTGCCGCACGCTGTTCTTCTTCCAAAACTGCCAGTTGCTGTTCAAATATTTTCATTCGTTCTTTTTGTAATGCTAACTTTTCATCCAACTTCTCCAACAGCGTTCCCGCCTCTTTAGCCTCATTTAGTTGAGCAACTGCTAATTCCGTCTCCGTCCTAAGCGCAACAACTTCTTTATCAATATCCGCTCCTACCAATTCTTTAATTTTCTTCCCTTCAACCAGAATAGTCTCTAACTCAATGGCCGAATCCCTTAGCGGTTTACGCAACTCTTCTAAGCAAAGCTCCGCTTGTTTGAGTTTAGTTTGCGCCAACTCCAGGGCAATAGTAGAAGTAGCCGCTGCCACGTTTTCCGCGGGTCGCGGGTGATGCTCCGCCCCACATACCGGACAGGGTTTCCCTTCTTGTAGAGTATTTGCTAATTCCGCAGCCTGTCCAAACCTCCATTGGCTTTGCATCGTTTCCAGTTCCTGACGGGCCGATAATACAACTTGCTCATGAACCGTAAAGTTTTGCTCTAATTCACTATGCTTTTTTCTTTTGGTCTCATACCGGCGGCGCAAGGCATCCAGTTCCTGCCGATATTTTTCCTTTTTATCACTCTCCCGCCACACGCTCTCCAGTGCAGCCACTTGCGACGCTTTACCCATAAGAGTGTCACGCTGCGTTTTTTCTTTTTCTACTTCGTCACTAAGCTGACGATATTGATTACTGCATTTTTCCCAGGCAGCCTTCTTTTGTCCGGCCAACTGCTCTTTTTGCTCCAAATCCTTGCACGCCTGCTCAAGCTCCATTATTTTAACTTCCAATCCCTTGAGCCTAGTTACCTCCAGCAGAGCCGCTTCCCGCATATTGCTTTGCTGATCCTGCCGTAGATACTCCTCTTTGGCCAGTTTTTCGGCCTGCCGGGCTAAAGAAAATTCCGCTCCTAAGACAGCCGCTTTTTTCTCACCTTCATTGGCTTCAGCCTTTCGCCGCCGGATAGACTCTGCCGTTTCAGCCAATAAAGCCGCTCGTTGCGCTCTTGTCAATCTATCTTGTTGAACAGTCATGGTTTCCTTTAAATTCATCAAGTCAGCCAACCTATTTTTAACCTGCTCCAGGTCGTCAAACTCCGCTTTTAACCGTTCTTCCTTCGCCAATCCTTCCCTTGCTGCTTTCAAAGTTTGTCGTGCAGCCTCCAACGCGGTAAACAATTCCCGATGTTTCTCACGATCATTTTCCAACTGTCCAATTAGTTCATTCGAAGAGGATACCCCTGCTTCTTCGAGTATCCAGTTGCGCTTGCCGGAAATTTCTTTAACCTCTTCCGCCAGTTGTTTAGCCGTAAACTTAAAATGCTCTTCTACTCTTCGGTAAAGTTCAGTTTGAAACAATGTTTCCAGGATACTTTCCCGGTCTTTCGAACCGGCCAACAATAGCTTTCGAAATTCTCCTTGCGGCAACATCACCACCTGACGGAATTGTTCATACTTGAAACCTAACAAATTTTCCGCTGCTTCCGTAACTTTACGCCAATCATTAGCTACTACCCGGCCTTCTGCGTCATCCTCTGTTAAGCCTGTCCTCTGCCAAAGGGTAGCCGAAGAAGATACTTTGGTCGTTCCTACCCCCCGCTTTTTCAGTACCTCTTGCTCTGGAGACCGCTTTACTCGGTAGGTTTCCTGCCCCAGTGCAAAGTCAAAAATGACTTCCGTCGCTACTTTCGGATCGACATAATCACTTCGCATAGCTTTTCCTTCCCGAATTTCTCCACTTGTCCGACCAAACAAAGAAAAACACATCGCGTCAAGAATGGTGGTCTTCCCTGCCCCTGTAGGGCCATGAATAAGAAAAAAGGACCGTTCGCCCATACAGCGAAAATCGATAGTTTCCGTGCCGGCGTACGGCCCAAAGGCGGTAATTTTTAAAACAATGGGTCTCACACCTAAGCCTCTCTTTCCCGACGGTTAAAATCCGTCAACAATTGATTCAGCACAAAGCTTTCCCCCTCGGATAAAGGCTGCCCCGTAACCTGAGAAAAAAAATCGGAAAACAATTGTCTTTCCTCCTGACGCCGATGATCCGTTCGCAAAGTGGTAATGGAACCGTTCACTTCCAAATAACTACGTTCAAAATGCAGTATATTGGGATATACCTGCCGCAATTTTCCCATCGGATCAAGCAGCGCTCCGGTATCTTTAATAGTAACCATTATATAGTCATCTGCCTGTTTATCCTCAGCCTTGAGAATATCCGACAAATAACCTGTAATACACCGAACGTCCCTTCTTGGCCTAAGAGAGACTTGTTCTACTTTCACATTCCCCACGGCATCTATTTCTACTAAAGATACCCCTTTACGATGATCCGCTTCTGAAAAGGAATACTTTAAAAGCGACCCGGCATACCGAATCTGCGGTTTCTCCACCACCTGCGCCTGATGCAGGTGTCCTAGCGCAACATAGTGAAACGGAGAAAAAACCCCTGTTTCTACCGTAGCCATACCGCCAATACTCAAAGGTCTTTCCGACTCACTTGCTTCTCCTCCCCCAACATAGGCATGGGCGACCGCTACCCTCCGGCAATTAGCTGGTACTAACGCATTCATTTGATTAATCAGAAGTTTTAAGGCATCATCATGACTCTCGACAACAAGTCCCGTTTTTTCCCGCACAACAGCCGGTTCAGCGTAAGGAATAGGGAAAAAATACACCGGCCCATACCTATCTTCTAACACCAACGGCGTTGCGCCATTCGCTACTTGACCAAACACATGCAATTGCTGCCGGGCTAATACCCGATCACCAAAACCTAACCTCTCTGGACTATCATGGTTCCCTGCAATCATAACAATAGGTACTTTTAGGTCAATGGAAATACGTCCCAGCACTTCGCCCAAAAGCCTCACTGCATCCGGCGGCGGGACGGACCTGTCATATACATCACCGGCAATTACAACTGCATCCGGCTGCGTATCCTTTACAAGGTCTACAAATTGTTCAAGTACAAATGCTTGATCCTCCGTCAAATGAAGATTATAAAAAATTCGGCCTAAATGCCAGTCAGCGGTATGCAAAAACCTCATGTCTATCCTCCACCAGCAGGTATACTGCTTTTACTTACTACCGTTGATTCTCTTTCGTTTTTCATTCGTCAACTATCAAGGATTTCCCTTTTTGAACGGATGCTTTTCCCTCCGTTGGGCAAACTACGAGCGAACGCCATATAGAAAGAACAGCGAGGTGATAATATGAAAAACAGTGGTGAACAACATGATAAAGATGGTCAATTTGCTGGTGCAGCTTCCGGCCTTGTTACACGCACAGCAGCCAAGTCAGCAAAAAAAAAATCCAACCGTAAATAGAACGCTTTTGGAACCATTAGACGAACCCTTTTCGTTCGTCTTTTTTTATTCACGCAAATTGACATTATTCGTAGCAATACTGTCTTCCTTTTACCTTTTATAGAAATACATTCCATAAAAAGAGGTGTTTTCAGTTTTAAATTAGAATAGATATCGTCAGATAACTTTCGTTTACGGCTGAATATCTATCCGAGAGGGGGACATTCTATGCAATACCCCGCTTTTCATCTAGGCAATACTTTTGAACCAACTAACGCCTTCGACACCAATAATGGTGCTCTGTTAAACTTACTATTCAAAACAAGCCGCGACCTTATATTAATCATTGCATTTAATAACGCAGGCCAACCATGCCAGATTCTAGATGCGAATGACATCGCCTGCCAAAAGCTCGGCTATACTCGCACGGAATTATTACAATGCCCGCCTGCCGATATTATTGGGAAGGATAACGATTCCGTATTGTCCCATCTTATGTCTTTGCTTATTTCAGAGCGTGCTTTTCTGGAAGAAGTAGTACTTGCGAGCAAGACCGCTTCTAAGATCCTTTGTGAAGTTAACCTTCATCTTTTAGAAGTTGGCAACCAAAACATTGCGCTATTAATTGGGCGTGACATCACAAATCATATAGAAATGGAAAAAGCCTGGAGAAAATCCATAACAGAACTCCAAGTAAGCCTAACTAAGCAAAATCAGACATTGTTAAAAATGAATCGCGAACTACAAATGGCAATACTCGAACTGGCAAAAACCGAACAAGTTCTCTCAGAAAAAGAGAATCAGCTCCGACTGGTTACTGAAAATATGCATGATTTCATCTTTCAAATTGATACGGCTGGCTTAATCCAAAATACAACCCCCTCCTGCACTCTTGCACTTGGCTACTCGCGTTCTACCTTTAAGGGAACTCCCTTTGGCAATTGGATTCATCCTGCTGATATTTCAACTTCGGATAAGTTGACTCAGAAACTAACAGCTACTAAAGGCATTGTCCGAAACAAATGCCGTCTAAAACACAGTTCCGGGAAATGGCTTTGGATCGAACTTACTGCCAAAAGCTATTTTTCAACTGATAATCAGCTAAACGGGATCATTATTTCATGTCGTGATATAACCTATCATAAACGCATGGAAAAGCAATTACAGTTCCAGGCAGAGCACGATTGCATTACCAAATTATACAACCGTACTTACTTCGAAACAAAGTTTTCTCAGTTATCCGGCCCCGAAAATTTACCGATAGCTTTAATTACTTGTGATCTTGACGGATTAAAATATATCAATGACACTTTAGGACACCAGGCCGGTGATACCCTGCTTATTACAGCTTCAAGATTGCTAAAGCGTACAGGTAAAAATGCCGTAATTGGCCGTATTGGCGGCGATGAATTTGCTGTACTATTAACTAAAACCAACCAAACCAAGCTTGATCAAATACGCAACCATCTCATAGCCTCTATTGACGTATACAACCAAAGTCATCCGCAAGTGCCCCTTTTTCTCTCCATCGGTTCAGCTTACGCTGAAACTCGCGAAGCAGTTCCAACGCTCTTTCGCGAGGCCGACAATTCCATGCACCGGCAAAAACTATTCAGCAATCAGAGCAGTCGCAGTTCGGTTGTTAACGCTCTAAAAAAAGCGCTCGAGGCTCGCGATTTCGTCACTGAAGGACATGCGGCCCGACTCAAAGACCTTATGGTAGAACTAGCCGATTATTGCGGTATAGCCGATTATCACCTTGCCGATCTACGTCTTTTTGCAGAATTTCATGACATTGGCAAAGTCGGAATTCCCGACGCAATTTTATTTAAACCAGGTCCCTTAACCGCACAGGAACAAATCATTATGGAAAGCCATTCGGAGATCGGTCACCGCATTGCAAGGTCAGCTCCAGACCTTGAGCCAATAGCCGATTTGATTTTGCATCATCATGAATGGTGGAATGGTGAAGGCTATCCCACGAAGCTCAAAGGCTTAGAAATTCCCCTGGAATGCCGAATCCTCTCCATAATCGATGCATACGATGCCATGACAAATGACCGGCCTTACCGTAAAGCATTATCCGAACAACAAGCTCTTACTGAAATTGTGCTATGTGCCGGTAAACAATTCGATCCCGAATTGGTGGAACAATTTATGAACTTACTTTCAGCGAAAAAAGAAGTAATACGATAGCCAGGCTACCGTATTACTTCTTTTTCATTCAAGAATTTCAATTGTATAGTTTTGTCCTGAATTATTATCCCAATTGCCGGCGCTATCCTTAAAGCACATCGCAAGAGGTGCCGCAGTCGTCACCGGTATATCTGCTACAAACCCTTCCAGGGTTCGTACCATTTTATAAT
>Ga0316604_10000069_pt1 | contig 180056 bp, 171 predicted proteins | sample OWC_soil_day20_C_FD_207650 | JGI IMG/M metagenome (GOLD analysis project Ga0316604, IMG submission 207650) | Wetland soil microbial communities from Old Woman Creek delta, Ohio, United States - OWC_soil_day20_CT | ecosystem: Environmental > Terrestrial > Soil > Wetlands | place: USA: Ohio... | reverse complement strand
AATACGCTGTCACTCCCGCGCAGGCGGGAGCCTTGGGATCCCCCTTCCGGACGCCCCCTCCGAATTCATCAGGCTCTATGGCACGCACCATTCCTATCTTCGCCGCCGGCAAGACCCCCTCCGTTTCCTCATCGTTGGAGTTCCGCGTCTCGCCGCCACTCGCCCTCTATGTGCACGTGCCGTGGTGCGTCCAGAAGTGCCCGTATTGCGACTTCAATTCGCACGAGGCCAACGGGACGATCCCTGAACGTGAATATGTCGATGCGCTGATCGCCGACCTGCAATCTGCCTTGCCGCTGATCTGGGGCCGGCCGGTGGTCAGTGTCTTTTTTGGGGGGGGCACACCCAGCCTGCTGTCGCCGGCAGCTGTCGACGAACTGATCGCCACCTTCCGGGCACTGGCCATGCTGGCGCCGGATGCCGAAATCACGCTGGAAGCAAACCCGGGAACGGTCGAGGCGGAGAAGTTCGCCGGCTTCCGGTCCGCCGGCGTCAATCGCCTGTCTCTGGGCATTCAGAGCTTCAACGATGAACACCTGCAAGCGCTCGGCCGCATCCACGGCGCCGAAGAGGCCAAGCGGGCAGCACAACTGGCCGGCGAGCATTTCGACTCGTTCAACCTCGACCTGATGTACGGCCTGCCAGGGCAAACGCACGAACAAGCGCTCTCTGATGTTGAAACCGCGCTGAGCTTTTCCCCTTCACATCTGTCCTGCTACCAGCTGACGCTGGAGCCGAATACCCGCTTTGCCGCCTTCCCACCGGAACTACCGGAGAGTGATATCTGCGCCGACATGCAGGAAAGCATTGAAGCTCGTCTGGCTGCAGCCGGTTTCAGCAATTACGAAACCTCGGCCTTTGCCCAACGCGGCAAGCAGTGCAAGCACAACCTCAATTACTGGTATTTCGGTGATTATCTTGGCATCGGCGCTGGCGCCCACTCCAAGCTGACCTTGCATGACCGGGTGCTGCGCCAGATGCGCTGGAAACACCCGAAGGCCTACCTGGAAAATATCCGCAGCGGCAACGCAGTGCAGGAAGACAATCAGGTTGAAGTGGCCAGCCTGCCCTTCGAATTCATGATGAATGCGCTGCGCCTGGCCGACGGTTTCCACCCGTCCCTGTTCGAAGCGCGCACTGCCCAGTCGCTGAACCGCGTCCTGCCGCAACTGAAAGCCGCAGAATCCGACGGACTGCTGATCGTCGGCCCGGAAAAAATTGCGCCGACCGCGAAGGGTCGGCGCTTTCTAAACGTTCTGCTCGAACGCTTTCTCTAGCCATCAGGGCGTAAGACGCCATCCAGTCTTTAGCGCGGCGCCTCGGCGACGAATATCTCGACCCGCCGGTTCTTGGCCCGCCCGGCCGGCGTGGAATTATCGGCAATCGGCTCATGCGAACCGCGGCCATCAATGCTGATCCGGTTGCTTGCCACCCCGCGCGAAGCCAGGTAATCGCGGGTCGCCGCTGCGCGGTTGACCGACAGGGGATTGTTGATCGCATCGCCCCCGACGTTGTCGGTATGCCCGACGATGCGCACATTGGTCACCGGATTCTGGATCAGCGTCGAGGCAAAACGATCAAGCACGGCATGCAGTGCGGGGTTTATGTCGTAATGACCGGAATCGAAGGACAGGTCGCTGGGGATATCCAGCTTGAGCTGATTGTCAGCCGTCTGGGTGACGCCGATACCAGTACCCTGGGTCGCCTGCTCCATTGCCGCTTTCTGTTCCTGCATGTGCCGCGACCACAGGTAGCCGCCGCCGGCACCAAGCGCAGCACCGACAGCCGCACCGGTGGCTGCGCTCCTGCCTTTGTTGCCACCAGCCGTCACGGTTCCGAGAAGCGCACCTGCCACCGCACCGACTGCCGCACCCGTTGCGGTCGTTCGCTGCGACTCGTCCATGTTGGCGCAGCCCGACAGGCTGCCACCCAAAACGGCAAACGCGACCAACTTCGCCACGATGTTTTTCATGTACGACGCTCCTCGAAATACAGCAATTGAGTACTCAGCCTAGGTCAGTCCAAGCGATAGCGCAAACAGACCCAGCCGAAAACGAGAGCGCAGGCTCAGCCGAAGAGGCCGCCTTTTTTCAGCATGTCCAACCCCTGGGCCAGAAAATCACCACCTTCGGGGACTTGACCATTCGGGGTCAGCTTGTCGACCACCTGTGGCAGCAGATCGGCCAGGCCACCGGAAGCCTGTTCCGTTGAAACGCCCAACTGGGCGGCAATTTCCTGCAGCTTGCCGCCGCCAAGGACAGCCTGAATCTGTTCGGCCGAAATCGGCAGATTCTGGCCCGTGGACACCCATGAATTGACGATATTGCCCAGGCCGCCCTGCTGGAAGGACTGGACAAGCCCGCCCAGACCACCGGTCTGCGGGTTGTTGATCATCTGCATGACGATGTTCAGCAGCGGGCTTTCGCCACCAGATTGCCCGCCCGCCAAGGCACCAACGACCGAATCAAGAAGACCCATGATTTTCTCTCCACAAGGAATTAGGTTGGGCCATCCTAATCCATCGGCATGACGGCGATTGTGAATATTTGCGAAAGGCTGCCTGCTACGCCGCCAGCTTCTTCTGCGCCGCCGACGCCTCTTCACGCACCCGTTTGGCTTCGTCGAGCAGGTAGCGCTGGTAGTCTTCCAGATCGCCATCGAACGGTGCAACACCGCCCTTGGAAACCAGCCAGAACTCGTCGCAGACCGAGCGCAGCAGGGCGCGGTCGTGGCTGACCAGCATGACAGTGCCTTCGAATTCATTGAGTGCGACGGCCAGCGCTTCGCGGGTGTTGAGGTCGAGGTGGTTGGTCGGCTCGTCAAGCAGCAGCAGGTTGGGGCGCTGCCAGACCAGCATGCACAGCACCAGGCGCGCCTTTTCGCCGCCGCTCATGGTGCCGACCGCCTGCTTGACCATCTCGCCGCCGAAATTGAAGGTGCCGAGGAAATTGCGCAGTTCCTGTTCGCGTCCCGGCACGTTGCTGCGGCCGGCAGCGATGGCTTCCTTGGCCAGGCGCACCATGTGTTCGAGCGGCGTATCCTGCGGGCGCAGCACGTCAAGCTCCTGCTGGGCGAAGTAGCCGATGTTCAGGCCCTTGCCTTCGGTGACATCGCCGCTGATCGCCTGGAGGTCGCGGGCGATGGTCTTGACCAGCGTCGACTTGCCCTGACCGTTGGCGCCGAGGATACCGATGCGCTGACCAGCCATCACCGAGCGGTTGATGCCGCGGACGATGACGGTCGGCGGCGTGCCAGCCGGTGCGTCTTCCGCCGGCGGGTAGCCGATGGTGACATCCATCATCGACAGCATCGGGTTGGGCAGGTTCTGCGGCTCCTGGAACTCGAAGGTGAATTCGGCGTCGGCCAGCACCGGCGCGATCTTTTCCATGCGGTCGAGCGCCTTGACTCGGCTCTGGGCCTGCTTGGCCTTGCTGGCCTTGGCCTTGAAGCGGTTGATGAAGGATTGCAGGTGGGCGATCTTCTCGGCCTGCTTGGCCATCGTCGCCTGTTGCAACAACATCTGCTCGGCGCGCATGTCTTCGAACTTGCTGTAGTTGCCGCCGTAGCGGACCAGCTTGGCGTTGTCGATGTGCAGCGTGACGCCGGTGATGGCATCGAGGAATTCGCGGTCGTGGCTGATCATGACCAGCGTGCCCTGATAGCGCTTGAGCCAGGCTTCGAGCCAGACGAGGGCGTCCAGGTCCAAGTGATTGGTCGGCTCATCGAGCAGCAGGATGTCGGACGGGCACATCAGGGCGCGGGCCAGTTGCAGGCGCATGCGCCAGCCGCCGGAGAAGCTGTTGACCGGGTTGTGCAGCTCGGACACCTTGAAGCCGAGACCGAGGATCAGCGACTGGGCGCGCGCTTCGGCATCGTGCTCGCCGGCATCGTTGAGCGCCATGTAGGCTTCGGCCATGCGCATGCCATCGTCGCTGGCTTCGGCGTCGTGCACCTCGTTGCGGGCGGCGAGCAGTTTGGTGTCGCCGTCGATGACGAAGTCGGTCGCGCTCTGCTCGGTTTCCGGCATGTCCTGCGCCACCTGCCCCATCTGCCATTGCTTGGGAATCGAATAATCCCCGCCATCCTCATGCAGCGTGCCGTTGAGCAGCGCGAACAGCGTCGATTTGCCGGCACCATTGCGGCCGACCAGGCCGACCTTTTCACCGGGATTGATGGTGACGGAGGCCTTGTCGAGCAGCATTTTCGAGCTGCGGCGCAGGGTGACGTTCTTGAGAATGATCATGGGGTATTCGTTTTCTTCAGAGGGTGGGCGCGGGGCACCCGGTCAGGCGATGATGTCGCCGTCGACGTAGAACCAGCGGCCATCTTCGCGAACGAAGCGGCTGATTTCGTGCAGGCGATGGCCGCGTCCGTCAATCCGGTAGCGGGCGACGAATTCGACGGTGGCGTGATTTTCATCCTGCAGCTGGTGGCGTTTGATTTCCAGCCCGAGCCACTTGGTGCCATCGTCTTCGGCCAGATCAAGATTGACCGGCCGGGTCGATGGGTGCCAGCTGGCCTGCAGGTAATCGTCCAGCCTCAACACATAGGCGCTGTAACGCGAGCGCATCAGCGCCTCGGCCGAGAGGGCAACTTCAGCCCCGGCGTGCAGTAGACCGCAGCAATCGGCGTAACGCCTGCCGCTGCCACAGGGGCAGGCGCCGTCCGTTTTCACTTCGCTTCGACGACTTCGCCGCCAAGGGCATCGATCAGTTGCGGCAGGAAGCGCGACAGCTCGCCGGTCATCAGCGCGAAATCAGCATCGAACTGCTCGTCAGCGTGTTCGGCGCTTTTCTCGGCTTCTTCCTTGAGCAGATCAAGGAAAGCGAGGCGCTTGATTTCCATCTTTTCACCAAGCACGAAGGAAATGCGGTCGTCCCAGGTCAGGGCCAGCTTGGTCGGCATCTTGCCGCTGGCCAGGTGGGCCTTGATCTCGCCGCTGATTTCATCGCCCAGCGGGTGACGGACGTAACGCACAGCCGCTTTCTCTTCGCCGGCCGCCTTCAGTTCGCAGTCGCGGTCGATGGTAAAGCCAGCCGGAGCATCGCCACCGGCCAGCCAGTCGGCCATCGCCGCTTGCGGCGAAACCTGGGTGTGCAACATGGTCAGCGGGAAATCATCGAGACAGTGACGCAGATGCTCGATGACCTCCTCTGCCTTGGCCGGGCTGCCGGCATCGACGCAGAACCAGCCATTTTGCGGATCAAGCCAGACGTAAGTGGTGCGGCGGCGGGTAAAGGCGCGCGGCATCAGTTCTTCAGTGACGCGCTCGCGCAATTCCTTCAACTGCTTGCGACCGGGGGCATAGCCCTGCTGTGCTTCCATCAGTTCGGCGCGTTCCTTGACCTCTTCATTGACTACGGAAGAAGGCAGCAGGCGCTGCTCAACGCTCAGGGCAATCATCCATTGCTGGCCAAGCGAGTAAACCAGCGCACCATCGCGGCGCGGCGATACCCAGCCACGGCTCATCGGCTGGTTGCTCGGGCACTTTACAAACGGCCCACGGGAGAGTTGTTCGTCAAATTTGGCGAGGTCGATGTTCCACGGCGTCGGCAGGCGATAAAGCTGGAGATTCTTGAACCACATGGCGTATTTCCCAAAAAACAGCCCGCTACCAATCGTCGGCGCGGGAGCAAAGAGCGAGAGTTTAACAGCCGGCCGGCTACCTTGCCGGAATGCATCGCGACGAGGTACCTAAACCCTGCCAGAAAAAAACCTCTGGCAACTTCGTTTGAGTTGACAGAGGCTCTTTTTCAACCGCACCCGGCCCACTTGCCGGGCCAGGGATTCAGACTATTTGGTACCGACGTGACCGCCAGTCTTGCTGACCATGAATTCAACGGCTGCCTTCATTTCGGCATCGCTCAAATTGGCCAGGCCACCGCGAGCCGGCATCGAGTTATGACCATTGATGGCCGACTTGATCAGAGGATCAACCCCATTTTTCAGACGCGGCTTCCAGTCATTCATATCGCCCAGTTTGGGCGCGCCGTTCTTCCCGGTGGCGTGGCACTCCTGGCAACGCTCCTGAACCACCTGATCACCGCTCCGTGACTTCGATGAACTGTAAACCTTGTTCGTATCGGCTGAATGACCGGCACTTACCATATAGCCCACGGCACGACTCATCTCGACATCGGAAAGCGCTGCCTGACCACCATGGGCCGGCATGTTGCGAACCCCGGTAATGGCATTCTGCGTCAGCTTGTCCAGACCCTTGGATGCACGCTGGGACCAGGCGGCACGATCGTCAATTTTTGGAGCACCGTCCTTGCCGGACAAGTGGCACGCTGCACAGACGGTATCAACCACTTCTTTGCCGGAGCGATCGGATGCCAGCGCTGGCGTGATACAGAGAGGCAGTACGGCCAATGCCGCCAGCAATCCCATGGAAATACTTTTGCTACATTTCATAACAACCCCGCTTTTATAATTAATTACAAATCACATTTTACCCAGCGCTTGTTTTCATGCCAGCTGTTTTTTACGGAAAATGACGTCCCAGACGCCATGCCCGAGGCGCAAACCACGGTTTTCGAACTTGGTCAGCGGACGGTAATCGGGGCGCGGGGCAAAGCCTTCCGATGAATTGACCAGCGTCGGTTCGCCAGAGAGCACTTCCAGCATCTGGTGAGCGTATTCTTCCCAGTCGGTGGCGCAATGGAAGTAACCCCCCGGCTTCAGGCGGGAAGCAAGCAGCGCAACGAACGGCGACTGGATCAGGCGGCGCTTGTTGTGGCGGGCCTTATGCCACGGATCCGGAAAGAAGACATGGACGCCATCGAGCGAATCTTCCGGCAGCATGTCGCGCACCACTTCAACCGCATCGTGCTGGCAGATGCGCAGGTTGGTCAGCTCGCGTTCGGCGATCTGCTTGCACAGTGCCCCAACCCCGGGCACATGCACTTCGACGCCGAGGTAGTCGATATCGCGATTGGCATCGGCAATCTTGGCCGTGGTTTCACCCATCCCCGTGCCGATTTCGAGCACTTTCGGATTGTTCCGGCCAAAAACGGCAGCCAGATCGATCGGCTGCGGCGCATAGACCAGGCCGATCTTCGGCATCATCTCGGCGTAGTAGTTCTCCTGGGCCGAGGACATGCGGCCTGCCCGGCGCACGTAGCTCTTGATGTGCCCGTAGCCTTCGCGGCCTTCTTCGTAAACGCCTTCGCCGACATTGGCCGGTTGAATCAGGGGGGTATCGCTCATGAGCCAATCAATCCAGAGGTCGGCGACGATGGGTCGGCCGAGTAGTATTTGCGAGCCATACGGCCCGCCAGGAAAGCCTCGCGGCCTGCTTCAACACCCTTCTTCATGGCGCTGGCCATCAGTATCGGGTTCTTGGCATGGGCGATGGCCGTATTCATCAGCACACCGTCGCAACCCAATTCCATGGCAATCGCCGCATCGGAGGCCGTACCGACGCCGGCATCGACGATGATCGGCACCTTGGCGTTGTCGATGATCAGACGCAGGTTCCATGGATTGACAATGCCCATGCCGGAGCCGATCAGCGAAGCCAGCGGCATCACCGCAACGCAGCCGATTTCTTCGAGCATCTTGCACTGGATGGGATCGTCGGCGCAGTAGACCATGACCTGGAAACCTTCCTTGACCAGCGTTTCGGCGGCCTTCAGGGTTTCCGGCATGTTCGGGAACAGGTTGGTCGGATCACCGAGCACTTCCAGCTTGCACAGCGGATGACCATCGAGCAGTTCGCGCGCCAGACGCAGCGTGCGCACCGCATCGTCGGCGGTATAGCAGCCGGCGGTGTTGGGCAAAATGGTGAACTTGGACGGCGGAATGGCATCCAGCAGATTGGGCTGACTGGCATCCTGGCCGATATTGGTACGGCGGATGGCGACGGTGACGATCTCGGCCCCCGAGGCATCGATGGCCGCCCGTGTTTCAGCGAAGTCCTTGTACTTGCCGGTGCCGACCAGCAAACGGGAGCGGTACGCCTTGCCGGCGATAGTCAGTTGATGCATGGAGATTGCTCCTTAGCCGCCGCCGACGGCGACGACGATTTCAAGTTGGTCGCCCGTCACCAGCGCTGTCGTTGCATGCTGGCTCTTGGGGACAATTTCGCCGTTACGTTCGACGGCGATGCGCTTGCCCGTAAACCCGAGCTGATCGATCAGCCCCGCTACGGTCAACGCTTCGGAAAACTGGCGGAACTCGCCATTGATTTTAAGTTCGAGCATCGAGCTATTTTAGCAAGCCGCGCGGTTTTCTCGGTGCGCTGGTGAATAAGCGGTCGTAAAGCCAGTTGGGCAAAACCCGCAACAATTTGGCCACCACGCCCATCTGCCACGGGATCACGGCATAGCTCGTGCCACGCTCGATGGTGGCGGCAAAACGCTCGGCTGCTTGGTCGACTGGCAACAAGAACGGCATTTGGTAGGGATTGACCGCCGTCATCGGCGTTTCGATGTAGCCCGGCGCGATGGTCACCACCTTGATGCCGTACGGCCGCATTTCAAGACGCAGGCTTTCCAGATAGGTGATCGCCGCTGCCTTTGAGGCCGAATAGGCCTCCGCCCCCGGCAGGCCACGGATACCGGCGACCGAAGCGATGCCGACCAGGCGCTGCGTTTTCCTGCCGTCGCTACCGGCTGCCTTCATGGCCGGAATGAAGGGCGCGAAAGTCGCCGCCATGCCGAACACGTTGGTATCCATGACGCGCCGGAAGACCGCCAGATCCTCCTCGCATTCGGTCAGCGTACCGGCCGAAACACCCGCATTGGCAATGATGATGTCCGGCGCGCCAAAACGAGCCAGGAAATCGGCGGCCGCCGCATGCAGCGCCGGCGCATCGCTGACATCCAGCGTATAGCAGGCATGCTGCCCGCCGAGACGCTGATTCAAAGCCTCAAGAAACTCGTTGCGCCGCGCCACCAGGCCAAGACGAGCGCCTTGAGCGGCATAGTAAACGGCAAGCGCCTCGCCGATACCCGACGAGGCGCCTGTGATGAAGACCTTGAGCGTCAATTATTTCTTGCCGGCGCCTTTGCCTGACTTCTCGCTGCGCACCTTGGCAATCAGGCTGTCGGTGATAGCCAGTGCTTCGTTGAAATCCTTGCCACCGACCAGATACTTGCCTTCGACGGCGAGTGCTGGGACGCCGGTGATCTTGTAGGCCTGTGCCATTTGATCGCCACGCTTGACCTTGCTCATGACGCCAAAGGAATTGAAGGTTTCAGCAAATTTCTTCGCATCGACACCTTTCTTGAGTGCCCATTCAGTCACGGTCTTTTCGTCGAACAGGTTCTGGCGCTCAGCATGGATCGCCTTGAAGACATCAGCTTCAAGACGGTGCAGGTCGCCAGTAATCTCCAGCGTGTAGTACAGCTTGGCAATGTTCGCCCAGGCGGCGCGACCAAAGGTGATCGGCACCTTCTTGACGACCACATCACCCTGCTGCTTGGCCACCCAGGCCGTCAGCAACGGGTTGAAATCCGCACAGTGCGGGCAACCATAGCTGAAGAATTCGAGCACTTCGATCTTCGCAGCATCCTCGGTCGCCTGCGCCGGAACGATCGGCGTGTAATCCTTGCCGGCGGTCTGGGCAAAGGAAGGCATGGCCACGGCAAGGGCGGCGCCGAATGCAAAAATGGTGCTGACGAAACTGCGGCGTGAAACCTTCATTCGCTACTCCTATTTGGACAGTTGAGCTTCAATGCCGGATTTGGCAAGCTCGGCACGTACTTTGTTCAATTCATCGATCTTCGTGTAGGGGCCGACCCGCACACGGTAGAAGGTCTTGTCCTGAATCATCACCTGCTGGACTACGGCCTCAATACCCATAAACGCGAGCTTGGCCTTCTGGTTGTCAGCGTCCTGCGCCGTGCTGAACGAACCGGCCTGCAGGAAGAGCGGGGTCTTCGATTCCTTGGCCTCTTCCTTCTTGTCCTCTTTCTTTTCTTCCTTCTTCGCCTCGTCCTTTTTCGCCTCGTCCTTCTTGGCATCCGGCTTGGCGGTCTTGTCCGGCACGGCATCCGCCTTGCCTGGCAGGATGTCATAGAACTGGAAGCGCTTTTCCGGAATAGCGTCACCCGGCTTGCCCGGCAAGGCCAAGGGCTGGGCCGGCTGCCCGTTGCTACCTTCGGCCTTGGCAGGCGGCTGAGCTCTTTCGACGAAGGGCAAGGGTGACTTGTTCAGATACCAGACCACCCCGGCCGCAATCCCGACACCAAGCACCAGGCCAATAAACATGCCGACCAGCGTACCGCCTCCGGACTTCTTTTTTGCCGGGGCGCTCTTGCGGGATTTCATATCGCGACTCATCAAATTTCCTTACATCGAATCCGGGCAGCTGACACCGAGGATCGTCATGCCGTTACGGATCGTCTGGCGCACGGCAGCAGCCAGCGCGACGCGAGCATCGCGCAGTGCGGCATCATCGACCAGCATGCGTTCGGCGTTGTACCAGCCGTGGAATTCACCAGCCAGATCCTTCAGGTAGAAGGCAATCAGGTGCGGCGCCAATTCGCGGGCGGCGCCATCGATGACGTCACGGAATTCAGCCAGCTTGCTGGCAATGGCCAGTTCGCGCGGGTTGTCGAGCAGCCCCAGATTGGCATCGGCCAAAGTGGCCAGATCGCCGCCCCACTGGTTGATCACCGAGCAGACGCGGGCATGAGCGTACTGGATGTAATAGACCGGGTTCTCGTTGGTCTGGCTCTTGGCCAGATCGAGGTCGAAATCGAGGTGCTGGTCGGACTTGCGCAGCGCATAGAAGAATCGGCAGGCATCGTTGCCAACTTCACCGCGCAATTCGCGCAGGGTGACGAATTCGCCGGAGCGCGTCGACATCGAAGCCTTCTGGCCGTTGCGGTAGAGCACGGCGAACTGGACCAGTGCCACCTGCAACTTGCTGGCATCCAGCCCCAGCGCGGTGATCGCCCCGTTTACGCGGGCGATGTAGCCGTGGTGATCGGCGCCCCAGATATTGATGACCTTGTCGAAGCCACGCTCGAACTTGTTCAGATGATAGGCAATATCGGAGGCGAAATAGGTGTAGAGGCCATTCTCGCGCTGGACAACGCGGTCCTTCTCGTCACCGAAAGTGGTCGACTTGAACCAGCGGGCACCGTTCTGCACATACAGGTGACCGTTCTTTTCCAGCAGGTCGACGCAACGGGCGACCAAGCCGGTGTCGAACAGCGCCTGCTCGGAGAACCAGACATCGAAATGGACACCGAACTCTTCCAGATCGTCGCGGCCATCCGCCAATTGCTCGGACAAGGCATGCTGATGCACATAGGTCCAGTCCGGGCCAAGCAATACCTTGGCATTGGCGATCAAGGCGTCGAGATGCAGGTCGCGCTGGCGCTTGGCTTCATCGTCGGCACGCTCGGCCTCAGGCAGGCCAGGCGTCCCGGCCAGCACGTCGGCGGCCGGACGAACGAATTTTTCGCCATGCGCCACCGTCATCTGCTTGGCCATGTCGCGTACATAGTCGCCCTGATAGGCATTGGGCAGGAAGGGCACATCGACGCCGTGCTGTTCGAGGTAGCGCAACCAGGTCGACAGACCGAGGATGTCCATCTGGCGACCGGCATCATTGACGTAATACTCGCGGGTCACGTCCCAGCCGGCGAAAGTCAGCAGACTGGACAGCGAAGCGCCGTAAGCAGCACCGCGACCATGTCCGACGTGCAGCGGGCCGGTCGGGTTGGCCGACACGAATTCGACTTGCACTTTCTGCCAGCCACCCTGGTTCGAGCGGCCAAAATTATCGCCTTCGGCCAGCACGGCCTTGACAACATCGGTCTTGAAGCCGGCATCGAGCGTGAAATTGATGAAGCCCGCCCCGGCCACTTCAGCCTTGGTCACCAGCCTGGAGGGAGGTAACTCAGCCAGCAGCTGATTGGCGATTTCGCGCGGGTTCTTCTTCAGCGCCTTGGCCAGTTGCATGGCCAGGTTGGTCGCGAAGTCGCCATGCGTCGGATCGCGCGGGCGCTCGAGGTGAATGGGGGTATCGGTTGCAGCAGGTGCAACGCTGGCCAGTGCCTGTTGCAACAGGGCGGTCAGCTGGGTTTTGACGTCTTGGGCCATTGATTTGCGGCAGAAAAATCCAAAACGGCGATTATACGCTGCCGACGCCCGGGGTCTGCTTCGTAATTGCCGACCAGGCCGCCAGTTTTTCAAGGTAGCTGCGTGCCGCATGGGCCGGGCTGGTGGATGGCAGTCGGAGCAGGCGCAATTCCTTGCCGTCCAGCCCAGGCAGCACATGACGGCGAAAACTGGCCTCGGCCGTAGCACCATTGAAATACACGCTTTCAATACCGGGATGGGCCGCAAAAAAAGCCGGAAAGTCATTGACGCAAACCGAGCCGCGAACAATATCGGAATCCAGACTACCGTAGCGCTCACAGGTGGCAATCACATCCCACAAGGCAATCCCGGCCGCTTGCAAGCTTTCCAGGCGCTGAGCATAAGGCAGCGAAGGCCCGGCACCGATCAAATCTCCGATGATCCGCCAGAAAGCATTACGTTCATTGGCGTAGTACTGTCCGGCACGCAACGAAGCCTCCCCCGGCATGCTGCCGAGAATGAGGATCCTGGCGCGAGCATCGACGACCGGTGAAAAGCCTTGAATCTGCGACATCGGTGACATGACGCGCAGTCAGCCCCCCATGACCCGGTTCTTGCCGGAGCGCTTGGCCAGATACATGGCCTGATCGGCTCGCCGGATGGCATCGGTACCGGTTTCATCAGGTGCCAGCTGAGCCACCCCGGCACTGAACGTGATCAGTATCTTTTCATTACCCGAAAGGTAGATCGCCTTGGTGAGCTCGCGCTGCAGACGGGTCATCGCCTCAATACCCTGCTCCAGGGTCGTATCCGGCATCAGGACGACGAATTCCTCGCCACCGTAGCGGGCCAGCGTATCACTCGGTCGCATGTTGCTCCGCGTAACGTCCGCCAGATGGATCAAGGCCCCATCGCCGGCATCGTGACCGAGCCGGTCATTGAGTTTCTTGAAATTATCGACGTCAAGCAAACTGATCGACAGGGGCAAATCCTTGCGCCGCATGCTGGAAACCTCGCGCGCCAGGGCCTCGTCCAGCCCCTTTCGGTTCAAGGCATCGGTCAGCGGGTCGTGGCGGGCCAGGGCACTGGCGTTATCCAGCTCCTGATGCAACTGCATCAGCTCCGATTCAGTAATCAACACCTTATCCTGCAGCGTTTTCAATTGCTCGCGGGATTGCGCGGTTTCTTCGGCCATCGCATGCGTCGCCCTGATCACATCATCAAGCAAGGGCCTCAAATCATCAACGCTAGAGACTCTCTCGATCTGGCGCGCACTTTCCTCGATACGCCCCTCGAACTCGCTGCTCGAACGGTTCATGGTCGCCAGTCGCTCGATGAACTCAGCCAGCATATGACGCATTTCAGCCTGCGCCTGGACAGAACGCGACTTGGCGCGCCCCTGTCTTTCCATCACGTCGCGCAAGCGGCGCTCCATCTCATCGAGATGACGCAGCGTCAACGGCGGGGCAACCGCCGCCAGAAGACCATCGATCTGCCCCTTGAACCAGCTGTCATCAACACTCAGCTCGCCGATATTCTCGATGATCATGTGCAAGAGCTTGAGCAGGGCCCCCTTGATCTCGACCTGCTCCTCGGCAGCAGCGCACATCTGGTAAGCCAGATTGGCCAGAAGCTCCTGAACGGAAGGTAGCTCGACCGTCGTCTGCTTGAGCATCAACAGCAATTCATTGGCCATTCCGGCCACCCGCGAATTATCGTCGCCCAGCGCAGGCAACACGCCCTCAACAAGACGGGCGAGCTTGCTGGCAAACTCGCCAGGCAACGACTCCACCGACGAGGAGGCTGGTTCGGCGGGTGGCGACACAACGCCAGCCTGGGCAAAAGTATTCAACGCATCGGTAACGCACTGCCAACTACGCCGACCAATCGCCGAGTCGAGCAAATCGAGCGATTGCTGCTGCCGCTTATTGCGCGGCGACAATTGAGTCGCCAAGTGGCGCAACGGCACTTCCGGAAAAGGAAGGATGTTCGGAATACCGGCGATTTCGTTGTAGCACGCCTGATAATTGGCAGGCGTCGGCTGCAAGTGACGAACAGCAAGGCGCTTTAGCGCTTCCCGCGCAATATCTGAGGGCTGTTTTGGGTCGTTCATGGACGCGATATTTGGCTTCGGGTGGCGAGACATGGCACCGGGACAGTCGGTTAGCAAGTTTATCCCATTGAAGCGCCCGACCTGCAAGATAGTTAGCCTCGACTTTGGCCACCGGCCTGCGCATTGCCAACACCCCCAAATCGCCGGGCCGCAACCCGCGTTGGCGTGTTAACATGCTCGTTTAGCTTTGCTGCCCGGCCCGGCCGGCGTTTACCGTCCAATGCGCATCCTTCGCCTGCTCAAGATCGCCTCTGTCGCCAGCCGTTTCGGCCTGGACGAGATGGTGCTCGAACACGAGCCAAGCGGCCGCCTGGTGCGCATCGCCAATGCCCTGCAATTCTGGCGCGACCTGTCCACGCCACGTGCCGTCCGCCTGCGCCTTGCCCTGGAGTCGCTGGGCCCGATTTTCGTCAAGTTCGGCCAGGTGCTGTCCACCCGGCGCGACCTGATGCCCCCCGACATTGCCGACGAGCTTGCCCGCTTGCAGGATCGCGTTCCACCTTTCGACTCGGCGCTCGCCCTGGCCGAAATCGAAAAGGCCTATGGCCGTCCGGCCAGCGAAGTTTTTGCCGAATTCGACGCGACGCCGATTGCCTCCGCCTCGATCGCCCAGGTCCATTTCGCCAAGTTGCGCGAAGAGGATGGCGGCCATGAAGTCGCCGTCAAGATCCTGCGCCCCAACATGCTGTCGGTCATCGAGCACGATCTGGCGCTGATGGACAACCTGGCCATGCTGCTTGAAAAGCTGTGGTCGGACGGCAAGCGCCTGAAGCCGCGCGAAGTGGTCGCTGAATTCGCCAAATATCTGCGCGATGAGCTCGATCTGATGCGCGAAGCCGCCAACGCCTCGCAACTGCGCCGCAACTTTACCGACTCGCAGTTGCTGATCGTACCCGAGGTGCATTGGGATTTCTGCACCTCGACGGTCATGGTCATGGAGCGCATGAAGGGCACGCCGATCTCGCAGATCGACAAGCTGCGCGCCGACGGCATCGACCTCTCCAAACTGTCGGCGGCCGGCGTCGAAATCTTCTTCACGCAGGTCTTCCGCGACGGCTTCTTCCACGCCGACATGCACCCGGGCAACATCTTCGTCGCCCCCGATGGCCGCTACATCGCGCTCGATTTCGGCATCGTTGGCACACTGACCGATTCGGACAAGAATTACCTCGCCCAGAACTTCCTCGCCTTCTTCCGCCGCGACTACAAGCGTGTCGCCGAAGCGCACATCGAATCCGGCTGGGCACCGAAAGACACCCGGGTCGATGAATTCGAAGCGGCCATCCGCGCCGTCTGCGAGCCGATTTTCGACCGTCCGCTGAAGGACATCTCCTTTGGCAAGATCCTGCTCCGACTGTTCCAGACCTCGCGCCGCTTCAACGTCGAGATCCAGCCGCAACTGGTCATGCTGCAAAAGACCCTGCTCAACATCGAGGGTCTCGGCCGCCAGCTCGACCCCGAGCTTGATCTCTGGAAAACCGCCAAGCCCTTCCTCGAGCGCTGGATGAGCGAGCAGATCGGCTGGCGCGGACTGATCAAGACCTTCAAGCAGGAAGCGCCCTATCTGGCGCGGACCATTCCACAACTACCGCGCCTCGTCCATCAGGCGCTGTCCAACCCGACCAAGGCCGACCTGCAACCTCAACTCGCCCAACTGATCGCCGCCCAGCATCAGCAGAATCGCTGGCTGGCTATTATCGCCCTGCTGCTCGCCCTGCTCGTCGGCGCGCTGTTCGCCTGACCCGATGGCCGTCGTCACCCTCGAAACCTTCACCGCTGAGCACGTCGCCGACTGGTTCGCCACCCGCGACATCAACAAGGCCAAGCCCTACGTTGATCTGGTCCGCGACCTTGAAATCAATGGCAGCCAGCTCAGCGCCGTCGTCCCCGGCTCGGCCAAGACGCCTTATACAGTTCAGGCCTACCTGAGTCAGGCCCAGAGCGGTGAGATGATGGTAGTCAGCCGCTGCACCTGCAATGTCGGCCGCCACTGCAAGCACGTCGCAGCCATGCTGCTCAAGGCCATCGAGGAGCGCAACCCGAAGGAACGCGTCAGCAACAGCGTCCTCTCCTGGGTTGAAGACCTGCGCCGCACCTCGATTGCCGTCGCCAAGAAAAAGGCCCGCCCGGCCAGTGCCCGGCAGCAGCTGTTCTACATCCTGAAATGGACGGCGGACAAGCGCCAGTTCGGCATTGAGATCCGTAAGGGCAAGTTTCCGGAAAGTGCCGAAGAATGGTGGAAGGTCGACCGCGCCCTGGTCACGCCGCCGCAGTTCGTCACCGAAGAAGATCTCGGCATCCTGCGCCTGATCTGGGCCGATCGCGGCCACGAGACAGGCCTGCGGGCTTTCGGCCTCGGACCGACACATGGCGCCGAAATCCTGCAGCGCATGGCGGCCAGCCACCGGCTTTATCCGGAAGACGATCTCGGCCTGCCGCTCAATGCCAGCGCTACCCGCCCGGCCAGCATCGGCTGGCAGGTCGATGGCATGGGCTTCCAGCGCCCCTACCTGAAGCCGGAACCTTCGGCCGAGATGATCATTGCCGTCGATCCGCCCTGGTACGTCGACCTGGCCGAAGGTGAAACCGGGCCGCTTGAAGTGACCGGCAACCCCGGCGTGGTCAATCGCCTGTTCTCGCTACCGCCGCTATCTTCCAAGGAAGCCGCGCTGGTCGCCGAGGCCTTGTCCGAACTCGCCCCCGATCTGCCGCTGCCCGGCGACGATGCCGGTGCCCGCCTGCGCTTGGTTGATGCACCGCTGCAACCGATCCTCCAGTTCGAAACGTTGCATACCCACGGCCATCGCGCCTGGCGCAACTATCCACAGAATTTCGGCGGCGACTCGTTCGATGTCGCCAAGGTCGTTTTCCGCTATGCCGACACCGATGTCCGGCCCGAGGAAAAAAGCGAATTCATCACCCTGCCCGAGGGCGAGACCATCCGCCTGAAACGTCGGCCGGAAGAGGAAGCCAAGGCGCTGCTGACACTGGAAGACTTTGGCCTGCAGAAGATCCCCAGCCACACGCTGCATACCTTCGGCAGCCCGCCGGAAGGCATCTATGGCCTGGCCGAAGAGTCGCTGTGGGTGCCCTTCATGCAGGATGCCCAGCGCCTTAAGGAAGCTGGCTGGCAGATCGAATTTCCCGAGGATTTCCGTCACCACGTCATCGAGGTTGATGGCTGGGAAGCCGAGTTGTTCGAGGCCGACAACGGCTGGTTCAACCTCGACATGGGCATCATCGTTGAAGGCGAGCGCCTGCCGCTGGCCCCGCTGCTCGCCAACCTGTTCCGCACCGACCCGCGCTGGCTGGAAGCGACCGAACTCGAGCGCGTTCCCGACACCGAAGGCATCGATCTCTACACGGCCCGCGGCAAGCGCCTGCGCGTGCCGGCCGGTCGTATCAAGCCGCTGGCCGCCACGCTGATCGACCTGTTCGATGGTTTCTCCGGTGGCAACGTGCTGCGCCTGTCGCGTTTCGACGCACCGCGTCTGGCCGAACTGTCCGACATCAGCCGCTGGCAGTTCCGCGGCCAGAGCGACATCATGGCCATGGCCGAACGGCTGCTCGATGCCCAGGGTATTGGCGATGTTGCACCCCCCGCCGGTTTCCGGCTTGATTTGCGCCCCTACCAGAAGGAAGGCCTGGCCTGGCTGCAATTCCTGCGTGAGCACGATCTGTCAGGCATCCTGGCTGACGACATGGGCCTCGGCAAGACCGCCCAGACGCTGGCCCACCTGTTGCTCGAAAAGGAAGCCGGCCGCCTGGAAAAACCAGCGCTGATCATCCTGCCGACTTCGCTGATCTTCAACTGGAAGAATGAAGCGGCGCGCTTCGCTCCCGATCTCAAGGTACTGTCGCTGCACGGCCCGGAACGCAAGACCCAATTCGGCGAAATCACCAAGCACGACGTCATCCTGACCACCTACCCGCTGCTCTGGCGCGATGCCGACGAGCTGATGCAGCACAGCTACCACCTGCTCATTCTCGACGAGGCGCAGACGGTCAAGAACGCCCAGAGTCAGAGCGCCGAGGCAGTGCGCAAGATCGACGCCCGCCATCGCTTGTGCCTGACCGGTACGCCGCTCGAAAACCACCTCGGCGAACTGTGGAGCCAGTTCGACTTCCTGCTCCCCGGCTTCCTCGGCACCAGCAAGCAGTTCAACCGCCACTGGCGGGCGCCAATCGAGAAACAGGGCGACATGGCTCGACGCAGCCTGCTCGCCCGGCGCATTCGCCCCTTTATCCTGCGCCGCAAGAAGGAAGATGTAGCGCAGGAACTGCCGCCGAAGACCATCATCATCCGCAGCGTCGAACTTGAAGGCTCCCAGCGCGACCTCTACGAAACGGTGCGCGCCGCGATGGACGCCAAGGTGCGCGATGAAATCGCCAGCAAGGGTTTCGCTCGTAGCCAGATCGTCATCCTCGATGCCCTGCTCAAGCTGCGCCAGGTCTGCTGTGACCCCCGCCTGGTCAAGGCCAGTTCCGCCCGCAAGGTGACGGAACGCGCCAAGCTCGACCTGCTGATGGCCATGCTGCCCGAACTGGTCGACGAAGGCCGCCGTGTCCTCGTCTTCTCGCAATTCACCAGCATGCTGTCATTGATCGAGCACGAACTGGACAAGGCCGGCATCACCTACGTCACGCTGACCGGCGACACGGTGGACCGCGAAGTGCCGATCCGCCGCTTCCAGGAGTGTGAAGTGCCGATCTTCCTGATCAGCCTGAAGGCCGGCGGCGTCGGCCTGAACCTGACTGCAGCCGATACCGTGATCCACTACGATCCGTGGTGGAACCCTGCGGTCGAAAACCAGGCCACCGACCGGGCCCACCGTCTCGGCCAGGACAAGCCGGTCTTCGTTTACAAGCTGATCGTCAGCGGCAGTATCGAGGAAAAGATTCTCGCCCTGCAGGAGCGGAAAGCCGAACTGGCCGCCGGGATTCTGTCCGAAGACCACCGCGTGGACGTCAAGTTCGGGACCGACGACCTGGCCGCACTATTCGAACCATTGCCCGAGTAAGTGCCGCTGGGGCGCGGCAATGCCTACAATAGCCTCAGCAGCGTTTTCTAATAGAGGATTTGCCATGCACCGCTTTGTCGCTCTGCTTTGCCTCGGACTCTTCATCGCGACCGCCCATGCCGAGGAATGGATGGTCAGGAAAAAGTTGGCGACAAACTTCGACGATGCCAAGGAAGCAGTGGTCATGGCCATCGAAAACCGGGGGCTGGTCATCAATTACACCTCGCATATCGCCGATATGCTGGCCCGGACCGGCGCTGACATTGGTGCCACTCGGCAGGTCTTTGAAAAGGCGGAAATCATCGAATTCTGCTCGGCCAAACTGTCGCGCAAGATGATGGAACTGGACCCGCACAACATCGTGCTCTGCCCTTTCGCCATCTCGATCTACACGCTGCCCGGTGAAAAAAATGCGACTTGGGTTGCCTATCGGCTACCCAAAGGCGAAGCGGCGAAGCTGGTCGAACCCTTGCTCAGGGAAATTAGCGCCGAAGCGGGGCAATGAGCCCTGTCTGAAACGGCAAGAACTCAGGCTGCAAACATTCGCGTCAGAGCCCGGCGGAAAAATCCAGCCACCGTAGCAAGGCTGCGTACAACAAATCTGGATTGACCGGCTTGCTGACAAAATCGTTCATGCCGGCAGCCATGCACCGTTCGCGATCTTCGGCAAAGGCGTTGGCCGTCATGGCGAGAATGGGCAGGTTCTTCCGGTTTTCAAGGAGCCGGATGCGCCGCGTCGCCTCCAACCCGTCCATACGCGGCATCTGCATGTCCATCAGGACCAGTGCGTAATTGGTTTGGCTGACCTTATCGAGCGCTTCACACCCATCTTCAGCCACATCGATAGCCAAACCGACCTCTTCGACCATCATCTGGGCAACCTCCCGATTGATCGGATCGTCCTCGACCAGAAGTACAAGACGGCCGGCATAACGCTGCCGCAACGCGGCCTCAACATCGCGGCTGGACCCTGTGACCAGCATCCCTTTATCAGACGCCTGAACTTGATGGCGCTTCAGGCGCGCCGTAATCCAGAAGAGACTGCCTTTACCCGGCGAACTTTCCGCGCCAGCAGCGCCCCCCATCAATATCGCCAAGTGACGGGTAATGGCCAGACCCAAGCCAGTCCCTCCGTACTTCCGGGTCGTCGACGAGTCGGCTTGTTCAAACGGAGTAAACAAACGTCCCAAGGCTTCCGGGGAAATACCGATGCCCGTATCTTCCACTTCGAGGCGGACGAGTATGCTTTCATCGTTCTCCTCGATCACCCTGCTGCGTAAAGTAATCGCCCCATGGTCGGTAAACTTGATCGCATTATTGGCGTAATTGATCAGCGCCTGGCGCAAGCGAGTGGCATCGCCCAGCACATTGAGCGGCCATCCCGCAGACTCGACGCGGACCGCCAGATTTTTCTCCTGAGCCCGTCCCCTGAGCATTTCCGCCACCTCTCCCAATAACTGGGGGAGCATCAGTGGCGCCTCCTCAAGCACCAGCTTGCCGGCTTCTATTTTGGAAAGATCCAGAATATCGTCGATGATTGACAGCAGATGCTTGCCGGAAGCTTCAATCCGCTCCAGAGGTTCGTTCAGTGCGGCATCCGTGAGCCCACGGCGCATCAGGTAAGTAGAACCGAGAATGGCGTTCATCGGCGTCCTGATCTCATGGCTCATATTTGCCAGGAATGCGCTTTTGGCCTTCGTTGCCTGCTCGGCCAGCTCTTTCGCCTCACGCAACTCCTGTTCGGCCCGTTTTCGTTCGCTGATATCACTGACGAATGTAATGTAACGAGCAGGCTCCTGAGCGGTTTCAGGCCGATAGTAAATATTGATACTGACTGGAACCATATGCCCGTCACGATGCCGGTGTTGCGCATCCAAGGACACCCGGCCGGCCTGCCTGATTTTTTCCGTCGCGGCGCCAAAGCCTTCAATCGTGAAATCGGGATGGATATCCGGCACGCTTAATCGCATCATTTCGTCGACGGAATAACCGAGCATTGCGGCAGCAACCCGATTCACATAGATAAAGTAGCCTTGGGTGTCCACCCAGTGAATACCGATGCCGACGCGGTCCATGGCAAATACGGTCTGTTCGAGTTGGACATTGGCCTGCGCCAAGGCATGCGTACGTTCCGCCACCAGCGCTTCCAGATGCTGCCGATGCCTGTCAAGCTCGGCTTCACTGGTCCGCAAGGCATCCTCGACCCCCCGCCGCTCGGTGATTTCCCGGGAGATACCGAGGATACCGATCAAATATCCCTCTTTATCGCGCATCGGCGTTTTGATCGTCTCAAACAGACCGCGATAACCACTATCACCGAAAGTCAGCCACTCCTCGTTGATCGTCGGCCCGCCGGCCTCTGCCGCGGCACGATCGTTCTCCCGGAAAAAATCGGCCAGCTCCTTGTCGATAAAATCATAGTCGGTTCGGCCGACAATGTCGTATTCGCTGGCATTAAAAAACCGTGAAAACATCGGGTTACAGGAGAGATATACCCCATTCAGATCCTTGACCCAGACCAGATCAGGAATCGCGTCATAGAGACTATCCAGAAAAGCGCGTTCGCGTTCGCTCTGGGCCAGGGCAACGGCCAACTCCGCACGCGCATCATCTCGGTCTGCAGCCAGAGCCCTGGTCAGACGCTCATTATTGCAACAGAGAATAATTGCCTTGGCCAAATTGGCCAGCACGGGCTGAAATATCTGGGTCAACGGCAGGCCGCCTGACGGCTCACCCGGCGCAAGCAGCAGGATAGTTCGCTGATCGTCGATGGGCAGGCGCAAGGCGTGCGTATAAACCTGATCCAGCGAAAACGGACGCAACATTATGGAATCAGCCAGAAGCTCAACCTCGCTGGCCAGCACGCCCTCCGAAAGATTGATGCCGGTACCGCAACGGTCAGCCAACATGTAATCACCAACGGCTTTTTCCAGTGTCGCAATAACGCCGAACTCGGAACGATGTGGGGCCGCCAGAACCACACCGGTCGGGAACGAGGTATGAAAAAGCAGTCGCTGCAGCGTCTTCTTGAGCAGACTGTCGAGATCGAGTTCTCCGCCAATCGTCAGCGACAGGTCATAGAGAATGCTGAGAATCTGCTCGCGGTTCATGCCAGCCTCCACGGCGAGCAGACCAGGGTGGCGTTGTGGAACATTGGATAGCCCCAACGGACCGTGCTGCCGATCTCACCCAGCGACAAAGCCCCTGCCATCTCGCCAACGCCAGTCGCCATGTGCAATTCAGCCAATTCCTTTTCGGCCCCCTGGCCAAGGTGCATACGCCGGCCGGCGCAATAGAAGGTCAGCAGTTGAGCGCCTGCCAGGTCACCATGAATACCGCGCAGATTATCGGCCAGATGCGCTATGCAACCATTAGCGCCGGCCTCCGGAGCCTGCAGCAGAACCAGCATCGAGTTTTCTGGAATTTCCCCGACGCAGAACAAGGAACCATCTTCAGCCAGCGCCACGGGGATACGCACCACAACGGCCCCATTGGCACGCAGGATGCCAACCGGAAAGTGCACGGCGTACTCATAGAAGTTTTCCCGCGTCAGGGCTATGCCGTATTGCGCCTTGATGATTTCCTGATAGACATCGAAAGCCGGCCGCCAATCGATCGTCGCAATCCGGTTGCCTTCAGTCGACGTTGCGCTCATGGCATGTTCAGGCTGCCGAAAACCGTGCTCCAGCACCGGCGCCATATTGCCAGGCAGCAACATGGCAAGCACGCCGTCGCCAACGACCTGCGACGTATCGAACAGACAAGGCATGGGCTGAAAGGTTTCGCTTCCGGCATTGACACCGGCGTATTCGACGCGATTCGACAGTTCCAGATAGAGTTCATCGAGAATACTGGCGATATTCGGCAACATGCCGTCGAAAATCATGAAAAGCGTCGGTTTCGGCGCATCGGCCGGATAGCTTTTCCACCCGCTGAGCGCCGCCGAAACCAGTCGATCAACGGCAGGCCTGCCTTCCACATTGATCGCCGGCAACAGAAAATGCGGCGGCATCTGGTCAAAATACAACAACCAGGCCCCTTTTTTGGAAAAACCCTGCCGCTCGATCAGCGCCGGAAAAATGCCGCCGACCAATGCAATCCCGCGTCGGCAACAGGCGCTCTGCAGCAGCGGTAGTTGCTCCTTTTCGGCTTCCGGCAGTAAGGCCAAAACACCAGCCCCGCTCGACGGAGGGGCCCAATCATTCAGGGCCTGCTCGATGGCTTCCGCCGTCAATTCAATGTAGCGCAACGATGACAACCCCCAAAGTTCAGGCGGGATTTTTTGCAATTTTGCCAATTACTCGCCGATTGTCCGCCAATAACCTGCCAAACTCAAGTCAGAACGGGAGAAGCTCCGATACGCGCCAGCAAGCTGGTCAACGCATATTTAACCGACTGTTCGCGAACAGCGGCCCGATCCCCGGCGAAATGACAGGTGCAGGCTTCACACCCGGCGTCGCGCCCAGCCCAGGCAAAACAGACCGTGCCAACAGGTTTTTCCACCGAACCTCCGGATGGCCCAGCAATGCCCGTGATCGCCACCGTCCAGTCCGCCCGGCTATGCACCAAAGCCCCTTGGGCCATGGCTCTCGCCGTGGCTTCCGAAACAGCACCATGGCGATCAAGCGTCGTCTCCGGTACACCAAGCATATCCACCTTGGCTGCATTGGAATAAGTCACGAACCCCCGATCAAACCAAGCTGAACTCCCGGCAATAGCCGTTACCGATTGAGCCAGCCATCCGCCAGTGCACGACTCGGCCGCAGCAAGCCACTCACCGCGCTCAAGAAGCACAGCACCGAGTTGTTCGGCAAGTTTTTCCAGTTCCGACATAATGCACGATCCTAGCACGTTACCCATCGCTGGATGCCTCTCGCCAAACCTGCTGTTTCCTGTCTGCCCAAGCCATCCATTACCGGTGTCATTCTTGCCGGCGGACTGGGCCGACGTATGGGTGGCGTCGACAAGGGCTTGCAGATGCTTGACGGCCGGCCGCTGATCCGACATGTCGCCGAAAGACTGGCCCCGCAGGTCGACCGCCTGCTGCTCAACGCCAACCGCAGCCATGAGCAGTACGCCACGCTGGGTTACCCGCTGATTAACGACGTAATCAGCGGATTTGCCGGCCCCCTGGCCGGTCTGCACGCCGCGCTGGCGGCGGCCGAGACAACGCTGGTGGCGACCGCCCCCTGTGACTCACCGTACTTGCCACTCGATCTGGTCGACGGCCTGCTCGCCGGTCTGCAAGCCAAGGGAGCAGATCTAGCCATCGCCTCGGCCGGTGGGCGCATCCACCCGGTATTCTGTTTGTGCCGGGCGACGCTGCGCGACGAACTGGAGCACTACCTGCAATCCGGGGGGCGTAAGGTGGCCATGTGGTGCGCCGAAATGGGGGCTGTTGAGGTCGAATTTTCCGACAAGCCGGAAGCCTTCAGCAATTTCAACACGCTGGCTGACCTGAAAAATAGCTAAGCCATCAGGCAGCAATTGGCACCTGTGGAAAACCGATATTGCACCGCAGCATTACTTGACTATACTTGGCATGCAGATATAACTATTACCCATAGAAGGGGAACAGCCATGAACGTCAAAATCCACTATCGCATCACCCAGGACCGCGCCGGCATCCCGCAAGACTACAACGGTGCCCGCCACTTCGTCGTTCGCGAAGGCGAGGCTGTCGAAGACACGGCACGAAGCCAGCTGGCCACCGATTATCAGGTGCCGCACAGCGCTGTTGAAATCTGCCGGATCGAAAGCTGATCGTTTGCCGACAGGCAAAAATCATCAAGGTTCGACAATAAAACCGGAGCGCTCCGGAACAAATTCACATGGAATTATTGCAACGCAACATAAAATCCCTCTAGCCACTGGCAACATTCTGTTACAGAAGGCTACGAAAGGACGACAGACGAGAGCGGCACGGATGCCTAAACTGCAACTGTGCATTGAACCCCTCCTCTCGAAATTCCCCCTTTCGAGAATTTTTCACCCCGCCGCTGGCGGGGTTTTTTTTGGCTGAGTTCCGACGGACCGTTATAATCGCTGTTTTATTATTCGCACTGGGGTCTTCGGCATGGCTGAACAAAACTCTTCCAAGAGCATCATGTGGAAAACGATCGGCGTGGCAGCAGTACTGATTGCCATCATCTATCCGCTCACCAACAGAACTTACCACTCGGCCGCCGATGCAGCCAAGGGCACCGACGAATCCGACGTCCGCATTCAACCGGTTGCCAAGTTCGAACTGGCCAAGGCCGCACCTGCAGCCAGCACCGGCCCCAAGGACGGCCCCACCATTTTCAACACGGTTTGTGGCGCTTGCCACAACACCGGCGCCGCTGGCGCCCCCAAGGTCGACGACAAGGCCGCCTGGGCACCGCGTGTAGCCACTGGCAAGGAAGCACTCTACAAGAGTGCCCTCGGCGGCAAGAACGCGATGCCGGCTCGGGGTGGCGCAGCCGACCTGTCTGATGCTGAAATCAAGGCAACCGTCGATTACATCCTGACCAAGGTCAAGTAAGACCTTCCGACCCGGATTCAAGGGAGGCTGCGGCCTCCCTTTTTCGTAGACGAAGAAAAGGCGCCTCGTGGGCGCCTTGGTCAGCGCGGCTTTTGGAGGGCCGCCACTGACTTCCTGCAGGGATCTGTTACTTCGTGGCCTGCTCGGCAGCCTTGGCGGCGTCCGGAGCAGCCTTCGCTTTGGCCGTCTTGGCGGTCTTCTTCGCTTTCTTCACCGGCTTGGCGGCAGGCTTGGCTTCTTCCTTCTTCACTTCCGGCGCAGCAACAGCCGGCTTGGCTTCCGGCGCCTTGACCGCTTCAGCGGCCTTCGGGGCTTCGGCCTTGACGGTAGCGGCAACCGGTGCAGCAGCCTTGGCTTCGGCGGCAGCCGGTTTGACGTCGGCGGCGTGAGCGATACCGAACGCAGCGGCAAGGGCGATGGCGATAAGTTGCTTGGTCATTTTTGAATCTCCTGATGTTGTTAATTCGGTGTTTGATCCGGCTTTGCATGAATGCGCTGCCTTATACCGAATAACGCAGGCGATGACAGCCCGGATGTCATAAGGAGAGTAACCCGCTGTAACGCGGTGTAACGAAGCGGTTAGCGCTTGTTTCCGGCCAGCATGGCCTTCATGGCATCAAGACGGGCGTTGCCGGTTTCCTTGTCGGGCGGCGCAGCATCCTTGCCGCCGGAGAAGCGGACGTCCTCCTTGCCCATTTCATCGATGAACCGTGACGGTTCGCAGGGGATGAACTCCCGCATCTGCTTGCGTCTTTCGCAGTAGGAAATATTCAAGGTGTGCTGGGCACGAGTGATGCCGACGTACATCAGGCGGCGCTCTTCCTCGATCTTGGCCGGATCGACGGATTCCCGATGCGGCAGGATGCCCTCTTCAATCCCGACCAGGAAGACGTGCTTGTACTCCAGGCCCTTGGCCGCGTGCAAGGTCGACAGCTGAACTGCGTCGTAGTCTTCGTCCTTCTGCTTGTCCAGCATGTTGATCAGGGCGATGCTCTGGGTCAGGTCGATCAGCGTCTTGCCTTGCTCCTCGCCCTTTTTGTTCAGCCAGTTGGCAAACTCGCAAACATTGCCCCAACGCGTCTGGGCCGTCCGCTCCTCTTCGTGATCGTAGAGGAAGGTTTCGTAATCGATCGCCTTGAGCAGATCGGGCAGCACCTGCTGTGCCGGTTCGGTTCCAGCCCGGTGCTGCAGGCGGTTGATGAAGTTGCAGAATTCGAGCAATGGCTCCAGTTGGCGCGCCTGGACGCGCTGCGCGAAGCCTTCTTCAAACGCCGCCTGAAACAGCGAAATATGGCGCTCGCCGGCATAGGTGCCAAGCACTTGCAGCGTCGCCGCACCGATACCGCGTTTGGGGGTCGTCGCCGCCCGGATAAAGGCCGGATCATCATCCTCGTTGGTCAGCAGGCGTAGATAGGCGGTGATGTCCTTGATTTCCGGCTTGTCGAAAAACGATTTGCCACCGGAGAGCAGGTAGGGAATGCGGTGATCCCGCAGATACTCCTCGAAACCTCGGGCCTGGTGATTCGAGCGGTAAAGAATCGCATAGTCCTTGAACTTGCCACGATGCTGGAAGCGATGCGCCTGCAGCTTCATGACCACACCTTCTGCTTCGGCATCGTTGTCGCGACAGGCAGTCACGACAATCTGCTCACCGTGGCCAAGATCCGACCACAGCTTCTTGTCGAACAGCTTTTCGTTATTGGCAATGACGTTGTTGGCTGCCTTCAGGATACGCACCGTCGAACGGTAGTTCTGCTCCAGCTTGATGACTTTCAAGGCAGGGAATTCAGCCGGCAGCTTTTTCAGGTTATCGATGTCAGCGCCCCGCCACCCGTAGATCGCCTGATCATCGTCACCCACCGCCGTAAACTGGGCGCGGACGCCGGTCAGCAGCTTGAGCAGTTGGTACTGGCAGGCGTTGGTGTCCTGGTATTCATCGACCAGCAGGTAGCGCAGGCGGTTCTGCCATTTTTCGGCAATGTCCGGGTGCTGCTGGAAGAGGACGACCGGCAAGCCGATCAGGTCGTCGAAATCGACTGCCTGATAAGCCTTCAGGGTGGCTTCATAGCTCAGGTAGGCGTGGGCGGCCAGCGTCTCATGATCATCCTTGGCTAGCTTTAGAGCAGCCTCGGGCGTGATCAGACCATTCTTCCAGTTAGAAATAATCGACTGCAGGTGGCGCAGCGTTCCCTTGTCGACGGTCTTTGCCGCTTCGCTGATGATGCCAGCACAATCGGCTGAATCGAAGATCGAGAAACGTGGCTTGTAACCGAGTGCCTTGGCTTCTTCACGCAGGATGCGCACGCCCAGCGAGTGGAAAGTTGAAATCTGCAGATCGTCGGCTTGCGGCTTCGACAGAATCTTGCCGATCCGCTCCTGCATTTCCTTGGCCGCCTTGTTGGTGAAAGTGATGGCGGCGATGTTGCGTGGCTGAAAGCCGCAATCCTGGACCAGATAGGCAATTTTCTGCGTGATTACCCGTGTCTTGCCCGAACCAGCCCCCGCCAGCACCAGCAGGGGGCCGTCAAGATAGTGGATCGCTTCGCGTTGCTGGGGATTGAGACCGGACATGGACCTGGGGAAAAGCAGCGCCCCGACAAGGCGGGGCGCATTGATTCGGACAGAGATTCTACCGCAGTGCCAGGGGTGTGGAAATTTGTCCCAGGAAAGACCGAACGCCGAAGGAACTCAGACCTTGTCATCAACGATATGAATCGCTGTCGCCACGGGCACCGGCCTGATCAGCGCATCGACGGCCGAACCAAGCACCGCCAGTTGCGCTGCAACATCGCGGGCGCCCTGCAAGACCTGCTCACCACCGTTGAATGGGCCAATCGCCCCCGGGTCGATTTCGGCAATCTCCTGCTGCAGGCTGCGCTGGCGGTCGCCTTCCACACCTTCAAGTGCCTCGACGCGGCGAACCTGCTCATCCGGTCGATGACGCGCCCGCTCGATGGCATCCTGCGTGGGGCGCTGCGTAGTCGAGGCAAGGCGGTTCAGTTTCATTTGACGGGCTCCTGAACCCGTCTACGACATCCGAGCCGCCCAGCTTTAGGTCAGAGCGCGCCGAATACCTTCTTCAGCAGGTCGCTGCCGGCCCCAACCGGGTTGGCACGCAGTTTCTTTTCCTCTTCGGCGATCATCAGGAACAGGCCATCCATGGCCTTTTGCGTCACATAGCTGTCGATGTCGGCATCCTTCTTATCGACCAGTCCGGCACTGGCCGCCTTGCCGGCAAATTTGTTGTATTGCTCGGCCAACTGCAGCTTGTTGGTTTCCGTCTTGACGATGGGCATGAACTTGGCCGTCAGCTGATCGGTGGAGGTGCGCTTGAAATACTGCGTCACGCTGTCATCTCCGCCGGTCAGGATTCCCTTGGCGTCCTGCACGCTCATTTTCTTGATCGAGTCGACCAGAATGGGCTTGGCCTCGGCCACCGCATTTTCGGCGGCGTGATTCATCGTTTCGACCAGTTGATCGGCCTGCTTGCCCATGCCGAACATGCGAAGGGCCGAATCGGCCTTTTGCAGATATCCAGGCAACGGAATCTTTACCTTGTCGTTGCCCAGAAAACCGCCATTCTTGCCGAGTGACGAAACCGCGTAATCAGCCCCCTTGGCCAGCGCTTCCTTGACGCCGGCACTGGCATCCCCTGAAGAAATGGCGTCGAGCGCCCCGGCCTGGGCCAGTGCGGCGCTGAGCGAGAAGATCAGGGCAAAAACGGGTTTGAGCAAACGACGCATGGCGCTCTCCTAAACGGGTTCAGACAATATCCAGATGGCCGATACCGGTCGTCAGGTCGCGATCCTTGGATTCCTTGCCGTGCAACTTGATTTGCAGGCGCAGGTCATTGAGCGAATCGGCATTGCGCAACGCATCTTCGTAGGTGATCTTGCCGGCCTCGTAGAGGTCGAACAAGGCCTGGTCGAAAGTCTGCATGCCGAGTTCGCGGGACTTCTTCATGACCTCCTTGATCTCATGGACCTCGCCCTTGAAGATCAGGTCGGAAATCAGCGGCGAGTTGAGCAGCACTTCGATCGCCGCCATCCGACCCTTGCCGTCCTTTTTCGGGATCAGGCGCTGCGAGACCATGGCGCGCAGGTTCAGCGAGAGGTCCATCAACAGTTGCTGACGTCGCTCTTCCGGGAAGAAGTTGATGATGCGGTCAATCGCCTGGTTGGCACTATTGGCGTGTAGCGTAGCGAGTGCCAGGTGGCCGGTTTCGGCGAAGGCGATGGCGTAGTCCATGGTGTTGCGGTCGCGGATTTCGCCCATCAGGATGACGTCCGGTGCCTGACGCAGCGTGTTCTTCAGCGCCGGCCCCCAGTCGTCGGTATCGACCCCGACTTCGCGCTGGGTGACGATGCAGTTCTTGTGGTCATGGACGTACTCAATCGGGTCCTCGATCGTGATGATGTGACCGTAGGAATTCTCGTTGCGGTAATCGACCAGCGCCGCCAGTGAGGTCGTCTTGCCGGTACCGGTGCCGCCGACAAAGATGATCAGGCCGCGCTTGGTCATCGCCAGATCCTTCAAAACCGGCGGCAACTGCAGTTCGTCGAGCGTCGGGATGCTCATGTTGATCGTCCGGCAAACGACGCCAACCCGCCCCTGCTGGACCAATGCATTGACCCGGAAACGACCTATGCCAGCCGGCGAAATGGCAAAGTTGCATTCCTTGGTCGCTTCGAACTCGGAGGCCTGGCGGTCGTTCATGATCGAGCGTGCCAGTTCGGCGGTATGCTGCGGCGTCAGAATCTGGTTCGAGACAGGCGTGATCTTGCCATCGATCTTGATGGCCGGCGGAAATCCAGCCGTGATAAAAAGGTCAGAGCCTTTCTTTTGCGACATCAGGCGCAAAAGATCGTGCATGAATTTCATTGCCTGATCGCGTTCCATATTTTCCCCTCTATTGTTCTATTCCCGGCCTGATCAGGCCGGGAATGCATCCTTGTTGGCTGCCTTGTAGCGTGCCTCGTTGCTCGACACCACATTGCGTCGCACCATGTCGATCAGATTCTGATCCAATGTCTGCATGCCGAAATTCTGGCCAGTCTGAATGGCTGAATACATCTGGGCAATCTTGTTCTCACGAATCAGATTGCGGATAGCCGGCGTACCAATCATGATTTCGTGCGCCGCAACCCGGCCGCCCCCATCCTTGGTCTTGAGCAGCGTCTGCGAAATGACGGCGCGTAACGATTCGGACAGCATCGAACGAACCATTTCCTTTTCTGCCGCGGGGAAGACGTCCACCACGCGGTCGACTGTTTTGGCAGCTGACGAGGTGTGCAAGGTACCAAACACTAGGTGACCGGTTTCGGCTGCGGTCAGGGCCAGGCGGATGGTTTCCAAGTCACGCATTTCACCGACCAGAATGACGTCCGGATCCTCGCGCAGCGCCGAACGCAGGGCATTGGAGAACGACAGGGTATGCGGCCCGACTTCGCGCTGGTTGATCAGGCACTTCTTCGATTCATGCACGAATTCGATTGGATCCTCGACCGTCAGGATGTGGCCGTATTCGTTTTCGTTGATGTGATTGACCATCGCCGCCAGTGTCGTCGATTTGCCGGAACCGGTCGGCCCGGTGACCAGCACGATACCGCGCGGATACTCCGAAATTTCCTTGAAAATTTTCGGGCAATTCAGCTCTTCAAGGGTCAGCACCTTGGACGGAATGGTCCGGAATACCGCCGCTGCACCACGCTGCTGGTTGAAGGCATTGACCCGGAAACGCGCTAGATTGGGAATTTCGAATGAGAAGTCACACTCCAGCGTTTCTTCATAAATCTTGCGCTGGCCATCGTTCATGATGTCGTACACCATGCCGTGCACATCCTTGTGTTCCATGGCTGGCAGGTTGATGCGCCGGACGTCGCCGTGCACGCGAATCATGGGCGGCAACCCGGACGACAAATGAAGGTCTGAAGCCTTGTTCTTGACACTGAAGGCCAACAGTTCGGTGATGTCCATGCGGATCGTCCTCGGAGCGCGTGTATACTTGGTTTGTGGTTAATTCCAAAAGGATTATGAGCGCAATCGCCGACAACCTGCAAGCCGTCCACAGTCGTATCGCCCTTGCCGCAGCTGCGGCCGGACGTTCGTCGGACACCGTTCGCCTGCTTGCCGTCAGCAAGACGTGGCCTTTGTCGTGCGTTCTCGATGCGGCCGACGCCGGTCAGCGCGCCTTTGGCGAGAACTACGTGCAGGAAGGCATCGACAAGATCGCGGCCATCAGCGGCCGCAATCTGGAGTGGCACTTTATCGGACCGCTGCAGAGCAACAAGTCGCGCCCTGTCGCCGAGCGCTTTGACTGGGTCCATTCCATCGAGCGCCTGAAAATCGCCGAACGTCTGTCTGCCCAGCGCCCCGCCTACCTGCCACCGTTGCAGGTCTGCATCCAGGTCAATGTTTCCGGCGAGGCCAGCAAGAGCGGCTGTGCCCCGGATGAGGCGCCTGCCCTGTGCAAGTCGATCGCTGCACTTCCCGGCCTCCGCCTGCGTGGCCTGATGGCCATTCCCGAGCCGACGGACGACCTTGACGCCCAGCGCCTACCGTTTCGCCAGCTCCGGGAAATTTACGAACATATCCGGGCCTCCGGCCTGCCACTCGACACACTCTCCATGGGCATGTCCCACGATCTTGAAGCAGCCATCGCCGAAGGTGCGACCATCGTCCGCATCGGCACGGCCATTTTTGGTGAAAGAAACTACGCATGAAAATTGTTTTCCTTGGCGGCGGCAACATGGCCAACGCGCTGATCGGCGGTATGGTGAAGCAAGGCTTTTCTGCAGCGGATATCCACGTGATCGACCCGGGGGCAGAGGCGCTGGCCAAACTGGCCAGCGCTTATGGCGTCAACTGCCACGCCAGCGCCGATGCAGCACCAGCTTCACCCGATGTGCTTATTCTGGCGGTCAAGCCGCAGCAGATGAAGGACGCTGTCGCACCGCTCGTCGGCAAGCTGGGCAAGGCGCTGATCATCAGCATCGCCGCCGGCCTCGACATGACGGCACTATCACGCTGGCTGGGCGGCCATCGCCAGATTGTTCGCTGCATGCCCAACACGCCAGCCCTGATCGGCGCTGGTATAACCGGGCTGTGCGCCCTGCCGGAAGTAAGCACTGACCAACGCGCTGTAGCCGACCGCGTGCTGCGTGCCGTCGGCACCACCGTCTGGATAGACGACGAAGCAAAGATTGATGGTGTGACCGCCATCTCCGGCAGTGGCCCGGCCTACGTTTTTCTGTTCATCGAAGCGCTGCAACAGGCTGCTGCCGATCTCGGTTTCACGCCGGAGCAGGGCCGCCAGCTGGCCATCGAAACTGTCCAGGGGGCAGCCGCGCTGGCTGCGCAATCGACCGAGCCGGCTTCCATCCTGCGTGAACGGGTGACCTCCAAAGGAGGCACGACCGCTGCAGCCCTGAACGTCATGGCCGAACGCGGCGTAAAAGAAGGCATTGTTGCCGGCTGCATGGCGGCCGCCGCGCGTGGCCAGGAACTCGGCAAGATCCTTGGGGCTGACTGATGCAGGCCATCGCCTTTTTGCTCGACGCTGTCGTCAGCTTCTTCTGCACCCTGTTTTTGCTGCGCTTCATGATGCAGGCGATGCGGGTTTCTTTCGCCGGCCAGATCGGCGATTTCGTCGTCAAGCTGACCAACTGGGCGGTCAAGCCGCTGCGTCGCATCATTCCCGGGGCCGGCGGTTTCGACTGGGCCAGCCTGATTGCCGCACTCGGCGCTCAACTCCTGCTATCAGTCCTGCTTATTGGCCTGGCCGGTCCAGCAATGAACGCCGATCCAGGCAGTATCGCGCTGATGGTGCTGTGGTTCGCCATGCGCGCGCTGCTTCGCCTGACGGTCTATATCCTGATCGGAGCGCTGATCCTGCAGGCCGTGCTGTCGTGGATCAACCCCTACTCGCCACTGGCGGCGCCGGCCTACCAATTAACCCGGCCAATTCTCGATCCGATCCGCCGCATTATCCCAAGCATTTCCGGCATCGATCTGTCGCCGCTGGTCGCCATCCTGCTCCTGCAGGCCTTGCTGATGTTCCTGTGAGTGACTGGTTCCGTCAGGCAGCCAATGGCTGCATCACACTGACCCTGCACATCCAGCCCGGCGCGAAGAAATCGGAATTCGCCGGGCTGCATGGCGATGCCCTGAAAATCCGCCTCGCCGCACCGCCCGTCGATGGCAAGGCCAACGAGGCGCTGATCAGATTCATCGCCGACGCGCTGGGACTAGCCAAATCGGCGGTCCATCTGAAGAGTGGCCATACCTCGCGACGCAAGGTGCTGGAAATCCTTGGTACCAGCACCACGACTATCGCAGGATTGGCTGATCGATAAGACAAACGGCCACCGACGCAGCCGCCTGTCCTGCAACCATACCCGCAATTTATTTTTTCACCGCAGCCTTGGCAGTACCATCACCCACCGTCAACTCACTGCGCAATTTGGCGATGCTTTTCTCGCCAAAACCCTTGACGCCTTTCAAGTCGTCCACCGATTTGAAGGAACCATTCTTGGTCCGGTAATCGACAATGGCCTTGGCTTTGCTGGGGCCGATTCCCTTGACACCGTCGAGCTCGTCGACCGTGGCGGTGTTTAGATTCACCGCCGCAAAAGCCAGGCTGATGCTGGAAAAAAGGACAAGAATCAGGGTCAGTACACGTTTCATCGGTTGCTCCTTCGGATTGAAAATATCGCGCTGCACAAGACAACGGCCTCACCGGAATGCCCGGTGAGGCCGTTTAATTTTAATGCTAACGGAATTTTCTATGCCGAATAAATTCGCCTCACGCTTGATAGACCGGGCGGCCACCAACCAGCGTCGCCTTGACCTTCCCTGTCATCACGTAGCCCAGCCAAGGCGAATTTTTACCGCGGCTCTTCAGGGCGTCCGGTGTCAGCTGCCAGTTCGCTTCCGGGTCGAAAATACAGATGTCCGCCGTTGTACCGATCGCCAGTTGACCGCTGGCCAGACCGAGCACTGCTGCCGGCGCAGACGTAATACGGGCCAGAGCCGTCGGCAGATCGACCTTGGCGGCGTCGGCCCACTTCAGGGTCAGCGGGAGCAGCACTTCAAGGCCGGTGGCGCCTGGCTTGGCTTCGCCGAAGGGCAGCAGCTTGTCGTCGGCGCCAACCGGGGTATGGTCGGAACAGATGGCCGCCCAGCCGGCAACGACGGCGTCGGACAGGGCCTGGCGGTCGGTCTGGGCCCGCAATGGTGGGCAGAAACGGGCATGCGGATTGAAGAAGCCGATGTCGTTCTCGGTGAGCAATAAATGATGCACGCCGACATCGCAGGAAATTGGCAGGCCATCGTGCTGGGCACGGTGCACCAGGGCCATGCCGGCCGCGGACGAGATGCGGGTCAGATGGATGCGGCAACCGGTGTCGCGCACCAACTGGATGATGGTACCGATGGCGATGGTTTCGGCCGCGACGGGAATACCAGCCAGACCGAGGCGACTGGCCACTTCCCCTTCGTGCGCAATGCCATTGCGTGACAGCCAGTAGTCCTGCGGCTGCAACCAGACGGCGAAATCGAAGGTCGCCGCGTATTCCAAGGCACGCAGCAGCGCCTCGGTATCGACCACCGTCTTGTTAGCCTGCGAGAAGGCAACGCAGCCGGCTTTCTTCAAGCCGGCCAGTTCGGCCAGGCGCTCGCCCTTGAGGCCGAGGGTCAGCGCACCGAGCGGCAGGACGCGGGCCTTGCCGATTTCCTCACCGCGATGAACCAGGCGATCGGCCAGTTCCGGCTCGTCGAGCGGGGGGTCGGCATCCGGCGGCACGACGACGGTGGTCACACCACCAGCAACTGCAGCGGCTAGTTCCGCTTCGATTGAGTTCAGGCGGGCGCCAAGGTCGATAAAGCCGGGGCAGACGACACAGCCGGCGGCATCGATGCTCCGGTCGGCGACAAACCCGGCAGGTACCTGACCGATGCCGGCTACCTTACCATCGGCGACATAGAGCGAGGCTCTGCGGTCGACACCGTTTTTCGGATCGATGACACGGCCATTTTCAATAACGATGTTCATGTTCAGTTCCCTGCAACGATGCTCATGACGGCCATGCGAACCGCGATGCCGAAGGTGACCTGGGGCAGGATCACAGCCTGCGAGCCGTCGGCCACTGCCGAGTGAATTTCGACACCCCGGTTCATTGGCCCCGGGTGCATGACGATGGCGTCCGGCTTGGCCAGCGCCAGCTTTTGCGGGGTCAGACCGTAGTGACGGAAGTACTCGCCGGCTGATGGCAACAAGGCACCGGTCATCCGCTCGTTCTGCAAACGCAGCATGATGACCACGTCGCAATCCTTGAGTCCTTCGTTCATGTCGTGGAAGACATGCACACCGAGCTTGTCGAGATGCTTGGGCAGCAGCGTCTCCGGGCCGATGGCGCGGACCTCCGGCACGCCCAGCGTGGTCAGGGCGTGAATGTCGGAGCGGGCGACGCGTGAATGCAGAATGTCGCCGACAATCGCCACGCGCAGTTGCGTGAAGTCCTTCTTGTAGTGGCGAATGGTGTACATGTCGAGCAGCCCTTGGGTCGGATGGGCGTGCCGTCCGTCACCGGCATTGACGACGTGGATGTCATCCCGGCCAACCCGCTGCAGATGCTCGGCAATCAGATAGGGCGCACCACTGGAGGCATGGCGCACCACGAACAGATTGGCGTGCATGGCGCACAGGTTGTCGATGGTGTCGAGCAGGGTCTCCCCCTTGCTGGCCGACGACTTGTTGATATCGAGGTTGATCACGTCAGCCGACAGGCGCTTGGCGGCGATCTCGAAGGTAGTGCGGGTCCGTGTCGAGTTTTCGAAGAACAGGTTAAAAACGCTCTTGCCGCGCAGCAAGGGGACTTTCTTGACTTCACGGGCCGAGACTTCCATGAAGGAGGCAGCGGTGTCGAGAATCTGGTTCAGGATGGCCTTGGGCAGGCCCTCGACGGACAACAGATGACTAAGTTCGCCGTTCTTGTTCAACTGCGGGTTATACATTTTCCAGCCTCCAGGCGAGTTGACCGGCATCGTTGCGGGCGAGGACCAGATTCTGCCCATCGCTCAGGTCCACGCTCCAGACACAGTAAGTGGCGCCAATCGGCAATTCGCGCCCACCGCGGTCAGCGAGCAGGGCCAGTTCAACAGCAGCCGGGCGACCGTAATCAAACAATTCGTTGATGGCAGCACGCGTCGTACGACCGGTATAAAGCACGTCATCAACCAGAATGATGTGGCGGCCTTCGACATCGAAGGGAATGACCGTCGGCCGGCACTGCGGATGCAGTCCCTTTTCGGCAAAGTCGTCACGGTAGAACGAAACGTCGATCATCCCGATGTCTTCCGACAGCGCGAGCAGTTCCTTCAGTCGCTCGGCGACCCAGGCGCCGCCGCTGAAAATTCCGACCAGCGCGGGGTTCTTGTGCAAATGAGGACGAATCAGGTCAGCCAATTGGCGACACTGGGCCTCGGCATCAGGCAGAGGGTTGGGCAGGGATGACATGGTGCGGGCTTTCGAACCAGGTTTGAAGGATAAGTTGAGCCGCTACTGCATCAAGCAGCGGCTTGGCTGATTTACTATTACGGCCGGTTTCACGCAGGCGTGCTTCGGCATCCAGCGAAGTCAGGCGCTCATCGGCAAAGGAAACCGGCAAATTGAAGCGTCTGGCCAGTCGTTCGGCGAATTTTGTCGCCAAGCGGGTCATTTCATGCGGCGTTCCATCGGCATGGGTCGGCAGGCCGACCACCAGTTGTTCCGGTTGCCACTCGGCGACCAGCTTGCCGATCGCGGCAAATCGGTCTTCGTTCGATTCAGCATGGATGGTGGTCAGCGGGTGGGCGGAACAGAGCATGGTTTCACCGGTGGCGACACCGATACGCTTTTCGCCGAAATCGAAGGCGAGCACTGTCCCCACGTCAGGCGTGTCCAGCCACGTCGGAAAGCTGGGTAAAACTGATACCGAGTTTCTGCATGGCGGCAGGCAGACGCTCCTCCGGAGGCAGATCGAACAGGATGCTGGCCTTGGCTGGCACCGTCAGCCAGGAGTTCTGGGCCAGCTCCTCTTCCAGCTGTCCGGCATCCCAGCCGGCATAGCCAAGGGTAACGAGGATTTCCGCCGGCAAGCCGGCACTCCCGACTGAACTCAGCACATCACGAGAACTGGTCAGGCCGACATCGCTGTTGATGGCCAGCGTGGACTGCCATTGGCCGATTGGACGATGAAGCACAAAGCCGCGATCCAGCTGAACCGGCCCACCAAAATAGACGGGCATATCGGCGAGATTCTCGGCCTCCAGCTTGATGTCGATTTTTTCAAGCAAACTGGCCAGATTCATGTCGATCGGGCGATTGACGATAATCCCCAAGGCACCGTTCTCATTGTGTTCGCAGATATAGACCAGCGCGTTGGAAAAGTACGGATCTTCCAGCGTCGGCATGGCGATGAGAAAGTTGTCGGTCAGATTGACGTTGTCCATGACTGGAATTTTAATCGCCGGGGAGGTACAAACCAACCATGAAAAAAGAAAAAGCCTTGGTCTGGTTCCGCCGCGACTTGCGCGACCATGACCACGCCGCCCTGAGCGCGGCCCTCGCCGAGGCGCAGCAGGTGTATTGCGCCTTTGTCTTCGATAGCGAAATTCTCGATCCGCTGCCAACACGCCATGATCGCCGGGTGCACTTCATCCGCGAATCGCTGGTCGAACTGGATGCCGCCTTGCGAGCCAGGGGCGGCGGGCTGATCATTCGGCACGGCCAGGCCGTCGACGAGATTCCTGCTCTCGCCAGGCAGCTTGGCGTATCGGCCGTCTTCACCAACCGGGATTACGAACCCTCGGCGAAACGCCGGGATGCCCAGGTTGCCCGGCAACTCCGGGACGACGACATTGCCTTTCACGGTGTCAAGGATCAGGCCATTTTCGATGGCGACGAAGTATTAACCCAGGCGGGAAAAGCCTTTTCTGTTTTCACCCCCTACAAGAACGCCTGGCTAAAACGCCTGACCACCGCGGATTACGCTGTCTGGCCCTGCGATGGGCGATTGGCCGGCCAAGAACTGGCAGGCATTCCAACGCTGGAAGAGATTGGTTTTACCCCGACCGACCTGGCCCAACTCGGCATCCAGCCAGGCATGTCAGGCGCCAAAGGGCTGTGGGACGATTTCTCCCGGGACCGCATCGAGCGCTACGGCAGCCTGCGCGACTTTCCAGCCGTCAAGGGCGTCTCCTACCTGTCCGTCCATCTGCGCTTCGGGACCATCTCGATCCGCCAACTGGTCAGGCAGGCATTGGCACATCAGGCTGACACCTGGCTCAGCGAGTTGATCTGGCGCGACTTCTATTTCATGATCCTCGACCATTTTCCCCACGTCGCCGGACACGCCTTCAAGCCGGAATACGATGCAATTCAATGGGCAAGCCGTCCTGAAACCTTTGCAGCCTGGCGCGAAGGTCGCACCGGCTACCCGCTGGTCGATGCGGCCATGCGCCAACTCAATTTCAGCGGCTGGATGCACAATCGGCTCCGCATGGTCGTCGCCTCCTTCCTGACCAAGGATCTCGGCATCGACTGGCGGCTCGGCGAAAAATACTTTGCCGAGCAACTCAACGACTTCGATCTGTCTGCCAACAACGGCGGCTGGCAGTGGGCCTCATCGAGCGGCTGCGATGCCCAGCCCTATTTCCGAATTTTCAACCCAGTCACGCAGTCGGAAAAGTTCGATGCGGAGGGCAAATTCATCCGCCGTTATCTGCCGGAACTGGCCAAGGTACCCGATAAATACATCCATGCCCCGTGGAAAATGGGGCGCATCGAACAGGAAGCACTCGGGGTGGTGATCGGACGCGACTACCCGTCGCCGATCGTCGATCACGCAACGGCCAGGGATGAAACCCTGGCCCGTTACGCAGTCGTCAAGAAGCAGGCTTAATGGACTCTTCGCGCCTTGGTATAGCCTTCGACCAGACTGAGCAATTCAACTTCGTCGTACGGCTTGCCAAGATAGTGGTTGGCGCCAATTTCCAGCGCGTAGTTACGGTGTTTGTCGGCTGTCCGTGAGGTGATCATGATGATCGGCACCGAGCGCAGACGCTCCTCGGCGCGAATATTGCGCACCAGATCGAAGCCATCCATACGCGGCATTTCGATATCGGACAGGATCACATCGGGCATCACGTCAATCAGTTGCTCAAGGGCATCGACACCGTCCTTGGCCAGGATGACCTGATAGCCTTCGCGCATCAGCAGGCGGCTCGTGATCTTGCGCACCGTCAACGAATCGTCGACGACCATCACGGTCGGCTGGGTTTCCATCGCCGTTGCGGCCGGCTCTGGCGCTGCCGGCACGGCAGCCACTGCGGCTGGGGCACCAAGCACCGGAACTCGGCTGGCCAAGGCCACCGGGTTCAGGATCAACACCACTCTACCGTCGCCAAGCACCGTGGCCCCGGCAATACCGACCACCCGCGCCAACTGCACGCCGATATTCTTGACGACAACTTCCTGGTTGCCCTTGAGTTCATCGACCAGAATCGCAACCCGTTGCGAACCGGAGCGCAGCAGCAGCACCCAGTATTGGCGGTGCAATTCCGGCACGGCCTCGGTATCACCGAGCAGATGTGGCAGATATTGGAAGGGATAACGATTGCCTTGCCACGTTACTTCACCTTGCTCGCGGTAACCCGCCAGCGCCTTTTCCTTCATTTCCATGACCTGCTCGATCATCGTTGAAGGCACAGCGTAGAGATGGCTGCCGGCCCGGATCAACAAGGTCTGCGTCACGGCCAGGGTCAATGGCAGGTAGAGGCGGAAGGTCGTGCCGTGGCCGGGCTGCGACAAAATTTCGATGCGCCCGCCGAGTTCGGCCACTTCCGTCTTCACAACGTCCATGCCGACACCGCGACCAGCCAACTGGGTCAGTTCGGTCGCCGTCGAAAAGCCCGGCTGGAAGATGAAGTCATACAGCGTTGCTTCGTCGGCTTCCTGCCCTGGCTGGAGCAGCCCCATGGCTTCGGCACGGGTGCGGATACGGGTCGTATCCAGCCCTTTACCGTCATCGGACATGGACAGAATGATTTCATTGCCTTCCTGGGCAATCTTGACGACGATTTCTCCCGCTTCCTGCTTGCCGGCAGCAAGGCGCTGATCGCGATTTTCGATACCGTGGGTCACGGCATTGCGCAGCATGTGCTCGATCGGCGCCAGCATCTTGTCGAGCACCGAACGGTCGATATCGACCTGGCCACCGATGATATCGAGATTGGCTCGCTTACCGGTCTCCTTGGCGGTCTGCCGGACAATACGATAAAGACGCTCGGTCTGGCTGGCAAACGGCAGCATGCGCACGCCCATCAGCTCTTGCTGCAGGCTGCGATTCAGGCGTGACTGCGCCAGAATCGCCGCGTTGGCGTCATCAAGATTCTTCAAGAGGTTTTGCTGAACCGTCGCCACGTCATTGACCGACTCGGCCATGAAGCGCGTCAGTTCCTGGAAGCGGGTGAAACGGTCAAGCTCCAGCGGATCGAAATCGGCATCACTTTCCGGAGTGTTGGCCACACGAGCCTGAATCTGTGACTCTGCCTGAATCTCGATGTCGCGCAACTGGCGACGAAGACGAATGACGTTTTCCGTCAATTCGAGCAGCGAGCCTTTCAGACTGCGCATTTCTCCTTCGATCCGGGTCCGGGCAATGGACAACTCACCCGCCTCATTAACCAATCGATCAATCAGGTCGGCACGAACACGCAGCGTGGCGCGTTGCCCGCTGACATCGGTTTCTGGCTCCGCTTCGACATGAAGTGGCTGTACGACAACAGGCGTCGCCGTTTCGCCCTCAACCGCGGGAACTTCGGTAACCTCAGGCTCCTGTGGCCCGGCACGCAGGCGTTCAACCGCCTGCACCAGCGTATCGCATCCGGTTTCAATTTCATCAATGAATGCCGGTGTCGCCTGCCCTGCCCGCATGGCCTCTTCGACCCGCGCTTCGAGCATGTGCGTCACTTCACCGAGATTCATCGCCCCCGCCATCCGCGCACTACCTTTGAAGGTATGCATCAAACGGGCAATCGCCTTTGGCGCTGCGGTACCAGCCGGGTCTCCACGCCAGGTACGCAGTTGCGCCATCAGGTCACGCGTCAGATCAACCGCCTCTTCGAGGAAGATGGGCAGTAGCTGTTCGTCGAATTCATCAGTCAGTTGCGGCAAGGCCGGAGCGGGCACCTGTGCGGAAGGTTCCGGCTCGATCTCGGCAACCGTACTCTGCGTACCCGGCAGTTGAATAATCTCGGCGCTTGTCGGCGGCAGCGACTCCTCAACGGGGGCAGGGTGGAAAATGTCATCCAGCGCCGAAATCAGTTGCTGCTGTTCGTCCGGAGCACGCTGCTGGGCCAATGCATCGAACATCCCTTCGAGGGTAATGATGCTCTGCCGCACGGTTTCCAGCCCCTCGATGCTCTCCGGATGAGCTGAACCATCCCGGCGCAACAAGGCGTGCTCAAGGGCGAGGGCCAGTCGATGCAGAGGCATCAGGCCCACAGTTGCTGCAATACCGCCCAATGTATGGGCAGCACGAGTCATTTCGAAAGTCGTCGGCCCGGACGGATTGGCATCGAGCACCGCGTAGCTGTCGACCAAGGTCTGCAGATAACCACGCGCTTCATCGCGGAAAATATCGTACAAGGTCGGCGAGGCCGTCACCATCGACGGCATGCTTGGCGACACGACTTCAGCCTCTGGTTCGAGTTGCAGCGGAAGCGCTTCCTCTTCCGGAACTGCCACGAGTTCTATGACCTCAGGCAACTCCTCGACAACAGGCAACTCGGTAGCATCGAACTGCTCCACTTCGAGCAGGCCGGCTTCGGGTTCCGGCTCAGACTCGGGGGTCAGCGAAGTGTGCTCTGCTTCTGGAACAGCTTCGAACTCGATGACCACGGGCAACGCTTCGGCAACAGGCGGCTCAGGCGCAACAAACTGCTCCCCCTCGAACACGCTGATCTCGGCTTCAGCTTCAGCTTCAGCTTCAGCTTCAGCCTCCGGCTCCGGCTCCGGCTCCGGCTCCGGCTCCGGCTCCGGCAATTGAATTTGCTCAGCGACCTCCGGCTCAACCTCTAGCGGCGCCACGGCGACGGGAGGCGGCTCCAGGCCACGCAAGCGGCCAGCCAGCGCGACCAGGGCGGAAGGATCGGGCGCTACACCCTCACCGGACTCAAGATAATGCACCCAGGCGGAGAACAAAGCGTGCTCGCCCTGAATCATCTGCATCAGTTCCGGCGTTGCCCACTGGTCTTGGCGTAACCAGATATTCAATGTCTGCTCAAGCTCCCACGCGGCTTCGCCCAGGTCGTTCAAACCGACCATGCGTCCACTGCCCTTGAGCGTATGTGTGGAACGACGAATCGTCGTCAATGCTTCCAAGTTGTGCGGATCAGCAACGAGCAATGCCTGCTGATCGCTCATCGTGGCCAAAACTTCGTTGGCCTCCTCAAGAAAGATGGACAGCAGTTCGGCATCAATTGCTTCATGCGTTGACTCGGCAAGCTGCAGCGTTTCAGCCGACGGTGCCGTCACCTCTGGTTGCTGTGGCATCAGGGCGGCGAGCGCGGCATCGCCGCTTTCACCGGCCAGATCGCCAGTCTTCAAAGCCTCAAGTGCCGCCTTGGCAGTTTCTCCCAGCTCGTGATTCGCAACGAGATCAGCATCCTGTTTTAGCGCTTGAAGATTTTGCTTGAGCTCCTGCTGCAGACGCTCATCTGCCGGCGCCTCCTTCAGCGCAGCGACCAGGGCGTGGGTGTCGCGTGCCTGTTGCGCCAGCTCAGCTTCAACACTCGATGCCGGTTCGGCTTCCGAGGAAGTCTCCTCTTCATCCTCATCAATCGTCTTGGTACCCTGAATCCGGCTGACGAAGGCCTCAAAATCAGTCTCACCACTGGGTAGCGCATCAACAAAAAAGCCGAGAATAGACAGCTGCTGGGCAATCTTCTCGAAATCTTCCGGTGAATGGCTTGAACCGGGCTCGGCAAAGCGGTGAATTTGTTCTCCGCAATCCTTGACGCTGGCTGTAGCCCCCATGTGACCGAGCATGGCCAATGCGCCGGCAATCTGTTTCAGCGGACCATCAAGTGGCGCCAGATCGTGTTCAGCGGAGGGATCCCTGAAGAAGGCATCGAGCGACTGCTCGACCTGCGCCAGATTGTTCTGGATTTCCCTGGCAACCTGGCTAATCAGCAGCTTTTCCTGAGCGCGCCGGGTCATTTCGTCGAGCAAGGGCAGCGCTTCATCGGTCGCCGGTCGGCCTGCAATGCAAGCATAAAGCCGGGCAACCATCAGATCGACCTGTTGGGCGAAATCGGTTCCCAGACGCTTGAAGCTCTCCTGGGCGTTCTGCAAAAGCAGGATCGCGGTTGCCACCTCCATCGCCACCGTATCGGAGTGGTGAGCAGGATCTTCGGTCAACCAGTTAGCAATTGCCCCCAGCCCCTGGCCGAGGCGCTTCAGGTCAGTATTTGCAATTTCTTCGGTCAGCGCCGCAACGCTACGCGCCTGTTCGGCGAAGGCAGGCAGCATCGCAGGGCTACCCGATGCGCAGACCTTGTTCCAAATATCCTCAGCACTGCCAAGCACCTCACGCAGACGCCGCAGCACGGCATCCTGCGGTAGCGTCGCCGTCTCGGCGGTAGAGGGAAGCTGTGATGGCAAACCGAAGGTTGACTGGACCTGTGAAACAACGTTGCTCAACCCGGTTGGTGCTTGGGCAACATGATAAAGCGCTTCACGCATCAGACGCTCGGCCAGGCTGTTCGAGCCCTCTAGCAAGCGGCGAATCTGCAGGTCGATGCGGGCACTCACTTGACGGACCGAGCCATCGGCACTGACTGACGGATCCTTCAAGGCCTCAATAAAAGCCTGTGCGGTCCACCAGAATGAACGGGCCGCCGGAGTTTCCTGAGTAGCCTCGATACCCGCCAAGGCATCCAGCATCATCTGACGGCCGGCTTCGGCCTCGGCTGGCTTGGTCAGCCAGCGGAGCAAGCCTTTTTGGTATAGGCCTCGCTCTGCTTTCAATACCTGGCGCAGCTCTTCCTGCCCCAAGCGCTTGCTGGCAGCAACCCGCTTTGGCGGGCGCAAGGAAAGATCAGGGAAAAACAAATCGCTAGCCCGCGCCGTCGGCAAACCACGCACCTTGGCCAAGGCAAGGTAGACAGGCAACAAACGGAGCGGCTGATTGGGTTCCCCAGCCATCAGTTCGTCGAGATAGAGGCGTATGCCGGCCAGCGCCTGATGCACGGCCGCGACGGCGGCATCGTCAGAAGCCAGGCGCCCCTCTTCCATGGCCGAGAGCAACGACTCCAGCGACTCGGTGACCTGCGTTATGCCGTCCAGGCCGACAATTGCCAATGCACCATGCACTTGGTGAACATGGGTGCGGCAAAACTTGAGCTGTGTGTCATCAGCACCCGAGACATGAAGTCCAAAGGCTTCCTCCGCCCGCTCCAGCGCCAGATCAATCTCGCCCTTGACCCAGGTCAGGGGGCCCAAATCAAATTCAGTTGCCGCGTTCATAGTCTCTCGCGATCGATGTCCGTCAATCCACCTTGAAGCCAGCGACGGAACCCTTCAGTTCGGAAGCCAGTGCGGTCAGTTCGTCAACAGCCTCAGCAGTACGCTGCGTGCCGGCCGTCGTTTGTTCTGTCACATGAAGAATGTCCTGCATCAGACGCGCCACCTGCGTAGCCGAATCGGCCTGGTTCTGCGTCGAACTCGAAATATCCTGAATCAGTTCGGCAAGGTCGCGCGACACCTGACCGATTTCGGACAGTGCCTGACCGGCCGCATCAGAAAGTTTGGCCCCTTCAACCACGCCTCGGGTCGACTGTTCCATAGCCGAAACAGCATCCTGAGTATCGGTCTGAATGGTCTTCACAATCGCCGCAATCTGCTTGGTAGCTTCGGCGGAACGTTCAGCCAGTCGCTGCACTTCCTCGGCAACCACCGTGAAGCCGCGGCCTGCATCACCGGCGGAGGCCGCCTGGATAGCAGCGTTCAAGGCCAGAACGTTGGTCTGTTCGGTAATATCGGAAATCAGTTCCACGATTTCACCGATCTCCTGGGAGCTTTCACCGAGTCGCTTGATCCGCTTCGAGGTTTCCTGAATCTGGTTACGAATTTCATTCATACCCTTGATGGAATCCTGCACGGCTTGCGTACCCTTCTCAGCTGCTGTCAGCGATTGCCGGGCAACCTGGGCAGACTGGGTTGCACTGCCGGACACTTCGGTCATCGAGCGCGCCATTTCCAGCGCTGACTGACCCGCTTCCTGAATTTCGGTCGATTGCCGCTCGGCAGCGTCAAGCAGTTGTGCCGAGTTCAAGCGGGCAATTTCTGTCGCAGCCGTCACGCGATTCGCCGCATCGTTGATCCGGCCGACCAGCACACGAAGTTCTTCAATGGTGTAGTTGATCGAGTCGGCGATGGCGCCCGTGATGTTCTCGCTCACGGTCGCTGTTACGGTCAAGTCACCGTCAGCCAAGTCACCCAGTTCGTTCATCAGGCGCAAAATAGCATCCTGATTGTCGCGATTGGTCTGGTCAGCCGCATGCCGCTGCTGTTCAGCTGCTTCAGCACGACGCTCAGTATCGTTGAGGTAGATTTTGGCCAGCAGCGCCAGTACCGCAACTGCGACGAGTGTCAGCACAATCAGCAGGACGATATAGAGCGCACGCTCAGACAATGCACTCTGATAACCCTGTGCCAGCTCGTCCGTCGCCTTCAGCAGATCCTCACTCTCGCGGAAAATGCGTGAACCGGCCTGCTTGGAGAGAACCAGCGGCTGCATGTTGCCGAGAATACTGGCAATAGCGCCCTGATACTCCTTGAAAGCGCCGTCCAGTTCGTCCAGCTTGGCGCGCGTGTCCGCATCGGCGCCACCCTTGGTCAAGCCACCGAGGATGTCGCGGAAGGCGTTGGTATCCTTGCCGAGCAGAAAGGCCACTTCAGGATTGATTTCATTACCGACGAGCAGCGCAGAAGCATTCTTGGCAATCCGCTGCGTCAGCATGACCAACTGGTTAGCCGCAGCAATTTCACGCGATGCTGCACCAGACTGCAATTTCAACGTGGCAATCTGCTCGGTCAACTCAAGCATGGTGGCATTATTGTTGTCGATCAGTGCCACGCTCTTACCCAATGCAACCAGGTTCTTTTCCTGGCCAATCACGGTTTCCGAGTCCTTGTCGGTCGAAACCCAGCGCTGGGCGAGTGTGTCCAACTGAGGGCGAACATCGCTCGGTGAAGCAGGAACGCTAACGTTGCCAATTTCACCGCCGTTGGTCAGTTGCTCAAGGAGCCTGGCGAAGGTATCGCGAGATTCCTTCAGTTGACCGAAGGCGACAGCGTTACCCTGGAGAGCCAGCGACGAAGCCTTGGCCAGCCGCTGAGAGAGCATGCGCATTTCGCCGGATGCCGCAATGTAGGCGGTATTGTGTGTCGATTCACGGTTGTCATGAAAAACCAGGGCGGCAATCAACAACAGCAGGGCAACGAAAATTCCGCCCAGCATTTTCATCTGCTGGATAACCGGTTTCCCTGCCAGGAAACCAGGCAATGCCAATTTGGCGGTTGGGACACCTTCGGCTGAAACGGTCATGGGCGAAGCCACGGCCTTCCCGGCATCGCCAATTTTCGGAAACTTGAAGCTGAAAGCCATGGAAATCCTCCACTAGGGGTTGGGGCTAGCGCCCTCTATCAAACCCCAATATTCATGAAATCCTGATCGGCGAGCAATTCGCGAACCGACAGTTTGTGCCAGATTTTTCCGTGCGTATCGGCAAAACGCTGCATCCCCCACGCAGGCATGGATGCATCAGCCGACTCGGGGGTGAAATCTTCGGGATTCTTCAAGCCCAGCATCCGCGACACCAACAAAGCCGCATTGATACCGTAACGCGCCCCTATCAACAGTAAGCGTGCATTGGCATTCTGTACGATCGGCGGACCACCACGAAACAATGAAAAATCACTGACCGCATGCAGATTGCCGCGGATATTTGATATCCCGACAAACCATGGACGAGTCAGCGGGACAGGCGCCATCTGGGAGGCCTGAACGATCTCACCACCATCGGAAAGATCAACCAGCCAAGCCTCACCGCCTGCTTCCACCCCAAGCCAGGATGCCGAACCTTTTCCCCGCGCCGCTTGGCTCAAACGGGATGCCAGGTACTCCTGGAAATCGCGAAGACTGGTTTTCCGGGCCATTTGGCTATGGCAGCGCGGCGATACGTTGCAACAGCTCTTCCGGATTCAAGGGCTTGACCAGATAATCGATGGCCCCTTGGCGCAAACCCCAGATCTTGTCGGTCTCTTGCCCTTTTGAGGTACAGACGATGATTGGGATACCCTTGGTTTCTTCATCGCGAGTCAGCGTACGCGTCGCCTGATAGCCATTCAGTCCGGGCATCACGACATCCATCAGGATCAAGTCCGGCTTGGTGGCCTTGGCCTTGGCAATACCCTCTTCGCCAGTTTCAGCGGTCGAAACCTGATAACCGGCCTTGGTCAGCACATCAACCGTAAAAAACCGTTCGGTGGGTGAATCATCAACGACGAGAATATTCTTGACGGGCATTTTTTCTTCCTGGACTACGAATTGGATTCTGTTTCAACCGGCAATGCAAAGGCGGCAACGGTCTGCAGCAGGCTGTCTTTAGTAAATGGCTTGGTCAGGTACTGATCGGAACCGACCATGCGTCCCCGCGCCCTATCGAACAAGCCATCCTTGGAAGACAGCATGATCACCGGGGTGGCCTTGAAACGCGGATTTTTCTTGATCAGGGAGCAGGTTTGGTAACCATCGAGTCGCGGCATCATGATGTCGCAGAAGATCACGCTTGGTTGATGATCGGCAATCTTGGCCAGTGCGTCAAAACCATCTTCGGCCAGAACAACCTGACACCCGGCCTGCACGAGAAAGATCTCGGCGCTGCGCCGTATGGTGTTGCTGTCGTCGATGACCATAACCCTGACGCCACGCAGTCTGGATAAATCAGTCAATTTCCCTGTCCCCTCGGCCTCTGGAGAGGCGCTATCGCTATCAGCTCATCATCATACTACGGAAATAACACCACAAATCAATACCAGCCACAGTGTCACAGCATCCCGATGATGGCCTCGGCAGCCACAAGATTCGGATAAAATCGAGGTCATCTTACCCAATTCCCTTCGCGACCGCCAAGGGCGCGAAAATCAATGACCGCCAGCCCCTCCACCCCACCCAGCCCGCCACTGGTTCTTGTTTTTGCCGCCAGCGACCCTTCGTCCGGCGCCGGCATACAGGCCGACCTGCTGACGCTGGCCAGCCTGGGTTGCCATCCACTGACTGCCCTGACCGCAGTCACCGTACAGGATACCGTTGGCGTCCAGAGCGTTCACCCACTCAGCGCCGAACTTGTCGAACAGCAGGCCAGGACGATCCTCGAGGACATGCCGGTCGTCGCCTTCAAGATTGGCGTCCTGGGTAGCGTCGAGAATGTGCTGGCCGTGGCCGAGATCGTTTCCGACTACCCGGAAATCCCGCTGATTCTCGATCCGGTGCTAGCCTCCGGGCGCGGCGACGACTTGTCGAGCGAAGAGATCATTTCGGCGATTCGCGAAATGCTGCTCCCCCAGACCACGCTGCTCACGCCGAATGCGCCGGAAGCCCGGCGGCTGGCCGAAAGCGACGAAGACGAGAGCGAGCCTTCGATCGACATCTGTGCCCAGCGCCTGATCGAGATGGGCGCCCAGTATGTGCTGATCACCGGGACCCATGAAAACACGCCCCAGGTCATCAATACACTATACGGCCCCGATGGGGTTATTCGCCGCGACGAGTGGGAACGCCTGCCCGGCAGTTATCACGGCTCTGGCTGCACGCTGGCCTCGGCCATTGCCGGCTGCATTGCTGGTGGAGCGAGCATCGAGGATGCCGTACGCGATGCGCAGGATTACACCTGGCAGGCGCTGAAAAACGGCTTTCGCGCCGGCATGGGGCAGTTCATTCCGGATCGTTTCTTCTGGGCGCGCAACACGGATGATGCCGCCGAAGATAACCCACCCGAAACAACGGCCGATGGCAACGAATAAGTTGCGCGGCCTTTACGCCATCACCCCCGACCGCGCCGACGGCGCCCGGCTGCTCGCCGATGTCGAAGCGGCGCTGGCCGGCGGCTGCCGCCTCGTGCAATACCGCGACAAGCTGAGCACGATGCCGGAGCAGGTTGCCCGCGCCCAGGCGCTGCGCGAACTGACCCGCCGTTTTGCCGCAACCCTGCTGATCAACGACGATCTGGCGCTGGCCGCACTGGTCCAGGCTGATGGCGTGCACCTCGGCAAGGATGACGGCAACCTGGTGGTCGCCCGTGCCATTCTCGGCCCGGACAAGATTCTCGGCGCCTCCTGCTATGCCGACTTCTCGGCCGCCGAGGCAGCCAGCCGGGCGGGTGCTGACTACGTGGCCTTTGGTGCTGTCTATCCGTCACCGACCAAGCCACAGGCAGCAAACGCCACAACTGACCTGTTTGTTCGCGCCAAAGCCGAATTGCCCGCAGCGACCTGCGCCATCGGCGGCATCACACTGGACAACGCACCGCCGCTGATCGTTGCCGGCGCCGACCTGCTCGCCGTCATTACCGATTTGTTCAGCGCGCCCGACATCACGGCGCGCGCTGCCGCCTACCAACGCCTTTTCGAGGAAGCCCACTCATGACCTCACGCAACCAGCAACTGTTCGAACGCGCCCAGCGCCACATTCCCGGCGGCGTCAATTCTCCCGTCCGCGCCTTCCGCTCGGTCGGCGGTACACCCTGTTTCTTCCAGAAGGGTGTTGGCGCCAAGGTACAGGATGCTGATGGCAAGTGGTACACCGATTACGTCGGCTCATGGGGTCCGATGATCCTCGGCCACGCCCATCCGGACGTGATCGCTGCCGTCCAGGCCGCGGTCGTCGATGGCCTGTCCTTCGGCGCGCCGACCGAGAAGGAAGTCGACATCGCCGACCTGCTGTGCGAACTGGTACCGTCGATGGACATGGTGCGTCTGGTTTCCTCTGGCACCGAAGCGACGATGAGCGCGATCCGCCTGGCTCGTGGCCATACCGGTCGCGATGTGCTGATCAAGTTCGAAGGCTGCTATCACGGCCACTCCGACGGATTGCTGGTCAAAGCCGGCTCCGGCCTGCTCACCTTCGGCAATCCGTCCTCCAGCGGCGTCCCGGCCGGCACGGCCGAAACAACCATGGTCCTGACCTACAACGACCCGCAGGAACTGGCCGACGCTTTCGCCAAGCATGGCGACAAGATCGCCGCGGTGATCGTCGAGCCGGTCGTTGGCAACATGAATCTGATCGCCCCGACCCAGGCCTTCCTGAATGCCATGCGCGATCTATGCACAAAAAACGGCTCGGTGCTGATTTTTGACGAAGTGATGACCGGCTTCCGTGTCGGCCTGAAGAGCGCGCAAGGCCTGTTCGGCATCACCCCTGACCTGTCCACCTTCGGCAAGGTGGTTGGTGGCGGCATGCCCCTTGGCGCCTTTGGCGGCAAGCGCGAGATCATGGAAAAAATCGCCCCGCTCGGCCCGGTCTATCAGGCCGGCACACTGTCCGGCAACCCGATTGCCACAGCGGCCGGGCTGGCAACACTGAAATTGATTCAAGCACCGGGCTTCTACGAAGCGCTGACCGCGAAGACCAAGGCGTTGTGCGACGGATTGGTCGCTGCGGCGAAAAAGCACGGTGTTGCCTTCAGCGCCCAGAACATCGGTGGCATGTTCGGCCTCTATTTCGCCGAGCAGTGCCCCGGTACCTACGACGAAGTACTGGCCTGCGACAAGGACGCCTTCAACCGCTTCTTCCACGCCATGCTCGACGCCGGCCATTACTTTGCACCATCGGCCTTCGAGGCGGGCTTTGTTTCGGCCGCCCACTCAGATGCCGACATCGCCGGCACGATCGCTGCAGCTGACGCCTATTTCGCCAGCCTGAAATGAACGCAGGCGCCGCCTGGAGCATCCTGGTCATCGCCGGCCTCTGCGAGGTCGGCTGGGCAGTCGGCATGAAATATACCGAGGGCTTCAGCCGGCTGTGGCCGAGCGTCTGGACGGTGCTCGGCATGGCGGCCAGCGTCATCCTGCTTGCTTGGTCTCTGAAGACCCTGCCACTGGGCACCGCCTATGCGGTGTGGACGGGCATTGGTGCGGTTGGCACGGCCATTCTCGGCATTTACCTGTTCGATGAATCGCGTGAAGTGCTGCGCTTCGTCTGTATTGCGCTGATCGTCGCCGGCATCATTGGACTCAAACTGGTCACCCCTGACACCCATTAAGCTCGCCGGCTGAAAAAGCGCAGTAAGATTCCCTTAATAAAAAGACAAGGGGAGTGGCGCCATGCAGGATGTCTTCAAGAAGCTCTACCAGAGCGGTGACTTCTGGGGCGGGTTGGCGGCCATGCTCGTCGCCCTGCCGGCGGCCATCGCCTTCGGTGTCACGATCTACTCGGCCATCGCCCCCAGCCATGCGGCGCTTGGCGCACTGGCTGGAATCATTGGCGCCTCGGTCATCGGCCTGATCGCCTCCACCCTTGGCGGCACCGACCGTCTGATCAGCGCCCCCTGCGCCCCGGCTGCCGCCTTGCTTTCGGCTTTCGCCATCGAACTCGTCGCCCAGGGAATCCCAGGTGGCAACATCATCTTGTTGCTGCTGATGCTCGGCGTGCTCGCCGGCATGTTTCAGGTGCTCTTCGGTTTTGTCGGCATTGGCCGACTGATCAAATACATCCCCTACCCGGTGGTCAGTGGCTACCTGACCGGTGTTGGCCTGATCATCATCGGCAGCCAGATTGGCAAACTGCTCGGCACGCCGACCGGCGCCCGCTGGTACGAAGTGCTTTACACCCCATCGTTATGGGACTGGCGGGCGCTGGCCGTCGGCCTGACAACGATGCTCGTCATGTGGCTCAGCCCGGGGCTGACCCGACGCCTGCCGGCCACCATCCTCGGCATCGCCGCCGGAATTGCCTGCTATTTCGCCCTGGCGTCGCAAGACGAAAGCCTGCTCCAACTCACGGCCAACAATCTCGTTATTGGCCCCTTGGGCGCCAGCGGAGAAGGCTACATCCAGTCGATCACCGCCCGCTGGAACGAGATCGGCGATCTGCGACTGGGCCAGGTTGCTGCACTGCTCGGCAATGCCTTGACCCTGGCCGTACTCCTGTCGATCGACACCCTGAAAACCTGCGTTGTCCTCGATCAACTGACCCGCTCGCAACACAACCCGAACCGCGAGCTGGTCGCCCAGGGTATTGCCAATATCGCCTCGTCGTCGGTGGGCGGCATTCCCGGCGCCGGCACGATGGGCGCCACGCTGGTCAATCTGTCCAGCGGAGCGATGACTCGCGCTTCGGGGCTGGTCGAAGGCATCTCGGCCCTTGTCTTCGCGCTATTGTTGAGCAGCTTCATTGCATGGATTCCGGTTGCCGCACTGGCCGGCATTCTGATCGTGGTCGGCATCCGGATGATCGACCGCGGACCGCTGCGCTTTGTTCAGTCTTCGGCGACGGTTTTCGATTTCGGCGTTGTCGTCACCGTCGTCGTCGTCGCCCTGACCATTGGCCTGATTGCCGCTTCGGCTACCGGCGTCGCGCTCTCCATCATCCTTTTTCTGCGCGAGCAGATCGGCGGCTCCGTCGTCCGCCACAAGTTCTACGTCAATCAGATGTCGTCGAGCTGGCATCGCCCCGAAGCCGAGACCCGTATTCTCGAAAAGAAGGGTGACCAGGCGGTGATCTTCGAACTGCAGGGCAGCCTTTTTTTTGGCACCACCCAGCAGCTTTATAGTCAGCTGGAGCCTGAGCTAAAGAGCCGAAATTTCGTAATCCTCGACATGAAGCGGATTCAGTCGGTGGATGTCACGGCAGCCCACCTGCTCAGCCAGGTTCGAGATTCACTGGCTGAACGTAACGCCCTGCTGATCCTGTCCAACGTCCGGGAAAACCTGCCGAATAATCGTAATCTGCGCGAATTTCTGGCCCAGACCGGGGTCACCGACATCCCGGAAAGCGTCCGCCTGTTCGACGAACTGGATAGCGCCATCGAATGGGTTGAGGATCGCCTGCTCGGCAGCCGGGAAGAACAGGCCAGCCCGGAAACCGAAACGCCACTAGAGCTCCAGGAGATGGAGTTATTCAAGCACCGCAAGGACGAAACCTTGGCTGATCTGGAAAAATGCTTGGTCAAACGCCACTACGCCGCCGGTGATGTCGTCTATTCGCAAGGCGAAGCAGGCGATGAGATTTATCTGATCCGGTACGGCTCGGTAAAGATTTTTGCCCCGTTGGGTGGGGGCCGAACCCGACATGTGGCGACCTTTGGCCGCGGAGACTTTTTTGGTGGCCTGGCGTTTCTCGATGGCTTGCCCCGAGGCAACGACGCGGTCGCCGCCAGCGACACGGAGTTTTTCATCCTGTCCCAGGAGCAGTTCAATATCCTCTCCGAGGAGCACAAGAAACTGGCACTGACCCTGCTTCAGGCACTGGCCCGCTCCCTCGCTCTGCGCCTGCGCCACGCCGATACCGAAAATGCCATGCGGCAGGAGTACTAGCCGGGTACCGCAGTACCGCAAGAAACCAGATCAGTCCGATTTCGCCGAAGATGAGGAAATCATCACCGCTCTCGCCTCTTCCAGCTTGCTCTGCGCTTCGCGCCGCTCGGCCTGGCGCAGGGCGAGATAGGTCAGCCAACCGACGACGCCCATACCCAACGTGAATCCCCCATAGGCAACCGGCCAGGGAATTCCTTGGGTCATCATCGAAAATTCCGACATGCCACCGATACCGGCCACGATATTGATCGGCATAAAAATGATGGAAAGTTTGGTCAGCTTCGAAACGCGCTGGTTTTGATTGATGTTGATGAAGCCGACCACCGCGTCCATCAGGAAATTGATCTTCCCGAACAGGAACGAGGTATGACCATCAAGCGACTCGATGTCGCGCTGGATCTGGCGGGCATCCTCCTGTTGTGCCGGCGCCAGGAACTTGCCGCGCATCAGGAAGGCAACGGCCCGGCGAGTATCCAGCACATTGCGACGAATACGCCCGTTCAAGTCTTCCTGCTTGGCCACATCGGCTAGGATCACCCCGGCCACTTCGTCGGTCAGGTGCGTGCTCAACACGTGCTTGGCGACGGCCTCCAACGAGGCATAGACATCTTCGAGGGCATCGGCAGAGTATTCGGCGTCGGCGGCGTACAGATCGAGCAGGACATCCTTGGCATCGGTCACATAGCCAGGCCGGGTGCGCGCCCGATGACGCTGCAGCCGGAAAACCGGAAGTTCTTCCGAGCGTACTGAAAAGAGAATCTCGTCGTGGAGGATGAAAGCCACTGCCACGTTGCGAGACTCGTTGGCCATATCGAGCAGGAAATCGGAGTGCAGGTGCAGTTCGCCGTTATCCTCGATATAGAAGCGCGCACTGGCTTCAAGGTCTGTCAGATTTTTGGGGTCTGGCAGATCCAGGCCGAAATGCTGGCCGACCCATTCGCGAACCCTGGGTGTCGGCGCGACCAGATCGATCCAGATCGGTGAAATTTCAGCAAAGTCTGTTTGACGTTCGACGACGATCTGTCTCAGCCGACCATCGTGCAACTCGAAGGCATTGACCATCACCTTCTTGCTTGGACGGTGCCCATCCCCCACCAGCACCTCCTGAACTTCGTCCGAAAGCAATGCGAGAATGTCGTCCTGACGACCTTCCTCAATTTCCTTCCAGGCAATCAGCCGGTCGTCCTCGGGCAAGGCGCTGAGAATGAGTGCCACCGAAACAACCGGCAACCGCGCGAAGAGCGCGCGAAGCTCATTGGTATGTTGCTTGTGGACCAAGCCTTCGACAAGCTCGTGACGTGGCATTTCCTGGCGCCGAACCATATCTTCGACAAGCTTGTGCTTGGACAGCAGTTCCTGCACATCGGCCAGATGCTCCTTGAGGACATCTGCTTCGGTCTGGGTATCGTCGGGCATGGCACACCAATGCTGCATTGCAAAAACAAAGTGCGATTGTAGCACCACCTTTGTGCGCAAAACCCCGGCAAACTCGTTCTAGCCGGATGCCCTCAAGGCACGTCAGCAGCAGGCATCCGGGCAAGAATAATCGCGGTCTTCCTTCCTAATCCCTGCGCACTACGGTTCCGGTCGTAATAACGCGGATTCGGCACCATGCCGGCCAGACGGGCCGCCTGTTCCGGCCCCAACTGAGCGGCGCTGGTGTTGTAATAATGACGGGCGGCCGCTTCAGCGCCAAACACGCCATTGCCCCACTCGATCACATTCAGGTAAACCTCGAAAATCCGCTTCTTGCTCCACAGATTTTCCAGCATCAAGGTGATGATGGCCTCTTCCACCTTGCGGAAGTATGACTTGGTTGGCGTCAAGAACAGGTTTTTGGCCAGTTGCTGGCTGATGGTCGAACCACCGGCGACGAAACGTCCCTTCTTCTGGTTCTTTTCCATCGCTTTTTGTATGCCTTCCCAGTCGAAGCCTTCATGATCGACGAACTTGGCATCTTCGGCCGCGATGATGGCGCGTTTGAGGTGAATGGAAATCCGCTCGTAAGGCACCCATTGCTGCTTGAGTTGGGCCTCCGGCACTTTCTGGCGCAACTCGGCCAGACGGATTGCCATAAAGCGGGTTTCGCCGGGATTGACCCAACCCCAAAGCAAGACCCAGCCGAGCAACCACAACTGCCAGACCAGGAAGAGGCCAATCAGGCCCAGCAACAGCAATTTCAGCCAGCGGCCGAGTATTTTCATGCGACCAGCTTGGCTCTCAGCTCAGCCAGCACCTGCGCAGTACCCGGGCGAATACCACGCCAGACGAAGAAGGCTTCCGCCGCCTGTTCAACCAGCATGCCAAGACCGTCGGCACAACGTGCCGCCCCCTGCTGTCGGGCCAGCGTCAGGAATGGTGTTTCACCTTTGCCATACATCATGTCGTAAGCCAGGCTACCCGGTGCAAAAATCCCCGGGGGCAGGGGCAGACTTGCACCAGAAAGGCTGGCGGAGGTAGCGTTAATTACCAGATCGAAGCTTTTACCAGCAGTTTCTGCAAAACTTCCGCCCCCCAGCGGCGCCATATCAGCAAATGCCTGTGCCAATGCAACGGCCTTGTCGGCGCTGCGGTTGGCGATGATCAGTGAGGCCGGCTTTTCAGCCAGCAACGGGGCGATGACCCCGCGTGAAGCGCCACCGGCACCGAGCAACAAAATGCGCTTGCCGACCAGCGAAAAACCGAGGTTGTTCGTGATGTCACGAACCAGCCCAGCGCCATCCGTGTTGTCGCCAAAAACTTCAGGACCATCGAACACCAGCGTATTGACCGCCCCGGCGCGCGCCGCACGGTCGGACAGGCGCGTCGCCAGACGATAGGCTTCTTCCTTGAATGGCACGGTGACATTCGCCCCCTTGCCGCCCGCCGCAACGAATTCGGCAATAGCCTGGCCGAAGCCATCAACCGCAGCCAGACGCGCTTCATAGCGCAAATCCTGCGCCGTTTGGACGGCGAAGGCAGCATGAATGGCTGGCGATTTGGAATGGGCAATCGGATTGCCGAAGACGCAGTACAAATCGCTCATTTGCTGGCCGTATTCAGGGCATCGCCCTGTGTGAAGTACCAGGTGCGGGCAAAGGACAGTACCGTCGCGCCGCCCAGCGCCTGCTGCGGAATAGCACCGAACGGCGCCGACATACGGAGAATGCGCAAGGCTGCCTGATCAAGCACCTTGTGGCCGGAAGAGCGGGAAATCTCCGCGTTGAACAAGCTACCGTCCTCGGCACGCAGTTCTACGAAAATCACCACCGCACCGTAGAGCTTGCCGCGCGCCTCGGGGGGGTAATTCAAGGTGCCGATACGTTCAATTTTTTGCTTCCAGCCATCGAGATAGGCTGCCAACCCGTACTCTTCTGTGCGAGCCCCGACAAACTTCTTGCGCGGGCGCTTGCTGTACTCATCCGCCGACTTGCTGATCTCACCTTCCAGCCGAGCCATCGCCCGAGCCGATTCGGCCAGGTCAAGACCGCTGACACTGGGCACCGGTGATGGCTGTTCGCTGGCCGTTTTCGCAGCGCTGACGTTGCGCAGACTCTTGGCCTGCGTCAGCAGCCGCTGCTGGGCAGACTCCAGTTCCTGAACACGGCGCTGCATCTGCTGGACGGCATCCCCCTCGGTCTGTTGATGCGTTGGCGGCAGCGGCGTCTTGGCGCGGCGGTTTTCGTCGGTGTTGCCGCCACCGTCAAGATTGGCTTGCGCCAACGCCTGAGCATCGGACGGCTTACGCGCCGATTTCGCATTGACCAGGATGATGTCCATGGCCCTTTCGCGAAAAGCCTTGGAAGCATCTGGAAACTTGAATTCCAGCGCGAGCAGAACGGCATGAATAAACAGCGAAACGCCAAGCGCAATCCACAAGCGACGGTTTTGCTTGACCGTCGGCAATACGCGCAGCCTGGCCGCCTTTGTCACGCGCCCTCTCCCTCTTCGGCTTCCTCCGCGACTTCCACAGCGTCGCTTTCGCCAAGCAGATTAAGGAAACGGCAGGTAATTTCCGGAGCCAACAAATCAAGGCTCTCGACTGCCAGACGAATGCGCTGCCCCGGCGACAGGTCGGACGGAATTGAAGGCACCCGCAGCAGCAGCGGCAAATGGTCAAGCTTGACGCTCTGCTCGCGGCGCAGGGTCGCATCGATTTCAGTCAAGCCGTGCTGCTGAATCCAGCGCAGGCACCAGTAACGCTCCATCTGGCGCTGAAAATCGGCATAAGCTGCGTAGGTGACCTCAAAATCACGCATGGCGCCGAACAATTCGGCCGATTTCTGGGCAAAAGCCGGGGTTTCGCCTTTCAAACAGGCGATCAGTTGCCATTGGTTGACCATGTCGCAATAACGACGCAGCGGCGAGGTCATCCACGCATATTGCGGCACGCCCAAGCCTTCATGCGGCAGCGGCGAAGTCGTCATGCGCACCTTGCCCTGCGTCTGGGCACGGTACAGGCAGGCAATATTCTTTTCAGCGAGCAGGCCGCCCCAGGTCGAATTGGCCACAATCATCAACTCGGCGACCAGCTTGTCGAGCGGACTGCCGCGCTTGCGTTCGCTAATCTCGACGGAACAGGCATCCGGATCGGCCAGATCACCAACGATTTCGAAGTTGTAGTCGTTGATGCCCTGCATGGCCGACGGTTTTCCGCGCCGGCCTTCGCAGGCATTGGCAAAGTGCCACAAGTGAACCAGCTCGTCCTTGAATGGCTGGTCGGGCAGCGGGCCGGCGATGGTTTCGGCATTGAACCACGGTTCGATTTCATGGTGGCGCAGGTTGGCAGCGATATGCACCATTTCCAGCCGCGACTCGTGGCTGAGAATTTCCAGCGATTCATTGACCGTCAGGTACAGCGACACGGCCGGGCAATCGACACCACCGGCCAGCGTGTAGTTCTGGACCACGGCATCGGGCAGCATGGTGATCTTGTTGCCCGGCATGTAAACCGTCGACAACCGGGCGCGGGCGATGCCGTCAAGTGGCGAACCATGCTCGATGGCCAGCCCCGGTGCAGCGATGTGGATGCCGATCCGCGAGCCGATGCCGGGCAGCTTGACGACCGATAGTGCATCGTCGATCTCGGTGGTGTTGGCATCATCGATCGAGAAAGCCCGGACGTCGGCGCGCGGCAGATCGCTCGGGAGCTTTGGCGCATCAAGCGCCGGGAAAGCCGTGCCCTTGGGGAATTGTTCGTGCAGGAAACGACGGTAATGCAGGAAGTACGGCGACTTGATGGCACCGCACTTGAAGAGCATTTGCGCCGCCGTCAGGCCCGCTTCGGCGCAGGCGGTTTCAAAGGCCTTGGTTTCGGGTTTGTTGCGATCCGGTGCATAGAGCAGCGCATCGGTCAGCAAGCCAATTTCCGGCGGCAGGCGGAACTCTCTCAGCTCGCCAATCCAGCCTTCCATCGTGAGCGCTTGCTGACGCTTTTTTTCAAGACTGGCCAGAGCAGCTGCGAGAATGTCGGCAGGCGCTTTGCGGAAGCGGCCCTTGCCTTTGCGGTGGAAATAGACGGGCGCGGCGTGCAGGGCAAGCAGCACCGCCGTCGCTTCGATCGGCGCGGGTTCGTGTCCGTAGTAATCACGGGCAAAATCAAGAAACGAAAATTCGCCATCGCTTGCGCACTCCCACAGGAATTCAGCTTCGATCTCTTCGGCCAGCGGCGTAGCCTGATCGAGCAAGGCAGCCGCAGAGGGCTTTTCAAAGCGCAACAATACCGTTGCGGCCTTGATCTTGCTGCGCTTGCCGGAGGGCATTTCGACCTGCAACGAGCTATCGTTGTCGGCCATGATGCTGCCGGCCTTAAAGCCGCCATCTTCTTCAAACAATACGTTCATCGACGGATTATAGCCCAGCGTATTCAATGATTTGCGGCACAAAGTCGGGAAACTTCGTGAAGCTGTGATCGCCACCCGGCAGCACCGTTTGCCGGCAACCCGCGTAAAACGCCTGTGCCTGACGGTAATCCAGCACTTCGTCGCCCTCTTCAAGCAACAACCAGTAACGCTCAGATTTCGGGATGGAAACCTGCGCTTTCAGCTGTGCAGCGTGGGCTGTGGTAAAGGTAAATTGCTCGCCGGTGTGAAAATTGGCATGAGTGCCAACAAATTTTTCCAAATCGAGGCGGTCGGTTACTGCCGGATTGATCAACACCGCGCTCAAGCCATGTTTTTCGGCCAGATGGTTGGCGTAATGCCCGCCCAGCGAGGAGCCGATCAAGGTGACCGGCCCACTGGCCTGTTCGATCAAACGACTGACACTGGCAACGGCCTCATCCGGCACTGGCGACAACTGAGGGCAGACAAACTGTGCCGCCATGCCGCGCCGAGCCATTTCCTCGCCCAGCAAGCGTGATTTCCACGACGCTGGCGAGGAGCAGAAACCGTGCAGATAAACGATTAATCCGCGGCCCATTGCACCCAGCCAAATTGCCAAGTCGCCAGCACGACAATGCCGAAAGCAATGCGATACCAGGCAAAAGCGGTGAAGTCATGCGTGGAGATGTAGCGCAGCAACCAGCGCACACAAAGGAAGGCCGAAACGAAGGCAGCAACAAAGCCAACGGCCCACATGGCGAGGTCGTCGGCATTAAGCAGGGCACGTTCCTTGTAGAGCTGATAGAAAGTGGCCACGATCAGCGTCGGAATCGCCAGGAAAAAGGAGAATTCGGTCGCCGCCTTGCGTGAAAGGCCGAACAGCAGGCCACCGATGATGGTGGCACCAGAACGCGAGGTGCCGGGAATCAGCGCGAAAGCCTGTGCAATGCCAAGCTTGAGCGCGTCAAGCATGCTCATTTCGTCGACCGTCTGAATGCGGATTTTGTGCTCGCGCCTTTCGGCCCAGAGAATGACGAAAGCACCGAGGATAAATGTGCTTGCCACAGTCACCGGATTGAACAGGTGGGCCTTGATCGCCCTACCAAAGGCCAGCCCGAGGATGGCCAAGGGCAGGAAAGCGACAAACAGGTTGAGAATGAATTTTTGCGCAGCCGGCTCGCTAAAGGCGCCGCGGACCACCTTGAGCAAGCGCTCGCGGTATTCCCAGACGACGGCCAGAATGGCACCGGACTGGATGACAATTTCGAACAACTTGCCGCGATCATCGTTGAAATTGAGCAGATCACCGGCTAGGATCAAATGCCCGGTCGACGAGATCGGCAGGAATTCGGTCAGCCCTTCGACGATGCCGAGGATGAGGGCTTTGAGGAGAAGAATCGGGTCCATGGGGCGCAAGCAAGTTGGGGAGGCCGCATTCTACTATCCCGGATGTGTCAAAACCTCGAGTTCGGCCAGCCATTTGAGCGCATGCTCGCGGGATAGTCCGCACATGTCCGGCGCCGGTTGCAGGCCAGCACAGCATGACGGCCGTTCCGGCTGGCCGAAAATGGCGCACCGAAAATCGGCATCAAGGTGCTGGCATGGCACGCCGGCCGGCTTGTTGAGCGACGAAATTGAAGGCGCGATGCAACAGGCGGCGCAATGCGGACGGCAATCCATGGCGACAGCCTCAGCCCGCCAACGGCCGCAGCCGCTGGTCAAAAACGAATGGGCGCACCACGGCGAATTCAAGCTCGATAAAGCGCCGATGCAACACCTCCACCACACCGAGCAGGTTACTGGCTGGCGCCCCCTTGCGGATCTCGCTGATCTGCGCCTGTGCCGAGCTGTCCAGGAACTGATCCCGATAAGCCACCCAGGCCCCCGCCGCCAAACGAGACGGCGGCGAAACGCCATAAGCCGCCGGCAACTGTCCGACGCCGAAAAACAAAGGCGCGGCACTAGTCCGGCTGGCAACACCTTTCAGCTTGGCTGACTTCGAACTGCCCATGGCTAACTTTGCCATCACCTAACTCACGCAGACCATTTGAGCTTTAATTTTCGCCCATATGAGCCAATTTGCCGAAATGAATTGCAGCAGCCAGGCATTGGGTGCAGGTGAGACAAAGATGGACGGCAGAAGCATCAAGCGAGAAACCTGGCAATCAGGCTCAACCCGCTCGCCACCAGCAGGCCATTGAGGAACAGGAACAATTGCTCCCGGCTAATCCGCAAATCAATGTGCTGGCCGAGATAGACGCCGAGGGCCATCGCCGGTGCAAAGATCAGTGTGACCACCACGAGCTTGAGGTCCAGCAAGCCGACAGAAAGGCACAGGACGAGACGCCAGCCGGTCGACAAGGCAATCAGAACGGCTTGTGTCGCCCGGAATGCGGCGCGGTTTTCCAGTCGCCGTTCGAGATACGAGGCATAGACAAAACCGCCGCTGCCGAACAGCCCCCCCAGAACACCGCCAAACACGCCATAGGCCATTGCCGGAGAATCACCGACATCCGTGGCCGCAGTTTTTTTGCTGAAACCTCGAATCCCCTGAAACACCACGAACAGACCAAGCACGACCGCCATCATCGTTGCCGGTACGCGGGAGAGAACCAGCACCCCAAGCAGTTGCCCGAGCAGCATCCCCGGAAAAAGCTGGCGGAATTCCTTCCAGGCAACCTCCTTGCGAGCCCGCCATCCGCGCAAGGACGAGCCGCCAAAATCCAGTATCGCCAGCATCGGCACCACCTTGGCAACCGGCATGACCAGTGCCAATGGTGCGCTGGCCATAAGCGCAGAACCAAAGCCGACCAGCGTGAAAACGGCATAGGCCGCGACAACCGCCCCCATCGCCAGCGCAAGGAAGACAGGCTCATGGGCAAGAGGGAGCTGGGAAACAAATTCGTTCATGATCGTGATGAGCGCCAAAGCAGAAAGATTTCATTTTGAAAGCCCATCCGGTATAAGACAAATATCAAAATTACCGTCGATACATTCCAAAAACGCATGGCCAGCCTGAAGCAGATTCGCTATTTTCTGACGGTCGCGGACCTCGGCAGCTTTACCCATGCCGCGACCAGCCTGTTCGTCGCCCAGCCCGCACTGAGCCGGCAAATTGCCCTGCTGGAGAAGGAACTGGGGTTTGCGCTCTTTGCCCGAGAGCCCCGGGGCGTGCGTCTGACACCCGCCGGCCTGGGCTACCGTGACCGCGTCCTGAGCATCGACAAGCTGCTATCGGCCGCTGCTGAAGAAGGCGCCCAACTGGCCAGAGGCGATGCCGGCGTGCTGCGCCTGTTGCACTCCAGCTCCATCCCAGCCACCAGCCTGATGCCCTCGATCCGGCGATTCCTCGAACAGTCGCCAAAAGCGCGGATCGACCTCGACCGAATATCGTCCGAAGCCCAGGTCACCGAAGTCGCCAACGGCAAGGCCGATATCGGCATCGTCCGCCTGCCGGTCTTGCGGCGCGACCCCGCCGTCACTTTCACCGAATTGCCAGCCGAACGTTTATGGGTTGCGCTACCGGCCAATCACCCGCTGGCAAGCCGCGAAACCCTTGTCCTGGATGACCTTCAGGCAGAGCCTTTCGTCTCTGCCGTCCATCGCGAACGGGGCGGTTTGGCCAGGCTGGTCACCGACCTCTGTTTGCGCCGAGGCTTTGTGCCAAAACTGGCAGCGGTCATCTCGCGAAAGACATCGATGCTGAACCTGGTGACAGCCGGTTTCGGCATTGCCGTGGTTCCCCGGCAAATGACCAGCATCACCTCCGACGGCCTGATCTATCGGCCATTGGCTGATCCCGATGCAGAAGCGCGCAGTGCGCTGGTCCTGCCGTTGCAAGCGACGGTTCTGGCGCGGCGGTTTGCCGAGCTGATGGTGCAAGCGCCTGGCACGAAGGATGGCGTGCTCTGAGCATTCCGCAACCATAGAAGCAATGGCAGGTCTCAGGCAGGAACAGTGAAAATTGCCAAAATTCGCAAACACTACTCGTGCCGCAACGCTTCGATCGGGTCAAGTTGCGCCGCCCTTCGCGCTGGCACGTAGCCGAAAATCACGCCGATTGCTGCCGAGAAACCGAAGGCCGTCAGATTGATTGCCGGGTTGAACATAAATGGTATGTGCATCAGCGACGACAGCCCGAGGCAGGCGACAAAGGCCAGCGCCACGCCAACCAAACCGCCGCAGGCAGAGAGCACCACGGCTTCAATCAGGAATTGCCAGAGCACCTCGTTTTCCAGCGCCCCGATGGCCAGCCGGATACCGATTTCGCGGGTCCGTTCGGTGACCGACACCAGCATGATGTTCATGATGCCGATGCCACCGACGAGCAGGCTGACGGCGGCCACCGCGCCGAGCAGCGCGGTCATCGTGCCGATGGTGCCGGAGAGCGTTTCGGCGATCTGCTTGGTGTCCATCACGTTGAAATTGTCGTCGGCGTTCTCGGCCAGCTTGCGGCGTTCGCGCAGCAGGCTGCGCAGCTGGGCGATGGCGACGGTCGCGTCGGTGCCGTCCTTGAGCGAGACCATGACATTGCCGATGTCGAGCGAGCCGGTCAGCCGGCGTTGCGTGGTGCGCAGCGGCATCAGCACCGTGTCGTCCTGGTCCTGGCCCATGCCGCCCTGGCCCTTGGCGACGAGCAGGCCGATCACCTCGCAGTCGAAGGTCTTGACGCGGATGCTGCTGCCGACTGGATTGCCGGCGCCGAACAGCTCCGTTTTGACGGTATTACCGATCACGCAAACGGCCTTGCCGGCGCGTTCCTCGTCATCGGTGAACTGCCGCCCGGCGGCGATTTTCCAGTTGCCGGAGATGAAGTAGTCGTTGGTTGTTCCGCTCACCGTCGACGACCAGTTCTGCGTGCCGACGACCAGCGTTACGGGGCTGCCGACGACGGGCGCCACAGCCTTGAGGCCATTGACCTGTTGCTGAATGGCCTCGATATCGGCGATCTTGAATTTCGGCGCGCCGGCACTGTCGCGCCCCGGGCCGAGGCGCTGGCCGGGCATGACCATGAGCAGGTTGCTGCCGAGGCTGGCAATCTGATCGGAAACCATCTTGGTCGCGCCGTTGCCCAGCGTCACCATGGTGATCACCGCACCGACGCCGATGACGATGCCGAGCACGGTCAGGAAGGAGCGCAGCAGGTTGCGGCGAATCTCGCGCAGGGCGAGCAGGAGTGCGTTCAAAATCATGCTGCCTCCGTCGCGCTGTCGCTGTCCACCAACCCGTCGACAAAATGCACGATGCGCCGCGCGTAGTGCGCCATATCCGGCTCGTGGGTGACCATGATGATGGTGATGCCTTGTTCGCTGTTCAGCCGCCCGAGCAGCTCCATGATCTCGTGGCTGCGCTTGCTGTCGAGGTTGCCGGTCGGCTCGTCGGCGAGCAGCACCAGCGGGTTGGTGACAATGGCCCGGGCAATCGCGACACGCTGCTGCTGACCGCCGGAAAGCTCGGCCGGGGTGTGCGTTTCCCAGCCGTCGAGGCCGACTTTGGCGAGAGCCGCCCGCGCCGCAGCGTGGCGCACTGCGGCCGGTTCGCCGCGATAGAGCAGAGGCAGCTCGACGTTCTCCTGCGCTGAGGTGCGCGCCAGCAAATTGAAGCCCTGAAAAACGAAGCCAAGACATTGCCGACGCAGCAAGGCCCGCTGGTTGCGGTCGAGTTGCTCGACGTTGATGCCCTGAAAACGGTATTCGCCCGAGGTCGGCGTATCGAGGCAGCCGAGCAGGTTCATCGCCGTCGATTTGCCGGAACCGCTCGGCCCCATCACCGCCACGAATTCACCGGCTTCGATGGTCAGATCAACGCCACGCAGGGCCTGAAACGCCGCCTGCCCCTGACCGTAGGTCTTGGTGATGCCGCGCAATTCAATCAAGGGCGCACTCACAGCAACCTCGCCGTCATTTCAATTTTGGCCATTTTGTCCTGTTGACCGCGCCCCGAAGGAATCCACAGCGACGCGCCAGCTGTGCTGGCCGTCTTGCTGTGCAGGGGCCTCATCAGCACTCTTGGGGTGTGACAACTCACTTTTTCGCCGCCTGATAGTCGGAAATAACCGCCGCACCCACCGGCAAATCGCCGCCCAGCACTTCGGTATGGCGCCCGTTGCTGACGCCGGTTTTCACCGCCACCGCCTGTGGCTTGCCATCGACCAGCATCCAGACCTGCCCGTCGCCGCTACCCTTGGCCGCAGCCGGGCGATTCTTCGGCGCCTCCGGCGGCGGGCCGGGCATCAGGCGGGCGACCAGGCCGCGCTCTTTCGTCGCCGCCCCCTCGCCCGGCGGTGTAAAACGCAGCGCCGCATTCGGCACCAGCAGCACCTTGTCGCGGCTGGCCGTGACGATGGTAGCCGTCGCCGTCATGCCCGGGCGCAGCGCGAGGTCGTCGTTATTGACCCGCAAGATGGTCTTGTAGGTGACCACGTTATCGGTCGTCGTCGAACCCAGCCCGACGCGCTGGATGCTCGCCGGAAACTTGCGCCCAGGCCAGGCCGATACCGTGAAACTGGCCGCCTGGCCGATTTTGACATTGCCGACATCGGCCTCGTCGACCTTGACCTGCAACTCCATCTTGGCCAGATCCTCAGCCAGCACGAAAAGCACCGGCGTCGTCATCGCCGCCACCACAGTCTGGCCCGGCTCCACCTTGCGGGTCAGCACGACGCCATCGACCGGCGAGCGGATGGTCGCCTTGCCGAGATTGGTTTCATCCGTTTTCGCCGTCGCTCGCGCCTGCACCACGTCGGCCCGGGCGCTGGCCAGACTGGCGATAGCCCGTTGCCGCGCCGCATCGGCCGTCTCCAGCTCGGTCTTGGCCGGTACCTTGCCGCCAGAAAGTTCGGCGACCCGGCGCATGCGATTCAGCGAGGCCGTCGTTTCAGCCACCGTCGCCTGCGCCAGCGCCACCGAGGCCTCCGCCGCCGCCACCGCAGCCTGCGATTTGGCCACGGCGTCCTTCAATTTAGCCGTGTCGAGCTGAGCCAGCAACTGGCCTTTTTTGACCACATCGTTTTCCTGCACCAGCACGCTGGCCAAGGTGCCGGAAAGCTCGGAGCCGACATCGACCGACTTGGTCGGCTGCAGCGTGCCGCTGGCCGAGGCGGTGACCAGCAGATTGCCGAGAACCGCCTCCTCAGTCAGAAACTGCCCGGCCGGCTGGCCGTTGCCGCCGGACAATGCGACCGACAACGCGACCATGACGGCAATGCCGCCGCCGATCAGCCACCACCGTCGCCGGCCGCTGCCCTTGTTGGCATTCTTGCTGAGCAGTGCAACGAGCGCCGCCGACGAGGTATCCGTGCTTTGGGTATCCGTACTTTGTGTCATGTTCGATCACTTTCATGGGCCGACCAGCCGCCGCCGAGCGCCTTGTAGAGCTGGATCAGCGTGGTCAGCACGGCCGACTGGGCGGTAGCCAGCGAGTCTTCGGCCGTCAATTGGGTGCGCTGGGTTTCCAGCACTTTCTGGAAGTCGGCGAGGCCGGCCTCATACATCTGCCGGCTCAAGGTCGCCGCGTTGCGCGCCGAAACGGCCGCCGCCTCACGGGCGATCACCCGGTCGCGGGCCTGCGCGTGGGCGGTCAGCGCATTTTCGACCTCCTCCAGCGCGGTCAACACCGCGCTTTCGTAGGCCACCAACGCCGCTTCCTGCACCGCCGTCTGCAAATCCACGGCGCTGCGCAGCTTGCCGCCGTCAAACAAGGTCGCCGCCAGCGTGCCGCTCAGGGCACGAACGAGACTGTCGCTGCCGCCCAGCGCACCGAGGCTGTAAGCCTGCCAGCCGAAAGAGCCGCCGAGCGACAGGGTGGGAAAGCGCGCCGCCTGCCGCTGCCCGATACGCGCCGTTTCCGCTGCCAGCGTGCGCTCGGCAACGACCAGATCGGGCCGCTGACGTAGCACATCGGCCGGGATGCCGGTCGCCACCATCGGCGGCGCCACCGGCCGGGACTGCGCGGCCAACAACTGTTCATGCAGGGCGCCAGGTTGCCGGCCAAGCAAGGTCGCCAGCCGGTTTTCCGCCGCCGCCAGCCCAACCTCGAGATCCGGCATGCTGGCCCGCGTTTGCTCGCGGTTGGTCCGCGCCTGCTCGACATCGGCACTGCTGGCCAAGCCGGCCTGCTCGCGCCATTCGGTGATCTGCGCCGTTTCGGTCTGGCTGGCCAGATTGGCCCGGGCAATCGCCAGCCGCGACTGGTAGGCGCGAAACTCGACGTAGTTCTGCGCCACCTCGGCGACCAGCGAAACGCGGACATTTTCCAGACTGGCCTCGCTCGCCGCCAGATCGGCACTCGCCGCCTCGACCGCCCGCCGCGTGCCACCGAAAAGATCGAGTTCCCAACTGGCGTCGAAACCGGCGTCGTACAGCGTGCGCGTCGGCAGGGTGCTGACTGCCGTGGCGTTCTTCGTCCGACTAACGCCAGTCGACGCCGACACTTGCGGAAAATAGCCGCTCACCGCCTGCGCCCGACTGGCCCGCGCCTGCCGCAAACGAGCCTGCGCCGACTTGAGATCGAGGCTGCCGGACTGGGCGGCGGCGATCAAGGCATCAAGCGCCGGATCGCCCAGTTGCCGCCACCAGACGGAATCAATTTTTAGATCGACGCCCTGTTTGAGCGCCGAATCGGTAGCCGCCGGCTTTGCGGCCAGCCAGCGATTCGGCATCGTCCAGGCCGGGGCCTGATAATCCGGGCCAAGCAAAGGCAGCCCGGTGCAGGCACTCAACAGGCCTGCGCTCATTAAAATAGCGAGCGACCGGCGGCACGTCGGTCCTCTTGAAAACGACAAGTATCTCATCCGGTTATTTTCACCGCCCGCGATCTTCACAGGTGTTAAACGATGTAAAAAAGCCCGCCGCGACCACACATTGAGCCGGGGCGGGCAAGGGGGGTAGACAGAGTGGCCAACACCGGCGCGGCGCCGGCCAAAAGCTACGCTTCAGCGGCCGGGAGGCGGCTGGTGGCGCTCATCGCCACGGCCGCGAGGACCGTCGCCACGCTTTTCCATCGGCGGCTCGCCAGGTGCCTTGCGATCGGCCAGCAGCTTGCGCTGTTCCGGCGTCAGCACGTCATAGACCAGACGCTCAGCCTTGGCCCGTGCCAGTGATATCTCGCTCATCGCCTTGGCCGCATCATTGGCCAACTCGCGCGCCTTCGGCTCGTTGTACTCCGGCGACAAAACCAGCTTGCGCAAACTCTCTTCCGCATTGCGCACTGCCTTGCCCTTGTCGCGCATGGCAGGCATCTGGCCGTGCATGATTTCGAACACCTGGTCACGCTGCGCTTCGCTCAAATTCAGCGAATGTAGATAGGGCGGCATCCTTCCACCCTCCATCCCCGGCCCGACACCACAGGCCAATGCCCGTTGATTCACTGCCAACGCAAGCAAGGGCACCGCCAGGGAAATACCTGCAGCAACCAAAAAACGCTTCCAACTCAACCTGGGGAAATCCATATCTCGTCCTTTCGCCTGGAGATTCGGGCAGCGCCCGACGACAGGACGAATACTCCATCCCAGGCCGGTTAAGCGATGTCAGGGAGATGTAAATGGTCGTAAATGAGGTTTCTACAATTTACTTTCTTGGGGTTTGCCTGAGACATCGTCGACAAAAAGAAAAAGGCGGCTGAATCAGCCGCCTTTCCTTTTCCCCAAGCCGCTTGGCGAGATTTAAATCTTGCTATAAACCTCAGCGCCGGCCTTCACAAACTCAACCGATTTCACTTCCATCCCCTTCTCCAGGGCAGCCGCTTCATCCAGCCCTTGCTGTGCAGCGAACTCCCGGACTTCCTGGGTGATCTTCATCGAGCAGAAATGCGGGCCGCACATGGAGCAGAAGTGGGCGACCTTGGCCGATTCCTTGGGCAGGGTTTCGTCGTGGAATTCACGCGCCTTGTCCGGGTCGAGACCGAGGTTGAACTGATCATCCCAGCGGAATTCGAAGCGTGCCTTGGACAGCGCGTTGTCGCGGATCTGCGCGCCGGGATGGCCCTTGGCGAGGTCGGCGGCGTGGGCGGCGAGCTTGTAGGTGATGATGCCTTCCTTGACGTCATCCTTGTCTGGCAGGCCAAGGTGCTCTTTCGGCGTGACGTAGCAGAGCATGGCGGTGCCGTACCAGCCGATCATCGCGGCACCGATGCCGCTGGTGATGTGGTCGTAGCCCGGTGCAATATCGGTGGTCAAGGGGCCGAGGGTGTAGAACGGGGCTTCGTCGCAATGCTTGAGCTGGAGGTCCATATTTTCCTTGATCATGTGCATCGGCACATGACCCGGGCCTTCGATGATGACCTGAACGTCGTGCTTCCAGGCAATTTTGGTCAGTTCGCCCAGCGTCTCCAATTCGCCGAGTTGCGCTTCGTCGTTGGCATCGTAGATCGAGCCGGGGCGCAGGCCGTCGCCGAGACTGAAGGCGACGTCATAGGCCTTCATGATTTCGCAGATTTCCTCGAAGTGCGTGTAGAGGAAGCTTTCCTTGTGGTGGGCCAGACACCACTTGGCCATGATCGATCCACCGCGCGAGACGATGCCGGTCAGGCGGTTGGCGGTCATCGGCACATAGCGGAGCAAGACGCCGGCGTGGATGGTGAAGTAGTCGACGCCCTGTTCGGCCTGTTCGATCAGCGTGTCGCGGAAGATTTCCCAGGTCAGGTCTTCGGCCTTGCCGTTAACCTTTTCCAGCGCCTGATAGATCGGCACCGTGCCGATTGGCACCGGGCTGTTACGGATGATCCATTCACGCGTTTCGTGAATGTTCTTGCCGGTGGACAGGTCCATCACCGTGTCGCCGCCCCAGCGGATCGACCAGGTCATTTTCTCGACTTCTTCCTGAATGCTGGAACCGAGCGCCGAGTTGCCGATGTTGGCATTGATCTTGACCAGGAAATTGCGGCCGATGATCATCGGCTCACTTTCCGGGTGGTTGATGTTGTTCGGGATGATGGCGCGGCCGCGAGCGATTTCGCTGCGCACGAATTCCGGGGTGATTTCTTCCGGAATGCTGGCGCCGAAATCCTGGCCCTTGTGCTGGCGACCGAGAATATCGGCCATCCGGTTGCCCATCGGGCCGGTGGCCTTCAGGCTTTCAATGTAAGCACGGCGGTTGTTGTTCTCGCGGATGGCGACGTATTCCATTTCCGGCGTGATGATGCCCCGGCGGGCGTAGTGCATCTGCGAAACGTTCTGACCGGCCTTGGCGCGCAGCGGCTTGCGGTGCAGGCCGGGGAAGCGCAGTTCGTCGAGTTTTGGGTCGGCGGCACGCTGGCGGCCGAACTCGGAACTCAAATCGGCCAGCGCCTCGACATCGCCGCGCTCGGCAATCCACTGGGCACGCAGCGCCGGCAGGCCGGAACGGATGTCGATCTTGGCGGCCGGGTCGGAATAGGGGCCGGAGCAGTCATAAACGTAGATCGGCGGGTTCTTTTCTCCACCGAAGGCGGTCGGCGTGTCGTCCTGCGACACTTCGCGCATCGGTACCCGAATATCCGGGCGCGAACCTTCAACGTAGATTTTGCGGGAATTGGGCAGCGGCTGGACTGCAGCCTCGTCGACGTGGGCGTTGGCGGCGAGGAATTGTTCGGTGGCGTTCATTGAAGCTCCATGCATTTTGTAGCAGGTAAGACGGGCAAGGAGCGATCTGGTTCCAACGACAGAGTTCGTTTCCCTACGACGGCATGACCCGGTCAGGTTCGAAGGGTAATTCTCAGCCAAGTTTTGCGGTTGGCACCCCTAACGAGTGGGCTGCAAGTTACTGGAAATACAGGCAAAATGCAAGGAATGACAAAGTGCGCTCAAGATTTGCAGAAATCAGCCGAAATATCTTGGACAAGCCGCGGAATACTAAAGAAAAATGAGGGAACCAAGATGCGCCACCTGATCATCGCCAGCCTGCTGGCCGCCCTGCCTTGGGCTGCTTCGGCTGCCCCAACCTGGCAAACCATCTCGTCAGAACCGGGCAAGCGCATCGAGATCGACCGCACCAGCCTGAAGCGCGAAGGGAGCACCGTGCAGGCTCAAGGGCGCATCGTCCTTGAAAAAGAGCTGACTGACGCAAAATCAGGCGCCGGCTACCGGGTCATCGAAGCAATTACCCGCTACGACTGCAACACGCGCAACGCCAACACGATCAAACGCATTTTCAAGAAAAACGAAAACGAAGTCATCCGCGAGGAAGAAATCAAGGGTTCCGATCTCCCGGTACGCACTGGCACGCTGGACGACAAGGTATTGCGTGAAGTCTGCCGCCCGCCGAAGGAAAGCCCGGCAGAACTGGCCAAAAAAGCCAATGAAGCGGCTGGCGAACTCAAGGCAGCCAACGACGCGCTACTCAAGAAGGAAATGAGCAAGGCCGAAAAACCGGCAACCATCAAGGCCAGCGATGTGCCGGCCAAGGAAGCTGAACACGGCGCCATTCCCTCGATCCGCCCGAACCTGAAGGCAGCAACGGAAAGCGTCAAGGAGACGGCACCAACCCCAACGCCGGCACCTGCGCCGGCCAAAGCAGTGGCCCCTGCAAAAGCGGCGACCGTCGTCGTGCACACCACGCCAGCCCCAGCGCCCAAAGCCAGGAAGCCAGCCAGGTCTGAAGGCTATATGCTGGAATTGACCCATTCCGAACCTGCCGCACAGCACGCCCAAATTCACTGGGCCTACGATGGTGCCGGCGCCCCGGAAAACTGGCCCAATCTCGACCCGAAGAACAAGGTGTGCGCGATCGGCGAGCGCCAGTCACCAATCGACATCAAGGACGGCATCAAGGTCGACCTGGAGCCGATCAAGTTCAAGTACCAGCCCTCTACCTTCAGGATCGTCGACAACGGCCATACCGTGCAGGTCGAAGTCGGTGAAGGCTCGATTTCTCTGACCGGCAAAACCTACGAACTGGTCCAGTTCCACTTCCATCGCCCGTCTGAAGAAAAGGTAAACGGTCAGCGCTTCGACATGGTCGTCCATCTGGTGCACAAGTCGGATGACGGGCAACTCGCTGTCGTCGCCGTGCTGCTCGAACGTGGCACCGAGAACCCCTTCATCCAGACGCTGTGGAACAACATGCCGCTGGAAAAGAACATGGCAGTCGCCCCTCCGACGACCACCATCGATCTGAACACCCTGCTACCAGCTACCCGCAACTACTACACCTACATGGGCTCGCTGACCACGCCTCCGTGCTCCGAAGGAGTGCTGTGGCTGGTCATGAAACAACCGGTGCAAGTTTCGCAGGATCAGATCAACATTTTCAGCCGCCTGTACAAAAACAACGCCCGGCCGATCCAGCCCTCCGGCGGACGCCTGATCAAGGAAGGCCGTTGACCTGAAACGAGGCAGAGTGGTAACTTAATGACCAACGAGTCATTAAGTTACCCATGTCAGCAATACCTGCCCCCCGCAAACGTCGCAAGGAAGACCGCCCATCGGAACTTCTTGGTGCAGCCCTCCATTTGTTTGTTGAAAAAGGCTTCACCGCGACCCGACTGGAAGATGTCGCTGCCAAGGCGGGGGTTTCGAAGGGTACGCTGTATCTCTATTACGAGAACAAGGAAGCCTTGTTCAAGGCAGTGATCCAGGAAGGTGTGATTCCGATCATCGCCGAAAATGAAGCCATCGCCGCCAAGCACACGAGCAGCAGCTTCGATCTGCTGGAAAAACTGCTCGATAACTGGTGGACGAAAATCGGCCAGACGGCTTTTGCCGGCATTCCGAAATTGATGGTGGCCGAGGCCAGGAACTTTCCCGAGCTGGCGACTTTCTATTACGAAAATGTCATCAACCGCAGCCGGGCGCTGGTCGGATCAACACTGCGCCGCGGCATGAACAGCGGCGAATTCCGGCCGATGGACGTTGAAACAACGATCGACGTGCTCATTGCACCGATCCTGATGCTGCTGATCTGGCGTTTTTCAATGAACTGCTGCCAAGGCAGCCAAACCGATCCGCAGCAGTATCTGCAGATCCATATGGACATACTGCGGCAAGGTTTGCGCAGGCTGGAAAAAGAGAGTCAGGTATAATTTTGATTTGTCGGAACCTATATATTAGCTTGTGCTAATATTATGCCTGCGGAGACCCAAATGAACATCGAGCAAGCGCGCTTCAACATGATCGAACAGCAGATCCGACCCTGGGAGGTTCTGGATCCGCAGGTTCTCGACCTGCTCTTCGTCGTCAAGCGCGAAGACTTCACCCCCCCGGCCTATCGCAACCTGGCCTTTGCCGACATGGAAATCCCGCTGGGCGGTGGCCAAGTCATGCTGGCACCAAAGATTGAAGCCAAGATGCTGCAGGAACTGGTGCTCAAGAAAACCGACAAGGTGCTCGAAATCGGTACCGGCAGCGGTTATATGGCCGCCCTGCTGGCTGCCCGCGCCGAGCACGTCGTCACCGTTGAATCTCGCCCTGAACTGGCCGCTACCGCCAAGGACAACCTTGAGCGCGCCGGCGTTGCCAATGTCACGGTCGAAGTTGGCAATGGTGCCGAAGGCTGGTCGCAGCGCGGCCCCTACGATGCCATCGTCGTCTCTGGCTCCCTGCCGACCCTGCCTGCCAGCCTGCTCAAGCAATTGCGCGTCGGCGGCCGCCTGGCTGTCGTCGTCGGCGAAGCACCGGTCATGGAAGCCCAACTGATCACCTGCACGGGTGAAGGCATCTATAACACCGTCAACCTGTTCGAAACTGTCATTCCAGCCCTTGACGGTATCGAAACCAAGGCCAGCTTCACGTTCTGATGAAACAGGTTCGCGCTCAACAACTGGCAGAATGGCTGGCCGACGAAGCCCGGCCCAAGCCCGTTCTGCTGGATGTGCGCGAACCGTGGGAACTCGAACTCTGCCAACTGGAAGGTTCGCAGCATATTCCCATGCATCTGGTCCCGACCCGTTGCGACGAAATTGACTCGACGCAGGATGTGGTCGTGATCTGTCATCACGGCGGCCGCAGCATGCAGGTCGCCATGTTTCTTGAGCGCAAGGGCTTTGGTGCCGTATACAACCTGATGGGCGGGGTTGAGGCCTGGGCTGGCGAAGTCGACCCGACCATGCGTCGTTATTGAGGAAGGCATGAAAAAACTCGCTTGGCTGATTGTTTCGCCGCTGCTCGCCTCCCCACTCTTTGCCGCCGACCTGATGCAGGTTTATCGCGACGCGCAGGACAACGATCCGACCTTTGCCACCGCCCGGGCAACGCTCGATGCCGGACGTGAAAAGTCGCCACAGGCCCGCGCTGGGTTGTTACCCAGCCTGACCTTGTCCGGCAACACCGTGTGGAACGAGAATGAACTCTCGGCCCACAACGGACCGACCATCGCCAAGCCGCACTACAACTCCAACGGTTACCAACTGACGCTCAGCCAGCCGCTGTTCCGCTGGCAAAACTGGGTTTCATACGACCAATCGAAGCTGCAGGTCGCCCAGGCTGAAGCCAATTTCGTTCAGGCCCGACAAGATCTGATCCTGCGTGTCTCACAAGCCTATTTCGACGTGGTTTATGCCGTCGAAAACCTGAAGGCAGTTGGCGCCAACAAGACCGCCATTGCCCAGCAACTCGAGTCTGCCAAGAAGAATTTCGAAGTCGGCACCGCGACCATCACCGATACGCACGAGGCACAAGCCCGTTACGATCTGGCGATCGCTCAGGAAATTGCCGCCGAAAGCGATTATGAAATCCGCCAACGCGCCTTGCAGGCCATCATCGGCAAAGAGCCGGGGCCACTCGCGACGACGCGCAAGGATGCCGAGTTGTCGCCGCCGCAGCCAAACGACATGAAACAGTGGGTGGCAGCCGCCGAAAAGGACAGCATCACGGTTCAGGTGCAACAGGCCAATGCCGACATCGCAGCCCGTGAAGTCGACAAACAACGGGCTGGACACTATCCGACCGTAGACCTGGTCGCCAACCAGGGCTATTCAAAGAACTACGCCTCGACTTTCGGCGTCTATGACACCGATTTCAAGAACGTCGGCGTTCAAGTCAATATTCCGCTGTTTCAGGGCGGCCTGACCGTTTCGCGTCAACGTGAAGCCGCCGCCAATCGTGGCGCGGCGCAATCCGCACTCGAAACGGCTCGCCGCGGTGCCGCATTGTCTGCGCAGCAATACTATCTCGGCGTCACCAATGGGCTGGCCCAGGTCAGAGCCCTGAAAGCTGCGCTGGTCTCGTCGCAATCGGCGCTGGAATCGAACAAGCTGGGCTACGAAGTCGGCGTGCGCATCAATATCGACGTGCTGAACGCCGAAAACCAGGTCTACGTGACTCGACGCGATCTGGCCAAAGCCACGCTGGATACGCTGATGTCACAACTGCGTCTGAAGGCAGCAACCGGCTCATTGGGCGAAGATGATGTCGCCCAGATCAACGCCCTGCTCGCCCCGTCCACCGCTCAATAAGCCTCAGCATCCGCTCTGCTGCGCCTTGATGCGCGCAGGCAAACGTGCTGGCCGCTGCGCGCATCGCCGCCAATTCAGCCGGCCCGTTTAACAGGCGCTCGACCGCGGCACCAAGCATTTCCGGATTCTCAACACGTTGCGCAGCACCGGCAGCGATGGCATCTTCAGTCGCCTGCAGAAAATTGAAGGTATGCGGCCCGACGAGCACCGGGCATCCGCAAGCGGCCGCCTCGATCAGGTTCTGCCCGCCCAGCGGCAGCAAACTGCCGCCGATAAAGGACAAGTCGGCTAGCGTAAAGTAAGCGGCCATTTCGCCCATGCTGTCACCAAGCCAGATTTGCGTATCAGGAGCTGGCAGGCCGGCACTCCGCCGGGAACTGCGCCCCCCTTGCTGTTTCAGCAAATCAGCCACCTCATCAAAGCGTTGCGGATGGCGCGGCACCAGCACCAGCAGCGCCCCCGGAATGGCGACACGACGCCACGCCTCAAGCACCAGCACTTCCTCGCCCTCACGGGTACTCGCCGCCAGCCAGACAGGCCGCTGACCGATCGCCTGTCGCCATGCCTGCCCCAGCGCGATCTTGTCGGCCGGCGGAGTAACATCAAATTTCAGATTGCCGCAGACTTCGACCGTCTTCGCCCCCAGGGCGACGATGCGTTCGGCATCCCCGCGAGTCTGTGCTGCCACACCGCTCAGCGAGGCAAACGCCGGACCGACCAAGCCCGAAAAACGACCATAACCACGGGCTGAACGAACCGACAGGCGCGCATTGGCCAACACCACTGGAACACCTTGCTGCTTGGCGCCGGCCAGCAGATTGGGCCAGATTTCAGTTTCCATCAACACGCCAAAGGCGGGCGAGAAATGCCGCAGAAAGCGGGCCACGGCGCCGGGGTAATCATAGGGCAGGTAAGCCTGAACGACCTTGTCACCATAGACCTCCAGCCCCGCTGCCCGCCCGGTCGGGGTCATGCCGGTCAGCAGGATGCGATGCTCGGGCCAGCGGCTCAGCAGCCCCTCGATCAAGGGCTGGGCAGCGCGGGTTTCGCCCACCGACACGGCATGCACCCAGATCAGCTTGGCCGGCGCAGACTGAGGATAGAAACCGTAGCGCTCGCCGAGGTTTGCCAGATACTCGGGTTGCTTGCGGCCTCGCCACAGCAAACGCAGCCAGATCAGCGGCGTAATCAGATAGAGCAGCAGTGAGTAGGCGATGCGCGCCATCAGCCAAGCGCCATTTGCAATTCGCCAAGTACGGCGTCGGGCGACGGGATCTGGTTTTTGCCACCAAGATTGCGATGAAACCCGGCCCCCAATACGCCCGTCAGACCGGGATCAGTCGCGGTATAAAGAGCCACCGTGGGTACCTTCAAGGCCACCGCCAGGTGGGTCAGGCCGGTATCGACACCAACGGCGGCTCGGGTTCCGGCGAGCAGCGAAGCCAGATCGGGAATGCTCATCGCCGGCGCAGCCACCGCGCCGGGAATGCCGGCCGCCAGCCGGCCAGCTCGCTCCCGTTCGACCACACTGCCGCCGGGCAGCACGGCGCTCAACCCCAGCGAGTTCAAACGCGCCCCCAAACTCAGCCAGTTCGCTTCCGGCCACAACTTGTCATCGCGGCTGGTCGCCGTCAGGAAAACGACATAAGGCCGATGCGGCAACCAGTCGAACCCTGCTGCACTAGCTTCGATACCGTAGTCGGGTTCAGACTCGGCAGCATAGCCCAGCGCCGCTGCGGCCAAACGACGATTGCGCGCGACGGCGTGCAGTTCCCGTGAAACGTGAAAGCGACGGTCATAGCAGCGTGCGGCAATCGGTTCCCGTGCCGAGTCTGCCGCATAGCCCAGGACAGGCCCGCTCGCCTGGCTGGCGATCAGTGCACTTTTCAGCAGGCCCTGCGTGTCGATCACGGCATCGTAAGCGCGAACCTGTAAGAGACGCCGGAATTCGGCAATCTCCCGCCAAGTATCAGCCTTCAACAGATTCTTCCGCCAGCGCCGGATGGCCACCGGAATGATTGTTCCGACACCGGGATGCAGACGCGGAATAGCCGCAAAACTCTCTTCGACGCACCAGTCGATTTCGGCATCCGGAAAATGCCGTCGGATATCGCTAACCACCGGCAAATTATGGATGACGTCGCCGAGCGAGGAAGTTTTCACGATCAGAATGCGCATCGGCGGATAAAATCACGGCTTTCGAAGCCGCAATTATAAATGCCCGCCACGCGCCAGCCGCTTTCCGTTGCAATCATCACGCTCAACGCCGCCTCCCAGCTGGAGGACTGCCTGAAGAGTGCTGGCTTTGCCGACGAAATTGTTGTCGTCGATTCCGGCAGCACGGATGGCACACAGGCGCTGGCTGAACGCTACGGCGCTCGCGTCATCGAACAGGCATGGCTGGGTTTCGGGCCGCAAAAGCAATTCGCAGTCGACACCGCCAGCCACGACTGGGTTCTCTGCCTCGATGCCGACGAAAGGGTGTCGCCGGAATTGCAGGCGGCCATCGAAAATGCCCTGCAATCGCCGCCGAGCGCAGCATTCCGATTTGCCCGCTGCAACCGCTTCCTTGGTCGCTACCTGAAGTACGGCGAGGGCTATCCGGACTGGTCGCTGCGTCTTTTCGACCGCCGCCAGGCAGGCTGGTCCGACGACGCCGTCCATGAAAAGGTAATCGCCAACGGCGCTGTCGGCACCCTGAAAGGCGATCTGCTGCACGACTCAGCCGAAACCCTCGCCATCTATCTCGGCAAGCAAAACCGCTATACGACACTAGCGGCCGAAATGGCCGCCGCGGCAGGCAAGCGCGCCTCGTTCGCGCGCCTCGCCTTCAGCCCGATCATCCGCTTCATCAAGTTTTACCTGGTCCGCCAGGGCTTTCGTGATGGCCTGCCCGGCCTGATTCACATCGCCATCGGCTGTTTCAACAGCTTCATGAAATATGCCAAACTCTTTGAAAAACAGCGATCAAATGCTGCACTGCGGTAAAATCGCATGACTCTCTCCCCAAGGTGATTCCGTGAAAATTCTCGTGACCGGCGCTGCCGGATTCATCGGCATGACTACCTCGCTGCGCCTGCTGGCCCGCGGCGATGAGGTGGTCGGTCTCGACAACATGAACGACTACTACGAAGTGTCGCTCAAGGAAAACCGTCTGAAGCGCCTGACTGCCCTCCCCGGCTTCCGCTTCGTCAAACTGGATGTGGGCGACCGGGCCGGCATGGAAAAGCTGTTTGCCGACGAGAAATTCGACAAGGTCATCCACCTCGCCGCCCAGGCCGGCGTCCGCTATTCGATCCAGAATCCGCACGCCTACGTCGATAGCAATCTGGTCGGCTTCATCAATATTCTTGAAGGTTGCCGCCACCACAAGGTTCAGCATCTGGTTTACGCCTCCAGTTCCAGCGTCTATGGCGGCAACACCAAGATGCCCTTCTCCGAGCACGATAGCGTCGACCACCCGGTCAGCCTTTACGCCGCAACCAAGAAGGCCAACGAGCTGATGGCCCACACCTACAGCCACCTCTATGGCTTGCCGACGACCGGCCTGCGCTTCTTCACGGTCTATGGCCCGTGGGGACGTCCGGACATGGCGCTCTTCCTGTTCACCAAGGCCATCCTCGAAGGCCGGCCGATCGATGTCTTCAACCACGGCAACATGAAACGCGACTTCACCTACGTAGACGACATCGTCGAAGGTGTCATCCGCGTGATGGATCGCAATGCCGCGGCCAATGCCGAATACGACTCGCTCTCCGCCGATCCGGCGACCAGCAATGCCCCCTACCGGGTGTTCAACATCGGCAACAACAATCCAGTGCAGTTGCTCGACTTCATCGGCGCGATCGAAACCGCCCTTGGCCAGAAGGCAGAAAAGCGCCTGTTGCCGCTGCAGGACGGCGATGTCCCTGCTACCTACGCCAACACCGACCTGCTCAATGACTGGGTCGGCTTCGTCCCTGGCACCTCCGTTCAGGAAGGTGTCAGCAAATTTATCGCGTGGTATCGCGACTACTACAAGGTTTAAGGATTCGTTATGTGTGGCATCGTCGCGGCAGCCGCCGGCAAAAATATCGTCCCTGTCCTCGTCGAAGGGCTGAAGAAGCTCGAATACCGCGGCTATGATTCGGCTGGTCTGGCCGTCATCGGCAGCACCGCTATCGAACGCGTCCGTTCGGTCGGCCGGGTGGCCGAGCTGGAAATCGCCTCGGCCAGCACCAGCGCCGTCACCGGTATTGCTCACACCCGCTGGGCGACACATGGCGTCCCCTGCGAGCGCAATGCCCATCCACACGTCTCCGGCTCCATCGCCGTTGTCCATAACGGCATCATCGAAAACTACGAGTCCCTGCGCACCGAACTGAGCGCCCAAGGCTATGTCTTCACCTCGGACACCGACACCGAAAGCATCGCCCACCTGATCCAGGCGACGCTGAAGAGCGAGCCCGATCTTTTCAAGGCCGTGCAACTTGCCTGCCGTCGTCTGGTCGGTGCCTACGCGATCGCCGTCATCGACCACAACCAGCCCGGCAAGGTGGTCGTTTCCCGCGAAGGCTCGCCGCTCCTGCTCGGCGTTTCGGATACCGGCAGCTACGCGGCGTCAGATGCCTCGGCCCTGCTGCAGGTCACCCGCAACATGGTCTATCTGGAAAATGGTGACATTGCCGAGTTGACCGCAACCAGCGTCAAGATCACCCGCCTCGACGGCACACCGGTGGAACGCCCGGTTCATGTTTCCCAGCTGTCGGCCGCCGCGGTCGAGCTCGGCAACTACCAGCACTACATGCAGAAGGAAATCTTCGAGCAGCCTGAAGCACTGGCCAACACGCTGGAAATCGTTGGTGGCAGCAAGACCATTCAGCCCGGAATTTTCGGTGCAGAAGCCGGCAACTTGCTCGCCGATGTCGACTCAATTCTCATTCTTGCCTGCGGCACCAGCAGCCACTCCGGCTATACCGCCCGCTACTGGCTCGAAGCCATTGCCGGCGTGCCGTGCAATGTTGAAATTGCCAGCGAATACCGCTACCGCACCTCGGTCGCCAATCCGCGCCAGCTGATCGTCGCCATCTCCCAGTCCGGTGAAACCGCTGACACGCTGGCAGCCCTGCGTCACGCCAAGTCGCTGGGCCAGACCAAGACCCTGGCCATCTGCAACGTGCCGGAATCCGCCATTGTCCGCGAATGCGCGCTGCGCTTCATCACCCGCGCCGGCCCGGAAATCGGCGTCGCCTCGACCAAGGCCTTCACCACCCAGCTCGCCGCCCTCTTCTTGCTGACGCTGGTCATGACCAAGGTCAAGGGCCGCCTGACTCAGGATCAGGAAAGCGCCTTTATCGACCAGTTGCGTCACCTGCCAGTGGCCGTCAACAAAGTGCTTGAGCTAGAGGACGAGATCAAGGCTTGGGCCCAGCGTTTTGCCGACAAGCATCACGCCCTGTTCCTCGGGCGTGGCCGGCATTACCCGATCGCCATGGAAGGCGCACTAAAGCTCAAGGAAATCTCCTATATCCACGCCGAGGCTTATCCAGCCGGCGAACTGAAGCATGGTCCGCTGGCGCTGGTTGATGCCAACATGCCGGTTATTTCCGTTGCGCCCAACGATCAGTTGCTCGACAAGCTGAAGTCCAATCTCAAGGAAGTTCAGGCCCGCGGCGGCGAACTCTACGTTTTTGCCGATGCCGATTCGGAAATCCAGGAATCCGAAGGCGTGCACGTCCTGCGTTTACCGGAACACTACGGCGAACTGTCGCCAATTCTGCACGTCATTCCCTTGCAATTGCTCTCCTACCACGCTGCCCTGGTCAAAGGAACCGATGTGGACAAACCGCGCAATCTCGCGAAATCGGTGACCGTCGAGTAATCAAATGGCCACTTATGCCATCGGCGACATTCAGGGCTGCTACGACTCGCTGCAACGACTTCTCGAGCGCTGCGCCTTCGACCCCGCCACCGACCGGCTCTGGCTAGTCGGTGACCTGGTCAATCGCGGCCCGAAATCCCTGGCCACACTACGTCTGATCAAGTCCCTGGGGCCGGCCGCGCTGACCGTTCTCGGCAATCACGACCTCTACCTGCTGATGGTCGCCGAGGGTGGCGCCAAGTTTCGCGGCAAGGACGACACGCTGCAGGAAATCCTCGATGCGCCGGACTGCGCCGAACTGCTCGACTGGCTGCGTCACCAGCCGATCTGCCACACCGAAGGCGAGTACTGTCTCGTGCACGCCGGGCTGCTGCCGCAATGGACAGCTTCGCGCGCCCGCGAACTGGCCCGCGAAGTCGAAATTACGTTGCAAGGGCCAGATTTTCGCGAATTCATCCTGAACCTTTGGGGTAGCGAACCGGCCGGCTGGTCGGACAACCTGTCCGGCTGGGCCCGCTTGCGCGTCATCGTCAACGCGATGACCCGGATGCGTTTCTGTACGCTGGATGGGGTCATGGAATTCAAGGTCAAGGGCAAGCTGTCGAATGCCCCCGCCGGCCATGTCCCCTGGTTCGACCTGCCTGACCGGAAAAGTGCCAAATCGGTGCTGGTGACCGGCCACTGGTCGGCCCTCGGCCTGAAAGTCACGCCAAATCTGCTGGCACTGGACTCCGGCTGCCTGTGGGGCGGCCATCTGACTGCGGTTCGGCTGGAAGACCGTCAGGTATTTCAAGTGGACTGCTCACCAACGGAAGCCCAGCCGCTAAAGCGATAGCTTCACGCGCATCTGCCGCTACCTGTTTGCGATCCTCACCATTCAGGCCACGCAGCGGTGTGGTCACCAGTCGGGCAATCAGGTGTTTGCGGCCGAGAATTGCCGATGTGCACTGGCCCATGGAAATCTCGCCATCGTAACGCGGCGCCAGACTGCGCTGGCCATCCAACTCCCAATAGGAAATGGCCACCGGTAACACCGGCCGTCCGGCAGCCAGCGCCGGCTGAATCAGTGCTGCGTGAAAATGCAACAGGCTCCGACCATCGGTAGTCGTTCCTTCGGGAAAGACTGCCACATGCTTGCCCTTATCCAGAATTTCCGCCACTTGCTGGTTGATGATCCTGGCGTGACCGCGGCTGCCGCGACGCAGAAAGACCGTATCGTTCTTTGCGGCCAGCCAGCCGATCAGCGGCCAGTGGCGTACCTCTTCCTTCGACACGAAAGCAGCGGGCAGGGCGGCATTGATCACGTAGATATCGATCCACGAGATATGGTTGGCGACGAGCAGCGCACCAGGAACGGCATGCGTCAGGTCGGCCTCGACCTCGACGCCCAAGGCATCAAGCAAGGCCGCCGACCAGCTGGCTTTCAGGGCCAGACGCTGGCGGTCACTGCAGAGCGGAAAAACACACAGCGAAAAGAGCGCCCCGCTGATGACCAGCAGGGCGATGCGGAAAATCCGGAAGGCGCGAATCGCTAAGTTGGTTTGGTTCAGACTACTTATCCCAGATAGTGCTTGGCGTAACGACCGGAAACCTTGGCCATCGGCATCAGGATCGGCAGGTCGGCCGTGTTGAAATCAGGATCCCAAGCCGGCTCACCGCAAATCCAGGCCCCCGCACGGAGGTAGCCTTTGATCAACGGCGGCGTTTCGGCCGGGCGATCCTGCTGCAGAGCAGCCAGCGGCAGCGGACAACGCGGGAAAACGCGATATTCCTGCGGCCCGAGGTGATCGGCAGCCAGACGATTATACAAGCTGGCCGCCGCATGGCCGCCATCGGCCATGCTGATCGAGGCGCAGCCCATCAGGTAGTCATAACCATTCTCGACCATGAACTGAGCCAGACCCGACCAAAGCAGGGTGATCGTGGCACCGGTACGATACTCCGGATGAACGCAGGAGCGGCCGATCTCAACCAGGCGCGAACGCAGGTGCTGAAGGCGGGTCAGGTCGAATTCGTTTTCGGAGTAGTAACCGACCTGGCGAGCGTTTTCCGGTGTCAGGATACGGTAGGTACCGACGATTTCGCCACTCTGCGTATCGCGCACGACCAAGTGCTGGCAATACGGATCGTAAATATCGTGATCGACGCCCGGCGTCCGGCTCGGCAAATTGGCGCCCATTTCACCGGCAAACACGCGGTAGCGCAGGCGTTGCGCATCGAGGATATCGCTCTGGCTGCGGGCAAAACCAACAGCCAGACTCTTCTTTTCGGGACGGCTGCGACCCGCAGCCTTATGGATATTTTCCATCTTTGTTCTCCTTGTATTCGTGGAGAACAAGTCTGGATGAGCCTTGTTACAAGCGCTTTGCCCGAAAATGACAGCGATGTTTCAGAAAATACGCCTTACCAGGGCAGTGAACCAAAAGCCTTGCGGTAACGCTCGGCAATCTCTTCGCGGCTCGGGTGGTGGTTCTGGCCACCACGATGGGCAATCTTGATCGCGCCCATCACCGCCGCCAAGCGGCCGGTTGTCGGCCAGTCGAAACCATTGGCAATGCCGTAGAGCAGGCCGGAACGGTAGGCATCGCCGCAGCCCGTCGGATCAAGAATTTCGTCGGCCGTGACGCAAGGGATATCGTGACACTGGCCATCGGTATAGATTTCCGAGCCCTCACCACCGCGCGTCACGATCAGGGCCTTCAAATTACCCGCCAGTTGTTCGAGGCTACGCCCGGTGCGGTCGCACAGCAGCTTGGCCTCGTAATCGTTGAAGCAGGCGTAATCGGCCAGCTGGATGAAATCGAGCAGTTCGTCGCCATTGAACATCGGCAGACCCTGGCCCGGATCGAAAATGAACGGCACGTTGGCATCGGCAAAGTCACGGGCGTGCTGCATCATGCCTTCGCGGCCATCCGGCGCCACAATGCCGAGCTTGGCATTGGCACTTTCAACCTTGTTCAGATGCGAAAACGTCATCGCTCCCGGATGGAAAGCGGTGATCTGGTTGTCGTCGAGGTCGGTCGTGATGAAAGCCTGCGCCGTGAAGCTGCCGCCAATCTGGCGAACATGGTTCCGTGACAGGCCAAGTTTGTCGAGCCGATCAAGATAGGGCGCGGCATCATCGCCAACGGTGGCCATGATCGTCGGATCGCCGCCAAGCAGCATCAGGTTATAGGCGATGTTGCCAGCACAGCCGCCGAATTCACGACGCATCTCTGGAACCAGGAAGGCCACATTCAGGATGTGGATCTGCTCAGGCAGGATGTGGTTCTTGAAGCGGTCCGGGAAGACCATGATGTTGTCGAAAGCCAGGGAACCACAGATCAGTGTCGTCATAAAGAATCAGGGATAGAAGATGTAAAGGCGATAGCCCGAGGCACCGATCTCCTTGGCCTCGATCCATAGTCGGACAGCAACTTCGCCGTTGGCCGGAAAATGATCGGAAGCCGTGCCGGGCGGCAAGTATTCGGCAGCGTACATGACCCGTCGGGAAACAACGGAATCGTTGGTATCGGTCAGGCTCAGCTCAAGCGCAGGCCAGGCCTGGGGGTGATCGGCCCGGTTTTTCAGGGTCGCCTGCAACACGAACAGGCCACGGGCGTTATCGGATTGCAGATCGGAGGTTTCAATGGAAACCAGAGCCGGATTACGCGGTAGCGGAATGTCGACCGAGACCAGTTGATACAGAGACGCCGCACTTGGCATCCGCAAAACGATCTCACTGCGGAAGTAGTAAAGCAATTGCCCAAGCAGGGCGAGGCTCAACAGAATCGAGACCAGCACGAAAGGCCAGACCGCCCGCTTGGCCGACTCAACGGCGAAGCCACCCAATCCATCGCTGGCCAGCGTACCGGCAGCCCAGCGATTGTAGGCCGTCGTATCGTTCAGTTCCCGTGCCGCGACGAGACCGGCATCACGCGCCGCCTGGGTCGACTCTTCCGGGGTTTCCTGGCTCTCTTCCGGCGATGCGTTGTCGCAAGGGGCTTGCAGTTCGCTCCCCGGTACGCTTTCGGGCTCGGACTCGCCGGGCACTGTCAGCGCACCAGGCTCTACAGGCACGTCGCTGTCGATGGTCTCAAGCGGCAGGACCTCAATAACTTCTTCAAATGGCTCTTCGACCAGAGTATCAACCTGCTCGGCCAACTCGGGCTCAGGTTGGACGTCTAGCTCTTCAAGTGCAGCCTCCGGCTCCGTCTGAAGGGGCTCGACTGTCGAAGCTGCAAGCTCAGGGGCCGGTGAATTGACCTCCGGCTCATCGGAATCAGACAACCATTGATCAAACGCATTGAAGACCGACTGGCAATGTCCGCAACGGACCTTGCCGGCCTTGCGACGCAACTGCTCGGACGTGACCCGGAAAACCGTGCCGCAATCCGGGCAGCGGGTCCGCATCAGGGCTTGATCCCGGCCAGACATACCCAGTCTTCACGCACATCGGCTACTTGCAGCGGAATCCACTGCGCGTAGATGGCGATGATTTCGTCGATCTGCTCGCGCAGGATGCCGGACAAGGCCAACTTGCCACCCTGGCGAACATGCGCACAGATGGCAGGCGCGAGCACACGCAAGGGATTGGACAGGATATTGGCGACAACCACGTCGTATTCGCCAGCTACCGGCGTCGCCGAATCGGCAAACAACGCTGTCACGCCATTGCGCTCGGCATTGGCGCGCGCCGCCTCAACGGCCTGCGGATCGATATCGACACCGGCGACATGGCCGGCCCCCAGGCGTGCCGCAGCAATAGCCAGAATGCCTGAACCACAACCGTAATCAAGCACCGTGCAAGCCTCGGAGACATTGCGCTCCAGCCATTCCAGACAAAGCCGGGTGGTCGGATGCGAGCCGGTCCCGAAAGCCATGCCGGGGTCGAGGATCAGGTTAACCGCAGCCGGATCGGGAGTTTCATGCCAGGAAGGAACAATCCACAGGCGCTCCGAGACACGGATCGGGTCGAACTGAGACTGGGTTAGCTGGACCCAGTTCTGCTCGGCGACGTTCTCGACAGAATATGCCGGGATTTCAGACAAGCCGATGGCAGCCCCCGCCTCAGCAAGGAGGGCCTCGATATCCGCATCCGGTTCGAGCAACACGACAACGCGCGAATGCATCCAGCCCGGTGTATTTACCGAACCCGGTTCGCCAAACTGCGGCTGCTCGTCCGGCGTGCCGGCATCGGCATCCTCAATGCTGGCCGATAGCGCCCCCGCTTCGAGAAGTGCATCGCACATCGGCTCAGCATGGGACACATCGGTCAGAAAACTGACATTTTGCCAGCCCATCGCCTAAGCCTTCACTTCGCCCTTGTCGGCGAGTTTCTGTTCAAGGTAGTGGATGCTGGTGCCGCCCTCAACAAAACGGGCGTCCTGCATCAGTTCCTGGTGCAACGGGATGTTGGTCTTGATGCCCTGGATGCTCATCTCGGACAAGGCGATGCGCATGCGACGAATGGCCTGCTCGCGGGTATCACCATAGGAAATCACCTTGGCAACCATCGAGTCGTAATGCGACGGCACCTTGTAACCCTGATAAATGTGCGAATCAACGCGGATACCTGGGCCACCCGGTGGGTGATAAAACGTGATATTGCCGGGAGATGGCACGAACGTGAAGGGATCTTCGGCGTTAATACGGCACTCGATGGCATGGCCACGGCAGACGATGTCCTTCTGCTTGTAGCGCAGCTTTTCGCCAAAGGCGACGCGAATCTGTTCCTGAACGATATCGACGCCAGTGATCATCTCGGTCACCGGATGCTCAACCTGAACACGGGTGTTCATTTCGATGAAATAGAACTCGTTGTTCTCGTAAAGGAATTCGAAGGTACCTGCACCACGGTAACCGATCTTGCGACAGGCTTCGGCGCAGCGCTCGCCAATACGGTTGATCAGGCGCGGCGCGATGTGCGGTGCCGGTGCCTCTTCAATCACCTTCTGGTGACGACGCTGCATGGAGCAATCGCGCTCGCCCAGATAAATGGCGCTGCCATGCTGGTCGGCCAGCACCTGGATTTCCACGTGACGCGGATTTTCCAGATACTTTTCCATATAGACCGCAGGGTTGCCGAAAAAGCTGCCGGCTTCCTGCTTGGTCATTTGCACGGCATTGACCAGGGCGGCCTCGGTATGAACGACGCGCATGCCGCGACCACCGCCACCGCCGGCGGCCTTGATGATCACTGGATAACCCACCGCACGGGCAATCTTGACGATTTCTTTCGGGTCGTCCGGCAACTCGCCTTCGGAACCTGGAACGCAGGGCACGCCGGCCACTTTCATCGCATCCTTGGCCGACACCTTGTCGCCCATCAGGCGAATGGTTTCGGCCTTCGGGCCGATAAAGACGAAGCCGGAGGTTTCAACGCGCTCGGCAAAGTCGGCATTCTCAGACAGGAAGCCATAACCCGGGTGAATCGCCTGGGCGTCGGTGACTTCAGCTGCCGAAATGATCGCCGGAACGTTCAGGTAGCTGAGGGCAGAAGAAGCCGGGCCGATACAGACCGACTCGTCGGCTAGTTTGACGTACTTGGCATCACGATCGGCCTCGGAGTGCACGACCACAGTCTTGATGCCAAGCTCGCGGCAGGCACGCTGAATACGCAGCGCGATTTCGCCCCGGTTGGCAATGAGGATTTTTTCAAACATGATGGGCCGCTCAGCCGATCACGAACAGCGGTTCGCCAAATTCGACAGGTTCGCCGTTATCGAGAAGAATGGCCTTGACCACACCAGAGGCATCGGCTTCGATTTCGTTGAGCAGCTTCATCGCTTCGATGATGCACAGGGTTTCGCCCTGCTTGACGGTCTGACCGACTTGCACGAAAGCATCGGCACCCGGCGACGGCGAACGGTAGAAGGTGCCGACCATCGGCGACTTGACGACGTGGCCTTCCGGCAGCTCGTCTTCGTCATCGAGATTAACCGTGGAAGCAGCCGGAGCACCGGCCACCATCGGGGGCGGTGCAGCATAGTATTGCTGCGGCGCGGCAACGGCAGCACCGTAGTGCTTGGCAATACGAACCTTTTCTTCGCCTTCAGTCACTTCCAGCTCGGAAATACCGGATTCCTGAACGAGGTCGATGAGTTTCTTGAGTTTACGCAGATCCATGGGAACTCCCTTCTGTTTTGCGCCCGTTGGGTGCAAGAAGCCGGCCGAAGCCGGACTATTCAATATTAAGCTTGTTAAGCAGGTATTCGAGGGCCAACAGGTAGCCCTCATGACCCAGCCCGCAGATGACGCCGACAGCCAGGTCCGAAAAATACGAGTGATGCCGGAATGGCTCCCGGGCATGCACATTGGAAAGATGTACCTCGACGAACGGAATCGCTACCGCCGCCAAAGCATCGCGCAGCGCCACGCTGGTATGCGTATAAGCCGCAGGATTAATAATGATGGCACGGACACCCTGTTCACGAGCCGCATGGATGCGCTCGATCAGCGCACCTTCATGATTGCTCTGGAAGGATTCCAGCTCAACGCCGGCACCTTCGGCCATGCGGGCCAGCGCCATGTTGATATCCGACAGGGTAACCCGGCCATAATGCTCCGGCTCACGGGTGCCAAGCAGGTTCAGATTCGGCCCGTGCATTACCAGAACGCGGGGCTTATCGACCGACTTGGAAGCAGTTTTTCGCTTCGTCATAGCTGCAAGTTTGCCGTAAATCGCAACAACTTGTCCAGTCTAATCCTTTAGCAGGGCACGCAGTGCTTCTGCCCGGATGCGCTCATGCGGACGGCCATCGCGATGCTTCATGCTGACCCGCTCCATGTGTGGCGGCAAGATCACCAGATTGGCATCGGCCGTATCCGTTTCCATTTGCAACACCGCCTCGACCCGCTCATTGCGTGCTTCGACATGGGAAACGTCGATCCCGCGGTTGAGCAGGAAGATCTCGACCTCTTTGGCACTGTCGGCAAAAAGCAGGATATCGATATGCGAATGCTCCCCCGCCGTCCCATCCAGCACGGAACCGGTCAGGTAAGGTTGAAAATCCGCCAGCAGGTCGAGCAACTCCAGCGCGGTATGACGCAAGGCGGCGATCAACTCGACATGGTCTTCACCCTGATAAAGCGTCCGGTAGGCGCGCAATTCGGCCTCGACCTCGGCATTGTCGGGAAACGCCGAATGTTCGGGGACACCCAACTGGCGGGCCGCCTTCTTCTTGGCGTGGTGATAGTCGGTAATGCCATCCTCGGCCATCAGGCGAGCGGCGGCGCTGGCAATGCTGGCCCGGATACCGGTACTCGGGCGTTGCTTTTCATGACGGGTCATGGGGACTCGATCAAGGTAAAATCCCCTCCATTCTAACGGCTCAATGTGACATGCACATTCATATTCTCGGTATCTGCGGCACCTTCATGGGTGGCGTTGCGCAACTGGCGGTTGATTCCGGCCACAAAGTCACCGGCTGCGATGCCAATGTATATCCGCCGATGAGTGACCAGTTACGTGGCGCCGGCATCGAACTGATTGAAGGCTTCGACACGGCCCAACTCGCCCTCGCCCCGGACATGTTCGTGATCGGCAACGCCATTTCACGCGGCAACCCGCTGCTCGAAGCCATTCTCGACAAGGGGCTGCCCTATGTTTCCGGCCCGCAATGGCTGGCCGAGAATGTGCTGCAGGGCCGCTGGGTGCTTGGCGTTGCCGGCACCCACGGCAAGACGACCACCGCCTCGATGCTGGCCTGGATACTTGAAGATGCCAACATGGCCCCCGGCTTCCTGATCGGCGGCGTACCGCTGAACTTCGGGGTATCGGCCCGCCTGGGTGACACGCCATTTTTCGTCATCGAAGCCGACGAGTACGACACGGCCTTCTGCGACAAGCGTTCGAAATTCGTTCACTACCATCCGCGAACCGTTGTCCTGAACAATCTTGAGTTCGATCACGCCGACATTTTCAGTGATCTGGCGGCGATCGAGACGCAATTTCACCACCTTGTGCGCACCTTGCCACAAAGCGGGCTGATTGTTTCCAATGCCGCCGAAGCCAGCCTCGACCGCGTGCTGGCGCGTGGCTGCTGGACACCGGTCGAGCGCTTCAACGATCCAGCCGGTTATCGCGTGACCGGCGACGATGCGCGGGGTGAACTCGTGCTACATGGCCCGGAGGGTGTGATAGGCCGCACACGCTGGAATCTCTCCGGCGAACACAATCGCGCCAATGCCTGTGCCGCCTTGCTCGCTGCCCGCCATGTCGGCGTCTCGCTGGCCCATGGCCTCGATGCACTGTCCCGCTTCGTCAATGTCAAACGCCGCATGGAAGTCCGTGGCGAAGTACGTGGCGTCACGGTGTATGACGATTTCGCCCACCACCCGACGGCCATCGCCACCACCGTCGCCGGCCTGCGCCGCAAGGTCGGCAATGCCCGCATTCTGGCCGTGCTGGAGCCGCGCTCGAACACGATGAAGCTGGGCACGATGAAGTCGCAGTTGCCGGATAGCCTGCGCGAAGTTGATGCAGCTTTCTGCTACGCCGGCAACCTCGGGTGGGATGCCCGCGAAGCACTGGCACCGATGGGCGAACGCGCCATCGTCGAGGAAAATCTGGACCGACTGGTTGACCAGATCGTCATTGCCGCACAACCAGGCGATCATATCCTGGTCATGAGCAACGGCGGCTTTGGCGGCATTCACGGCAAGATTCTGGCCGGGCTCACTGAGTAAAACGCCAACGGACCGTGCTTCCAACGGAAAGCGAAAAAAAGGGCCGAAAATAAAAAAGGCGCGGAGAGGTTTCCCTCCCGCGCCTTTTTGTTACACCTGATTTAGCGCTCCATCGACTCCACGACTGCCAGAGCGGTCATATTGACCAGACGACGGACGGTGGCCGTCGAGGTCAGCACATGCGCCGGACGGGCCGCACCGAGCAGGATGGGGCCGATGGTCACGCCTTCGCCACCGGTCATCTTGATCAGGTTGTAGGAGATATTGGCGGCATCGATGTTCGGCATGACCAGCAGATTGGCCTCGCCCTTGAGTGGGGAATCCGGATTCGCTTCACGGCGCAGATCTTCATTCAGCGCCGAGTCACCATGCATTTCGCCATCCACTTCCAGTTCACCGGCTGACATGGCGGAGACCAGACCAGCGGCAATGCTCATCTTGCGTGCCGACTCGGAATTGGCGGAACCGAAATTGGAATGCGACAGCAGCGCCACCTTCGGATGGCTACCGAAACGCTTGACCTGTTCGGCCGCCATCAGCGTCATTTCGGCAATTTCCTGGGCATTCGGATTTTCGTTCACATGTGTGTCGCAGATGAACAGCGAGCGGCCCGGCAGCATCAGGTAGTTCATTGCTGCCAGCGTGCTGACACCGGCGCGCTTGCCGATGATCTGGCTGATTACGCCGAGATGGTGGCTGTATTGGCCAGTCATGCCGCAGATCATGCCGTCAGCGTAGCCGAGCTTGAGCAGCATGGCGCCGATCACGGTCGGCTTGCGACGCATGGCTTCCTTGGCGATGGCCGGGGTAATGCCCTGACGCGCCATGGCCTTGTGGTAGGCGGTCCAGCATTCGCGATAGCGCTCGTCGGACTCCGGATTGACGACATCGAAGTCGACACCCGGCTGGATGCGCAGCTTGGCCTTTTCGAGGCGGTGCGCGATCACTTCCGGGCGACCGATCAGGATCGGACGCGCGAACTTCTCTTCAATCACCACTTGGGCAGCGCGCAGAACGCGTTCATCTTCACCTTCGGCGAAAATGATGCGCTTGCCCTTGGCCTGACGGGCTGCCTGGAAGATGGCCCGCATGCCGACACCGGTGTGATAAACGAATTCAGACAACTTGGCGCGATAGGCAGCCCAGTCGGTGATCGGACGGGTTGCGACACCGGAATCCATGGCGGCCTGAGCGACGGCCGGCGCGATCTTGACGATCAGGCGCGGGTCGAAAGGCTTGGGGATCAAGTATTCCGGGCCGAAAGACAGATCAGCGCCCGGATAGGCCATGGCGACTTCGTCAGTCACTTCAGCTTCGGCCAGCTCAGCGATGGCACGGACGGAAGCCATCTTCATTTCTTCGGTAATACGCGTGGCGCCGACATCGAGCGCGCCGCGGAAGATGAACGGGAAGCACAGAACGTTATTGACCTGGTTTACATAGTCAGAACGGCCGGTGGCGATGATCGCATCCGGGCGCACTTCCTTGACCAGTTCCGGCATGATTTCCGGGGTCGGGTTGGCCAGCGCAAAGACCATCGGCTTGTCGGCCATGGCCTTGACCATGTCCTGCTTGACGACGCCTGCAGCGGACAGGCCGAGGAAGATATCGGCACCAACCAGCGCCTCGCCAAGGGTACGCTTGTCGGTATTCTGGGCGTAGCGGGCCTTGGTCTCGTCCATACCGCCCGGGCGACCAACGTAGATGACGCCCTTGGAGTCACAAATGGTGATGTTCTCGCGCTTGACGCCGAGCTCACACCACAGGTTGACGCAGGAGATGGCGGCCGCACCGGCACCGGAAACGACGACCTTGACCTGGTCGATCTTCTTGCCGACGACCTTCAGGCCATTGAGCATGGCGGCGCCGGAAATGATCGCGGTGCCGTGCTGGTCGTCATGGAAGACCGGGATGTTCATCCGCGCCTTGAGCTTCTCTTCGATGTAGAAGCATTCCGGCGCCTTGATGTCTTCAAGGTTGATACCGCCGAGCGTCGGCTCGAGGGCGGCGATCATGTCGATCAGCTTGTCCGGATCGTTCTCGGCCAGTTCGATGTCGAACACGTCAATACCGGCAAATTTCTTGAACAGGCAGCCTTTGCCTTCCATGACCGGCTTGGAAGCCAGCGGGCCGATATTGCCAAGGCCAAGCACGGCAGTACCGTTGGTCACAACCCCCACCAGATTGGCGCGCGAGGTATACCAGGCAGCAGTGGCCGGATCTTCGACGATCGCATCGCAGGCGGCGGCAACACCCGGAGAGTAGGCCAGCGCCAGATCGCGCTGGTTGGTCAGGCCCTTGGTCGGGCGGACGGAAATCTTGCCCGGGGTGGGCCAGCGATGGTATTCGAGAGCGGCTTCGCGCAGATCCTTTTCCACGGATTCTCCTTGGCAATCGGTATTAGGGAAAACCCGTTAGGTTACTCCAAAGGTTCACTGGCTGGAAGCGTAATTATGAATTACGGCAATATCTACGTGTAATCCGAAGCCGGTCATGAAAAGAGCGCGCTCATCGACGCACCCCGGCTGGCAACTTCCCGGGATTAGAAGCGATGGGAGATGGTCAGGCGCAGGCTACGCGGTTCGGCAGGGTGAATATGGCGATCGCTGGCCGAGGTGCCCTCTCCCCGCAGTTGCGAGTCGTACCAGTATTCGATGTCGTTCACCTTGCGATCGAACAGGTTGTAGACGTCGAGGGTCAGCTGGGTACGCCGGTCGATCTTGTAGCCGGCGCGCAGGTTGGTCAGTGCCGAATGGCCGGAACGCACGGAGTTGTCTTCGATCAGCGGACGCGGCCCGAAATAGCGCAGACGCAAGGCACCGAACCACGGGCCGAGGTGATCGAACGTCAGGCCGATATTGGCGGTCGTCGCCACCGCACCGGGAATGTAGTCGCCGACCGTCGGATCTTGATCGCGGAAACGGGCATGCGACCAGGCGAGGTCGGCATCGATCGCCAGCCAATCGGAGAGTACATAGAGATTGCTCCATTCCACGCCATAGCGGCGCGACGGGCGTGATGCTTCGGTGGTACCGGCATCGCCAACAAAGAGCAGTTCGGAGGCGGCATCAAGCTGCCACAAGGCAAGCGTCGATTGCCAGCCGGCGACCGGTTCGCTGCGCACACCCACTTCGTAACCTTTGGTGCGGACCAGCGGCTTGACGCGCTGTACTGGCGTCGTGCCGTCAGCTGGATCAACCTTGATCGTTGTCCCGCGCGCATCGTTGGAATGGAAGCCGTGGCCGTAATTCAGGTAGAGCTCGGTTTTCTGCCACGGGCCGAAAATCAGCGCCAGTTTGGGGGTCACCATCTGGTCGCTGGCCTTGCCGGAATTGGCAGCCAGGCTTGATTCGACGTCGAAATCGTAGGCATCGGCACGCAAGCCCTGGACCGAACGGAACCACTCGGTCCACCGCGTTTCGTTTTGCCCCCACAGCGCCAGACTGCGCTGGGTCACCTTGTCTTCGCGGACAGTGCCGACGGTCTGCCGGGCCGAGGTGGCGTAGAGACCAACCGGGTTAAGACGGTCGATCCGGCTCTGCAGGCCGATGCTGTTCTCAACCTCGAAAACGCCCCAGCGGTCGAACATCGCATGTGACAGCGCAAAGCCCCCCGCCTGACGGCGCTCGCCCTGCTTGAACTGATCGCCGGTGTCACAGGTGCCACTGTGGGCGACATCGTTCAGGCAATATTGAAAATTGGACCACAGATCGAGGCTGGACTTCAGCCACCAAACGTTGGCCTTGGTCTGGGCGTTGGCCCAGCGCCTGGCCCATTCACCGGCCAGGCTGTAGCGACTGGTTTCGCCGCCAGTCGTCGAATCGAGGGTGCCGAAACGGCTAACCAGCCCGCGGTCGATGGCGCGCTGGGCAATTTGGTCGGTGGACGTCCATTGGCCCCGATAAGCCATGCCGGTCAGCGAAAAGCCGTCGTTGCGCGTTCCCTGGCTATAGCGCAGCACGCCATTGAACTTGCGGTAATTCTCGGCCACTTCCCACGGTCCGTCGTTATGGAACAGTTCCAGACCATAGAGCAGATTGCCGCGGCCCACTTCCGGCGAGCCAGCCAACAGGTTGCGCACATAGCCCTTCTGGCCCAGCGTGATTTGCGCCAGCGACGCATCCATCTGGCGGAAATAGTCGATATGCGCTGCGCCAGCCGATGAGAAATCGCCTTCCTCGGCGAAGTACGGCCCCTTGCGGAAGCTGATGCGATCGACCAGCTCGGGAATCAGGAAATTGAGGTCAGTGTAGCCCTGGCCATGAGCATGGGTCGGCATGTTGACCGGGACGCCACCGACGTAAGTGGCGAAATCGGTACCATGGTCGAGGTTGAAGCCGCGCAGGAAATACTGGTTGGCCTTGCCGTCACCGGCGTGCTGGGTAACGATCAGGCCGGGCACCATTTCCAGCGCCTCGCCGGGGCGCAGGATGGGCACGGCCGCCAGGCGCTGGCTGGAAACCACACCTTCACTGCCGGACGCGGCGATGCCTTCCAGATTTTCGGCCTTGGCCCGCACTTCGACCGCAGAAAGCTCAGCCGACTCATGTGCTCCGACGCTGCTCACGGCCGCCAGAAAATAGGAACTTATTAGCTTTTTTCTTACGCTCATCGCCAAAAAAAGCCGGTTGCCCGGCCTCCTCCAAGAATGGCTAGGCCAGCGCCGGCCGACGCGTCAGCCGCACGGCGGCGACAAAGCTGACGGCGATGATGGCCACCAGCGTAAAGCCAAAAACCAGTTCCTTTCCCTCGCTCCAGGCATCGACGGCCGGCGACAGCATCTTGGCGGCACCAAAGGCGGCGACCAGCAGGCTGACGCCGGAGACGACCAGCCCCATCACGCGAGAAGCGATCAAGGCCACCTGATCGGCGCGGGCAATCAGCCGGGCGATCCACAGACCGTTGATGCCATCGGTCAGCAGCATGCCGAGCATGAACAGCAGGGCCAGGACCAGCGCGTGCTCCCAGCCGCCGAACTGGGTCGCAGTCAGCGCGAAAAAGGCGGCTTGCGACAGTGTGTCGAAAGAAAGGGCGAACAGCGCACCGACCAGCGCGATCAGTGCCGGATGCGAGACATGGCGCAGGTTGCCGAGCAGGCGCCCCTTGACGCCCACCGGCTGGACGACTTCATGCGGTTCGGCGCGCAACACGGCGGCCAGGTTCAAGCTGCCCAGCGCGACGAGAAAACCGATCGAGATAACCGCCCCCAGGGTGCCGAACCATTCCGGCACCGCCCACTGGCCGGCCAGGGCGGAGACGCCAAGCGCGATGGCCATGACCACGGCGCCGTGGCCAAGCGAGAACAAGGTGCCGCAGTAGCGCGCCAGACCCGGCCGGGAACGGGCGTTGAAGCGGGTCAGGCCGTCGATGGTCGCCAGGTGATCGGCATCGAAACCGTGCTTCATGCCCAGCACGAAGGTCAGGATCAGCAGCGACAGCCAATCAGAAGGCAGGGTTTCCATAGGGCACCGTATGAAGGTTTTTCACATCTTCATACAAGGAGCGTGCCAGATCAATAAGTCATTGTTCGTATTGATTTCCGCCTTCCGGTGCCACCAGAAAAAGCGGCCAACTGGTCAGCGGCTTTCCACCGGAAGTGCAAGGATGAATTCCGCCCCGTTACCCGGCACGTTGCGGGCGCTCAGCTTGCCGCCATGCCGTTCGACGATGCCGTAACTGATCGACAAGCCCAGCCCCGTGCCCTGACCAACTGGCTTGGTGGTGAAGAAGGGTTCGAACAGGCGGCTCAGGTGTTCCTCGGAAATTCCCGGGCCGTTGTCGGTAAAGCGCAATACCGCCATGGCGTTTTCGACGCTGCCGCTGACCTGGAGTCGGGCGTCGGCCCGTTTGGCCAGCGCATCGCTGGCATTCTGCACCAGATTCATCACCACCTGCTGCAACTGGCCGGAGGAGCCGGAGCAGCGCAGATCCGGCGGCAAGTCGATGTCGACCACAAACTTGGCCGGGGCGCTTTGCACCACCCAGCGTACCGAGCGTTCGACCACGTCGTTGAGGCTGACCCGTTCCGACGTCATCTTGTCCACCGCCGAGAAGCGTTTCAGGGCATCGACAATATCGCGGGTCCGCTCCGCTCCCTCGATCATGCCGTCGATCAGGTGCGGCATGTCGGCCAGGATACGGTCGATGCGCAACGCCTCGCGCATGGCCTTGAGGGCCTCGTCATCGGCGGCATCGCTGGCATGCACCGCAGCGAGATAGCTTTCCAGCCGGCTGGCGTAGCGCTTCAGCGACAACACATTGCCCAGCACGAAACTGATCGGGTTGTTCAGCTCGTGCGCCACACCGGCTACCAACCGACCAAGCGAAACCATTTTCTCGGCGTGCAGCAATTGGCCCTGGGTCCGTTTCAGGTCATCGTGGGCCTGGCGCAGGGCGGAATAAGCACGGCGCAGTTCGCCGACCGGGCGGCCGGTGACGACCATGCCCATCAGCTTGCCGGTCTGCGATAGACGCGGCGTGCAGTTCATCGACACCGGCACGGTCGAACCATCGCCGGCACGCAGGAAGAACTCGCAGTCATGGACGCCTTCGCGGCCGAAACGCGAGAAAATTTCGCGCGCCTTGCCCCGCTCGACGTCGTCGGCAAACAGGTCGAAAACCGGTGTCTTTTCCAGTTCCCCGGCCGTCTTGCCGGAGAAATGCTGGAGCGAGGAATTCACCTCCTCGATGCCACCATTGCGGTCGCACACGATCAGGATGTCCGACATCGAGGCAAGCACGCTCTCGATGAACTGGTGCGACTCCTCGAGCGCGGCGTTTTTCTCTTCGAGGGCGACTTCGTACTGGAGGAGGTCGTTGTAGACCTCATCCATCTTCTGGATGACTTCGATCCAGGCCTGCTCCCCGCCCGGCGGCAGCGGCGATTCCGTCGACAGATCAGCGGGCGGGACGGTAGTGGACATGGGCTTCACCGTGTTCGTCATGGGCGTGATGGTGCTCCGCTTCCAGCGCAATCAGGTTCAGCTTGCCATGGCGGACACCCCGCTCGGCCATCAGGGCATCGGCAAAGCGTCGGACATCGGCGGTCGAACCCTTCAGGATCACGGATTCAAGGCAGTTATCGTGATCGAGATGGCTGTGCATCGCCGCCACGGTCAGGTCGTGGTGATCGTGCTGCAGGCCAGTCAGGCGTTCGGCCAGTTCGCGTTCATGGTGGTTGTAAACGTAGGACAAATTGCCGACGCAATGGCCGGAAGGCGTTTCACGCTGACGGTCGCTTTCGATGGCACCGCGGATCAGGTCACGCACGGCTTCCGAGCGGTTGCTGTAGCCGCGGGCGGCGATCAGTTGATCGAATTGTTTGGCCAAATCCTCGTCCAGCGAAATGGTGAAACGTTCCATGTTCTTTGCTCCCTGCTAAATACGGCCGGTAAACGCGGTGCTAGGATGGCCTTTCCTGCATTCTAACTTCTCGCCCCGCACATGACCGCTGCTCTCGATACTGAACAGATCCGCACCGCCCTGCGCAAGGTGGTCGACCCCGAGGTCGGGGCCAACATCGTCGATCTCGGCCTGATCTATCGCATCGAATTCGATGCCCCAGGCAAACTGCTGATCGAGATGACGATGACCTCGCCGGCCTGCCCGATGGGCGAGATGATCGTCGATGACGCCTACGCCGAACTCGACAGCGTGCTGCCGGCTGATTGCCAGCCGGAAATCCGCCTTGTCTGGGAACCGCCGTGGGCACCGTCGATGATGAGCGAAAAATGCCGCCTGAGCCTGGGCTGGAACGAGGCGGACAGCACTTAAATGGCTGACCTGAAACCCGCTGGCCGGTTGCCGCTGCTGTTTTTCGGCATGCTCTCGCTGCTCGGTGGCGTGATGGCCGGCTTGGCACGGCTCGGCTGGGAAGTTCCCGCCCCTGCCATGCAGGCAGCCGGCGTGCACGGCCCACTGATGATCGCCGCTTTTTTCGGCACGGTGATCAGCCTCGAACGTGCCGTCGCGGCTGGCCGAAACTGGGCCTACCTTGCCCCGCTGGCGGCCGGGGCCAGCGGCATTGTCCTGCTCGCCGGCGCCCCACTGCTGGCAGGCCAAATCCTGGGCAGCCTCGCCGCATTCGGCCTGATTGCCGCCAGCGCCGTCGCCCTCCGCCGCCAGGTGGCCGCCTTCACCGTTGTCCTGACACTGGCTGCCGGCTGCTGGCTGGTCGGCAACCTCGCCTGGCTGGCCAGCAGCAACGTCAGCACTGCCGTGGCGTGGTGGTTGCTCTTTCTGGTTCTGACCATTGCAGGCGAACGCCTGGAGTTGACCCGTTTTCTACCCACACCGCCGGTCGCCCAGAAGTTGTTCATCGGCATCGTCGGCGTTCTGCTCATTGGCGCGCTGACTGCAGTTAACTCGCTTTTTTCCACCGGCTTGCTCGCCCTGGCGTTCTGGCTGCTGCGTTACGACATCGCCCGCCGCAATATCGCGACGGAGGGCCTGACCCGCTTCATTGCCGCCTGCCTGCTTTCCGGCTACGCCTGGTTGCTCGTGGCCGGCCTGCTCGGTCTGGCCGGCGCCTTCACCCCCGGCCACCCATGGCGCGATGCCGCGCTGCACGCCATCGGCCTTGGTTTTGTTTTTTCCATGGTCTTCGGTCATGCACTGATCATTTTCCCTGCCGTCACCCGCATTAAAATCCCTTACCACCCGGCCCTCTACCTTTCCCTCGTACTGCTCCACCTGACGTTGGCACTACGTGTACTTGGCAGCTTGGCCGGCAATTTCGACCTGCGTCACCTTGCCGCCTTGTTGAACGGGCTGGTACTGATTGTCTTTATTGTCACGATTGCGACGCTGGTTCGCCACAATGCCCCACGAGGTGCCCGATGAAACGCCATGCCGCCCTGCTGCAACTCTCACGCGAACACCACCAAGCGCTCAAAATGGCCCGCCAGGCCCGCTTCGCCAGCGACGCCGGAATTTCGGAAGCCATAACCCAGGCCGCCGAAGCCATCTGCGAACGTTTCCGTGACGAACTTGAACCACACTTCCAGGCTGAAGAAAAAGATCTGCTGCCAGCACTAACCGCTGCTGGCGCAAGCAATCTGGCACAGCGCACGCTGGCCGAACACGCCGAACTTCGAGAACTCAACCGGCGCCTGACCGAGCCGGACGGAGAAACCCTGGCCCGCTTTGCCACCTTGCTGAACGACCATGTTCGTTTCGAGGAGCGCGAACTGTTCGAAACCGCACAGCAGCTGCTTTACCCCGAACACTGAGCGCCCCAATCAGGGGCAAAAATTGTCGGCTCGCTGCGCGTGTCGTCGCAAAACCGGCAAAACAGAGACTACACCCCGAACCCTCGCCAAGTTCGACGAGCCCCTGCTGCCGGCCATCTCCACGCCTTTCACGCTCGTCACCAGAAACCGGGAACGGGATATGCTTGACTCAAGCTGTAGCACGCTTGATCCGTTATCCGGTTTAAGAGCGTATGGAGGAAGTCATCATGGCCCACAGTGAAATCCGACTCTCGGTCGCTGAAGAGCGCACCATCTACGACGTAGGCGCCATCGAGCGCGCCATGGAAGAGGCGGCCGGCAACCGCAACGAAGCGCTGGCCACCCTCTACGACAAGATGAAGCAGCGCGGCGGCGGCCGCTTCCTGGTCCGCCCGACCGGCGCCGATATGATCGACGATCTCTACGACAGCTGCCCGAACTTCAGCGAGGTCATCGACGACCTGAAGAGGTACGTCGCGCTCTCCGTCGCCGGCAACGAACCGATGAGCTTCACGCCCATCCTGCTGCTCGGCGAACCAGGCATCGGCAAGACCCACTTCGCCCGCGAACTGGCCAACCACCTCGGTACCGGCCACGAATTCATCTCGATGAGCTCGCTGACCGCCGGCTGGGTGCTCTCCGGCGCCTCGTCGCAATGGAGCAACGCGAAACCGGGCAAAGTGGCGCACACCCTGGTGCATGGCGATTTCGCCAACCCCATCGTCGTCCTCGACGAAGTCGACAAGGCCGGCGGTGATTCGCGCTATGACCCGATGGGCGCGCTCTACGGCCTGCTTGAACGCGACACTGCCCGCGCCTTCAAGGACGAGTTCATCGATATCGACATCGATGCCTCGCACATCCTGTGGGTGACGACGGCCAACGACGAGCGCAGCATTCCGGACCCCATCCTCAACCGGATGAACGTCTACGAAGTGCCGCGCCCCGACCACGATGCCGCAATAACCATTGCCGCCGCGCTCTACCGCGACATCGTCAGCCAGCACGACTGGGGCTTTCCGCCGGAAGCCGACGAAGCCGTGCTCGAACGCCTCGGCTCGCTACCGCCGCGCGACATGCGCAAGCGCCTGCTGGCCGCGTTCGGCACCGCCAAGCTGGACGGCCGCAACTGGCTGGAAGGCAGGGATTTCGAACAGGCGCGGATGGGACGAAGCCGGAAGATCGGCTTCTGAAATCACCAATAAATCGCATCTCCTTTCCCCCTGATCAGCCCTGTCGATTGAACACTGTCGCATAAGCGTCGCGCCCCTTGAGCCAGAACTCGGCGGGCGCGACGATCTTGTCCTCTCCCAAGCAATCACCGGCAAGCACATCCGCCCCAAGCCGCAGAACAGGTATCAATGAAGCCTGCGCGCGGCAGCAATTTGCCGCTGGCCGGCATCTTTCGACTCTTGTGACGAAAAGGCCGGTCATTCCGGCTTTCCCCGCTTGCTGCACCTGGATGCGAGGGCTATATTGGAATCCAGACCAACAGGCGTTTCCCCTCCCCATGGACGCGGCATCCACAGTACGCGATGACTTCAGGCCCCTGATCGAGGCACTACTGGCCGGTGACCACGCGGCTGCGCTGGCCGAGACCCGGCGCTTGAGCCAGATTGGCTTGTCGGCGGAAACGATCGTTACCGCCGGCCTGGAAATTGCAATGCAACAGCTCGACGACAAATGCACGGTTGAAAGCTTCAACCTGCTGGAAATCATGCTCGTGGGCCGCGCCGTTTCCGCCGTCGTACGTGAGCTTTACCCGGAGGGTGTCCCGCCGGATAAAAGTCGGGGAACACTGATCGTTGCCACCCTGGAGGGGGATGTCCACGATCTCGGCAAGAACATCGTCAAGATGGTGCTGATCGGCAAGGGCTACCGGGTCATTGATCTCGGTCGCGACTGCCCGGTTGACACGGTGGTCGCTGCCGCAGAGCGGGAAGCCGCCAGCGGAGTGCTGATCAGCGGACTGATCAGCACCATCGTTCCTCAGGTTAGACGGGTTCGTGCCGCCCTCCGGGCACATGGGCTTGATGCCGTCTGGGTGGTAGCCGGCGGTGCCGCACTGAAACAGCTTGTGGCTACCGATCTGGATGTCGACTGCGTCGCTGAAAATGCCTTCGACGGTGCTCGATACATCGAACAGCGCTTTGGGGAAACGAAGCCATGAACGGACTTGAGCGCATTCTCGCCGCCGTTCACTTTACCGCTGCCGATCTGCCACCTGCCGCGCCGCAATTGTTCGGCCACGCCGCGCATCTTTGCGGTGTGCGGTTGTGTGACTATGGCCAGAACGGCGCGCTGATGGCCGACTGCCAGTTGCGTGCCAAGGCGCACTACCGGAGTGATGCGGTCTTCGCATTCATGGATTTCTGTATGGAGAGCGAGTCCATCGGCTCCCGCCTCCGGTTTTATGAGGCGCAATATCCCGAGATCACCAGCTACGTGCTGCCAGCCACCGCCGATGCATCACACTTGCACCTGCCAGACCCAACAAGCGACGGGCGCCTGCCGGAGCTGCTGCGGGGCATTGAACGCCTGCGCTCGACACTCGGGGATACGGCACTGGTCGCTGGCAGCCTGCTCGGGCCGATGACGCTGGCCACCCAGCTCTACGGCATAGAAACCGCCCTTTTCATGGCTGCCGACGACCCGGATCGATTCGAGATCGCCCTCGATTTCGCCACCGAATGCGCCATCCGCTATGGCCAGGCTCAGATTGTGGCGGGAGCACACCTGCCGGTGGTGTTCGACCCGGCGGCCTCCCCGGCCGTGGTGCCGCCGGCTTTTTTCCGTGAACTGCTGCTGCCCCGACTGAAACGCCTGTTTGCCGCGCTGCGCCAGGCCGGCGCCATCGCCAACTGGCTAAATATCGCCGGACCGACGGCGACAATTCTGCCCTGGTACCCTGAGGCAGGAGCCGACATCGCCACCTTCGACTATTACGTCAGCCCCGAACAGGCCGCCCGCCTGCTGCCGCAAACCTGCCTGGTCGGCAACATCAAGCCGCTCGACTTCCTCGACGCAAATCCGGAGCGCATTAGCGGCGCCGCCCGACAGTTGTTTTCTGCCTTTCGGGAAAGAGGTGGCTTCATCCTTTCATCCGGCTGCGAAATCCCCCCCGAATCGGCACCAGCCAATATCGCCGCCCTGATCGCCGTACGCGACGAGGGATGAGCCGATGCCCAAACTCGACGTCCTGGTTCGCGGCAACAGGCATTGCCTGACCTTCCAACCCGGACCGTCGCTACGCGAGATCCTCGACCGCAGCGATTATCGCGTTCGTTCGGCCTGCCTCGGCCACGGCGCCTGTGGGCTGTGCCGAATTCGCCAGCTGGCCGGCGACGAGTGCCCCCGCCAACCGGCAGAACTCCTGCATTTGAGCAAAGCCCAATTGGCCGACGGCATACGCCTCGCCTGCCAGATTTACCCAACGACCGATTTGGCCGTGGAACTCATCAACCCGGCAGCGCCCTCGGGCTGGCACACGCCCCCGGCCGGCCTGAGCGTCGCCCCGCCAAGCCTTGCCGCCGACCGTCCGCTACCGGGCGGTGTATGCCACCCATACGGCGCGGCAGTCGACCTCGGCACGACCCATCTTTCACTGGCGGTTTACGATCTGCTCAGCGGCCATCGGCTGGCCGAGCGCTGGGGGAAAAACCCGCAGGCCCGCTTCGGTGCTGATGTCGTAACGCGGCTGATGGCGGCGACAGAACCGGATATTGCCCAGGCTCTGGCTTTTGCTGCTCGCAATGCGATCGGTGAGGCGATCGAGGACGTGACGCTGCGCGAAGGCCTTGACCCGCAAAGGATCAACCGGGTTACCGTCGTGGGCAATACCGCCATGCTGACACTGCTGGCGGCCAGAAATCACGACTTGCTGCTCAAGCCTGCTTATTGGACCGCAGCGGTCGACTGCGCGGCAACAGATGGCGCCAGTTGGGCGGCGGCGTGGGGCATCTCTGGAAGCGCCGAAATCGAACTGATGCCACCACTGGGCGGCTTTGTCGGCTCGGACCTGATCGCCGGACTGGTGACCAGTGCGCTGATTGACGGCCCGGCGCCGGCCCTGTTCATCGACTTCGGCACCAATTCGGAGATCGCGTTGTGGACTGGCGATGAGCTTCTGGTCACAGCAACAGCCGGCGGACCGGCTTTTGAAAGCGGCGCCGGCAGTTGCGGCACCCCGGCCGAAGCTGGCGCGGTATTTCGCGTCACGGAAGCACCGGGAGGGACGCTTGTCTATCGCATCCTCGACGACGACCGCGCCAAAGGTTTGTGCGGATCAGGCTTGGTCGACCTGGTGGCTTGCCTACTACGGGTTGGCCGCTTGGAGCCAACCGGTAAGTTCGCTGACGGCGGAAAACTCTTTGCTTTCTCGGTCGGGGAGCAGGAGTTCGTCTTGAACAAACGCGACATTGATGCCCTGCAGCGTGCCAAGGCCGCCATTGGTGCGGGAATCGTGGCGCTATGCGCGACAGCCGGCGTACCGTTGGCAGCCCTGAAACGGGTGGTGGTGGCTGGCTTGTTCGGGCGCTATCTGGACATCGGCAACGCGCAAGCCATCGGCCTCTTGCCACTTCTGCCGGCCGCCTACATCGAACTGGCCGGCAACACCGCCGCCGCTGGTGCGGCGGCTCTGCTGATCTCCCGACAAGCTCAAGAGATGGCCGAGCGCTTGCGTAGCCGGGCACAACTGATCAATCTTGCCCACTACCCCAACTTCGACGATGCTTTCCTGGATCACCTGTACCTCCGCCCGATGCAGGAGAATTAAGCAATGAGCGATAAAACACTGACGCCCAACGATGCACTGGCGGCCATCGTCAAATCCGCCCAATATCTTGGCGGCATGGTGTCCCATCAGGAATTCTGGCCGCAACTGGGACGCCTGATCCGGAAGTTCTTTGCCAGCGATATCGCCGCCTTTGCCAGCCGGAATCCCGATGGTTCCGTACACATCTTGCACTGCGACGCAGCCGATGCGGCAGTCTGCGGCCATCTGGCATCTGCAGCAGCCGACAGCGTTACTGCAGTATTCGATAGCGGCTTCCTGTCGACCGCCAGCCTGGCCCTGCCCGCCAGGCATACGCTGGCTTTCCTGCCACTGGGGCCGGGCCGCCGCCATACGGAATTCGTCATGATCGTCGGCCAATGCGGCGACGAACCGCTGGCAAAAGACAGCCTGGGGCTCTACCTCGGACTGGCCGGCCTGATCGAGACGACGCTCGACCGCCTGACCTCGCAACACCGTTTCCTGAGCATGGCCGACAACGTGCCCGAGCTGCTTTTCGAAATCGAGCAACAAGCCGACGCATCGCTGAAACTGACCTATGCCAGTCGCGGCGCCCGGGAGGTGCTTGGCATTTCGCCAGAAACGCTGCTCGAGAATGCCGAAATGCTGTTTGCCGGCTTCCCGGCCGCCGAGCGAAAGGACCTGGAGAATACGCTGCTCGCCTCGGCAGCCAGCGGCGAACGCCTGCACATGACCCTGCACTGGCGCGGACCGGACAAAACAGCGCGGCATCTGCTCTTCAACGCCAAGCCCGCGCCGAGCGAAGAGGGCGGACTGGCCTGGGATGGTGCCATCCAAGACGTAAGCGAACGCGAACGCCTGCAGGAAGAGAGCCGCCACCACCTGACCCGGCTGAACAAAAGCATGGAAAATGCGATTCAGGCCGTGGCGGCGACGATCGAAATGCGTGACCCCTATACCGCCGGCCATCAGCGCCGGGTGGCCGAACTGGCGACACACCTGGCCCAGGCTCTCGGCCTCTCGGACGAGGAGGTGCACGGCATCCGCCTTGCTGCGGCGATTCACGATATCGGCAAGATTCACGTACCGGCCGAGATCCTCAGTTACCCCGGGCGACTGCCCGAAATCGAGTTTGCGCTGATCAAGGCACACCCGCGCATCGGTTACGACATCCTGAAAAATGTGGACTTTCCCTGGCCGGTCGCCGACATGGTCTATCAGCACCATGAGCATATCGACGGCTCTGGCTATCCGCGCGGCCTCAAGGGCGATGACATCATGCTCGGTGCCCGCATCATTACCGTCGCCGACGTGGTCGAAGCTATCGACCTCTATCGCCCATACCGCCCAGGCCTCGGAATTGATGTAGCACTGGCTGAGATTACGACCTATCGCGGCCAATACTACGACGAGCGCGTCGTCGATAGCTGCCTGAGCCTGTTTCGAGAGCAAAGTTTCAGCTTCGAAGAAACAACTGACTCGGCCATCTGGAAGAAAAACTTATAACCCGGATGCACTTTTTGAATGTGCGCCGGAGGTGCGGAAGTGACGGAGCCGGAAGATCGGCTCCTAACAACGGCGAGCCGGCTCAGTCCAGTCGCTTGAACACGGTCGTCTGGCCATCACGCTCCCGGAGTCGAAACTCGGCGGGCGTGACGGAAAGGACGGGGTTCGGATCGTCGATAATCCGCCCACCCTGCTTGATGCTCCAGATGATCTGCTTGCCCTCGTAACGCCAGACGCCGTATTGCAGGAGGGTGCCGTCGTCCTTGCGAAGCTCCCATTCGCCATTGGCGGCCAGGTGGATGGGGGTGACGGCACGGTCAGACTGCCACTTGCCGACAAAGTCGCGCTGGCTGACTTTCTTCTCGGTCAGAAAATGAACGCCGAATCCGACCAGCAGCGCCAGTACGACCAGCCTGAATCGTTTTCCGGAGAAAAATCCCATGGTGGCAAGATAGCGGCTAGCCGCCATTACTCCTCGTTCTGAAAGCTGCGCCCGCGGAAGCGGTTGATTTCCTGCTCCCGGCGCGCCCGTTCAGCCTCTTTCTCGGCGCGCTCCTTTTCTTCCTTGCGGCGAAGCTCTTCGGCCTTGGCGCGCTCAGCTTCCTGCTCGGCACGGCGGAGATTGGCCGAAACCTCTTCGCCGAGGCGCCGCGACTCTTCCTCGAAACGGCGCTGCTTGCGTTCCTCGTCCTCCTGCAGCCGCTGCTTCTGGTTGTCGTCGCGCTCGGCCTGCTCCTTGCGACGCATGTCGGCCAGCAACAAATCGGCTTCGGCCCGGCTCGCCGCCCGGATACCGTAGGTCTGGTAGAAATCCTGGAGATAGACCTTTTCGGCCGCCGGTGATGCCGGATCTTCGCCCATGACCGCCTTGGCCCGCTGGTAGGACATGAACATCACGGTAATCTGCATGACCATGCCGATCACCATGACGCCGGCGATCACCGTCAGCAGCCTGCGAATCGGACTCGACTTTGATGACTCCAGCGCGACCTCGACATGCAGCGGCCGGTCCAGTCCGGCCGTCTCGCCACCGCGCATGACCAGGCCGGCATCGTAATCCGAGCGGCGCGAAGGATTGGAGAGCACATCGTAAGCCTGCTTGAGCAACTGGAGCCTGAATTCAACTTCAGCCTCGGGCAGCGGGCTGTTTCCCGCCGCCAACTCTCGTGAAATTCTCAGGTAAGCCGAACTGATCTCGATCAGATCAGCATGCTGCGAGACTTCCAGCAAGTCGTAGTAGTTTGTCGTCTGCTTCATCGCGTGAGATTCGGTGGTAACTAGCCGCGGAGCATACCAAAGCCATCATCCGTACACCAACTATGGATGGGCAATGCTCACTTCCTGGTCAGGGGGAGCCGATCGGGAAGTCAGCCTGCAGTTGAATAAACATTTTGAATCTCGGCTCAGCCCTCAGGATGGCCTTTAAAGTACCGTTATGATGTCAGACATGAACTCATTGCTCGACATTCGGACGCTGATACTGGTCATCACCATTGTCGTGACCTGTCGCACGTTCATATTAGGGTACGTCTGGAAAATCACCCGTCCCTATCGGCCCGCAAGCTATTGGGCTATCGGGTCGCTGTTGATCAGCGTCGGCGAGTTGTTGGTCGGCCTGAGGGATTACATATCTCCTGTTGTTTCAATCCTGCTCGCGCAGTGCCTGATCATGACTGGCTGGATGAGCATCACCGGAGGGATTTCCATCGCGGCGCGGCACAAGCCCGCATGGCGGACGGGGGGCACGTTCATCGCCCTGGCGATCCTCTGCACTTTCTGGTTTCTCGTCGTATCCCCTGATTTTGCGATAAGGACCTACGCGGCCAGCCTGCCTGTCATCGGCTTCGACCTCTATGCCGCTTTCGTGTGCCTGCGCTTCAAGGAAGGGGCACAACGCGCGACGTTCAGGATACTGGCGATTACCTTGCTGGCACAGGTGATCTCCAATCTCGTCAAGACCGCTTACATCGGCATCAACGAATTGACCCAGCTTTTTGACGCCCGTTGGCAGGTCGGTCAGTTCTATGTGGTGTCGGTAATCACGGCATCGGTATCGACCGCATTATTCGTGTTGCTCGCCGTACAACGCCTACAAGAACAATTGAATGTCGAACTCCTGGCGCGGCGAGAAATCGACCACTCAGTACAGCTTGCCGCCATGGTCTATCAGGCAAGCAGTGAAGGCATGCTCGTCACGGAACCCGATGGCAGGATCATCTCCGTCAATCCTGCTTTCACCGCCATCTCTGGTTATACGCAAGATGAGCTGGTCGGAAAAACTCCCCGGATTTTCAAGTCGGGAAAACAAGAGCCCGAGTTTTATGAGGCGATGTGGCGGGAAATCATTGCGACGGGGCACTGGAAAGGCGAACTGTGGAATCGACACAAGGACGGGAACCTGTCTGCCGAGGCACTCAGTATCAATACCATACGTAACCCGGACGGATCGGCACAACGGTTTGTAGCGCTCTATCACGATGTAACGTCACAAAAACAATCCGCAGAGGTCATTTACCATCAGGCCAACCACGATCAATTAACCAATTTAGCCAACAGAAACCACTTCTTTCAGCAGCTTTCGAAGGAACTATCCCGCGCCCGCCGCACCGGAAAGCGCGTTGGGCTGCTGTTCACCGACCTGAATCGATTCAAGCCAATTAACGACCAATTTGGTCACGAAGCAGGCGACACGGTTCTAAAAACCGTCTCGCAACGGTGGTTGGCTTGTGTACGCGACAACGACCTTCTGGCAAGGATAGGCGGCGACGAATTTGCGCTGATTATTTGTGATCTAAACGATGTATCGCAAACCGAGGTCATCGCGAGAAAGCTCATTGCGACGCTGGAAGCACCGATCGCAATTGGTAACGATCAAAGCTGCACGGTCGGCACAAGCATAGGGATCGCCATTTATCCTGACAACGCCATGGAAATGGATTCTCTGATTTCTGTCGCCGACGCAGCCATGTATGCCAGCAAGTCGTCTGGCAACAACATCATTCGACTCGCCGATGTTGTGGCGTCAGAAAATAAAAATCAATCGGACTGGATTGTTTTTGAGTCGGGCCATCTTGTTGGCGTCAAAAAAATCGACGAGCAGCATCAGGAACTGGTCCGCATGGTTAACAAGATCAATCGAGCCATTCATTCGCGATGCGAAGATGCCTTACTGAAATTGATGTTCAATGAACTCGTTGCATTCACCGAGCACCATTTCTCGACCGAATTACGGTTCATGATCGATTTTCACTATCCGGACACTGAGGCTCATGACCAGCAGCACCAGGCACTTGTGGCGCAACTCAGTAATCTGATTACCCGGTTCGAGCAAGGCGATGAGTTGCAATCACTCCAAATGATCAAGGACTGGCTACTGAGGCACATCGAACATGCCGACAAGCCGCTAGGGGCATATCTAGCCTCTAAAGGTGCCAATTAGCTGCGGTTCAGACTGGCCGTCACGGGCATGACGGCTGGAACCCCGACCATTCAGCATGACCCGGGCAAACCGAAAACTTGGGCAAAAAGCCCAAAGAGGTCTGCCCAATGCGGCTTCCATGTCTAATGCACCGTACAGACCATGCAAGGATCGAACGACCGCACGACGTGCTGCTCGGTTGGCGGGGCGCCCTCTCCGGCCGGCAGGCCGACCAGCGCCTGTTCGAGCGGACCGGGCAGGGCGTTGCCATCACGCGGCGAGAAGTTCCAGGTGGTCGGGGCGATGATCTGGTAGCGCTCGATCCGGCCGCGCTTGATGCTCAGCCAGTGGCCGAGGCTGCCGCGGGCGGCCTCGACAAGGCCGGTACCGGTGACGTCATCGGGCATATCGCCGTGGGCGCAGAAGGCTTCGCCGGGTTGTAGCGCCAGAACCCAGCCTTCCATGGCGGGCAGGACTAGGGCCAGCTCGAGCAGGCGTGCAACGACGCGGGCCATGACGCTGGCGCCGTCGCGTTGTACCAGATCAAGCGCCAGAGGGTGGCCGGCGATGACCTGCCTGGCCAACGCACCGACTTCGTAGGGCTGGCCGGCGTAGCGCGGCGCCTTGCACCAGGTGTAGGCCGCCGGCTTGCCGGCATCGACCACCGTTTCACCCTGCGCCGGATGGCGCGGCTGGCCGGCGGCCAGCCAGGCGCTGGTCGTGTCTTCATCAATGGCCACGGGATCGAAGGCAGACACTTGACCACCTTGCCAGGTGCCGGCGGGAAACAGGTCGTAGGCACCATAGGACAGGAAAGCATCGTAGGCGCGACCCATCCGGTCCAGGCCGAGATCGCTGGCGGCATTCAAAAACGCAGGAAAGTCACCAGCCCGGCCGGTAGCCCAGGCAAGCAATTGATCTTTGCTGGCCAATTGGGAAACTCCGGCCAGCGAATCGCCAAACAGGCGCTTTTCGAGAAAGCCGCGGAATTCGCGGAGCAACGCCAGCAGGCGAATGCGCTCGCCGGCCGTGATCGCCCGCGTGCTGCCGCCGGGCTGGATGGCCAGCGTGTGCGGCCAGCGACCGGCGAGAAAACCCATCAGTTTGAGGAAGCTGGCACGAGCCGGCAGCACTTCGGTGGTGGCGTCGCCTTTGACGGCCGCGAAGCGCTGGGCGACAGCGCTGTGCCAGTGGCGCCCGGCGTAGGCCGGGCGGGCAAAGTCGGGCATGAAGAAGAGGTAAAAGTGCGTCAGGTGATCGGCCAGGTTTTCGGTGGCCTGGATCAGATGGCGGGCAAGCAGGCCGTTCGGCGTCGGGGCAATCCCCATCGCATCGGCCAGCGCCGAAGCGGCGGCCGCCGACTGGGCGACCGAGCAGATGCCGCAGATACGCGGCACGATGGCCAGCGCGTCGAGCGGAGAACGGCCGACCATGATCTGTTCGAATCCGCGAAAGAGCGGCGAATTGACCTGGGCCGACTGGATTCGCCCGTTTTCAAGATCGAGGCTGATTTCGAGATCGCCTTCGACCCGGTTGAACGGCCCGACGATGAGGCGCGTCATTTGCCGCCGCCCTTCTTGCGAATCGCCGGAAGAACTACCGTGTGATCAGCCACCGAGTTGTTGCGTACCCGCTTTGGGGTCGCCGACTTGGAGAGCGCGGCCAGCGCGACAAACCAGGCTTTTGGCATGTCGGTCGGCAGGCCGATCGGGATACCGGCCAGTTTGGGCGTTTCCTGGAAAGCGTGGCCAGGCGATTCGAAGCCCGGCTCGGTGCAGGCAATGCAGGCAAAGCCGCCACGCAGGCAGGAGCCACTACCGTTCCATGGCCGCAGGTTGCAGTCGGCATGGGCTTGCGTGCCCTTACAGCCGAGGTTTTCCATCAGGCAGCCGAGGTCGGACTGCTTCTCGGCGCTGGCTTTGAATTCGTAATACTCATTGCGAGCGCAACCGTGGTGCACCAGGCCACCGGCGTAAAGCAATGGCCGGCCGAATTCATCGAGATCACCGGCGGTAATACCCTCCAGCGCCGCCTTTTCCAGCGTATCGACCACCCAGCCGGGATGCGTCGGGCAGCCGGCAATGTTGATCACCGGCAGTTCGGCGGAGGACTGGAAGCCAGCGCCGAGCAGCCCCCCCGGTGTCTGTTCGTCGAACTGTAGACCGCAGGCTTCCAGCGGATTGCCCGGCGTGTTGGCCGAAAAGCCGCCATAGGCCGTGCACGAGCCGATCGCAAAGACCCATTTGGCGTGACGGGCCAGACGCTCGACCCATTCGGTCAGCGGCCGGCCGCTACCGGCCATCAGGTGAAATTTGCCGGTGCCGTTCGGGCCGCGCAGCATGGCACCTTCGATACACAGCGCATCGAAGGCCAAGCGACCTTCGGCACAGTCTTCGAGAATGCTCAGTGCTTCGTCGCCACTTTCGAGCGACAGCGCCGGATGCCAGAGAAACTCGATGCCGGCGTCGCGCAGTTCGTCGAACAGCGAACGAGGCTCGGAGCACAGCATGGACTGCGTGCAACCGCCACAGCCGCCGCTCTGCAGCCAGAGCACCTTCATTCGGCCTGCTCCAGCCCGTGGCGAACCAGCTTGGCGCGCAGTCCGACCCGCGACAGGCCCAACTCCCGGGCCGCCCGCGATTTGTTCCAGCGATGACGGATCATCGCCTCCTTGAGGACATTCATTTCCAGTTGATCCATGCGCTCCTTGAGACCACCACTCAAGCCGGAAGCCCAGGCCAGATCATTTTCCTGAGTTTCGCCCACCGGTGTGCGCAACACCCGTGGCGACAGCAGGTCGGCACCAAGCAGCGGCGCGGTGGACAAGGCGACCATGCGCAGAATTTCGTTTTGCAGTTCGCGCACATTGCCTGGCCAGCGGTAAGCAGCAATGCAGGCAAGCGCTTCGTTGGTGAAGCCCTCAACCGATTTTCCAAGCGCCTGGCAACTGCTATCGAGCAGACGACGCGCCAGCAGCGGCAGATCCATTGGCCGCTCTCTCAACGGCGGCACATGCAATGAAATGGTCGCCAGCCGGTAGTAGAGATCCTCACGGAAACGTCCGGTGCGCACGTCTTCTTCCAGGTCGCGATTGGTCGCGGCAATGACCCGGACATCGACATGAACCGGGCGGTTGCTGCCCAGCGGGCGAAACTCGCCTTCCTGCAGCACGCGCAGCAGCTTGACCTGGAAGGCCGGGCTGGTTTCGCCGATTTCGTCGAGGAACAGCGTGCCGCCATCGGCCTGCTGGAACAGGCCGACACGATCTTCCACCGCGCCGGTAAAGGCGCCGCGCTTGTAGCCGAACAACTCCGATTCAAGCAGCGTATCGGGCAGGGCGCCGCAGTTTTCGGTAATGAAGGGTTTGCTCGCCCGGCGGCTTTCGTAGTGGATGGCGCGGGCGATCATTTCCTTGCCGGTGCCCGATTCGCCGGTGACCATCACCGACAGGTCAAAAGGCGCAACGCGCCCGACCATGTCGCAGACGGCATTGATCGGGCTGCCCGGCGCCCGGATGAAGCCAGCCAGACCGAAACTGCTTTTGACCTTCTCCTGCTTGCTGTCGACGTGCCTTTTCAGCACCGGCTCGGCCGTGCGCAGATCGAGCGACAGCCGCTGGTTTTCCTGTTGCAGACGCCAGACTTCGGCGGCGCGCTGCATGGTCAGCAGCAGTTGCTCGGGCTGCCAGGGCTTCAACAGGTATTGCCAGATTCCAGCCTCATTGACGCCGGTGATGATGTCCTCGGCGTCGGTGTAGCCGGACAGGATGATGCGCACGATATCCGGCCAGCGGGTCCGCACTTCGCGCAGGAACTGGACGCCGGTCGTTCCCGGCATGCGCTGGTCGCAAAGCACGATGCGGATGGCGGCGGAGGCCTGCTCTCGCTCGAGGATTTCCATGCCCTCGTCGGCACTGGACGCACACAGCACATCGAAATCTTCTTCCAGCGTGCGGCGCAAGGCTTCCTGCGACCGTACTTCGTCATCGACAACAAGGATGGCCGGTAGTTTGCGCAGGCTGCGGTTGGAAGCCGGGTGACTCATTCGGGAATCTTCCAGTCAAGATCGCGGTGACGGGCAAGGTGGCGCGGCGTCCACGAATGCGCCGAACGGGAGACAAAATGATAGCGCGCGACATGGTACGAAGGATCGAAGCCATAGAAATTGCGCCGCATCTCCTTCAGTTCGTCTTCACGGTAGGCGGCCAGCGGCTTGATCGCTTCGTCGGCCTGTCGTTTGGCCTGCTTGGCCGCAAGGCGTTCAGCCATATCGGGCGCTGCAGCCAGCTCGGCGGCCCGCCGGGCGACATCGACAGTGAAACCCGGGGCCGGCAGACAGGCATCGTAGAAAGCCAACTCAACGGCTTCCTTCGCGCTCATCGGCAACCGGTGGCGCATGATCGCCTTGGCCCCTGCCTCGCCAACCCTTGGTGGCAGCAAATAAGTCCAGAATTCCGAGCCGAACAGGTTGCCCATGTTCTTGTAATGCGGATTAAGAACAGCACCGTCGCGCACCCAGACGAAATCGGCCGCCCGCGCGAGGAAGCAGCCGCCCGCCCCGGTGTTGCCGCCAACTGCGGCCACGGTCAGTTGCGTTTCGCAACGCAGAATGGCTTCGGCCAGGTCATCGATGGCATTGATGTTGGCCCACGATTCATCGGCTGGACTTTCAGCCGCCTCGATGGTGTTCAGGTGAATGCCGTTCGACCAGAAATCGCTGCCGCCGCGCAGCACGATCACCTTGGTCGGCTGCGTCGTAGCCCAGCGGAAGGCCTCGGTCAGGCGCTGGCATTGGGCGGTGCTCATCGCGCCGTTGTAGAACTCGAAACTCAGGAAACCAACACCGGCCGCCTCTTCATAGACGATGTCCTGCCAGGTCGGCATCGGCGATTTCCGGTAACCGGACAAGGGCAGCGCCGGTAATTCGGCCGCCTCGGGGAAGGCCTGCGTCGCCGGCAGCTTGATGCTCCCAGGGCGCTTGATGTGGCCGATCCAGACTGCACCATCGACGGTCGCCCGGCAAATGGCGGTTTCCCGACGACCAAGCAGACTGCCCGGCTCGCCCTTCAGCAGGCCTTCCGGCCAGGCATCGAACAGATGGCAGGGCTGGCCGAACAGTTCGTCGGCCACACCGGGAAAACCATCGGCAGCATTCAGCTTGGCAAGGATCGCGGCACTGCTGTCAGCCTGCCAGTCTATGGCCCTGTCGCTCTGCCGCATCAAGGCGTGGGCCTGACCTGACACCCGCTCGGGCACAAAACCGGTGGCACTTTTCCGGTCGACCGCCGCCAGCACCGCCTGCAACGCCGCTTCGGTGACCTCGTTGCGGTAGATCGACGCTTTCCGGGCCGGACGCATCAAAAACCTGGCCGAGGCCCAGACCGGTCCGGCATCCATTTCCGCTTCGGCCTGCAAAACCGTGACACCCCACTCCTGAACGCCATTCTGGATCGCCCAGTCGAGTGCCGATGGGCCACGGTCGCCAACGATGCCGGGATGAACCACCAGGCACAGGTGACGCGACCAGATCGATTCGGGAATGGCCCGCTTGAGAAAGGGCGCGATGATCAGATCGGGCCGAAAAAGGCTGACCGCTTCCTCGCTGACCGAATCCGCGATATCAAACTCGATACTGATCTCATGACCACGCGCCACCAATTCGTAATACAAGCGCTGCGTCAAGCTGTTGAAACTGTGCGTAATGAAGAGAATTCGCATGTTTTACACTTCTTTACAATTCATCTCGAGATGCCGACCTTAGGCAGGACAAGGCTTTTCTGGGCACAAATTCCCATTTCGCATAGCGCTATCACCTTCGCGATATTTTTGATGTAACACGAGATCGCTACGATGCGCTGCAACAAAAAAGGAACTGGGAAATGACAACGCAAGCTCAAAGAAAGCCCGCCAAACAACGCAACATGCCCGTCAGCCGTGCTCCGCGCCCGGAATACGTCGCCGCGATCCGTTACCCGGATGGTCGCCGCGATCTGTTTCACATTCGCAACGCTGACAACTTGGCCGATGCCCGCGAACTCGTCATTTCCGAGGTCGGCGAAGTCCGCTCCGTGATGATTGCGCTGCGCCACTGATCGCTCAGCAAATCCGCGGCAATTGTTCGCCGCTCAACCAGTCCACGATGCGCTTGCCGCCGAAACCGGTGGTCATCTGGACAAAATGATGGGCATCTTCATGCACACGGCCAACAATGGCCGCAGCCGCCCCCAGCGGATGGCCCTGCATCGCAGCCAATAACTTTTTGGCATCCGGTTCGGCGCAGATCGCCACCAGTTTTCCTTCATTGGCCACATAAAGCGGGTCCAACCCCAGAAACTCACAAGCTGCATTGACCGCCGGCGTCACCGGAAGATCCTTCTCCTGCAGCATCATGCCGACGCCGGATTGCTTGGCGATCTCGTTCAGCGTCGTCGCCAGACCGCCACGCGTCGGATCGCGCAGGACATGAATGTCGGCGCCGCTGGCCCGCATCGTCTCGATCAACCCGTGCAGGGCCGCCGTATCGGAAACGATCGGCGACTCGAAGCCGAGGCTCTCGCGCTCGGCCATGATCGCCATGCCGTGATCGCCCAGTGTACCGGACACCAGAATGACATCGCCGGGTTTGGCATAGCGCCCGGACAATTCCCGGCCCGGTGCCACGACGCCGACGCCGGTCGTCGTGATGAACACGCCATCGCCCTTGCCACGCTCGACGACCTTGGTATCGCCGGTCACCACCGGCACGCCAGCCTCCTTCGCCGCCGCCGCCATGCTTTGCACGATACGCGCCAGATCGGCGAGCTTGAACCCCTCTTCAAGGATGAAGCCGGCCGATAGCCACAAAGGCTTGGCGCCCATCATGGCCACATCGTTGATCGTGCCATGCACCGACAGGCAGCCGATGTCGCCGCCAGGGAAAAACAGCGGCGAGACGACATGCGAGTCGGTGGCCATGACCAGCCGCCCTTCGCCCTGCGCCGGCAGCAACGCACCATCATCCCCCTGGGCCAGATATTCGTTGCCGAGATACTTGGCGAACAATTCCTCAATCAGCTGAGCCATCGCCCGGCCGCCAGAGCCGTGCGCCATATCGACCTGACCGTGCTTGATATCGATTGGCCGCACGTAGCCTTTGCGTACTTCAGACATCCTTGTAGCGTCCATAAGTGTAGTGAGCGGCACAGGCGCCTTCGGAGCTGACCATGCAGGAACCGACCGGGTTTTCCGGCGTACAGACGGTGCCGAAAATCTTGCAGTCCTGCGGCCGCTTGACGCCGCGCAGGATGGCCCCGCATTCGCAGGCCTTGTGATCGGGCACCGATGCATAACCGAGCGGAAAACGCTTTTCGGCATCAAATTCGGCGAACTGGCTGCGAATACGCAGCGCCGAGTAGGGCAGGATGTTCAGGCCCCGCCATTCGAAATGCTTGCGCATCTCGAAGACTTCGGCGACCAGTTGTTGCGCCTTGAGGTTGCCGTCACGGCTGACGGCGCGGGCGAATTCGTTCTCGACCTCGGCGCGCCCTTCGTTGACCTGGCGGATCAGCATCTTGATCGCCTGCATCACGTCGAGCGGCTCGAAGCCGGCAATGACCACCGGCTTGCGGTATTCCTCGGCGAAGAATTCGTAGGGTCGGCTGCCGATGATGGTCGATACATGGGCCGGGCCAATGAAGCCGTCGAGCGGCACGGTGCCCCACTGGCGAACCTCCGGCGATTCGAGGATGCTGGAAATGGCCGATGGCGTCAGCACGTGGCAGCAGAGCACCGAGAAATTCTTCAGGCCCAGCGCGGCAGCGTGCTTGATCGCCACCGCCGTCGGCGGCGTCGTCGTTTCGAAGCCGATGGCGAAGAAGACGACCTGCTTGTCCGGATTCTTTTGCGCCAAGGTCACGGCATCGGCGCTCGAATAAACCATGCGGATGTCGCCGCCCTTGGCCTTGGCTTTCATCAGCGACAGACCATCGGAGGCTGGCACGCGCAGGCAATCGCCGTAGGTGCACAGCGTGACGCCCTGTTCGAGCGCCAGGCGGATTGCCTGATCGACGCGGCCGATGGGCAGCACGCAGACCGGGCAGCCAGGACCGTGAATCATCTTGACGTTGGCCGGCAACAGGTCGGACACGCCATAACGAGAAATGGCGTGGGTGTGGCCGCCGCAGAACTCCATGAAATGGTAGCTGCGCGCCGGGTCAGCCTCGGCGCGAATGGCGGCAGCCAGCGTCTGCGCGACGTCGCCGTCGCGGAACTCGTCGATGTACTTCATCAGTGCAAGGTGACGTCGCCGTCGGCCGGCAACTGGCCGATCTCGGCAAAGAGTTTCAGGGTTTTCTCGGCCTCTTCCGGATCAAGCTTGTTCAGCGCGTAGCCGACATGGACGATCACGTAATCGCCCACCGCGACGCCCTCGACCAGGGCCAGCGAAATTTCCTTTTTAACGCCGGCCAGATCGACCAGGGCGTTGTCGTCGGGGCGCAGTTCAACGACCTGCGCGGGGATCGCGAGACACATCCGATTTGCTCCTCACCATTCTTTTTGTAGGGGAGATACTACCCGTTGGGAATCAATTGCGCTTGCCTGCCAGACGGCGAAAAAAACCGCGCCGGGAAACGGCAGGCTTCCCCTCCGCCACCGGCGGCAGATCGGGCGCTGGCTCGGCAGCAGGCAGGCCAAATACCGTCTTCAGCGCATCGGCGGCCACCACCCGTGCCTGCGCCATGTCGGCCAGATTGGTCACCGGCGCAATCAGCGGGCAATACTGATAAGGGCCGATGTCCGGATCATCGTCGGCGAGGAACTGCATGGTGCCGCAGGGCAGGTTCAGGTAGCGCCGTTCGCCGGCCGGAATGTCGCCCCACAACTGACCGCCACCATAGACCAGCACCAGATTCAGGAACCACGGCGTGATCACCACCCCCAGCCAGTCGCCCTCGTAGCGGGCAAAACCGACCGCTTCAACGCCGAGCGCCGCGTTGACGAAAGGCATGTCATGCATGCGCGTCTGCCAGACGTGGCGGTAATGTGCTTCGAGGAAGGCCGTCGGGTCGTCGTCGCGCGGCACGGCCGGGCGGATTGGCGGCGGGGCCAGGGCAGGGGTACGAATGCGTTCAGTCATGCGGGCGGTTCAAGTCCTGAAAATGCAGCGCTGGATCGAAATCGCCTTCCAGCGAAGCGGCCAGTGCCGAGAGCGCATCCTCGATCAGCGTGCGCTGCTCGTCTTCAACCACTTCCCGGGCCAGCCCCAGCGAGGTCAATACCCAGGTACCGACCGGCTGCGGGCCGATCAGCATCATGTTGATGCGTTCGCGCTCGCCGTCCCGCTCGACCCAGGCAAATTCCCCGGCATTTTCGCCGCTGCCTTCCCATTCGACAATGCGTTTCGGAATCGACAGGCACATCAGCTGCGCGCCTTGGCGTCGATGCCGAGCAGGCGCAATTCGGCCAGCGTCATTTCGATCAATTCCGGCACCCGCGCCGCCACCTCTGGCGACAGTTCCATGCCCAGACTCATCGACACCGGCTGCATGCCGACGATAGCAATCGACTTCGGCGCCTTGTCGGTGAATTCCAGGCTGGCCAGCACATCGGACAGACTGACCTGATGCGGTGACAGCTTGGTCTTGAAGAAGACCGGCACATCGTCGCCCTTGAGCAGCACCGGCGTCGCCGGCGGCTGCTTGCAGCGCACGCAGTCGACGACGATCAGGCCGTCGAGGTCTTCCAGCTGCTCCAGCATTTCCATACCGCAGGTGCCGCCGTCGATCACCTCGACTTCTGGTGGCAGCACGTACTCCTGCCCCAGCCGTTCGACAACACGGACACCAACGCCCTCGTCGGTCAGAAGAATGTTGCCAATACCCAGTACGACAATACGCATGCTGTTTTCCGATAAAAAGGGGCGCGAACATTGTCGCGCCCCCGTTGATAAAACGACTTGCTATCGATCAAACAGCCTTCACCGTGACCACCGGATTATTCTCCTGATCGACGACATGCACGGCACAGGCCAGGCAGGGGTCGAAGGAGTGCACCGTGCGCAGGACTTCCAGCGGCTTCTCGGGATCGGCCACCGGGTTGTCGATCAGGCAGGCCTCGTAGGCGCCGGGCTGGTCCTTCTCGTTGCGCGGTGCGGCATTCCAGGTGGTCGGCACGACGCACTGGTAGTTCTTGATCTTGCCGGAATCGATGACCACCCAGTGCGACAGCACGCCGCGCGGCGCTTCGTGGAAACCGACCCCCATCTGTTCTCCCTTCGGGAAAACCGGACGGTTGAAGGTCTTGAGGTCGCCCTTGGCCATGTTGGCGAGCAACAGATCCCACTGGTTGATCAGTTCATCAACCTGCACAGCGCAGCCAACGGCCCGCGCCGCATGGCGGCCGATCGTCGAGTGCAGGGCTTCGACGCCGACCTTGGTGCCGGCCACCGAAGACACCAGATCGAGCGCCGCGGTCGCGTACTTTTTGGTCGGTTCGTGACCGGCGGCCAGCATGTTCAGCACGCGCGGCAGTGGGCCGACCTGCATCGGCTTGCCATAGAAGGTCGGCGACTTCAGCCACGAGTACTTTCCGTCATCCTTGAAATCGGTGTAGTTCGGCGTCGTTTCGCCCTTGTACGGGTGCAGCGACTTGTCGTTGCCGTCGCTGTAGTTGTACCAGGAATGCTTGATCGCCTCGGACACACCGTCGGTGAAGTATTTGTCGTTAAAGCTGGTGATCGCCTTATAGCTCTCCAGCTTGCCGCCTTCGATGTAGCCGCCGGGCAGCGCGAAAGTCGTGCCCTTGCCATCGAGCGGGATGTCCGGCACGCACAGGTAGTCGGTGATGCCCTTGCCGTACTTGGTCCAGTCGGCATAGAAGCCGCCGATGGCGCCGACGTCGACGAGATAGACGTTCTTGACGAAGTCTTCGAGCTTGAGCATCCACTCCTTGATCGCCAGCAGGCGCTCGATGGTCAGCACCGATTGCGAATCGACCGACAGCGGATTGGCGACGCCACCGACCGCGACATTCTGGATGTGCGGCGATTTTGAACCGAGCACGGCGACGATCTTGCTGGCGTAACGCTGGATTTCCAAGGCCTGGAGGTAGTGCGCCGTGGCCATCAGGTTGACCTCGGGCGACAGTTTCATCGCCGGGTGCCCCCAATAACCATTGGTGAAAATACCGAGCTGGCCGGTGCCAACAAAGCCGCTCAGCCGATCCTGCACCTTCTTGAACTCGGCCTGACTGTTGCCGCTCCAGTTCGACAGGCTCTGCGCCAGACTGGCCGCCTTGGCCGGGTCGGCCTTCAGCGCAGAGACGACGTCGACCCAGTCGAGTGCCGACAGGTGATAGAAATGAACGATATGGTCATGCACGGCATGGGCCAGCATGATCATGTTGCGGATGTACTGGGCGTTGACCGGGATTTCCAACTGCAGCGCATTCTCGACCGCACGGACCGAAGCCATGGCATGCACCGTGGTACAGACGCCGCAGATGCGCTGGGTGATCGCCCAGGCGTCGCGCGGGTCGCGGCCGATCAGGATGTTCTCGACGCCCCGCCACATCTGGCCCGATGCCCAGGCCTTCTTGACGCGGCCGCCATCCACTTCGACGTCGACGCGCAGGTGGCCCTCAATACGGGTGACCGGGTCGATGGTGACACGTTTGTTCATGTTGTTCTCCTATCCCTGAATTCAGTGGGTGGCAGCTTCGTGCGGCAGCACGGGGAAGCGGCGGGTGATGATGATGTAGCCGAGCACTTCGAGCGCGAACATGCCGATGGTGACCAGCATTTCAGCGATGCTCGGGAAATAGTTCCAGCCATGATCGACGCCCAGGCCGGTGTCGTAACCGATCAGGAAGCCATTGACGCGGAGCAGGATGCCGCCGAGCATGATCGAGACCCCGGCCACGAACAGGCGAGCCGGATTGCGCCGGGCAGCCGGCGTGCCGACGATGGCGAACGGGGCGATGAAGCAGGCCATTTCCAGCCAGAAGAAGAAGGCCTCGAGGCTGGGCGCCAGCGCATGGCCGAGCGCGCCGCGCACGATCAGATCGCTGAAGCGCACGGCCAGATAGGCAGCCAGCACACCGAGCATGATCTTGGCCATCGGCTGCAGCAGATGAATTTCGATCTCGCGCCGGTAGGCCGAAGCCGCGACGCAGGATTCGAACAGCACGATGCCATAGCCGATGGTGATCGCCGACAGCAGGTAAAGTAGCGGCACGATGGGGGTCTGCCACAGCGGATTGACCTGCGGCCCCATGACCACCAGCATGGTCCCCAGCGAGGACTGGTGCATCATCGGCAGCAGGGTGCCGAGTGCAATGAAGAAGAACAGCACCTTCTCCAGCTTCTGTTTCTGCACCTTCAGGCCCCATTGCTCCATGAAGACCGGCGAGAACTCGATCCACATCACCATGACGTAGGCCGAGATGCAGACGGCCACCTCGAACATCACCGAATTGGGATTGGCGTAACCCGGCCACAGAATGTGCCAGAAGTTCCACCAGCGACCGAGGTCGAACAGCACCCCAACGCCGGCCAGCGTGTAGCCGAACAGACTCGCCAGCAAGGCTGGGCGAACCAGCGGGTGGTAATGACCGCGGTTGAAGATGTACACCAGCATGGCCACCGAAAAGCCGCCGCAGGCGAAGGCCGAGCCGATGATCACGTCGAAGACGACCCAGATGCCCCACGGGTAGCCATCGTTCAGATTGGTCACTGCGCCGAGGCCGAAAATGAAGCGAACGAACAGCACGGCGATCATCGCCGCGATCAGCACGCCACAAACCAGCGTTGCGGTATTGAACAGCTTGCCGCCAACCGGGGCGGCAGGATGATGGGCGCTCACGACTTGCCTCCCTTCTGGTCATCGTCTTCCGGCACGACATTGCGCTTGGCAACCCAGGTCAGGCCGGCAAGTACGGCAATCGGCATGATCAGTCCGCCATACAGCGTGTGCTGGATGGTTTCCGAAGTGGCGGCCGAGGATTTCGGCGGCAGGTCGGGCAGGCCGGCTTTCTGGAAATTGACGGCCGACAGCTTGAGTACCTGCGTGCCGCCGTATTCGGTCTCGCCATAGACGTGCTGCAGGTAGTTGCCGACCTGGGCCTGATAGCTCTGGTCCGGTTCGTCGCGCCAGCCATGGCGATGCTTCTGGCCCTTGCCATCCTCGCCACCAGCCAGCACCTTCTCCTGGGCGGGGCGCAGGCGGCCGCGCGGAATCGTCGTCCATTCACCCGGCTTCAGGGCCAGACGACGCTTGGCTTCGGCCAGCAGGTCCTCGGTCCGACCAAACAAGGTCGCGCCGGTCGGACAAACCTCGGCGCAGGCCGAGTAATGGCCGTCCTTGTGGCGATGCCGGCACAGCTCGCACTTGCCGATCTTGCCGGTCGGCGAATCGTACTGGTATTTCGGAATACCGAACGGGCAGGCGGCGACGCAGTAACGGCAGCCGATGCAGGCGTCCGGGTCGTAGCCGACGATGCCGGTTTCCGGATTCTTGGTCATCGCAGAGACCGGGCAGGCCGAGACGCAGGACGGGTCGGCACAATGCATGCACGAGGTCTTCATGAAGGAGAAGCCGTTCAGCTCACTGTCCTTGGTTTCCATCGTGCCGTTACGGTACATCTTGATCAGGTTGAAGGTGTGGCCGGTCGTATCGAGCGGCGTATCCCACAACTTGTCCATGGCCGTGAATTCGGCCGGGTTTTCGTTGACCTGCTTGCAGGCCGCCACGCAGGCCTGGCAGCCGACGCACAGGGTCGCGTCGTAGAGCAGACCAAGGCCTTCCGGCGGGCGTTTCAGGGTATCGCGGGCGCAGGCTGTCTCGGGCAGCACGGCCGAAGCCGCCGCTGCGCCGCTGGCCAGGCAACCACGCAAAAAATCACGTCTTGTGGTCATCTCAGACCTCCGTTGATTCGGTGGCTTTGCTGCCTTCCTTCTTGGCCTGTTCCATCTCCTCAGCCTTGTGCGACAGGCCGAGGTTCTTGGCGACCATCGCGCCAGCCCCGGCGGCGGCACCGGCCACGGCGGCCAGCACGGCCGCCGAGCCGAGCGACGCGCCAACGCCCTTTTCTTCGACGATGCGCGGCAGGAAAGCGGAGGGCTCGATGTTCTTAAGCTTGGCGACGGTATGGATCGGCTTGGTGAAGCCGACCCCCTGCTCGGTACAGCCAATGCATGGATGGCCACAGGCGACCGGCCAGGTGCCGGCCCCGGCATCGCCGAACATGATCACCGAGCAATTGGCGTAGGTTTCCGGCCCCTTGCAGCCCAGCTTGTACAGGCAATGACCCTTGCGGTGGCCTTCGTCGCCAAACTCCATGGCGAAGCGGCCGGCGTCGAAGTGGGCGCGACGCTCGCAGTTTTCGTGGATCAGGCGAGAGTAGGCAAATTTTGGCCGCCCCAAATGATCGACGGCCGGCAACGCGCCGAAGGTCAGGAAGTGCACCACCGTGGACAGGAAGTTGTACGGGTTGGGCGGACAACCGGGAATGGTCACCACCGGCTTGCCGAGCACCTTGTCCACGCCCTTGGCGCCGGTCGGATTGGGATCGGTCGACGGCATGCCGCCCCACGATGCGCAGGAGCCGATGGCGATCACTGCCGCCGCGTCAGCCGCGCATTCCGTGAGCAACTCTATCGCCGTCTTGCCGCCAATCTTGCAGTAGATGCCGTTGTCGCGCGTCGGAATGGCGCCCTCGACGACCAGGATGTACTTGCCCTTGTTCTCGGCCATCGCCGTCTTGCGGGCGGCTTCGACCTGATGGCCGGCCGCTGCGAACAGCGTCTCGTGATAGTCGAGCGAAATGACGTCGAGGATCAGTTTTTCCAGCGTCGGGTGCTCGGCCCGCAGGATGGACTCGGTGCACCCGGTGCATTCCTGGAAGTGCAGCCAGATCACGCTCGGCCGCTTCTTGGTCGCCACCGCCTCGGCCACCGCGGCATCGGCGCCTTGCGGCAGGCCCAGTGTGGTCGCCAGTGCGGCACAGAACTGCAGGAACTCCCGCCGGTCCATCGACAAACGCGCAGCCGCAGCTTCGATGCGATCGTCCTGTTCCAGCGAAATCAAATTTTGGTTGGCCATGGATCTCCCCTTTTTTTAATTCGATGTCAGTCACCGATGACCGACAAATGCTCTCTGCTGGGGAGGCGGCAAATATTAGAAATTAATTTTATAGAACTCAATCTAGCAACAGATGGGCCAGATTTCAAAATTCTTTTAATCCAGAGACTTAGAAAAACATTGGATCAGGTAAACCACCAGAAAGCCGATTAATACTTTCCACATGGCCACCCAAACTGATCAACTGCTGATCAGACTGACGAACTAGTCATCTAGGGCAAATTCCAAGCCGAAGCATCGAGTCAGCACAGGATCGCGATTCAACTTGCTCGCCGAACGCTGTCTCGACCATCATCCTTGGCGCGATACATGGCTTCGTCAGCTCTCTTGGTCAACGAGATCTCATCGATGCCGTCATCCGGATAGATGGCGACACCCAAGCTACACGAAATATCCAATTGACGGCCATCAAGCGCGAAAGGCTGCCGAATGACCTGGCGAATCTTCTCGGCCAGGCTGAGCGCAGCGTCTGATTCAGCCAATTCCGGCACCAGCACCACGAATTCGTCGCCACCGATTCTGCCCACCGTATCAGACTCACGAACGGTATCCTTCAAGCGTAGCGCCACTTGCTGGAGCACGAGATCCCCGATGGCATGACCGTAGTTATCATTGATCGGCTTGAAGTGATCGAGATCGAGAAACACCAGCGCAAACTGTCCATCATGGCGCTTGGCGCGAGCCAGTTCCTTGTGCAAGCGGTCACTGAACAGGGCCCGGTTTGGCAACCCGGTCAGCGGATCGTGCTGTGCCACATGCCGAAGTTCCTCGGTCATCTCGGCAGCCATCCGCAGGGCGCGAGCCCGTCCGGTCACCATAAGCCAGGCAAGCAACGCCAGTGCAACGCCCAGGCCGGCGCCGGTAACGGCAATGACTGATGACACGTCACGGCCATACCAGGCCTCGAATTCACGTTGCGTACTCAAGCTCAGCGTCCAGGTGTGACCGGCAACCACCATGTATTCGTTGGCGCTGAGCAAGCTCTCTATGGCGGGCAAACCCTTGTCAGTGGACTCACCGGTTCGATACATGAGCGCCGCCTCAACGGGGTTGGCCTCATCGTAAATAGCCAGTGTGATACCCGGAGCCTGTTTGCCATAAAGGCCAGCCATGAATTCATCCATGTAGAACGATGCGTAAACCCAGCCAATGAGGTTGGCTCTGCGCTGGGCAACGCTGTCGCGCGGCTGGCCGTGGGCAAAAATCGGCAGATACATGATGAAGCCCGGCTGCGCCTCTTGCCGCCTATCGATCGCCAACCTGACCTTGCCGGTGATTGCCGCCATGCCGGAATCGCGGGCCGCCTCCATGGCCACCCGGCGCGCCGGATCTGCCCACGGGTCAAGGCCAAGGATGGAGTGTTTGCCTCCAGCGTCAGGTTCACGCTGGATGATCGGGGCATAGACCTCTCTCTCTCCTTCGGGATGAATCGCGTAACCCGTGAAGCCGAGCTGCTGCATCCTTGCCTCATGGGCGGGTTTGCTCGCCAGAGGAACCTGCTCGATGACGCCAATGACCTGGATCGCCGAAAAATTGGCATCCAGTTGCAAGGTCTCGACGTAATCGCATAAAGCGCGGCGATTCGTCAGCGCGGTGGTTGCAAACAAACCCTGGACACCACGCAGCATCTGTTCGTACCCGGCCACACGCTGCTCAACCCGGCTGACCGTTTCGCGCAGCACAAAAGCGAATTGGGTACGCAGTTCCTTGCGCGCAAGCTGGCGTTCGTGATCCCAGACCAGCCAGGTCAGAGCGAGCGTGACCACCAGAATCAGCCAGGGCAGGAATACCGGCAAGCGGGACGCGGAGATCGGCGTGCGTTCGGATGCCATCGTGTAACCTAAAATTCAACCATGGCGGCAGCCAGGTCTGGCTTGAAGTATTTCTCGAAAATACGCCGCATGGTGCCGTCACGACGCATTTCAGTCACCAGCGAACGCCACTTTTCCTGCTCCGCGGTCGGCAGCGCCTTTTTCGACATGATCAGGCCGTGTGGAACCGCCGGGTCGTTGAACTCGATGATCGTGCTCAGGTCGCGAATCTGCTTTTCTTCCAGTGACGGATAATCAAAAGGCTCGATGATCATCCCCTGAATGTGATTCAGGATCAGCGTCTGGTACAACGGCGCCAGGCCACCGGCCTGACTCAGACGGTTCGTCGCCTGCAGCCGATCGACCAGACGATTGGCCGTTTCGCTGTACCGGAAGCCACGAATAACGCCAAGCTGCAATTTTTCGTTCCGCTCGAAATCCGCCCGATTCGACACGCCGGAATCCTTGCGCACCAACAAATAGTATTTATTGCTGAAATACCAGGCAAAAGCAGCGAACTTGTCGCGTTCTGCATTGTTAATGCCAGACAAGCTGAAATCGAGCGCCCCGGATTCGATCAACTGCCAGATGCGCGCCCTGGCCATCAGGCTGACGGTCACCTTGCATCCTGAGCGGCGAATCAATTCGTCAGCCACATCCTTGTCGATACCGGTGTCGGTGGCGGCAGAATACAGGAGGCCATGATCATGCAGTGCGAGGGTATATGGACGCGAGCAGTCCGGTCCGCTCGCGCTGGCGGTGCCGAGACTGCCGAAGACGATCCACAACGCCAAGACACAGCGAATAAGCATTGATACCTCTGGTGGGAGGATGACTGAAGCAGGTTTGATCGATGATACCGAATCGGCGCCAAGTCGTCCGAATATTGCATGCCCGCGCCAGCCGGGATCACCCCGATGCTTCAGAGCACCTTCGCCCGGAGCATCATCGATGCCCGACCGGGAGAAGCAGCACCCGGATTTTGTCCGGCTCAGCGTTCAACCGAGCGCAATCTGGCGCCTTGCCGTCCACGCCTGGCCCAGGGCCAGACCGCCATCATTCGGTGGCGCTTGCCGGGCTTCGAGCAAGCCAACGCCAGCCACGTCCAGATGCTGACGTAACGCATCCATCAACACGGCATTCATCGCACAACCACCGGCGACGGCAATTTTCGAAGCCTTGCCGTGGCCGACAGCACGAATGCTCCATTCGGCCAGTCCTGCCGCTACCGTGGCGTGAAAAAGCGCCGCCCCGTAGGCTGCGTTGTCCTTGCAGCCCAGCAGCGCCAGCAGCAGCGGCGAGAAATCGAGCACCGCCCCCTGTTCGTGCAAGGCATAGCCGCCGGGCAGCGGCTCAACCGGTCCATGTTTTGCGGCGAGGCCTTCAAGTTCCATGGCGGCCTGCCCTTCGTACTGCATCAAATCGCGCACGCCGAGCAGACCGGCCGCGGCATCGAACCAGCGGCCGAGGCTGCTCGTCTGCGGGCAGCGCAGATGGCGGGCAAGCATGGTGAGTAGAGGGCCGGGGTCGCGCGTCGGGTAGTACTGCTTGATCCAGCCACCGACCCGGTAGCCCAGGCCGGCCCCATGCAGCGCAGCAACGGCCATGCGCCACGGCTCCTTGGCCGCTCGGTCGCCGCCGGGCATGGCCAGTCGGTGGAGGTGGCCGAGGCGTTCGCAGTTGGCGCCGTCGAGGCGCAGTAGTTCGCCGCCCCAGGCGCCTCCGTCCGGGCCGAGACCGACCCCATCCAGCGCCAGCCCGACGACCGGACCGTTGACGCCATGTTCGGCGCAGATCGCGGCAAGATGGGCTTGGTGATGACCGATAGCGACTGCCGGGATAGCGTATTTTTCGGCCAGTTGCAGCGCAAGATGGGTCGATGGAAAGTCCGGGTGCAGGTCATGCGCGATCAGCTCGGGCTTGACGTCAAGGATGCCGAGCAGATGTTCGATTGTTTCTTCGAGAAAGCCGATGGCCGCAACGTTGTCCAGGCTGCCGATATGCTGCGACAGGAAGGCTTCGCGGCCTTTCATGACGCAAATGGTGTTCTTCAGGTAGCCGCCCAGCGCCAGCACGCTCGGGCCATCATCAACCAGGGAAATGGGCACCGGCACGTAGCCACGGGCACGGCGGATGAAAGCTGGACCGCCCGGCGTCACCCGTAATACGGAATCATCGCAACGGATGATGATGTCGCGGTTGTGCATCAGATAGGCATCGGCAATGCCGGCCAGCCTGTCCAGTGCTTCGTCGTTGGCGATGACCAGCGGCTCACCGTGCGGGTTGGCGCTGGTCATGACCAGCAGCAACTCATTCGGCTCGCCCAGCCAACCGCTGCCGCTCGGCCGGCCGGCTGCTTCGTGCCAAAGCAACAGGTGCAGCGGCGTTGCCGGCAGCATGACACCGAACCAGGCCAGGCCCGGTGCGATGCCCTGAAGTTCGGTCGCGCCCTTGGCACAGAGCACGATCGGAGCGGCCGTGCTTTGCAGCAGGGCCAACTCTGCCTTGCCGATTCGGGCGTAGTCGGCCAATGCGTCGGCGTTCAGCCCCATCACCGCCAAAGGCTTTTCCTCGCGCTGCTTGCGTTCACGCAGTTCGGCCACGGCGACGGCATTGCGCGCATCGCAGGCCAGATGGAAGCCGCCCAAGCCCTTGATCGCAACGATTTTTCCAGCGCGTAACAGGTGCAAGCATGCGGCAATCGGATCGCCATCCAGCGGCAGACCACCGGCATCCAGCAGGCTCAATTGCGGGCCGCAATCCGGGCAACAGGTGGTTTCAGCGTGAAAGCGGCGGTCGCTGGGCGTTGTGTATTCGTCATTGCACGGCGCGCAAAGCGGAAAGGCGGCGAGGCTTGTTTGCGCCCGGTCATAGGGAATACGACGGCTGACCGTGTAGCGCGGACCGCAATGGGTGCAGGTGGTGAAGGCATAGCGCCAGCGGCGGCTGGCCGGATTGCAGATATCGGCGATGCACTCGGGGCAGATCGCAGCATCGGGACCGATGGCCGTCTGCACCTCGCCGGATTCGCTATCGAGGATGGCAAAACCCTGAGCACTTACTTCAGCGGCTTCGCTCTCGATGGCGTCGATGCGCGCCAAGCGGGGCGCTTCCTGCGGCAGGCGAGTGACGAAGTCAGCGACCTTTTCGCCGGCAACTGCGGCAATCACCCCGGCGCCATCGTTACGCACCCAGCCCGTCAACCCTAGTTCGTTGGCCAGGCGCCAGATATAAGGACGAAAACCGACCCCCTGCACCAGACCACGAATACGGAGCAGGCGGCCGGTCATCGGCGGCCTACTTGGCCGCCAACTGGCGTTCCAGTTCGGCGACCCGGCGCTTCAGCGCATCGACAGATTCGGAGCGCTTGGCGCGCTGTGCTTCCAGCCCGGATTGAATCCAGTCCAGCCAGGCGGAAAGGCCGTCGCCACTGGTCGCCGAGACACGGAAGATGGTCAGGTGCGGATTGACGCGGCGGGCGTTGGCTTCGGCCAAGTCGGCATCGAATTCCAGGTAGGGCAGCAGGTCGCACTTGTTGAGCAGCATGACGTCAGCCGCCGCGAACATATCCGGGTACTTGAGCGGCTTGTCTTCGCCTTCGGTGACCGACAGGATGGCGACCTTGTGATGCTCGCCCAGATCAAAGGCGGCCGGGCAGACGAGGTTACCGACGTTCTCGATCAGGAACAGCGATTCGTCGGCCGGCTGCAGGCGCTGCATGGCATGGCCGACCATGTGGCCATCGAGATGGCAGCCCTTGCCAGTGTTGATCTGCAGGGCCGGCACGCCAGTAGCACGGATACGCTCGGCGTCGTTGGAAGTCTGCTGGTCGCCCTCGACGACGCTGATCGCCACCTTGTCTTTCAGCAGCTCGATGGTTTTGACCAGCAGCGTGGTCTTGCCGGAGCCGGGGCTGGACACCAGATTCAGCGCGAAGATACCGCGATCATCGAAGGCAGCGCGGTTGGCTGCGGCATAGGTGTTGTTCTTCGAGAGGATGTCCTGCTCGATCTGCACCATCCTGGCCTGCGACATGCCCGGCACGTGGGCGCGGGCCGGGCCGGTGCCGTAGTCGAGATCGCCGGCGACGCCATGTTCATGGTGGTGATGCTCTTCGCCGTGCTGATGGGCGTGTTCGCCATCATGGACGTGAGCATGGCTGTGTTCGCTGCCGTCGCTATGGTGATGGGTATGCGAATGCACGCCGAGCGGTGCATCCTCGTGGCCGTGATCGTGGTCATGCCCGTGCTCGTGCGTGTGGGTATGCACCGTGCCGTCTTCATGCACATGGGTGTGCTCATGCGCCCCACCCTCGATCTTCGCTTCTCCTACGCCGCAGCCACAAACCGTACACATATCCGTCTCCTGATTATTCGATCTCTATTTCCTTGACCCGCATTTCCGTGCCACCAGTCGGCTGTACCTGATGGCTGCCGCATGTCGGGCAGGCCCCGTAAAGCTCGGTCATCGGGACCGTTTCAGCACATTGCATGCACCAGCCAGCGCCCGGCACGGCAATAATCTCCAGCGCCGCGCCCTGCGCGATACTGCCATGAGTCACCGCTTCGAAGCAGAATTTGATCGCCTCCGGTTCCACCGACGACAGACGACCGATTTCCAGCACGACCAGCTTCACCCGGCTGGCGCTTTCGCGGCGGGCCGTGTCTTCAACCAGTTGCAGCACACCTTCGGCCAGCGACATCTCATGCATCACGCAACTCCACAACATAGGGCAGGCAGGGATCAAGTGCCAGTATGGCCTGATTCAGCACCTGTTTTGCTTGATCCAGAGAAGCAAATCGGCAATTTTCCAGCAGCGATGACAGCGCCCCGGCATCGGCAAAGAACCCATCGGTCGGTGCCTGAACGCGATAATTGGCCACCTTGCCATCGACGACATGCACGGCGTGGGTCAGTACACCGCGCGCCGTCAGGGTTTGCGCTACGCCCCAGCCATCACCGCCGGCGCTGGCAATCGGAAACGGGGTGTGATCGGCCAGCGCCCGGGCGGCGGCCTCAAGCTCGGCCAGTCGGGCCTGAAAAACCGAGCGAATCGAGACCGGCCGGGGAAGGCCCGGCATCTCCGAGGCGACACCTTGCCAATAGGCGAGCCATGGTCCAGGCGCCAGCACGGCAGTTGCGGAGAGACCGGGCCCGGCCGACTCCGGCGCCACTTCTTCCGTCGTCCGGCCAACGAGGTTTTCAAGGCATTTATCGGCCAGTGGCCGCAAGGTTTCACGCAGGAGTTTTTGCGTTGTTTCCAGAAAACCATCGCTCTGCCGTGCGTTCCGCCAGGCAATGAAAGCCGCCTTTTCCGCATGCAGACCAAGGGCAGGCGGCCAATCGAGCAGCAGGCGCCAGAGATTTTCGTGCAGCACCTCGACCCACAATTCCGCCGAATCGCTGGCTCTCGGCAGCTCATTCTGGGCGGCCGCCACCGCTGCCTGAGCGGCAGCCCGCTGGGCATGGGCACAAAGGGTGAACAAATAGGGCACCGTCTTGACCACGGCATCGGGCAACTGGCCGATGAACAGGCGCGTCACCGAGGGACGTTTCAGAATGACCTCAATATCCTGCAGGCGCCCATGCTGAAGCTGCGCCCGAACCGTCAGCAGACCAGCGCTGTTCATCGACCCAGCCCCAGAAAAGCACGACGACTGGCAGGCTTGGCAGCTGCGTCAGGCGCCACCAGCGGCTCGCCAAACAGGGCATGGACGGCAGCCAGCGCAGTCAGGCGGGCCGCCTCGTGACTCTCGAATTCCAGCGCCGGCGAGAACAGCGAGCAGAGATGATAGTTGCCGATGCTGGCCTCCTCAGCCACTGTGAATTCGTAGTCGCCGGACGGGAAATGCCAGTCGTGCTTGCTACACGCCGCCAACACCGGCCAGCCATCGACCTGAGCGGGAAGGCAGAGCAGGTTGAGCGCCCACGGCGTGATCATCGCCCCCGCCCAGTGGCCATCGGCAGTCCGCTGAAAACCGACTGCCTCGACCTGCAGTTTCCCGTTGCAGATCGGCACATCGTGCATTCGGGTCCGGGCGATATTCTCGAAAACAGCAACCAGTTCTGGCGACGGATCGGTCGTCCAGACTTTCATTCGCCCGCCCTCATTCATCGGTCACCATGAACTTATGTTTGGGCGCATCGCACCCCGGGCAGCACCAGTCATCCGGCAAGTCGGCAAAGGCAATGCCGGGCGGAATACCGCGCACGTCATCGCCCTGCGTCGGGTCATAGACCCACCAGCAGATGCCGCACTCCAGCTTGTCGTCGGGTTTGACGCCGAGAAATGAACCTTCGAATCGCATGTCGGGGAATTTAGACTGGCTCCACCATCATGTCGAGGTATTCCCGCAGGCGTTCGACCGAATCGCCGAAATCCTCGTCGGCCGCCAGCGCGACTTCGGGCATGCCGACAATCTCGATGGAGTTCAGGATCAGCGTATCCATACTGTTGAAGTACTGGACCCACCAGACGTTCTTCAGCCGCGTGCTGGTGATCCGGCAATTGCCGTAGCCGCGCGACAGGATCGAGACTTCGCGATGGCCGAGCCAGCCGTAAAGCGTATCGAGGTCGGCATCGCTGACCGGCAGCAGCGTCAGGTTGATGACGTGGGCTGAATCGCCCGCTTTCCAGGCCGCTGCCTGCATGCGGATTTCCTCGACCAGGGCCTGGGCGTTCATGCAGCCAGCCGGATAGTCCGGCGGCGGCAGATCGGCCGTGCTCGTACTCGCCATGGCCTCGGTCAGCACCGCCGGAACGCTGCCGGTTTCGAGGTGGTCCACCATCATGGCGCCATCATCGGCCACCTTCAGGACACGCCACAGGCCGGAAAAGGCGGTTTCCTGAACGCGCCAATGAGCCGGCGCAGTCGTGAAGGCACTGACCTCGCCAAAGCCCATCGACTGGTTGATCACGTCGCGCATCGTGGCGTCGAGATCGAGCAGCTCGAGCCTCGCCCCCCCTTCGAAACCGAGCCTCTCGGCTTCATCGGCAAAGGTACCGAGCAGGCTGGCCGCCCGATTGACCACCTCGGGCGCGACGTTATCCGGCAATCGCGGTTGCGAAAAGGTTTCCATGCCCTTCGGCATGGGCAGGTAATCCGGCGTTTCATCGCCCTGCGAACCAGGCCCCATGGCGACGACGGAAATCGGAAAGGGACGCATCGTGGACGGGTTCATACGCAGGCTCCTTGGGAGGCTTCGACCCGAACGGGGATGCCGATCGGCTTGGGTTGTACGGGGCCGTTGAGCAGACGGGCGACTTCGCTCTGGTATTCGCCCCAGTCGCGGATGCCGTTAAGGATGCCGACAAACTGGCCATCGCGCAGGAAGACGACGGCCGGCGCGCGTGGTACGCCGTATTGCGCCATCAGGGCCGGGGCGAAATCGGGGCCGGCGACCCAGCGGGCAATTTGCGCGGCGACCGGTTTCAGGGCTTCGGGCAGGATCACGCAGGCATCGAGCACTTCGAGATTGCGCTGCGGATCTTCGGTCAGCAGCAGGGCAGTCAGGCCGGCCGGGAATTCCGGCTTGCTGTTATCAACGCGACAAAATCCATGTTTTTGCTGCATGCGGCCAATGGCCGTTTCCAGCTTTTCGAGCGAGGTCGGTCCGGCAACGAGTTGGAGGCTCATGATAGTTGTGTCTTCAGAAAATCGGGGAGTTGGGGTTCGCGATCAAGATCGGCGAAAAAGTCGGAGAAATCGGTTTCACCGGCATGGGCGGCAGCGAGCGCATTCAGGGCGGCATTGATGGCAGCGGCCCGCTCGGCATCGATCACCTCGCGCGCCGCTTCCAGAAAAGTCAGCAGCCAGGTACCCGGCAACTGCTGGCCGACCAGACTGAGGTCGACCCGCACTTCGCCGTTACGACCGGCACAGCGGGCAAAGTGCTCGCCACACTCGATCACCTGAACGGGGATACCCAGGCACATCAGGCAGCTTCCATATTCAGGAAACGGGCATCGCCCAAGCGATAAGCCTGATCGGCCGGCGGCCGTTCACCTTCGTAAACGTCCATGGCCAGCGCCGCATCGGTCAGGCTTTCGGCCTTGCCTTCACGGACACGACCGACCACGCCCCAGCGCTCCAGCCAGTCGAGCGCCAGATTCAAGGACGGCACCATTTGCGCCTTGACGATGTCGCGTAGACTGCCGCCGTAGTCTTCCAGTTCTTCCGGCTGGATGCCGATCAGCACCAGTTCGGCTGGCAATTTGTTGGTCAACTCGGCCGCCATCAGCACTTCCTGAAAGCCGGTCTGGTGCAGGCTCATCTTCTTGGCGCCCATGAAGCGCGGCACCTGATCACCGACCACCTCGCGCAGCTTGCCCGCCGGATCGCCGTAATCGACGGCATCGAAAACCAGCAAGCAATCGGCTTCCTGAACGTAGGGCAGCAGGTAAAGGCCCTGCGTGCCGCCATCCATCAGTGTCACTTGCGGCGGAAACTCCCAGCCGTCGTTCAGCGCCTCGACACAGCGTACCCCGAAGCCTTCATCGGCCCACAGGATGTTGCCGATACCCAAGACCAGAATGCGTTTGGTATTCATTGAAACCTCTGAAAAAACGCCCCGGGCACACTTCCATGCACACCGGGGCCAACGCAAGGTAAACCTTTACCCCGGACTGATGGCCAGGCGCCGCCAGGGCAAGGCGGACGCGAGCTGACAGTGCTATTGAACGGCAAGCACGGACAACGCGGCTCCGACAAGCATGGCCATCAGTCCTTGAACATCCGCCAGCCGGAGATCATGGTCGAGATGAGACTCTGCCGGCTCATGATGTCCTCGCGGATCGCTGCATAGACGTGCAACAGCACGAAAGTCATCATGATCCACATGCCCAGACGGTGCAGGTTATGCACCTGCATCGAGCCGCCCAGCGCCGGGATGACCCAGCCGAACAGCGTGTCGGTCAAATGGCCCAGCCCGGCGCCTTCGCTGTACAACGCAAAGCCGGTGAACAACATGCCAACGGCCAATACCGTGAAGAAGAAGAACATCATCAGCTGCGCCATTGGGTTGTGGCCGACGTATTTCTTCGGGGTCTTTTCGAGGAACAGATACCAGCGCAGCTCGAAGAAGACCTCGCTCCACCACTGCGGATTGGTGATTGGCAGCTTGAAGATCTGCTTGGCGTGGTGATTGCCGACGAAAGCCCAATAGACGCGACCGAGCAAGCCGATGGCAAAGATGTAGGCCGCAGCGAAATGGGCGAAGCGGATGTAACCCATCAGAAAATGGGTCGCCGCCTCGCCCGGCTGGGTCGGCAATGGCTGGCCGATGAAATAGCCGGTCGTCGCCAGCACCACCATGGCCAGCGCATTCACCCAGTGCCACAGACGCACCGGGGCTTCGTAGACGTAGATCGAACGGACTTGTTTACCGTGCCGTTCGGCTTCCAGCATGTCCTGTTGAGAGAGCATGATTGCCTCCTTTCCGGACCGCTTAGCGGACCTTGACCGACGTCATTTCCTGTCCGTCCGGGCTCATCACGTGCGTCGAGCAGGCCAGGCAGGGATCGAAGGAATGCAGCGTGCGCAGGATTTCCAGCGGTTCATCGGCCTTGGCCACCGGGGTATCCATCAGCGAAGCCTCGAAGGCGCCGATCTGGCCCTTGTGGTCACGCGGACCGCCGTTCCAGGTGGTGGGGACCACGCACTGGTAGTTGTCGATCTTGGTCTCCTTGATGCGGATCCAGTGACCGAGTGCGCCGCGCGGCGCTTCGGTGAAACCGGCACCCATCGCTTCCTTCGGCCAAGTGCTCGGCTCCCACTTTTCGATGTTGGCGGTATTCAGGTCGCCGGACTTCAGGTTGGTCATCAGCTTGTCGAACTGCTGTTGCTGCAGCTTGACGCAGTACGCCGTTTCCAGACCACGCGCGGCCGTCCGGCCCAGCGTCGAGAACAGCGCAGTGACCGGCACGTCGAGCTTCTTCAGCGCGCCGTCGACCAGACCGTGGATTTCCGGGTACTGTTTCGGCTGCAGATAGCCGAGCACCATGCGCGGCAGGCAACCGACTTCCATGGCGTGGCCGCGCCAGCGCGGGGCCTTGATCCACGAATACTTGCCGCCTTCGTCGAGCTCCTTGATATTGGTCTTGGTGCCCTTGGTGTTCGGGCCAAGCACGAAGCTGGGTTCGGTCACACCATCGAAGGGGTGCAGGCCCTTGCTTTCGTCCGGGTACTTGTACCAGGAGTGGGCAACGAATTCCTGCACCTGTTCCGGGTCTTTCAGATCGACCGGATGGATTTCGTCCAACTTGCCGTTGATGATCGCACCGCGCGGCAGCAGCAGGTTGCCCGAGGTGTAGTCGTTGGCCTTCTGCGGGATGTCGCCGTAAGAAAGCATGTTCTTCGACGACAGGCCGCCGCCGTACAGCCAGCCCTTGTAGAAGGAGCCAATGGCCAGCAGGTCGGGGATGTAAACCTGTTCGACGAACTCGGCGCAGCGGTCAATGATGCTCTTGACCAGATTCAGGCGCTCCATGTTCACCGCGCCGACGGCACCAACGCCTTCGAGGTTTATGGCGCAGGGCACGCCGCCGACCAGCCAGTTCGGGTGCGGATTCTTGCCGCCAAAGATGGTGTGCACCTTGACGATTTCCTTTTGGAAATCGAGGGCTTCGAGATAGTGCGCCACCGCCATCAGGTTGGCTTCGGGCGGCAGCTTGTAGGCCGGGTTGCCCCAGTAGCCGTTCATGAACGGGCCGAGCTGGCCCGATTCGACGAATTTCTTCAGACGGTTCTGGATGTCGCGGAAATAGCCCGGCGACGACAGCGGCCAGCTGGAAATGCTCTGGGCCAGTGCGGAAGTCGCCTTCGGATCGGCCTTCAGCGCCGATACGACATCAACCCAGTCCAGCGCGTGCAGATGATAGAAGTGCACCAGATGGTCGTGAATGTACAAATTCAACTGCATCAGGTTGCGGATCGTGTTGGCGTTTTCCGGAATCTGGATCTTCAGCGCATCCTCGACGGCACGGACCGAGGTCAGCGCATGGGTACCGGTACAAACGCCGCAGATACGTTCGGTAAAGGCCCAGGCATCGCGCGGATCGCGGCCCTTGAGGATCACTTCCAGACCGCGCCACATGGTGCCGGTCGACACGGCATTGCGGATCACATTCTTGTCGTCGAGATTCACTTCCACCCGCAGGTGGCCTTCGATTCGGCAGACCGGATCGACGACGACGCGCTTGCCGGAGTTATCAACCTTGAAGCCTTGGGTTTCGTAGGCAGCCATCTTATTTTTCCCCCTTCTGTTCTTCAGTCTCGCCGGCCTTCTGGCGGGCGCGGGCCAGTGCCGTCACGGCGGCATGGGCGGCGATTGCGGCGCCTACGGTGCCGGCCGCGGCCTTGCCGATGGTGTCGGCATTGGCTTCGACGCCGAAGGCCTTGATGTCGGTCACGCGGTCGTAGAAGCTGCCCTTGTCCCAGAACCCCTCTTCGGAACAGCCGATACAGCCGTGGCCGGATTGCACCGGCCAGCTGACGCCGCCGTTCCAGCGCATCGACGAACAGGCGTTATAGGTGGTCGGCCCCTTGCAGCCCATCTTGTACAGGCAGTAGCCCTTGCGCGAGCCTTCGTCATCCCAGGCCTCGGCGAACTGGCCGGCATCGAAGTGGCCGCGGCGGTAGCACTTGTCGTGGATGCGCTGGCCGTAGAACATCTTCGGGCGGCCCTGCCGGTCGAGTTCAGGGATGCGGTCGAAGGTCAGCATGTAGGTGACGACACCGGTCATCACCTCTGCAATCGGCGGACAGCCCGGCACGTTGATGATCGGCTTGCCGGAAATCACCTTGTGTACCGGCGTGGCGCGGGTCGGATTCGGCTTGGCGGCCTGCACGCAACCGTAGGACGCGCAGGCGCCCCAGGAAATGATCGCCTTGGCGTCAGCGCAGGTTTCCTTCAAGACCTCGACGAAAGGACGACCGCCGTGGATGCAGAACATGCCGTCTTCGTTCAACGGCGGATTGCCTTCGACGGCGACGATGTAGTTGCCCTTGTACTTCTTCTTGACCTCTTCGATGATCGCTTCGGCTTGATGGCCGGCCGCGGCCATCAGCGTGTCGTCATAGTCGAGCGAGAGCATCGACAGCACGACATCCTTGGTCAGCGGATGGGCCGAGCGGATGAAGGATTCGGAACAGCAGGTGCATTCCAGACCGTGCAGCCAGATCACCGGCGTACGCGCCTTGGTTTCCAGCGCATGGGCGATGCGCGGTGCCGCAGCAGAACCCAGCCCGAGCGAGGTCGCCGTCAGGCTGCAGAATTTCAGGAAACTGCGCCGGGTGATGCCCTGGCGGCGCAATACTTCATAAAAGGTCTCAGTCACTGGTATGTCCCCCGTTGGTTTTATTGCCAAGTGAGGGCTACTACGCAAGGCGTATGCCACGCGGACAAAATGACCAAATTATTGATACGAATCAATGCATTTATGAGTAGCACTCAATCGCAGCCAGAAAAACCGACCAATACCGAATATGGCTACTAGGCATCCAACATGGAAACAAACATTCCACCAATAAGACAGACGCGATTGATCACGGTTAAACATCGTGACGCCAAGTCGCTCTAAAATAAAAAGAAGGAGGAGTGGTGTGCCCAAAATTGTCGAGCTGATAACAACCCGAAGCGATCGAGTTGCGCCCGCCGCCAGTCTCCGCGACGTGGCATCACGGATGCTGGACGTGAAGACATCCTCGGTGATCGTGGTCGACCAGGGCGCTATTCTGGGCATCATCACCGAACGCGACATGCTGCGCGCCATGCGTCAGCGCCGCCCCCTCGAACAGACTGCCCGCGAAACGATGACCAGTCCGGTGCACAGCGTGCCGGCCAATACGGATTTCCGGCTCGCCTACCGCGAGGCCGCCAACCTCGGCATCCGCCATATCGTGGTCACCGACGAGGCCGGCCTGCCGCTCGGCGTGGTCAGTGAAGCGGACTATCGCAAGCACCTCGGCCCCGACTTCTTCCTCCATCTGAATACCGCTGACACGCTGATGGAAGGCACTTTCCCCCGCCTGCCAGCCAGCGCACCGCTTGACGAGGCGCTGGTTGCCATGGAAACCGTGCGCGGCAGTTGCGTCATCGTGGTCGATGGCCGGCGCCCGCAAGGAATTGTCACCGAGCACGACATCGTCCGCCTCTTTTTGAGTAGCGAAAGCAACCCGACGCTGGGCTCGGTGATGACCCACCCGACCATCAGCGTCCGGGAGGACTGCCCGCTGGCCGATGCCGCCCAACAGATGCTCGACCACGGCATTCGTCATTTGACCGTCGTCGATAGCGACGGCAATCTGGCCGGCCTGCTCTCCGAGCACACCTTGATGAGCCCGCTCAAATTGGGCCTGATCGACGACGCATTGATCGATCGGCAGGCGCTCGCCCGAGCCCGGGAAGCCATGCTTGACGAAACAGCGCGCAACGAACGCTATCAGCGCGCCCTACTCGATAACTTTCCCTTTCTGGTCTGGCTGAAAGACACTGAATCGCGATTGCTGACAGCCAACCGCGCCCTGACCATTGCGACCGGAACCGACACAGCGGTCGGCAAGACCGACAGTGAACTCTGGCCACCGGAACTGGCCAGCGCCTATCGCGCCGACGACCTCGCCGTCATGGCCTCCCGGCAAAACAAGATCGTCGTTGAACCCATCATCGTCGGCGGCCAGCCGGTCTGGCACGAAACCTACAAGGCGCCGGTCATCGGTGACGATGGAACATTGCTGGGTACGGTCGGCTTCGCCCGCGACATTTCGGAACGCAAGCGCGCCGAAGAGGCCATGCAATTGCGCAACCAGGCGCTGGCCGGACTGATTGCCGGCGAAGCGCTGCCGCGAGTCCTCGAACTGATCGCGCTGTCGGTCGAAGCCGAAATTCCGGGCTGGCACTGCTCGATCCTGCTGGCCGACAAGGATGGGCGACAATTGCGCCTTGGTGCCGCGCCCAGTCTGCCCCCGGCTTACGGCCTTGCCGTCGACGGCATGCCGATCGCCCCCGGTGTTGCCTCTTCCGGCGCCGCTGCCGCCACCCGCCAGCGCGTCATTGTCGACAACATCAACGAGCATCCGAACTGGGTGAATTATCGCGACCTGGCCGATCACGGTTGTTTTTCCGCCTGCTGGTCGGAGCCTGTGATCGGCACCAACGGCCAGTTGCTTGGAACCTTTACTGCCTACTACCCATCGCCGACCAGCCCGCATGAAGACTACCTGGGCCTGCTCTTGCAGGCGGCCCAGCTCACCGCCTTGGTCATCGAGCGCCAGAACAGTTTGCAGGATCAGGAACGCAGCCTAGCCACCTTCCGCGGCATTTTCGACAGCATCGGGGAAGCCCTGTTCATTCAAGGTGAAGACCGACGCTTTCTCGACGTCAACACCAGCGCCGAGCAAATGTTCGGCCTCTCCCGTTCCAGCTTGATCGGCCAGACACATGAATCCCTGATCGCGCCAGGCATGCTGGATCCGGAGGCCATCGACCAGGCCATCTCAACAGCACTTGCCGGCACGCCGCAGATATTCGAAACGCTGGCCAGAAGCAGCGCCGAGCGCATTTTCCCGATCGAAGTTCGCCTCCATACCGCCAGCTACTTCGGTCGCCCGGTGCTGATCGCTTCCGCCGTGGACATTTCCGAACGCAAGAATGCCGAACTGCGCCTTGAAGTCGAGCACGACCTCGCTCAGGCCTTGGCCTCCGGCATGCAGCGCGACGAAGTATTAGGGGCGCTACTCAAAGCCATCCAGCGCTTCCCTGATCTTGATGCAGGCTGCGTACACTGGCGACAAGCCGACGGCAGCTATCGCCTGATTGCCCACCAAGGCGTCTCGCTCGACTTTGCCGAAAAAGTCCGCCATCTCGATGCCGACAGCCGGCTCGCCATCCTGGCGCTGAACGGCGGAACCATCTGCAACTGCGAAACCCCCAACGAACACTGTGCCGACGCAAGCATCCTCGACAAACAGGCCATGCAAAGCGAAGGACTGGATTGCCTGGCTGCACTGCCCATCAAACTGGAAAGCCAACCGGTCGCCTGCCTGACCCTGGGCAGTCGCCAAGCCGCCGGCGTCTTGCCATCGACACTGGCCTCGCTGGAAAAACTGAGCGGCCAATTCAGCCAGGCATTGCATCGTCTCGCCGCACAGGAGGAAGCCCGGCGCCTGCAAGAAAACCTGAGCGGCCTGTTCGATACGCTGACCGATTTCATCTTCATTCTCGACCAGACAGGCCGCATCCTCCACTACAACCGCGCCGTCGCCGAAGACCTTGGCTACGGCCAGAGCTCGCTCAAGGGGAAAACGGTAGCTGCGGTGCACCCGGAAAACCTGCGCCAGATGGCCGGCGAGGTCATGGCCGACATCATCTCGGGCCGTCGTTATAGCTGCCCCTTGCCTATCCTGCGCGCTAGCGGCGAGCAAATCATGGTCGAGACGCGCGTCGTTAACGGCTATTGGGATGGACAACCGGCTCTGATCGGCATTTCGCAGGATATCAGCGAGCGCCTGATGGCCGAAGAACGCCAGCAACTGGCGGCCAGCGTGTTCGACAATGCCCATGAGGGCATCATGATCACCGACCCGAAAGGAAGGATCGTCGAAGTCAATACGACGTTTACGGAATTGACCGGCTATTCCCGTGCCGAAGCGCTCGGCAACACGCCGGATATGCTCAAGTCCGGCCATCATGACACGGCCTTCTACGAGGAAATGTGGCAAAAAATCCGCGACGATGGCTACTGGCGTGGCGAAATCTGGAACCGCAAGAAATCCGGCGAAATTTTCGTCGAACAACTGACCATTTCAAGCGTTCGCAATCGGGATGGAGCCCTGTCGAACTTTGTTGCCATCTTCTCCGACATCACGCTGCTCAAACAGCACCAGCAGCGTCTGGAGCATCTGGCCCACTTCGACGCGCTGACCCAGTTGCCGAACCGCATGCTGCTCGGTGACCGGATGCAACTGGCCAAGGCACAGGCCGAGCGCAGCGGCAAGACGCTCGCCGTTTGTTATCTCGATCTGGATAATTTCAAACCGATCAACGACCGCTACGGCCATTCAGTCGGTGACTTCCTGCTGATTGAAGTCGCCCAGCGCCTGAAAACCTGCGTTCGAGCGGGTGACACCGTTGCCCGTCTGGGCGGCGACGAGTTCGTGCTGCTCATCACCAATCTCGATGATCTGAACGAATGCGACCACGCCATGACCCGGGTCATTTCGGCGCTCTCACAACCCTTCCGGGTCTCGGCACAATTCGTCACCGTTTCGGCCAGCATCGGCGTCACCCTCTACCCCCATGACGGATCGGATTCCGACACGCTGTTGCGCCACGCCGACCAGTCCATGTACGCGGCCAAACAGGAGGGCCGCAACCGTTACCACCTGTTCGATCCGGAAAATGATAGACGCGCCCGCATCCGCCGCGAGGAAATCGGCCAAATTCGCGAAGGACTGGCCAACGGCGAGTTCAAGCTTTACTACCAGCCCAAGGTCAACATGCGCGAAGGTTCCTTCATCGGTGCCGAAGCCCTGATCCGCTGGCAACACCCCGAGCGTGGCCTGCTGCTCCCCGACAGTTTCCTGCCGGCGCTCGAAGGCAGCGAACTGGCCATCGAAATTGGCGACTGGGTCATCCAGGAAGCCCTGAAACAGATTGACGCCTGGCACCGGACACAAGGCATCGATCTCTCGGTGAGCATCAATATCGCCGGCATCCATCTGCAACACCCGGGGTTTTCCCGTCGCCTCGGCGAATTATTGGCCGCCTACCCGAACGTTACCCCTGGCCAGATCGAACTTGAAGTCCTGGAAACTGCCGCCCTGGAAGATATCCAGACCACCGCCGAACTGTTTGCCGAATGCCGAAACCTCGGCGTCACTTTCGCGCTTGACGACTTCGGTACCGGATACTCCTCGCTGACTTACTTCCGACGCCTGCCCGCCGACATGCTGAAGATCGACCAGTCCTTCATTCGCAACATGCTGGACGACACGGACGACCTGGCCATTGTCGAAGGCGTCATCGGGCTGACCCACGCCTTCAAGCGCCAGGTCATTGCCGAAGGCGTCGAAACGGTCGAGCACGGCCTGGTTCTGCTACTGCTCGGCTGCGATATGGCCCAGGGCTTTGGCATCGCCCGCCCGATGCCGCCCGAACAGCTGCCCGACTGGATCAGGCATTTCCAGCCCGATGAACTCTGGAGCCTCGCCACAGCCTTCGAATGGTCAAGAGAGGATCTGCCGATGCTGATTGCCGAAGTCGATCACAAACGCTGGAAAAAACAGCTTTACAGCCATCTGGATAACCGCCGGAACGGCGCAAGCCTACCCGCGATGGACGAGCACGCATGCCGTTTCGGGCGCTGGTATTACAGCCCGGAGAGCCAGCGCTATGCGAGCATCGAAGCCTTCAAGACCCTCGAGACGGTTCACACCCGCCTGCATGAGATCGGACGGCAGTTCATCCAGCATATCCAGGCTGGTGAGCTGGACGCCATCGAGCCACTGAAGCTTGAACTCGACAGCGTAAGCAGCCAAATCAGTGACTATATCCGGCAGATACAGGCAGAAGTGCTGCTGAAAAATCAGATCGGCAAGTAGCGGATCCGGCCGCCACCCCCCGTTTTTCTTGCCCGTTTTTGTTTGATGATCATCAATCTGCCGGTACACTGGCGCGTTCATAATTTGCGCCTGATTCCTTTCGGTTTTTTCCCCTGATGCTTGAAGCTGACAATCTGGAATGCGTGCGCGGCGAGCGCCGCCTGTTCGCAGGCCTCGACTTCAAACTGGAAGGCGGGGAACTGCTCAATTTGCAAGGCCGGAACGGTGCCGGCAAGACCAGCCTGCTGCGCATGCTGATCGGTCTGTTGCCGCCCGAAGCCGGCGAAATTCGCTGGAAAGGCAAATCGATCAAGGCGCAGGGTGACGATTACCGGGCCGATCTTTGCTACCTCGGCCACCTGAACGCCATCAAGGAAGAACTGACGCCGCTGGAAAACCTGCTCGCCGCTGCCCATCTGGCTGACGAGGCTCTCTCCGAGGACGATGCCATCGACGCGCTGGAACAGGTTGGCCTGGCTGGACGTGAAGACCTTGCCTGCAAATATCTGTCACAGGGCCAGAAACGCCGCGTCGCGCTGGCCCGTCTGGTCAAGGAAAAACGTCCCCTGTGGATACTCGACGAGCCGTTTGTCGCCCTCGATGTGGCGGCAGTCGACTGGCTGGCCGGCATCATTTCCGGCCACCTGCAGCGCGGCGGCATGGCGGTGATGACGACGCACCAGCAGGTCAACATTCCGGCCGGCACCGTGCGCGAACTGAGGCTCGGTTGAGGACGAGACGCGAATGCTGAAAATCATCACCGCCGTCATCGGCCGCGATCTCAAACTGGCCATGCGACGCCAGGCCGACATCGTCTCAGCGATGTTCTTCTTCGTCATCGTCGTCAGCCTTTTCCCGCTCGGCATTGGCCCGGAACCCGACCTGTTGCGCAAGCTGGCACCCGGCGTGCTGTGGGTTGCGGCGCTGCTCGCCACCATGCTTTCCCTGCCCCGATTGTTTGCCGACGATCATCGTGACGGCACCTTGGAGCAACTCGCCCTGGCCCCACACCCGCTTGGTTTGGTCGTTACCGGCAAAGTAATCGCCCACTGGCTGGTCTCCGGACTGCCTTTGGCGCTGATCGCGCCAGTCCTCGGCATCCAGTTCGACCTATCGTCCGAGGCGCTGGTCGTGCTGACCGGTGCCATCCTGCTCGGGACGCCCGCATTGTCCGGCATCGGTGCCATCGGCGCCGCGCTGACCCTCGGTCTGCGTGGCGGCGGCGTGCTGCTGTCGCTGCTGGTGCTGCCACTCTACATCCCGGTGCTAATATTCGGCGCTGGCGCAGTCGATGCGACGGTATCCGGACTCGGGGGAGAAGGTCATCTGTCACTGCTTGCTGCTCTTACCTTTGCCTCACTCGGCTTCGCCCCCTGGGCGTCGGCCGCTGCCTTGAAGATCGCCCTCGAATGAAAGATCGCTTCAATTTCTATCGTTTCGCATCGCCCGCCACGTTTTACCCGCTGGCCGGTGCGCTGATTCCTTTCTTTGTCGCCATTTCAGTGCTCTTTGGCCTGGCCGGACTCTACCTCGGCATGCTGGTTGCCCCCACCGACTTTCAGCAGGGCGAGGGCTACCGTATCATATTCATCCACGTCCCGGCTTCCTGGATGTCGATGTTCATCTACCTGGTCATGGCCTTCTGGGCGGCTATCGGGCTGGCCTTCAACACCCGGCTGTCCGGCATGATGGCCCAGGCCCTGGCGCCGACCGGTGCGCTGATGGCCTTCATCTCGCTGTGGACCGGCGCCCTGTGGGGCAAGCCGATGTGGGGTGCGTGGTGGGTGTGGGATGCGCGCCTGACTTCAGAGCTGATCCTGCTCTTCCTGTACATCGGCTACATGGCCTTGACCGCCGCGATCGACGACGCGCGCCGCGCCGACAAGGCCGGAGGCCTGTTGCTGCTGGTCGGCGTGGTCAATGTGCCGATCATCTATTTCTCGGTCAAATGGTGGAACACCCTGCACCAGGGCTCCAGCGTCAACCTGGCCAAGTCGTCGATGGCGCAGACCATGCTCTGGGGCATGCTGCTGATGGCCATGTGTTTCTGGATGTATTCCATCGCCGTCGCCCTGATGCGGGTGCGCACCATCATGCTTGAACGCGAGCGCAACACCGACTGGGTCAAGGCCGTGCTGGAAGGAGAAGGCAAGTGATCTACTGGAACAGCTTTGCCGACTTCCTCGCCATGGGCGGCTACGGTTTTTACGTCTGGGGCTCGTTCGGCCTCACCGCACTGATCATGGCAATTGAACCGATTATCGTTGCCCGCAATCAAAAGACCACCATCGCACGCCTGAAGCGCCAATTGCGCGCTGAATCGCGCGCTGACAACAGGAACACCGCAGAATGAAATCCCGTCACAAGAAACTCGCCCTGATCGGTGGCGCACTGGCCATCATCGGCATCATCGCTGCACTGGTCCTGAATGCCCTGAACAGCAACATCGCCCTCTACATTTCGCCGACCGACGTCGCCGAAGGCAAAGCACCGCAAGGCAAGGCCTTCCGCATCGGCGGCCTGGTCAAGGAAGGCAGCCTGCAACGGCAAGCCGACGGGGTGACGATCGCCTTCGTCGTCACCGACACGGCCAAGGACATGACCGTCCATTACAAGGGCATCCTCCCCGACCTGTTCAAAGAAGGCAAAGGCGTGGTCGCCCAGGGCAAGATGGCCGCTGACGGCACCTTCACCGCCAGCGAGGTGCTGGCCAAGCACGACGAAAACTATATGCCGCCGGAAGCCGCCAAGGCCGTTGGCGATGCCCAGGCCAAGTCGGCCGGCGCAGAAAAACCCAAAGCGAGCTACTAAGCATGATTCCTGAACTCGGCCATTTCGCCCTGATCCTTGCCGCACTGGTTGCCCTGATCCTCGGCACCCTGCCACTAGTCGGCGCCCACCAGAACCGCCTGGCCTGGGTTGCCATCGCCCGCCCCGCCGCTTCGGCGATGGCGCTGCTGCTCACCTTCTCTTTTGCCTGCCTGGTGCAGGCTTTCGTGACCAACGATTTCTCCGTGGTTTATGTCGCGCAACACTCCAATTCATTGCTGCCCATTCAGTACCGCGTTGCCGCCGTCTGGGGCGGCCATGAAGGCTCGCTGCTACTTTGGATGCTGTTCCTGACCTGGTGGGCCTTCAGCGTCGCCATGCTGTCCAAGCAACTGCCGGAAACGATGGTTGCCCGCGTGCTCGGAACCCTTGGGCTGGTCGCCTTCGGCTTCATGCTCTTCATCCTGATCACCTCCAATCCATTTGAGCGCCTGCTTCCAGCCGCCGCCGAAGGGCGCGACTTGAACCCGCTGCTACAGGACCCGGGACTCGTCATCCATCCACCCATGCTCTACATGGGTTACGTCGGTTTCTCGGTCGCTTTCGCCTTTGCCATTGCGGCCCTGCTTTCCGGCCAGTTGGATGCCGCCTGGGCACGCTGGTCGCGGCCATGGACCATGGCTGCCTGGTGCTTCCTGACCATGGGCATCGCCCTCGGCTCGTGGTGGGCCTATTATGAGCTGGGCTGGGGCGGCTGGTGGTTCTGGGATCCGGTTGAAAACGCCTCGTTCATGCCCTGGCTGGTCGGCACGGCGCTCATCCACTCACTGGCGGTGACCGAAAAGCGCGGCAGTTTCAAGAACTGGACGGTTCTGCTGGCCATCTCTGCCTTCTCGCTGTCGCTGCTCGGCACCTTCCTGGTCCGTTCCGGCGTGCTGACCTCGGTCCACGCCTTCGCCACCGATCCACGGCGCGGCATCTTCATCCTGATTTTCCTGGTCGCCGTCATCGGTAGCTCGCTGGCACTGTTCGCCTGGCGGGCGCCGAAGGTTGGCCTGGGTGGCCGTTTTGGGCTGATTTCTCGCGAGTCGCTGCTGCTGACCAATAACGTACTGCTCGTCGTCGCCTGCGCCACCGTGCTCCTCGGCACGCTCTACCCACTGCTGATCGACGCCCTCGGCATCGGCAAGATTTCGGTCGGGCCACCGTACTTCAACGCGGTTTTCGTTCCTGTCATGGCGCCGGTTCTGTTTCTGATGGGCATTGCTCCCTTCGCCCGCTGGAAGGAAGCGTCGATTCCGGAAATCACCCGAATTGTGCGCTGGGCGATGGTCGCCGCTGCGGTCGTTGCCATCGCCTTGCCGCTGATTTACGGCCACTGGAGCACGCTGACTGCACTGGGCATCCTGCTCGCCGCCTGGGTCGCGATCACGACGGTGATGACCTTCGTCGAGCGTGTCCAGCACACACGTGCCGGCCAGTCCTTCCTGAGTACCGCCGTCAAGCAGCCGCGCAGCTTCGTCGGCATGTGCCTGGCGCACTTTGGCATCGCCGTTTTCGTGGTCGGCGTGACCATGGTCAATAGCTTCCAGGACGAAAAGGACATCAAGATGGCGCCGGGTGAAACAACCACGGTTGCCGGCTACAGCTTCACTTTCAACGGCGTCAAATCCGTGCAGGGGCCAAACTACACGGCCGCTCAGGGTGATTTTGACCTTGCGGTCGACGGCAAATTCATGCGCAAAATGAACCCGGAAAAGCGCAATTACGCGTCCTCCGGCATGCCGATGACCGAAGCCGCTATCGACGCTGGTTTCCTGCGCGATGTCTATGTCTCGCTCGGTGAGCCAATCGACCGTGACAAGCCGGAAGCCGAGTGGGCGGTGCGCGTCTATTACAAGCCCTTCGTTGACTGGATCTGGGGTGGCTGCTTCCTGATGGCACTGGGCGGCCTGCTCGCTCTGCTCGACCGCCGCTATCGCGTCAAATCCCGCGTCTCAGCCACTGTCAAAATCCCTGCCGGAACACAACAAGCATGAATCGTTATTACTGGGTCCTCGGCGCCTTCGCCGCCCTCGTCGCCCTGCTCGCTGTCGGGCTCAACCTCAACCCCCGCGATGTCCCGTCTCCCTTGGTCGGAAAACCTGCTCCCGCCTTCAACCTGAACGTCCTGGCCACGCCTGACAAGACACTGGGCCCCAAGGACATGCAGGGCAAGGTCTGGCTGCTTAACGTCTGGTCCTCATGGTGCGTGTCCTGCCGCCAGGAGCATCCAGTCCTGGTCGAATTCTCCAGGAAGGTCGACGTACCGCTAGTCGGCCTCAACTACAAGGAAGTCCGGGGCGACGGCAATTTCGACATGAGCAAGATGCCGGCCGATGAAGAGAAGAAACTGGCTTTCCAGCGCGCCAATCAATGGCTGGCGCAACACGGCAATCCCTACACGCTGACCGTCATGGACCTCGATGGCCGCGTTGGTATCGACTACGGCGTCTATGGCGTGCCGGAAACCTACATCATCGACAAGGCCGGCATCATCCGCATGAAGCACACCGGCCCGATCTCGCCGGACGTGCTGGCGCAAAAGATCATGCCGCTACTCGCCGAGTTGAACAAATGAAGCGCCGCTTCCTGATTGCACTTTTCATTTTTGGCTCTTTATTGGGGTCGACCGCAGCCTTGGCCGATGCGGCCACCGAAGCGGCCACTGCCGCCGACCCGGTGGCCGAAAAGCGCCTGCAAAAGCTCTCCGAGGAACTGCGCTGCCTGGTCTGCCAGAACCAGACCATTGCCGACTCCAATGCTGAACTGGCGCAGGATCTGCGCCGCGAAGTCCGCACCATGATCAAGGATGGCAAGACCGACAAGGAAATCGTCGATTTCATGGTCGTCCGCTATGGCGATTTCGTGCTCTACCGGCCGCCAGTCAAGGGCATCACCCTGCTGCTCTGGGGCGGCCCCATCGTCCTGATGTTGCTTGGCCTGTTCATGCTGCAGCGCTATCTGCGCCGCCGCTCGACCCGCATTGATGCCGAAGATCAGCCGCTGTCGGCTGACGACGCCAGCCGCGCCGACGCGCTGCTCAAGGAAAACGACCAGAAATGACCCAGTTCGCCATTTTTGCCACCCTGTTGATCGTGGTGGTTGCCGCCTTCATTTTGCCCCCGCTCTGGCTCGGCCTGCGCACGCCAAAACCGCAAACAGATCGCAAGGAAGCCAATGTTGCGATTTTCCGCGACCAGCTGGCCGAACTTGAACGCGAAAATACGGAAGGAACCTTGGCTATCGCCGATTTCGAGCAGGCCAAACGCGAACTCCAACGCCGCCTGCTTGAAGAAGTCGAACCGACGACCGGAGATGCCGTAACCACCACGTACGGCCCGAGCCGCAAGATGGCGATCATCATCCTGCTCCTGCTCCCTATCCTTGGCCTGCTGGCCTACGGCATACTCGGCAATCCGAAAGCGCTGGACCCGATGCAAACCGCTGCCCCGCAGCAGATGACGCCGGAAAAGATCAACGAAATGGTCGCCAGCCTGGCCGCAAAAATGAAGGCCAATCCGGACGACATGCAAGGCTGGCTGATGCTCGCCCGCTCCTACAAATCTCTTGGCCGCTACGACGAAGCGGTACAAGCCTTCGCCAAGGCCGAAAAAGCCATTGACGACAATCCCGACCTGCTCGCTGCTTACGCCGAAACCATCGCCATGGCCAACGGCAAGGGCATCACCGGCAAGGCCCTGCAACTGGTCGAGCACGCTTTGAAAATCGATCCCAAGCACGCCCACAGTCTGTTCCTGGCCGGCGCTGCCGCCATGGAAGCTGGCGACAACAAGAAGGGCATCGCGTATTGGGAACCACTGCTGGACCAAGTTGAACCCGGCTCCGAAATTGAGCAGATGCTACGTAGCGGTATCGACAAAATGAAAGCTGGCAAGTAAGGCTGCACATCATGGTCGACCTGTCACGGCGCAGCTTTTTCCGGGGGCGACCTCGCCCCAGGACAGAGCTCCGGCCGCCGTGGGCTCTGCAGGAAGACGCCTTCATCGACCACTGCACACGCTGCAGTGACTGCCTGAAAGCCTGTCCGACCCAGATCATCGCGATCGGGGACGGCGGCTATCCAACAGTCGATTTCAGCCTTGGAGAATGCACTTTCTGCGGCGATTGCGTCAGTCGTTGCCAGCCCAATGCCTTGGTTCGCCTTGAACCTGAACAAGTCGCCTGGGCCTACAAAGCCACTATCGGCGAAGACTGCCTGCCCCGACAAGGGGTCGAATGCCGGGTCTGTGGCGATTTTTGCGACACCCGCGCCATCCGTTTCCCGCCGCGCCTGGGCGGTAGCCCACTGCCGGAAATTGATGCGGAAATGTGCACCGGCTGCGGCGCCTGCGTTGCGCCTTGTCCGGTCACCACCATCGGCGTTCGCTAGCGTTTACGCATCCGGGGTTCGCGGCTTGATCAGCGCTGGCGGCGTGAAGCCAAGTTCGATCATCTCCGCCTCCAGCTTGATACGCAAAATCAGCAAGCCCTGCAGAGACTCGCGTGCCTTGTCGTCCGCCCAAGTCTCGTGATGATTGCGCAGACAGGCATCGACTTCGTGGCGATTCGCCAAGTTGACGCCGCAAATGGCAGCATGGCGATGAATCTCGTTATCAAGATCCATCAATTCGCGATCATAATGTTCAAATCCGCTCATAACTCAAGCATACCCCGCAAGGAGCGCCTATGCACTGGTTAACACTGCCTGAACCACGCAAGAATATCACTCAGGCTTTTCACGATCTGCCGTCAGCCAAAGCCTGGCTGGCCAGCCAGCCGCAAGCACAGCCGATGCACATGCTGGCTGCCATCTGTTTGCAGATCGAGGCCCTGGAATGCTCCGCGCTGCCGCCAGCGCAAGCCGTCGAATTGCTGAACCTGCTGCGCAGTGCAGCCGTTCCGGCGCAGGATGCGATCGAAACCCGCTACGTTCGCAAGGCACTACCGATGCCAGATGAAGACGAGCGTTGCTTCGATACGGCCCAGCGCCTGTGGCTGCGCCTCGGCATCGCCTATCTTCGCCTGGCCCCGCATTTCGGGTCATCTGACAAGTGCCTGCCGCTGCACCGGGCCGCCTGCGCCTTCCGCATGGCTCAATATTGCCACTTTCAGGCGGCCCGAGAGATGCCTGAAATCCTGGACCGAGCACTCTTTGCCGTGCTGGCACAGGCTGAAAGCAGTGGCCTGCTGCGCCAGGCGCTGCCCGATCCGGACTTTCGCCATCTGGGCGAAGCAAACATCGCCGGGCATCTGGCCTGGGCCTTCATGCTGCGCCTGATCGATCCCTATCGATTATCAGCTGCCCAACTCAGTGTCGCCAACCGGGCGATCAGTCGCTGGCGAGAACTGGCCGGCTTTCAGAGCATGGCAGATGACGACCCCAAAGCCCATTCGGTCGATCTCACGCCACTCTTCGGTGCCCCGCTGCCGGAAGGGGTGCCGCGCTGGCTGGAGGTACGCAAGGTGGCCCGCAAGATCGAGCAGCGTATCGCTGCCCTAGAGGCAGGGGAAGCCCCCGAGGCGCTCAAGCTTGGACGAGAGCTTTCGGGGCCGGCCTGCATCCGCTTGCTCAGGCAGCTTGATGCCAGTCTTGACGCACAATATCCGCAAGCTTCGACAGAAATCGGCGAAATCGAACTCGCCTTCGGAGCAATCCATGCCTACGCCGTGTTGACTGGTGAATTGCTCGCCCCCGCCGGCGCGCTCGATGCCGGTAGCGCCACCCTGGCCCACCAGCGGGTCGCCATGTTCGGCTTTGACCGGGTCTCGGCCATGCCGACCTCAGTCAAGAAGTTGAACGTACCTAGCGAACAATGGACACTGGTCGACGGCAAGGCGATCCGTTCGCAAGACCAGGGAGGCGCTCGCCGCCTGACCCCCTGCCTGATCGCTTCCTCCCATGGCGGGACCGCTCGGCTTGGCGTGATGATCGGCCTGCAAAGCCTGGCCACCGGCGCCTTGGCGGCCAATCTGACATGGTATGAAGAAGATATTGTCGCTGGTCGCATTGGCCGCTCTGCCTTGCAGGACAAACAGGCGCCGGCCACTCCGGCCTTCCTGCTGCGCGACGGGACGCATTATTCGCTGATCGTTCCCTCGACAGCGGGCCTTCGCCTCAAGGTCGGCATCACTTTCGAGGCAGAAAAGGTCAGCCACTTGCTGCCAACCGAAGTACTCGAGCGTGGCGTCGATTTCGTCCGCTACGCGGTGAACAGGCAATAAAAAAGGCCCGCCATTTGGCGGACCTTTCTTGCGTGTGAGAGCTGCTGATTTTTACTAAAAATCAGCAGCTATGGACCATCACTCGAATTCGATGATGATCTGATCCACGGTCAGGCTTTCGCCGGCCGCTGCCGAGATCTTCTTGACCTTGCAGTCCTGGTCGGCCTTAAGGATGTTTTCCATCTTCATGGCTTCGATGACCGCCAACTTCTCGCCAGCCTTGACATCCTGACCAACCTTGACCGCCACTTCGCGGAGCAGACCAGGCATCGGGGAGATCAGGAACTTGGTGAGGTCAGGCGCCTGCTTTTCAGGCATCAAGGCCAGTAGTTCAGCTGCACGGGCGCTCATCACCATGAAATCGGCACGTGTGCCCCAGTGGAACAGGCTGTAGCGAGTCTTGTGACGCTCGACCTGCAGCGTGAATTCCTCGCCGTTGCAGGTGCCGTTGAACAGCGACTCACCCAGCTTCCAGTCGGACAGGATTTCGTACTGCTCACCCTTGTACTCGACATGGTAGCCACCTGGAATCGGACGGGCGACAACCATATGATTCTCGTTGCCATTCGGGTTCAGGCGAACGACACACCAGTTGTCACTGACCAGACGCTCGTGACCCTGCAACTGACCGGTGATCGAGGCAGAACGGTCGGTGAAGGCACGGTAAACGTAGGCGGCCACGGAAACCAGCAGGGCCGGATCATCGTGCGGCACCATCGAGGCATCGAAGCCCGTCGGGTAGTGCTTGGGGATGAAACCGGTATCGAAGATGCCGGAATGGAAAACCGGATGCTGCATCAGCGCGGCCTGGAACGGGATGTTCGAGGAAATGCCGCGGATGACGAAGCCGTTCAGCGCATCACGCATGCGGGCGATGGCCTGCTCGCGGGTGGCACCATGGACGATCAGCTTGGCAATCATCGAGTCGTAGAACATCGAGATCTCGCCACCATCGTAAACGCCGGTATCGACGCGCACGTGACCCGGCACTTCCTTGGGGGGCAGGAACTTGACCAGACGACCCGTGGAGGGCAGGAAGCCACGGAACGGGTCTTCGGCGTTGATCCGGCATTCCATCGCCCAACCGTCGATCTTCACTTCAGCCTGGGTCAGCGGCAGCTTTTCGCCGTAGGCAACGCGAATCATCTGCTCGACGAGGTCGAGACCGGTGATCAGTTCGGTGACCGGGTGTTCCACCTGCAGGCGGGTGTTCATTTCCAGGAAGTAGAACTCCTTGGTCGCGCCGGACACCACGAACTCGACCGTACCGGCCGACTCGTAATTCACGGCACGGGCCAGAGCGACAGCCTGTTCACCCATCGCCTTGCGCATCTCGGGATCGACGAAGGGGCTCGGCGCCTCTTCGATGACCTTCTGGTGACGACGCTGGATCGAGCAATCACGCTCGTTCAGGTACACATAGTTACCGTGCGAGTCACCGAGCACCTGGATTTCGATGTGACGCGGTTCGAGCACGTACTTTTCGATGAAGACGCGGTCGTCACCGAAGGAATTACGCGCTTCATTGACGCAAGAGGAAAAACCTTCGTGGGCTTCGGCATCGTTGTAGGCCACGCGCAGGCCCTTGCCGCCGCCGCCGGCGGAAGCCTTGATCATGACCGGATAGCCGATGCCCTGAGCGATCTTGACGGCTTCGTCAGGACCCGCGATGGCCTCGTTGTAGCCCGGGATGGTGTTGACCTTGGCTTCGATGGCCAGCTTCTTGGACTCGATCTTGTCCCCCATCTTGGCGATGGAGTAGTGCTTCGGACCGATGAACTTGATGCCTTCTTCTTCGAGGCGACGCGAGAACCCGGCGTTTTCTGACAGAAAGCCGTAGCCCGGATGGACGGCCTGAGCACCGGTCTGCTTGCAAGCGGCGATGATCTTGTCGGCAACCAGATAGGACTCTTTCGATGCAGCCGGGCCGATACAGACGGCTTCATCGGCCATATCGACGAACAAGGCGTCCTTGTCGGCTTCGGAATAGACGGCAACCGTCTTGATGCCCATCTTGTGGGCGGTCTTGATGACGCGGCAGGCAATTTCGCCGCGGTTTGCGATCAGAATCTTAGTGAACATATTCCTTTTTCTCCCTGACGCTTACAGAGGAATGTTGCCGTGCTTGCGCCACGGATTGTCGAGTTTCTTGTCGCGCAGCATGGCCAGCGAACGGGCGATGCGCTTGCGGGTGGCGTGCGGCATGATGACATCGTCGATGAAACCACGAGCACCGGCCACGAACGGATTGGCGAACTTTTCCTTGTACTCGGCTTCACGTTGCGCCAGCTTGGCCGGATCGCTCTTTTCTTCGCGGAAGATGATTTCCACAGCGCCCTTCGGGCCCATGACCGCGATTTCAGCCGACGGCCAGGCCAGATTGACGTCACCACGCAGGTGCTTGGACGACATCACGTCATAGGCACCACCGTAAGCCTTGCGGGTAATCACGGTGACCTTCGGCACGGTACATTCAGCGTAGGCGTAGAGCAGCTTGGCGCCGTGCTTGATGATGCCGCCGTATTCCTGCGTCGTACCCGGCATGAAGCCCGGCACATCGACGAAGGTGACCACCGGAATGTTGAACGCATCGCAGAAACGGACGAAACGCGCCGCCTTGATCGAGGACTTGATATCCAGACAGCCGGCCAGCACCAGCGGCTGGTTGGCGACGATACCGACCGGATGACCATCAACGCGACCGAAACCAATGATGATGTTCTTGGCGTAGTCGGCCTGCAGTTCGAAGAAATCGTTGTCATCAACGACCTTGACCAGCAATTCCTTCATGTCGTACGGCTTGTTCGCGTTGTCCGGCACCAGGGTGTCGAGCGAATAGTCCATCCGATCAACCGGATCGTTGGTCGGGGTGACCGGCGGCTTTTCCTTGTTGTTGGAAGGCACGAAGTTCATGAAACGACGCAGCATGGACAGGGCTTCGACATCGTTCTCGAAGGCCAGGTCAGCGACGCCGGACTTGGTCGTGTGGGTCACGGCACCGCCCAGTTCTTCGGCGGTCACGTCTTCGTGGGTCACGGTCTTGACGACTTCCGGACCGGTCACGAACATGTAGGACGAGTCCTTGACCATGAAGATGAAGTCGGTCATCGATGGTGAATAAACCGCACCACCGGCGCAGGGGCCCATGATCATGGAGATCTGCGGCACGACGCCGGAGGCCATCACGTTGCGCTGGAACACGTCGGCATAGCCACCAAGGGAGGCAACGCCTTCCTGGATACGGGCGCCACCCGAGTCGTTCAGGCCGATCACCGGCGCACCGACCTTCATCGCCTGGTCCATGACCTTGCAGATCTTCTCGGCGTGGGTTTCGGACAGCGAACCGCCAAACACGGTGAAGTCCTGCGAGAAGACAAAGACCAGACGACCATTGATGGTGCCATAGCCGACAACAACGCCGTCACCGGGGGTCTTTTCGGCCTGATCCATGCCGAAATCGACGCAACGGTGCTCCTTGAACATGTCCCATTCCTCGAAGGAGTCCGGGTCGAGCAGCAGCTCAAGGCGTTCGCGGGCAGTCAGTTTGCCCTTCTTGTGCTGGCTGTCGATGCGCTTCTGGCCACCGCCGAGGCGGGCCATTTCGCGCTTTTTTTCCAGCTGACGGATGATGTCGTGCATAAAAAACTCCCTAAGTGGATCAGGTAATTTGAACTCAGTGTTTCAGATAGTCGAGCAGCGCATACGCGGCGGCAGCCGGGGTCGTATTGCCCTGTTCAACGGATAGGGTCAGTGCCGGCAGATTGGCCTGCACACGCGGATGCTGGCGAAAATGCTGGCGCAGCCCGGAATCGATCAGTTGCCACATCCAGCTCAAGGACTGGTGCTGGCGCTTGGCCTGGAACTCGCCGGTCGGCTTCAAGGCCGCCTGGTACTTCTCGACCTGCTCCCAGAACTCGGCAATACCTTCCTTATGCAAGGCCGACAGGGCGATCACCGGCGGTGCCCAGTTTGGCGACGCCGGCCGCAACATGTGCAGCGCATTGCGCCACTGGGCGCGAACGACTGCGGTCGCCTGACGATCGATATCGGCTTTGTTGATGACCACCATGTCGGCAATCTCGACAATACCCTTCTTGATCGCCTGCAGGTCATCACCGGCATTCGGCAACTGCAGCAGACAGAACATGTCGACCATGCCGGCGACGGTCGTTTCCGACTGACCGACGCCGACGGTTTCAATGATGATCACGTCGAAACCGGCCGCTTCGCAAAGCAGCATGGCCTCGCGGGTCTTTTCAGCAACACCGCCGAGCGAACCGGCCGACGGACTGGGACGAATGAATGCTTCCTCGCGCTGGCAAAGCTGCTCCATGCGCGTCTTGTCACCGAGGATGGAACCGCCGGATACCGACGAGGAAGGATCGACGGCGAGCACGGCCAGTTTCTTGCCCTGCTCGATCAACCAGACGCCAAGCGCCTCGATGAAGGTCGACTTGCCCGCCCCTGGAACGCCGGAAATACCGATCCGGACCGCGTTACCGGTCTTTGGCAGCAGCGCGTTCAGCACCTGCTGGGCGCGCTGCTGGTGATCGGCACGAGTCGATTCGATCAGCGTGATCGCCTTGGCAAGCGCCCGCCGCTGACCGGCCAGCACGCTCTCGACGAGCGTCTGGTCAGCAGACGACAGCGAATGAGCCGACACCGGAACCTCGCTCAGATTCATTCGCGAATCAGCCGCGCGCCTTACGGATTTCTTCCATCACGCGCTTGGCCGAATCCTCGATCCGCGTGCCCGGGCCAAAGATGGCCTTGGCACCTGCGTTATAGAGGTAGTCGTAATCCTGGGCCGGAATCACACCGCCGGCAAAGACGATGATGTCATCGGCACCTTGCGCCTTGAGCGACTTGACCAGTTCCGGCAACAGCGTCTTGTGACCAGCGGCCAGCGACGAAACGCCAATCGCGTGGACGTCGTTTTCAACGGCCTGACGGGCTGCCTCTTCCGGGGTCTGGAACAGCGGCCCCATGTCGATATCGAAGCCGAGGTCGGCGAAAGCGGTGGCCACCACCTTGGCGCCGCGGTCATGACCGTCCTGACCGAGCTTGGCGATCATGATGCGCGGACGACGACCTTCTTCTTCAGCGAACTTGGCGATATCGGCCTTGATCGATTCCCAGCTTTCCTGACCTTCCACGACACCTCCGTAAACACCCGAAATGGTCTGGTTGTTGGCGCGGAAACGACCGAAGATCTTTTCCAGCGCATCGGATACTTCACCGACCGTGGCACGCAGACGCATGGCCTTGACAGTCAGGTCGAGCAGGTTGCCTTCGCCAGTCTCGGCGGCCTTGGTCAAGGCCTCCAGAGCTGCGTTGACCGCAGCGGTGTCGCGGGTGGCACGAATCTGCTTGAGGCGGGCAACCTGCGAATCACGCACGGCATGGTTGTCGATATCGAGAATGTCGATCGCGTCTTCCTTGGCCAGCTTGTACTTGTTGACGCCAACGATGACGTCCTTGCCGGAGTCGATGCGCGCCTGCTTGTCGGCGGCGCAGGTCTCCACCTGCATCTTGGCCCAGCCGGACTCGACCGCCTTGGTCATGCCGCCCATCGCCTCGATTTCCTGAATGATGCCCCATGCCTTGTCGGCCATGTCCTGGGTCAGTTTTTCCATCATGTAGGAGCCGGCCCACGGATCGACCACGTTGGTGATGTGGGTTTCTTCCTGAATGATCAGCTGCGTGTTGCGGGCGATACGCGACGAGAACTCGGTCGGCAGCGCGATGGCTTCGTCGAGCGCGTTGGTATGCAGCGACTGGGTACCGCCGAAGACGGCCGCCATCGCCTCGATCGTGGTACGCACGACGTTGTTGTACGGATCCTGCTCGGTCAGCGACCAGCCGGAAGTCTGGCTGTGCGTACGCAGCATCTTGGACTTCGGGCTCTTGGCGTTGAAGCCGGTCATGATGCGGTCCCACAGCAAACGACCGGCACGCATCTTGGCGATTTCCAGGTAGAAGTTCATGCCCACCGCCCAGAAGAAGGACAGGCGGCCAGCGAAGGTGTCGACGTCCATGCCGGAGGCGACGCCGGTGCGCACGTATTCCATGCCGTCGGCCAGCGTGAAGGCCAGTTCGATCGCCTGGTTGGCACCGGCTTCCTGGATGTGATAGCCGGAAATCGAGATCGAGTTGAACTTCGGCATGTGCTGCGCCGTGTAGCCGAAAATGTCGGCGATGATCTTCATCGACGGCTTGGGCGGATAGATATAGGTATTCCGCACCATGAATTCTTTGAGGATGTCGTTCTGGATGGTGCCGGACAGCTTGTCCTGCGACACGCCCTGTTCTTCGGCAGCCACGATGTAGCCGGCGAGAATCGGCAGCACGGCGCCGTTCATGGTCATCGAGACGGAAATCTTGTCGAGCGGGATGCTGTCGAACAGAATCTTCATGTCCTCGACCGAGTCGATTGCCACGCCGGCCTTGCCGACGTCGCCGGTCACCCGGGCGTTATCGGAGTCGTAACCGCGGTGGGTCGCCAGGTCGAAAGCGACCGAGACACCCTGGCCGCCAGCGGCCAGCGCCTTGCGGTAGAAGGCATTGGACGCTTCAGCCGTGGAGAAACCAGCGTACTGGCGAATGGTCCACGGTTTGACGGCATACATGGTCGGTTGTGGGCCGCGCAGATAGGGCGCGAAGCCGGGCAGGGTGTCGGCAAACGCCAGGCCTTCGACATCGGCCTTGGTGTACAAGGCTTTGACGGCCAGACCTTCCGGGGTGTTCCAGACCAGGTTATTGACATCGCCGCCGGGAGATTGCTTGGCGGCTGCCTTTTCCCAGGCATCCAGGTTATTGGAATCAAAGAACTTTTCAGACATGACACACCCCTCGCTGATTCGATTTTTTCGGGCTTATGATGCAGAATTCAAAATTCTACGCTTTTGGGCCCAGCTTGACATACCAAGCCCCACATAATACTGTATCCATAATTATGGAAGCAAGTCAGCCATGCACCGACTTGCCCATTCACACCACACCAAAACCATGAACCGTATCGCACCAACCGCGCTTTATCAGGAAGTGGCAGAACGACTGCGCCAACGCATCTTCGCCCACGAACTGACCCCCGGCACCTGGATCGACGAGCAAAAACTCGCCGAGCAGTACGGCATTTCACGCACGCCGTTGCGTGAAGCACTCAAGGTACTCGCCTCCGAGGGACTGGTTGAACTTCGGCCGCGGCGTGGTTGCTACGTCACTGAAATTTCCCGCCAGGATCTGGACGACATTTTCCCGCTGATGGCCATGCTGGAAGGACGTTGCGCCGCCGAAGCGGTCAAGAACGCCAAGCCAACTGATATTGCCGCGCTTAAGGAAATCCACGAACGGCTGGAATCGGCTGCACGCGACGGCCGCATCGATGCCTTCTTCGAGGCCAACCAGGAATTCCACAAAAAAATCCAGGAACTCTCCGGCAACCGCTGGCTGCTCTCGGTGATCCAGGATTTACGCAAAGTATTGAAGCTGTCGCGCCTGCACTCCCTGTCGCTTGAAGGCCGCCTGCAGCAGTCGCTGGATGAGCATCGCCTGATCATGGCGGCGCTCTCTGCCAGCGATGCCAGCCGTGCCGAAAAGCTGATGCATGACCACCTGCTTTCCGGCCGCGAAGCGCTGGCCAAAATGGATGCCAAAGCCCCCAAGGCGGCCTGAGCGCACCGCTTAGTGCATCTGCCTTTCGATATTGGCGAACAGGCTGTCGTAAATCGCCACCAAGGCCTCACGGTCAGAGCTTCCCTTGATCCATTTGCGGGAACGCGCAATCTTCGCCGCTTCCTGCTCCATATCGCTCAGCGAAGAGATATTGACCTCCTCGCCGTGGAGAATAGCCGTCACATCGGCCCGTGCCCGCTGGGCGGTGGCCACCAGACGCATGGAAGACTCCATCGAGCGGGCGCCTTCTCCTATCGTGCTTGCCAAGTCGTAAACGCGATTGGCCGAGGTCGCCGAATTGGCCAGCTCACTGCTGAACTCGCCTGCGGTAAGCCGCGCTCCAGACACTGCATGTTGCAGATCACCGATCTGGACCGTGGCCGATTGCATTGAGGTGCTGATCGCCGAAATCGCTGCGGCGATTTCTTCGGCCGAACGCTGTGCCTGATCGGCCAGTTTACGTACCTCATCGGCGACGACTGCAAAACCTCGCCCGGCTTCACCGGCCCGTGCCGCTTCGATGGCGGCGTTGAGCGCCAGAAGGTTGGTCTGTTTCGCCACCCCTTCGATTTGGCCTGTCAGCAGATGAATCGCTGCCGCCTTGGCATTGAGGTCGTCGAGCGCGCTGACGCCAGCCTCAGCTGCCTGCTGCGCCCCGCCGAGTGCATCGGACATGCGCTGAGCCGAACTCGACATCGCCGAGGCGGATTCACCAAAATCACCTGCCAACTGCTGCGACATTTTTGAGTTGCCGCCCACTTCGAACAAGGCTTTGTCGACGTGCTCAATGGCCATCGACAAGCCACGCTCGGAGCGCAGGAAAATTCGTGACAGAAGCGCCTCTCGCGCAATCGACTCCTGAGCCTCTTCAAGCTGATCCAGCAACATCTGCATCTGGGCCAGGACGGTACCGAAGGTGCCATGCAGGCCCGGTCGCTGGAGCCTTCGCCATGTCCGGCCCGTCGATGAGGCTTGCATCGCGCCCAGGATTTCGCGAAAAGCCGTTTCAGTCTGGTCGAGCGCCGAGTTGAGGTTAACCCGGATCGATTCCAGCGTTGGATCACCCATGGCATGAGGCAAGCGGGCGACCAGTTCCCCCTTGCCGACCTGACGCAGCAATGCATCAAGCGTTGAGAGCTCCTTGACCGAACTGGCGTTGGGCCAGAGTAGAACCAGCAAGGCTACCGCCAAACAAGCCGCAGACGCCCACGGGGAAAGAAATCCCAGACCCAAAGCCAGCAACAGCAGGATAGCCAGGAAAAGTTGCGCTTTAGAGCGAGAAGACGAGTTCTTCATAACTCACTCCTGACTGATTCATGATTTCGAGCAAAACATTGGTTCCGGCTTCCATCGCCGAGCGCGCTCCGGCCGAGCGTTCCGCCTCGAGCATGGCGCGATAGACTGGCTCAATCTTGCGCACGGCCTCCACGCTGGGGCAACGCCGGACAGAGGTATAACCGACAATATTCCCGGACAGATCCAGATCCGGCGTAATGTGGGTAAAGACCCAATAAAAACCGCCGTCCTTCGACATGTTCTTTACGTAGCCAAAGAATTCCTTGCCTGACTGGATCGTGTCCCAAACCAGCTTGAAGGCCGATCTGGGCATGTCCGGATGACGAATGATGTTGTGCTGGGATCCAAGTAATTCTTCTTCTGTATAGCCGGAAAATTCGATAAAAATCGGATTTCCGTAAGTGATGATGCCTTTGGCGTTGGTTTTGGAAACGATGAAGTCATCTTCACGCATTTTTCGCTCAACGCTGGTCGGTTTTATCGCTCTTTTCATCAGCTCCTCCAAATATTCCACGAATTTACTACAAACGGTAATTCATTGAAGCAGCCGAAAAGTATTTCGCCCAATAGAAAACCCCGGCAGTTTTGGCTGCCGGGGTTTCGATTGGCTCAAGCGGGATCAGTGCTTGCTGGCTGATTCAGCCCCGTAACCCGTCTGGGCACGGACATACTGATCTTCGAACGCCTCGATTTCCTTGCCAGCGCGAACACTGGTGTCAGTCTTCGAGAAAATGTAGGCAAGCAGGAAGGCAATCGGCATCGCGAACAGCGCCGGTTGGGTGTAAGGGAAGAGCGGGGCTGCATTGTGCAGCACATCAACCCACACCGACTTGGAGAAGACCACGAAGAGCACAGCGGAAACCAGGCCGCCGTAGCCGCCGAACAGCGCGCCGCGGGTGGTCAAGCCCTTCCAGTACATGGAGAGGATCAGGACCGGGAAGTTGGCTGCTGCTGCCACGCCGAACGCCAGGCCGACCATGAAGGCGATGTTCTGCTTCTCGAACAGGATGCCGAGCACGATGGCAACAGCACCAAGACAAATGGTCGCAATCTTCGAAACACGGATTTCAGTGGCTTCCGAAGCCTGCCCCTTCATGATGACGCGAGCGTAGATGTCGTGCGAAATGGCAGAAGCCCCCGCCAGTGCCAGGCCCGAAACCACAGCCAGGATGGTGGCAAAAGCTACGGCCGCCAGGAAACCCAGCAGCATGTTGCCGCCAACGGCCTTGGCCAGGTGCATGGCTACCATATTGCCGCCACCGATCATCTTGGCGCCGACGACGCCGCCTTCGAAGAACTCCGGATTCTGACCGACGATCAGGATGCCGCACAGGCCCATGATGAAGATGACGTTGAAGAAGTAGGCGACGAAACCGGACGCGTAAAGCACCGACTTGCGCGCTTCCTTGGCATCAGTCACCGTGAAGAAACGCATCAGGATATGCGGCAGGCCGGCCGTACCGAACATCAGGCCAAGACCGAGCGAGATGGCGGTCACCGGATCGGCCAGCAGGCTACCCGGGAACATCAGCTTGGGACCCAGCTTGTGCACTGCCGTCGCCTTCTCCACCAAGGTCTGGAAGGAGAAGCCGAACTGACCGAAGGCCAGGAACATGACCAGCGTGCCACCGGCCAGCAACATGCAGGCCTTGATGATCTGCACCCAGGTCGTGGCAACCATGCCGCCGAAGGTCACGTAAACCATCATCAGGATGCCAACGGCGAAGATCGCGACGTTGTAATCGAGGCCGAACAGCAGCTTGATCAGCTGACCGGCACCAACCATCTGGGCGATCAGGTAGAAGCAGACCACGGTCAGCGAGGAAATCGCGGCCATGGTGCGCACCTTGCCCTGATCCAGGCGATAGGCGGTGATGTCGGAGAAGGTGAACTTGCCGAGATTGCGCAGGCGTTCTGCCATCAGGAACAGGATGACCGGCCAGCCGGCAAAGAAAGCCAGCATGTAGATATAGCCGTCATAACCCTGGCCATAGACCATGGCAGTCAGACCAAGCAGCGTGGCGGCAGACATGTAGTCGCCGGCAATCGCCAGGCCGTTCTGGAAACCGGTGATACCGCCACCGGCCGTGTAGAAGTCAGCCGTCGATTTGGTGCGGCTGGCGGCCCAATAGGTAATGCCCATCGTCATCGTGACGAAGATGCAGAACATGATGATGGCGTGCCAGTTGGTCGCCTGCTTTTCGGTCACGCCTTCGAGCGGGCCACCGGCGTAAGCCATGGCTGCAACAGCGACGAGGCCGAGCGCGGTAATGAGTTGTGTCAGGCGACGCATTATTTATTCTCCTTCCAGGCTTCCTTGACGATTTCCTGCGTCAGGGAATCGAATTCCGTATTGGCACGACGGACGTAAACCGCTGTCAGCGCCCAGAAGAAAATGAACATAAAGAGCTCGACGACGACCCCCACCGTCAGCATCGAACCTTCACTCAACGGCTGCCCCAGCGAGGCGGGGTTGAATGCCACCACCATCACAAAGCCGTAAAACATGGTCAAAACAATGAATGCCAACGTCCAGGCAAAACGACCCCGTCGAGCGACGAGTTCCTGGAACTTTGGGTTGGCCCGCATCCGCTCATACATCGCGCTGCTCATGGCTGCTCCTCCCTAATTAATAATTACCGTAAAAACCGGCGGCTGTATTATATCTTATAGAAGACATGGCAAGCGCTGGCTTGGCACCCACTTATAATTCCCTGCTTTGTACTGGCAGGACATCGAATGACGACAGTCGACCTTCTGGTTCAGGGCGAAATCGCGACTCTGACCCTGAACAACCCGGAAAAACTCAACGCAATCAATCTCTCCATGTGGCAGCAACTCGCCGACCGCATGGGCAAAATCACTGCCGATAGCAGCATTCGCTGTGTCGTCATTCGCGGCGCTGGTAATGACGCCTTTGCCGCCGGTGGTGATCTGGAAGAATTCGTCACCGCCCGCGCGACACTCGAACAGGCGCTGCATTACCATGGCCAGGTCGCCGTGGCGCTTAACGCCATCGCCGACTGCCCGCATCCGACGCTAGCGCTGATCAGCGGTGCCTGTATTGGCGGTGGACTGGAGATCGCCGGAGTCTGCGACTTCCGGATCGCTGGGGAAAGTTCACGCTTCGGCGCACCGATCAACCGCCTGGGCTTCTCGATGTACCCCGGTGAAATGGAAGGCCTGCTGCGCCTGGTCGGGCCAGCCGTCGTCAAGGAAATTCTGCTTGAGGGGCGCATCCTGCACGCCCGGGAAGCCTACGAAAAGGGATTGCTGACGCGGGTTGTCGCCGATGAGCAGGTGGCGGACGAAGCCTATGCCACGGCCCGCCGTATCTGTTCGGGCGCGCCGCTGGTTGCCGGCTGGCACAAGCAATGGATTCGCCGCTTGCTCGACGGCCGACCGCTCACTGACGCTGAAAAGGCGGCCTCCTTCGCCTTCCTCGATACCGAGGACTACAAGGAAGGCCTTGCCGCCTTTCTCGAAAAGCGCAAGCCGGTTTTCAAGGCGCGCTGAAGCATAGCGATTCAGCTGCCATACAGACTCCACAGCATTTTTGCCGAAAGGATCAGGAGCAGTCCGGCAAAGATGCGCTTGAGGACAGTGACCGGCAGACGATGAGCGAGGCGGGCGCCAAGCGGGGCGGCCAGTACGCTGGCCAGCAGAATGATGCCGAGCGCCGGCAGATAGACAAAGCCCAGGCTGCCAGGCGGCAGGCCGGGATGCGCCCAGCCGTTCCAGACATAGCCAAGCGTCCCGCCTAGGGCGATCGGCAGGCCGACCGCGGCCGAGGTGCCAATCGCCTGATGCGGATTGACGTTGCAGCGGATCAGGTAGGGCACCGTCAAGGCGCCACCGCCCATCGCCGCCAGGCTGGCCACGGCGCCGATGACGATACCGGCCAGGCCGAGGCCGGCGCGGCCCGGCAGATTGCGGCTCGGTTGCGGACGCAGATTGGCGATCATCTGCAGCGCCACGAACAGCATGAAGCCGACAAAGAAGATCGACAGGGCACGGGATGAAATGGCCACCGCCAGCCCGGCCCCGAGCGAGGTTCCGATCAGGATGCCCGGCGTCAGGGCGCGCATGACCGGCCAGAGGACGGCGCGATGGGCATGATGGGCGCGCAGGCTGGAGAGCGAGGTAAACAGGATGGTCGCAATCGAGGTGCCCAGCGCCAGATGGAGGACCTCGCGGCCGGGAAAGCCGAGCCAGGCGAAAATCATGGTCAGCACCGGCACCACCACGACACCGCCGCCGACCCCGAGCAGGCCGGCAAAGAAACCAGCGCAGGCGCCGGTCAGCAAATAGGCCGGAATGGCCTCGAAGGGAATCACGATGGTGGGAAACGCAGCAATATTAGCAAGTACTGAATTTTATCAGGCACAGCCCTCAACCCAGCGAACGATGCCCTCGACGCTGCGAAAATCATCACAAGCACGCACCGGAATCGCTGGCGCCAGCTCGCCGAACAGCTTGGCCAGCGCATTGCCGGGGCCGATTTCGAGCACCGCATCGGGCTGCATCTCGCGCACGGCCTGCAGACAAGCCGCCCAGTCGAGCGGCGTGCAGATCTGGCGGGCCAGTGCATCAAGCGCCGGGCGAGCCGTTCGTACCGCCGTTGCGTCGATGGCACTGAGCACGGGAAAGACCAGCCGGCGATCAGGCAAGCCATCCAGACGTTTCCCGAATTCGACCGCCGCCTTGGCCAGCAAGGGCGTGTGCGATGGCGTCTGCACCGCCAGATGGACCAGCCGGCTCGCCCCGGCGGCTGCAAACTTATCGGCCACCGCAGCGATGCCGGCGAGCGGCCCGGCGACGACCAGATGGCGCGGCGCATTACGGATGGCCACGGCCAGACCGGCCTCGGCGGCCATAGTCGCCACCAGCGCATCGTCGAGTCCAAGCACGGCGAGCATGCCGTGCTCGCCGGCCACAGCACCATCCATCGCTGCCGCCCGTTCGGCACACAGAGCGATCCCCTCGATGGCCGTAAAAGCGCCGGCCGCACTGCACGCGGCCATTTCGCCCAGCGAATAGCCGGCGGCGCAGATCGGCCGCGGCAAGTGACTTTGCAGGCTGCCCCAGAGCAGCATCTGCTGGGCAAAGATCAGCGGTTGGGCGATTTTGTTTTTGGCCAGTATTCCCGGGGCGACCATCGCGTCTTGATCCGCGATACCGGGCAAGACTTGCCTTAGTACTTCACGCCACTCGCCGGTAGCACCGGCCTGCACCTGTTGCCAGTGGGCCGCGGTTTGTCCGCCCTGACCGCTGAAGAGGAGGGCAAGGCGCATTTCAGAAGCAATCGCCCAGTTCGGCCAGGAAAAGCGTGACGCCGAGCAGGTCTGCGCTACCGCCGGGGCTGAGATTCGCGGCGACGAAATCGCGGTCAATCGCCGCCGCGTGCTCACGCCAGTCGCCAGCCAGCACGCCACCGGCAGCAAGGAAGCCAGCCGCGGCCTGACGCCCGTGGGCCAGGCCTTGACGCCCGCCACGCCATAGCAGGTTGGTATCTTCAAGTTCAGCGATCAGCGCGAACAGGGCCTGCACAGCGGCCAGTTCGCCATCGCCGGTGGTAGCCAGCACGCTGCGATAGGCCGGCAGGCCGAGTTCCAGCGCGGCCGGAAACCCGCTGGCCGCTTCCTGACGGGCGCCGCCGCTGCCATAGCGCCGGGCGACGGACAGGCCGTGGCTGAGCGCTGCAACATCCGGCACCGATGACAGTCCGGCAAGAATCTCCGCCCCCCAGGTATCTTTCACGACAGCACAGACCGCTGCAGCCTCCAGCCCTTCACCTTCGGCGATCAGCCGGCCGGCTCCCGCACACAGCAGACCGAGATTAAAAATTGCCCCGCGATGGGTGTTGACCCCGCCGGTCGCCGCCAGCATGGCGCTTTCGGCGTCGATGCCGAGCTGCTGCAACGGAGCAAACCTAGGGCGGCGCAGGCCACAGGCAGCGATGGACGGAAAATAGGCGCGCAAGGACTGCAGGCTGCGCAGGAAGGTGGCGAAATCCATGTCACGATGGCTACCGTGGCTGCCCGGACTGACCAGGCCGGGCTTGGGTGCCAGCGCCGCTTCGCGATACAGGCTGCGAATGGCCAGGCGGCCGATGCGGGCGGCCGGCAGTTCGCCGAGCGGGCTAGCCAGCGGCTGAGGCCGGGCTACCTGAACGATGCGCTCAAGCATGACAGCATTCCTCCTTCAGGCTGGCCAGCAGATCCTGCAAGGGTCGCAGCCCGACTTCACGCTCGCCCTTGACCAGCACCTGTGCGGCCGGCTGCCGGCGTTGTGCAGCAAGCTCCCGCCAGGCAACGGCAGCGCCATCGGGAAAGCGCATTTCGCCATCGAGCCGGCAGGGCAAGGCGTCGGCCGACTGTTGCAGCAAGGTCAGCATGGTATCGAATTGCTCCGGCATGGCGATATTGCAGATCAGGTCGATATCGGATTCGGCATGGCGATAGCTTTCGCCGCTCAGTGCCTCCCAGGCCAGCGAGCCGAAAACGCCGAGGCGTGCCGAGCAGGCGGCAGCCCCGACATCCAGCCGACGCAAAATTTCGGCTTGGGCTGCTGGCAAGAGGGGCAAGCAATGCCTGAGCGAGAGCGGCGAGCAAACCCTGGCCACGGCCCCATGATCGACAGTGATGGAGAGCCTTTTTCGCTGCAATGCCGACGGCAGACTCAAACCGAGAAGCAGACGCTCGCTGTCCACCGGCTGCCGGGCAGCCACCAGCGGCCGGCCGGCCGCGATCCAGTCACCTGCAGCCTGCCAGTAGGGATCGCCTGTTTCCGCACAGGGGGTCGAGAACAAGGCATCGCGCTGCAGATAGACGAGGTCGTGGCGACGCATTGCCTCAGACCCCGGTCGCCGAATTGCGGACGGTTTGAGCAATCCCGGCCGCCAGTTGACGCCCGCCGCGGGCCAGACCCTCGGCCTGGCGCCGGTCACCCGCGGCACACGCCGTGGCCGCATCGGCCAGCGCACTCGCCAGCAGGTCGGCCGACGGCCCCGGCCAGATCGCCGCGATGCCGCCCATGCGGACATAGCTCTCGGCGCCCGGCGCGAAGATCGGGGAAGTGGTGGCCAGTTCGACCAGGCGCTCATGGGCGATCTTGGTCACCCGCGCCATGGCCCGCAGGTCCATGACCCGGACCTGGGCGTCGGCCAACGCGTAGGCCAGGTCAGCCATCAGGCCGAAGGACAGGAAGCCACCGCTGACTGCGTTGGCGGTGACCAGGCTGAGCGAAGGATGGCCCTTACGGCGCGCCAGATCGACGCAACTGGCGAGATGGGCCAGCGAGCCGTTCAGGCAGAGCAGTTCCTGACTGCGCGACAGGGCCTGACCGCAGGTATCGACCAGGAAAACCAGCGGCCGGCCGGGATGCTGCTCGACGGTGTCGAGGACAAAATCGGCCAGTGCCAGCGCCATCGCATGATCGATGGCCGCCGCATCGGTGGTGCCGAGCACGGCCACCATGCCTTGCGCCGTCTGCGCCTGGCCGGTGATCACCTGGTTGGCTACGGTGATCATATGGCCGGCCGGGAACAGGCGATCGAGAATATCGTTAAGGCTCATGTCGGCAATCCTTCCTTGAGGGCGACCAGGCTGTCGCGGTCGAGCAGCGGCACGGCTTCCGGTTGGGCCACACCAAGGGCCGCCCAGACCTGCAGGCCATCGCGGCAGGTTGCATAGGCAGCGAGGCGGTTTTCCAGCCGCTGCTGGGTCGCTCGCAGATTGGCCACAGACGGCAGCGGTTCCTGCCAGGTCGCCACAAATTCGCTGGCACCGGCGCGGAAAGCGGCAATGTCGTCCTCGACCAAGGCGGCACAGTCACCCATCAGGTAACGATGCTTGCCGCCGGTAACGCGCCAGACCAGCGCCCGGTCTTTCGAATCGAATTCCTCGACGCCGGCGACCGTCTCGATGACTTCCGGCCCGGACAGCGCCAGCCGGCCTTCTTCGGAAATGAGGATGGCCGAACACAGTTTGGCGACGATGCCCATGCCGCCGAAGGCACCGCAACTGCCACCGACCAGCGCGAGTACCGGGACGCCGGCGGCGCGGGCATCGAGCACGGCACGCATGATTTCGGAAATGGCGATCAGCCCGGCATTGGCCTCGTGCAGACGGACACCGCCGGAGTCGATCAGGAAGAGTACGGCAGCCGGCTTTTCCTGCACCGCGCGGCGCAACAGGCCGACGATCTTGGCGCCGTGGATTTCACCGACCGCCCCACCCATGAACTGGCCTTCCTGAGCGGCAAACAACACCGGCCGGCCGGCCAGGGTGGCGCGCCCGATCACTACGCCGTCGTCAAAGGCGCCGGGCAGGTCGAGCGCCGCCAGATGCGGGCTGGGCTGCGCTGCGCCCGGCGGCAGGATTTCCTGCAGGCTGCCGGCGTCGAGCAGGCCGCCCAGGCGGGCCCGGGCGGTCGCCTCGAACCAGCTTTTGCGTGCAACAAGGGCCAGGCTCATTGCTCACCCCCACGGTATTCGGCCAGGGCCTGGGCGAGGCGCAGGCTGACCACGGCCGGGGTCGCCCCCATGTCGTTGATGTCGATCCGGGTGCCGCCAGCCGGGTGGCTGGCGGCAAAACTGCCGAGTACGGCTTGCCAGGTCGCCCCGAAGCCGCGCGCCGAGGTCTTGATGCTGACCTGGCAGGTGGCTGGCTGATCGCCGGCCTGAACCAGAATTTCCAGGTTGCCCGAACCGACCACGCCGCACAGCGCGGCATGAGCCGAGCGGGACACCGGGGCGGAGGCGAATTGAAAGTCGAGTGTTTCCATGGCGATCACCAGTTGCGGAAGCGGGAGGGGGGCGCGTACAGGCCGCCGGACCAGCGCACCAGATCCTTGACGGAACGGGCGGCGAGCAGGTCGCGCGTAGCCAGGCGCGGGTCGATGCCGAGGTCTTCGGGACGGCGGACGATGCCGCGGTCGCGCAGGTTCTCGACCATCGCCTTGTCGCGCGCCATGCCCACCGGCGTGAAGCCGGCGACACCGCGGATCGCCTGTTCGCGCTCTTCCGGGGTGCGGCAGAGCAGCAGGTTGGCGATGCCTTCCTCGGTTACGATATGGCTGACGTCGTCACCGTAAATCATGATCGGCGGCAGCTCGGCCCCCATCATTTTCTGCAGCTGCCAGGCGTCGAGTTCCTCGACGAAGACCGGTGCCATGTGCTCGCGGAAGGTCTCGACCATCTGCACCACCAACTTGCGGCCGCGGATGGCGTTCGGCCCGGCCGCCTCGCGTCCGGCCTTGAGCCAGGCCGGGCTGGCGTGGCGGCGGCCATGCGGATCGGAGCCCATGTTCGGGGCGCCGCCGAAACCGGTGATGCGGCCCAGCGTCGCCGTCGAGCTGTTGCCGGCGAGGTCCATCTGCAAGGTCGAGCCGATGAACATGTCGCAGGCGTAGAGGCCAGCCGTCTGCGAAAACGCCCGGTTGGAACGCATGCTGCCGTCGGCGCCGGTGAAGAAGACGTCGGAACGGGCCGCCACGTAGTTGTCCATGCCGACTTCCGAGCCGAAGCAATGCACCGACTCGACAAACCCCGACTCGATCGCAGGGATCAGCGTCGGATGCGGGTTGAGCGCCCAGTGCGTGCAGATCTTGCCCTTCAGGCCGAGTTCGGCGGCGTAGGTCGGCAGCAGCAGTTCGATCGCCGCAGTATCGAAGCCGATGCCGTGGTTCAGGCGCTTGACGCCGTACTCGGCATAGATGCCCTTGATCGCCATCATCGCCATCAGCACCTGGACCTCGGTGATCTGAGCCGGGTCGCGGGTGAACAGCGGTTCGATGTAGTTCGGGCGCGGTGCCTGCACGGTGAAATCGACCCAGTCGGCCGGCACATCGACGCGCGGCAGCTTGTCGAGACGCTGGTTGACCTGGGCGACGACGATGCCGCCCTTGAAGGCGGTGGCCTCAACGATGGCCGGCGTGTCCTCGGTGTTCGGGCCGAGGTAGAGGTTGCCCTCGGCATCGGCCGCCTGCGCCGCGATCAGCGCGATGTTGGGAGTAAGGTCAAGGAAGTAGCGGCCGAACAGTTCGAGATAGGTGTGAATCGCCCCGATCTCGATGCGCTGTTCCTGAACCAGCTTGGCCAGGCGGGCGCCCTGCGGGCCGCTGAAAGAAAAGTCGAGGCGGTTTGCCAGGCCGCGCTCGAAAAGGTCCACATGGCTCGGTAGAGCCAGGACTGACTGGACCATGCTGAGGTGATTGATTCGCGCCGGATCGCAGTCGGCCAGCGACTCGGCGAGAAAATCGGCCTGCTTCTGGTTGTTGCCTTCCAGGCAGACGCGGTCGCCGGGCTGGATGACGGCTTCGAGCAGGTCGACGATGCGATCGACCGGAATTTCCTTGCCATTCTGGCCGGCCAGGCCGAGGCTGGCCGCCCGTTCCAGGCGGCGCGCCCGGTTCTGGCGCAGGCTGTCCCATTGACGGGGTTGCGGTGCATTCATGATCGATCGCTCCTTAGCTCGCCACACCCATGACCACATCCGGCAACCAGGTGGCAATGCCCGGGAAGATGCAAAGCAGGATCACGGCGAGGAACATCAGGCCGACGAAGGGGAAGACACCCCAGACGATGTCCTTGAGCGGAATGTCCGGCGCGACGTTCTTGATCACGAAGATATTGAGGCCGACTGGCGGATGAATCAGGCCCATTTCCATGACCACGGTCATCACGATGCCGAACCAGATCAGGTCGAAGCCAGCGGCCTTGAGCGGCGGCAGGATGATCGGCGCGGTCATCAGGATGATCGACACCGGCGGCAGGAAGAAGCCGAGAATCACCACAAAAACCAGGATGGCAGCGAGTAGCAGCCATTTCGACAGATGCATGGCCACGATCCACTCGGCAGCCGACTGGCTGATGTGCAGATAGCTCATCACGTAGGAGTAGAGCAGCGACATGCCGATGATGAACATCAACATGGTCGATTCCTTCAACGTGCTGTTGAGGATCGGTTTCAGTTGTGAAGGACGCCAGACGCCGTAGATGCCGGCGATCAGGGCAAGCGCCAGGATGCCGCCAAGACCGGCGGTTTCCGACGGCGTCGCGTAGCCGCCATAAAGTGCCAACATGACACCAATCAGCAGCAACACAAAGGGAATGACGCGCGGCAGCATGCGGGTCTTGTCGGCCCGGGTCATGCGCATTTCGTCGAGGTAGGCCGATTTCGCACCGCCGGAATGCCAGACATCGAGTGCCGAGTTGTATTCGACCTTGAAGCGGAACACGGCATAGCCGGCGAACAGGAAGACCAGCAGCAGGCCGGGGAAGATACCGGCTAGGAAGAGGCGGCCCAGCGACTGCTCGGCGGCGACCGCGAACAGGATCATCGTGATCGACGGCGGCAGCAGAATCCCCAACGTGCCACCGGCGGCGATGATGCCGGCGGCGAACCCGGGTGAATAGCCGCGCGCCCGCATTTCCGGAATGCCAGCGCCGCCAATCGCCGAACAGGTCGCCGGGCTGGAGCCGGCCATCGCCGCAAACAGCGCACAGGCGAAGACGTTGGCGATGCCGAGGCCACCGGGAATCTTGTGCATCCAGGCGTGAATCGCCAGGTAAAGGTCGGCGCCGGCGCGCGATCGGCCGATGGCCGCGCCTTTCAGGATGAATAGCGGGATCGACAGCAGCGTGATGTTGGCCATTTCCTCGAAGACGTTCTGGGTAATGGTGTCGGTCGCCGCGGCCGGCATGAAGAGCAGCATGAAAAGGACGGCAATGGAGCCCAGCGCGAAGGCGATGGGAATGCCGGAGAACATCACGGCCAAGGTGCCCAGGCCGTAGAGAATGCCAATGCTTGATTCGGCCATCTTAGTGCTCCTTGCGAACGATGCCGGCGACCAGCTGGAGCAGGATCTGCAGCGAGAGCAGGATCATGCCGGCGGTCATGAAGCCATAGGGAATCGCCAGCGGCGGTGCCCATGAGGACGAGGTGGTTTGTCCGTCAACCCAGGCTTCGTGAAAGAGCAGGATCGATTTCCAGGAAAAGAAAGCGCAGAAGAGCAGGGACACCAGATCGCAGAAGAGCAGGCGCAGGCGGTTGGCCAGGGGAGGCAACAGCCCGCCCAGCGCCTCGATGCCGATATGGCCGCGTTGCGACTGAACGTAGCCGGCACACATGAAGGTGGCGCCGACGAGCAGGAAAACCGACATCTCGTCCTGCCAGTCGGTCGGGATTTTCAGGAAATAGCGCAGGAAGACGCTGCTGCAAAGGATCAGGGCAGCGCCGAGCAAGGCCCCGGACGACAGGAACATGATCGCCGTGTGCAAGCCCGTCATCACTCGATTGATCCCACCGAGTATCCCCGTTTCGGGAATTTCGGGCGCTTTGACCGCGCCCTCGATCTCGAAACCGTGGCTCACAGCGTGGCCTCGGCCAGTTTGAGGATACGGGCGCAGCTCTCATTCTTGGCTGCGAAGTCCTTCCAGGCGGTATCGCGGGCAATCGCCTGCCATTTCTTGACCGAGGCGTCGGACAGGTCGTACGCCTTGCCGCCGGCTTTCTGGTAAACCGCCGCCACGGCCTGGTCATCGGCCCTGGCCCCTTCCAGCGCGTAGGCTTCCATCTCGGCGCCAACCGCCATGATCACATCCTGCTGCGCCTTGGGCAGTTTCTCGAAGACCGCACGGGAGATCAGCAAGGGTTCGAACATGAACCAGTAAGTCTTGCCGCGGCCGGTGGTCAGCGCCTTGCCGACTTCTTCGAGACGGAAGGAAATCAGGCTGGTCGACGAGGTCATCGCGGCATCCAGCGCGCCGGTCTGCATCGCGGCGTAGATTTCGTTCGACGGCAGGGTCAGCACCGTGGCGCCGGCCTGCTTCAGCACCATATCCATCTCGCGGCTACCGCCGCGGACTTTCAGGCCCTTGGCATCTTCCGGATCGATGATCGGCTTGACCCGACTGGCGACGCCGCCGGCCTGCCAGATCCAGCTGACAACCAACACGCCCTTGTCGGCGAGGATATTGGCCAGCGCCTTGCCGATCTCGGCTTTCTTCCAGCTCACTGCCTGCTCGTAGGAAGTGACGATGCCCGGCATCAGCCCGATGTTGGTTTCCGGCACTTCGCCGCCGGCATAGGAGAGCGGCACCAGCGTCATGTCGAGCGCGCCTTTGCGTACCGAACTGAACTGGGCGTTGGTCTTCATCAACGACGATCCGGGATAAACCGTGCCCCTCAAGGCGCCATTGGTTCGCTTGGTAATTTCGGCGCTGAAGCGGCGACAGAGTCGGTCGCGGAAATCGCCTTCGGTCGCGGTGCCACCGGGGAACTGGTGCGAAATTTTCAACTCGCCAGCCGCTTGCGCCCACAGCAGATTGGGCGACAGGGCCAAAGCCGGTGTGGCAACCATGCCTTTCAGGATATTGCGCCGGATTTCGTTCATGATGTCTCCTCCAGATGATTGATCAAATAGCAATGACGGCGACCCTCGCTGATCTGCTCATCCAGAGACTCATCCGGAATGCAGGCCTAAATATTTGTATTCATATATCGCCGTTGTGTATACAAGATACCAATTATTGAATACTAGTCAACAATTTTCGTATAATGCAATCGTTGCCAATTGCCGGATGCCCGATCATGAACAGCCCCGCCGAAATCCCCGTCGTCACCCGTCAATCCGAACGCCTGGGTGAACTGATCGAAGAGCGCATCGTGACCGGCACTTATCCGCCGGGAACGCGGCTCGACGAACAGGAGTTGGCAAGCACCTTTGGCGTCTCGCGGACCCCGGTGCGCGAGGCACTGATCCAGCTGGCATCGATCGGCCTGATCGAAATCCGTCCGCGGCGCGGCGCGACGGTGCCGGAAATTGGCGCCGACCGGGTCTGTGAAATGTTTGAAGTGATGGCCGAACTGGAAGCCATGTGCGGCCGCCTGGCGGCCCGGCGGATTACCGCCAGCGAGCAGCTGGCCCTACAGGAAGCCCACCGCGCCTGTGAAGCGGCGCGCGATGCCGACACGCCGGACATTTACTATCAATTGAATGAAGTTTTTCATCAGCGCATCTACGAAGCCAGTCACAATGGCTTTCTGGTCGAACAGGCCACCGCCCTGCACCGTCGCCTGCGCCCCTATCGTCGCCTGCAACTGCGCGTGCGCAACCGGATGGCGACCTCGTTCAACGAACATCTGGCGATTGTCGAAGCCATCAACAAGGGCGACAGCGATCTGGCGGCAGCCCTGCTGCGTGCTCATGTCACGGTTCAGGGCGAGCGCTTCGCCGACCTGGTCGCCACCCTGCGCGACTTCAACGCCGGCGTCTAAGCCGTTCAGCCCAGGATGTTGAACAGCATCCTGGTCGCCAGCAGGGCAAGGAAGCCGCCAAAGGCCCGCTTCAATTGCTTGACCGGCAACCGGTGCGCCAGCTTGGCGCCCAATGGTGCGACCAGCACGCTCATCGTCACGATACCGACAAAAGCCGGCAGATAGATGTAGCCAAGGGCATAGGCCGGCAAGCCGGCATCGTTCCCACCAGCGACGATATAGCCAATCGCTCCTGCCAGCGCAATCGGAAAACCGAGCGCCGACGAGGTGCCGACCGCCGCATGAATCGCCACATTGCAGAACAACATGAATGGAATCGAAAGAAAACCGCCACCGGCGGCCACCATGCTAGAAACGATCCCGATCGTGCCACCTGCAGCAAACAGACCGAGCGGCCCGGGCAACTGCCGGTGCGCCTTGGGCTTGAAGTCGAGCATCATTTGCAGCGAGGCGTAATAGACAATGATGACGAAAATGGCCGTCATCGGCCCGGTCGGCACCTGACCGGCAACCAGCGAGCCGCCAAAAGTCCCGAGCACCAGCCCTGGCGCCAGATGGCGGACGATATCCCAACGCACCGCACCATGAGCATGATGCGCCCGCATGCTGGACAGCGAGGTAAAGACGATGGTCGCCATCGAGGTGCCGAGCGCCAGGTGCATGACGTGCTCCGGCGGAAAACTCTGGGCCACGAACAGCATGTACATGAAGGGAACCAGCGTCAGGCCGCCGCCAACGCCGAACAGGCCGGCGACAAAACCGCCGAAGATGCCGAGCAGGGGGTAGGTCAACCACCAGAGAGTCATTTCAGGTCCATCAGTTGTTGAGTGATGAAAGCCCATTCTTCGGCGCTGACCGGCGTGATCGAAAGCCGGTTGCCGCGGGCAAGGAGGCGCATGTTAGCAAGTTCGGCATAGGTGCGCAGTTCGGTCAGCGGCACATAGCGCGTTTTCTCCCCGAAGCGCACGTCGCGGAGCAGCCAGCGTGGATTCTCCGGTGTTGATTTGGGGTCGAAATAGGGGCTAGCCGGCTCAAACTGGGTGGCATCCGGATAAGGTTCCGAACAAACCTCGCAAATACCGGCGACACCCGGTTCGGCGCAACCAGAATGGTAGAAGAAGGCAAAATCACCGATCTGCATCGCATCACGCATGAAATTGCGCGCCTGATAGTTGCGGACACCGAACCACGGAACCGTCCCGCTCCTCGCCAGGTCATCGATCGAAACCTCGTCAGGCTCCGACTTCATCAGCCAGTATTGCATCGCTTGCACCCAAAAATGGAAACGGGTGGCAGATTGCTCTGCCACCCGTTGGATTTGGTCCCCGCGAGTGCCGTCAGGCCGGCATCCTGAACCTGGGTTCAGAGTGGCTGCTTTCCCCCCGTATCAGGCACACTCGATAAAGAGCGCGCACAACAACGGTTTCAATGGTCCGCAACCGATGCCAATTAGCATTGGTTCAAGGAATATATGGCCTTAACAAACACCGCAGGGAACACTTGGCGGGCTACGCCCACACCGATCAGATCAGAGATCCAGTCGTTGCTGAGGCGCCAGCACGGCATCCAGCCGCGCTCCCATGTCACCGATTCTACGCTTCGTTTCGGAAGTATCAACCGCTTCCGCAAACTCTTTTTGTGCGCCCTCTCCACCCCCTGAAAGGTGCTCGTGGGCGATGTTGAGCGCAGCCATGACGGCAACGCGTTCGGCGATGGTGTTCTTGGTGCGCTGGGCGATGTCGCGCATCTTGCCGTCGACCAGATCGACGGCTGCGAGCAGGGCGTCGCGCTCTTCCGGTCCGCAGGCAACGCGATATTCGCGACCCATGATTTTCACGTCGAGGAAATTCGGCTCCAGACTCATCTCAGGCATCCTCGGGAATCTTGTCCATCAGACCTACCAAGCGCTCACGGGCGGCGCTCATGGTCTGACGCAGATGCAGCCGCTCGGCCTCGGCCGCGACCATCTGGTTTCTCAAAACTTCGTTTTCGGCGCGCAACTGGTGAACCAGGGCAACGACCTGTTCGATCTTGGTTTCGAGTGTTTCGAGTTCGACATTCATGGCGCGAACTATAGAGGGAAAAATGCCGCCCGGTCAAGGACTAAGCCTTTATTCTCAAAGTGGTTTATAGCAACTTGCCGGCACTTTGCTGATGCACTGCAGCAACGATGTATGTAGAATGCGCGCCGTGTCAGGTGCTGCGTACGGATTCTCCAAGCGCAGTTAAACGGGAAAGCGGTGCGTCTCCAACGAGACCATGCCGCTGCTGCCCCCGCAACGGTAAGCAAGTGCGGGCGTATCACATA